>Ga0335071_10000361_pt1 | contig 51403 bp, 51 predicted proteins | sample Lox_Sample_15_FD_206724 | JGI IMG/M metagenome (GOLD analysis project Ga0335071, IMG submission 206724) | Soil microbial communities from Loxahatchee National Wildlife Refuge, Florida, United States - Lox_Sample_1.5 | ecosystem: Environmental > Terrestrial > Soil > Wetlands | place: USA... | reverse complement strand
TTCTCCTCCACGTGGGCCAAGGTGGCCGCCTTGGGGATGGCGATGACGCCCTCCTGGCGCAGCACCCACGAAAGGGACACCTGTGCCGCCGTTGCGCGGTGACGCCGGGCGACCGACCGGAGGGCCTGGTTGCGGGCCAGCCTCCCCTCCTCGATGGGCGAGTAGGCCATGACCGCGATCCCCCGCGCGCGGCAGAGGGGGAGGAGGTCTCGCTCGATTCCCCGGCGCGCCGGGTTGTAGAGCACCTGGTTCGCCTGGACCGCGCCTCCTCCGGGAACCCCGGACAACTCGGCCATGTCCGAGGGATCGAGATTGGACACGCCCCAACCCAGGATCTTCCCGGCCCGGGTCAGATCCCCGAACGCCTCCACCGTCTCCACCAGCGCGGTCGGTCCCCGCCAGTGCAGGAGATAGAGGTCGATCCGGTCGGTCCGAAGCCGCCGAAGGCTCCTCTCGCAAGCGGCGACGGTTCCCGCGCGCGTCGCGTTCGTGGGGAGCACCTTGCTCACCACGAAGACCCGCTCGCGTCGGCCGGCGATGGCCTCCCCCACCACCTCCTCTGCTCGACCGTCGGCGTACATCTCGGCGGTGTCGACGAGCGAGAGGCCGAGATCGAAACCGAGCCGCAGGGCGGCCACCTCCGCCCGCCGGCGGGCGCGGTCCTCTCCCATGTGCCAGGTCCCGAGGCCGAGCGCCGGAACGCGACGGCCCGAGGGGAGGGGCAGGCTGCGGACGGGCGGGGAGGCCATGAGCGTGAGCACCGAGATCATCGGTCCACAGACAAGTGAGCGCAACCTTGGCGAGGCTCTGCCGCCGTCCGATAGCCCCGAAGGAGCCAAAAAGCCGCAGGCGCCCACTCTGTGAGAAGAGACTCGGGCCCACGCGGGACGAGGCCACCATCCGGAGCGCATCCCCCGCTCGTGAAACGGACGCCCCGAGGAATCGCCCGAGGTGAGGAAGAGCCACGCAGAGCGCGGGTAGGTGCGGCGGGCCTTATTACCGAACCGACACCCGCAGCTACAGCTCGGTAGGGCGTTCCCGAGCGCCTCACGCACCTCCGCGGCGATGTGCCCGAGCCAGGCATCGGCCGGAGTCAGGGAGACGCCCTGGGGAGGACGGAGCGGTGGTGAAGGGCATCCCCCGGTGATAGGTCTTCGCCCGTGAACGACGAGAGGTCGACAACTCCGGAGGAGACCGCTGCGACTCCGACGCAGAGGCCGGCGCTGCGGCGGGCGCGTCCCTTGCTCCTCGAGATCTTTCGGACCTCGCTTTTGCTGGGCGCCGTGGGATTCGGAGGTGGAATCTCCGTCCTCGCCTTCATGCACGACCTCCTGGTCCTCCGCCGCCGCTGGCTCACCGAGCGGGAGTTCGTCACCACCGCAACGGTGGCGCAGATGCTCCCGGGGGGAGCGGCAGCCAACGCGCTCGCCTACACCGGTCTTCGGTTCTTCGGTCCCGGTGGCGCCGTCGTCGCCTATGGCGGCTTCATCGCCCCGGGGCCGCCCTCGTGACCGCACTCGCTGCACTGTACGTTCGCCCACAGCTCGACACGGTGTTCGCCGGCTTCAACGCCGCCGTGGTGGGGATCGTTGCCTCCCTCACCCTTCAGATGGCCCGGACGGCGATCGGCCGACCCTGGCAGATGATCGTGGCCGCGGTGGCGCTCCTCCTCGCGCCGGGCGGGGGTGCCGCGGCTGGGGAGGTGGCGGCGCTCGGCATCGGGGATGGGGCTGGTCGTGGACCTGGGCATCAAGCGGTTTCGGCTGGCGCGCTTTCGCCGGCGCGGCCAGGCCCGCCCGCCACCGGTGGCCCTCCCGGACGAGGGGGCCCCCTTGCGCCGCTCCTCGGAGGGCGAACCCTCGCCGCAGAATCGTCCGGGCGGCGGCGCCGCCGCGCTCTTCTCGCTGGGTGGCCCCGCTTCGATGGGTGCGCTCGCCGCCACGGCGCTCGTGTTCGTCCGGACAGGGCTGGGCGCCTACGGAGGCGGCTTCGCCATCATCCCCACCCTCCAGGCGGCGGTGCTCGGGAAGGGCTGGATCACGGCGCGGCAGTTCGCGGACGCCGTCGCCATCGGGAAGCTCACCCCCGGGCCGGTGCTGCTCATGGCGACCTTCATCGGCTACCTCCTCCACGGCCCCCTGGGTGCCCTGGTGGCGACACTCGCGATCTTCGCCGGGCCGCTCGCCCTCGTGGTGACGGTGGGTGGCTGGCTGGCGCGCGTGCGCTCCCGCCGACCGATCCGCGCCGCCCTGCGCGGACTTCCTCCCGCAGTGGTAGGCCTCATGTCGGCGGCCGCGCTCACCCTCGGCCAATCGCTGCAGGGGCCAGTCGAGCGCGCCATCGCCGCCGCCACCCTCCTGACGCTGGCGAGGTTCAAGGTGAACCCCGTGTGGATCATGCTGGCGGGAGGTGCGGCCCGGTTCGGGCTCCGCCTGGCCGGCATCTAGAGGTCGCCCGGCTCACACTCCCCGGAGGATGCCGATGGCGCTCCGCAAGCGTGTCGACCCACCGGTGGGTGTGACGAAGCCTGGGACCGTGTGTCGGACTACCTCGACGGTGAGCTCGAGCCTGCGATCACCCAAACCATCGCGCGCCACCTCGAGCGCTCCGCAGGATGCATCCGCCGGCCCTCTTGTTGCCGCGCTCCACCCTCCACTATCAGCGGAAAACCTAAGAGGTAGTGGCGCTCATGCGTCCAGCCGACGAGATGTACCCGAAGTGCCCGTTCTACGGCAAAAGATCAGCGAGGCCCTGGCGCCAAAGAGAAGTTCGAGCCGGAGAAGACAAGGGCACGTTTCTCGATGTTCGCTAGCCGGCAGGACTTCGGTCCGGTGTGCGCGTCAGCGGCATGCGTTCCACGACGCTGGCAGGCGGTCGGGTTGTCAGGGAGAATGAATCATCTCGCCGCCGCGAACCGGTTTCCGCGGGTCAGGCTCTTTCGTGGATGGGCGAGGGAGGTTCGACGTCATGAGCATGAAGGAGCAGAGCAGGATCGTGGTGGTGGGAGGCGTCGCCGCGGGAGCGACGGCAGCCACCCGGGCGCGTCGCCTCGACGAGGCAGCAGACATCGTCCTCGTGGAGAAGGGGCCCTACGTGGCTTATGCCAACTGCGGGTTGCCCTACTTCATCGGCGGCGACATCGCGGACAGGGCGGCGCTCTTCCTTCAGGCGCCAGCGTGGTTCTGGGCGAGGTACCGGGTGAAGGTGCTCCTTCGAACCGAGGTGGTGGAGATCGACCGGAAAGCCAAGAAGGTCCGGATACGGGGGCCGGAGGGCGAGAGCTACCTCGCCTACGACAAGCTAATCCTGGCGCAGGGAGCGAGCCCGCTCCTGCCGAATCTGCCCGGTTCCGACGGGCCCGGCGTCTTCCGGCTCTGGACCGTGCCGGACATGGACCGGCTGCACGAGCACCTCCGGCAGCAGAGACCGAAGAGCGCCGTCATCGTGGGCGGGGGCTTCGTCGGACTGGAGATGGCGGAGGCCTTGCGCAAGCGAGGACTCGACACGACCGTGGTCGAGCTCTTGCCGACCGTGCTCCCCAACATGGACCCTGAGTTCGGAAGGAGCGTCGGTCGCGAGCTCGAGTCGAATGGCGTCCAGGTGGTCGCTGGCGCGCAGGTGAGCGCGTTCCTTCCTTCCGAGCGAGCGGTGGTGCTTTCGGATAGCCGACGTCTCCCCGCGGACATCGTGCTCTTCTCGGTCGGCGCCCGGCCCGAGCTCGCCCTGGCGAGGAGCGCCGGGCTCGAGGTGGGCCCTTCGGGCGGTCTCCTCGTCGACGAGCACCTTCGCACCTCGGACCCCGACATCTACGCCGCGGGCGACATGGTGGAGATCGTACATAGGGTCTCCGGTCGAAAGGTCCGCATCCCGCTCGCCGGACCTGCCAACCGGCAGGGGCGCATCGCCGCCTCGAACGCGGTCGGGGTGGCGATGCGATATCCAGGTGCGCTTGGCTCGAGCGTCGTGAAGATCTTCGAGGCCACGGTGGCCCTGACCGGCCTCACCGAGAGGGCGGCGCGCGAGGCCGGCCTCGATGTCGGGGTAGCCGTGGTGCACAAGGACGACCGGGCCAGCTACTACCCGGGGGCGAAAGAGCTCTCCCTGAAGCTCGTCTACCGGCGAGGGGACGGACGGCTTCTCGGTGCCCAGGCCTTCGGCCGGGCCGGTGTGGAGAAGCGGATCGACGTCTTGGCGACGGCGCTGGCCGGGCGCATGAGCCTCGCCGACCTGGCCGAGCTCGACCTCGCCTATGCCCCGCCGTACTCGTCGGCGAACGACCCCATCAACATGGCTGCCTTCGTCGGCCTGAACGACATCTCGGGTGCGAGCCCCATAGCGACCGCGAGCGAGCTCAAGGCCGCCCTCGGTTCGGGCGACGCGCTCCTCGTCATCGACCTGCGCGCCTCCGACGCCTACGGCGAATCGCACCTGCGGGGGGCGGTGAACATTCCGGTGGACCGGCTGCGATCGAGGTGCGAGGCGCTCCCCAGAGACAGGCCGATATACGTTCACTGTCGGGTGGGCTGGAACGGCCACATCGCGACGCGCATGCTCCGGCAGCGCGGCTTCCCGAAGGTCGTGAACGTGACCGGTGGGTACCTCAGCATCCTGGCCGAGGAAGGGTTCGACCTCGTCTCGTCGTGACGGTGTCCTGAGCGCTCGAGGTGGTGACCGAACTCGAAGTGACAAACCCTACTGCGGCACCGGAGCGGTTCATCAGCGCTTGCGGTCCTTGTCGGGCGCAGAAGCGATCAGGGCGTCGTCGACGTCCTCGTCAGCGGTCTCGACGATGGTCCCCTCCGCGACGGCCCTCAGGTATGACTCGCTCGAGAACAGGTCGAACCTAGCGGTGAGTCGGGCTGCCTCCTCGGCTGTGATTTCGGTGACCTTGGGGTCGTCACCGGTGGCCTGTTCCGAGGTCACGCGAACAACCACAGGGCTCTGAGTCCACTTGCCGTTCCACAAGACGTAGCCGATGCCCTCCTCGACCTTCAGCACAAAGCGAGGCGGCTCGACAGTGCGAAAGAACCGAACTGGCATAACAAGGACTCGTGTCAAAACTTCGAAGCCGTTTGCGCCAGGGAAGTGAACCCTCGACCCCTGTGCCAGCCAACCAAGACCTGGACTGCCACGCCGAACTGCGAGACCGGCGCGGGGGACCGTTCGGGGTCAAGAAGCTTCTCCATGAGCGTTCCGCGTGCATGCCTACCACTGCGCCTGGCATGTTTCGTCCGCACCCTAGGCTGGCGGGAGTCGTCGCCCATGGGGTGGAATTCTAGCAAGACGGTCACCCGGGGTGTCACCTTAGAGGGCGAACACCGACAGGGCTACCTCCTTGTGCCCGCGGGGTACACGCCAATTGCTTGCCAGATCGTCGCTCCTTGAGGCTCTGGTTCAGGTAGCGCGGTGCGCGGCAAGGGATCCAAGAACAGCTGGCCCCTGTCGCACCGATCGGGGCGTCCCTGAACTGCAAGCCGCTCGCGAGCGGCGTTCATCCGTTCCTTGATAACGAGACGCTCCCTCTTCGCCGCCAGTTCCAGAACGCCGACGGCGTGTCGGCGGCGCCGCGGGCGGGAGCCCTTAGGACTCCCGGTCGAGGAACCGGCGAAGGGCTTTCCGAACGGAGGTCTCGATCTTCGCCGGGACCGGCCTCGCGCCCGCGCTTCTGCAGAGCGAGAGGGTGGCCTTGAGGCTATCGCACCGGCTGCGACAGGCCGGGCAGCCTTCCAGGTGAGACTCGAGCTGGGCGCACAGGCCCGGGTCGATCTCACCCTCGAGGTGGCGGGAGAAGGCCTCCACCACGTCCCGGCATGACCTGCCCGGTTCCCCGGCAGGCTCGGCCATGAGCGCGGGAGCGACCCGCTCCCGCACCGCCACCCGGGCCCGGTGGAGGCGGCTCTTCACGGCCTCGACCGAGAGGCCGGCCACCTCGGCCACCTCGGCTGCGCTCAGCCCCTCCACGTCGCGCAGGACGAGCACCTCCCGGTACTTGGGCTCGAGCCTTCCGATCGCCTCCTCCAGGACGGCCTCCAGGCGCCGGCCGTGGAGCGCCTCGTCGGGGCCGCGGGTCAGATCGGGCAACTGGACCGCCAGCCTGGCCGGCTCACCCGTGTCGAGCGACTGGAGAGTCTCGGGGGCGAACTTGGACCGCCGTCGCTGCTTGATGCAGAAGCTCCGGGCGATGGTGTAGAGCCAGGTCGAGACCGACGAGGCGCCCCGGAATTCGGGGAGCGTTCGGGCCGCTGCGATGAGGGTCTCCTGCAGGACATCCTTGGCGTCCTCCTCGGCGCGGCACATGCGCATGCCGAACCGGTACACCTTGGCCTGGTGGCGCTCCAGGAACCGTTCCAGGGCCTCGCGATCCCCACCCCGCGCCGCGGCGACGAGCTCCTCGTCCGAGTCCATGTCCCCTTCTTACACGCACCCTTTCCCGTGCACCAGGCTCGCTTTCGCGGAAGAATCGCCGAGGTGCGAGGCTTTTCATGAGCGAGTTCGACGCGAAGGCCAGGACCTGGGACGCGGACCCGGCCAAGGCGGATCGGGCGAGGACGGTCGCCGATCTCATCGCCGCCCGCGTACCCGCGCTGGCCGGGGCGAGAGTCTTGGAGGTGGGCGCGGGCACGGGCCTGCTCGGGTTCGCGCTAAGCGACAGGGTCCACCACCTGACCCTGGCCGACAGCTCCGCGGAGATGCTGGCCGTCGCGCGCGAGAAGCTCCGCGCCCAGGGCGCTCGCAACGTGGACGTCCTGCAGCTCGACCTCGCCGAGGGGCAGCTCCCCGAAGGCCGCTTCGACGTGGTGTGCGCCCTCCTCGTGCTCCACCACGTTCCGGACACGGGCGCGCTCCTGCTCAAGCTCCACAACGTGCTTCTGCCCGGAGGGTATCTGTGCGTCTCGGACCTCGAGGCCGAGGACGGATCCTTCCATGGGCCCGGGTTCACGGGCCACAAGGGCTTTGACCGAGCCCGGTTCGGCGAGAGCCTCGAGCAAGCCGGCTTCCGGGACGTCCGGTTCGAGGCCGCTTTCGAGATCCAAAAGCCGGACCGGGATGGAGTCCAGCGCAGCTACCCGGCCTTCCTCGCCATCGGCCAGCGTCCCTGACCCGTCCGGTCAGGAGGCCGCCCTCCGTCCAACGCGGCATCGGCGAGGGCGAAAGGAGATCTCTACTTCCTCATCGCGCTCGAGGCGCGCGTCATGTCTACCTGGCGCTCTCGCACGCGCTCGGTCTCGGATCCTGCGGGCTTAGATCGGCTCGACTCCTTCCTCGAGCGGGACCGGCCGCGGGACCAGGTGCTGGTAGGCGGTGGTTCGGGGGCCGTTTTCGACGACATGGTGGAGGTCGCGCACAAGATTCCCGGTCGGCGGGGATGGAACTCCTGGCCGCTGGCCAACGGCACCAGGTTCCGCGTTGACCTGGCCCTCCGCCTCTTCAAGGCGTCTGGGTTCCGGGCCGTGGTCATAGCCTTGGGGGTCCTCAGCATCCGGGCCAAAGGCTTCAAATGGGTCACATGAGCCTCCTCTGGCTACTCGTGCTTTTCGCCCTGGTGGGCCTTATGGTCCTGCGGTGGCTTGCAGGAGGAGGGCGCGTGAGCTCGAACGGAGTCCTGGAGAAGATCAAGGCGGGTGCTACCGTGGTGGACGTCCGGTCGCCGGGCGAGTACCAGACCGATGCCTACCCCGGCGCGGTAAACATCCCCGTCCAGGAGTTGGACCGCCGGCTGGGCGAGCTCCGCAGGGACCAGCCCATCGTGGTGTACTGCGGGTCCGGGATGCGCAGCGCATCCGCGGAGCGGCTCCTCCGATCGCGCGGCTTCGCCGGCGTCCTGAATGCCGGCAGGCTGGGACAGATGCCGAAGTAGGCCGTCCGCGTCCCACGGGCGCGATGCGGTGCCGTCCACCGTCACTCCCGTAAGTCCCCACGCCGCTGCTTGCCCTGCACCGCGGCGCACGCCTCTCGCGCCGGTAGTACCGCATCCGGTGTGTCCCGACGCGATGAGGGCGCCGAGCGCCACCTTTCGAGCGACGGTCCCTTGGTCCAATGGGCGCGCTCACCCGGCCGGCGGGAGCGATCGGTCCCCCTTCCCGATGGGACCGTCCACCAACCGCTTCACGGTGAACACGTCGGCGACGGCCATGTCGTCATCCGCTGCGGAGAGCCGGATCCAGGTGAACGCGGTGTCGCCCGCTCGCTCGAAGGAGCGAACCGTTCCGCGAAGCGCATCGCCGATCTCCAAGTTCCGGTAGTAAAAGACGTCGCGCGCCACTGTGGAGGAGGCGAGAGCCCAGTCGAGCCCAGTGGGGGCGAGGCCCTCGCGGCGCACTACGGCACGCTCGATCGTGTCGGTGAGCGTGGGGTAGGCGGCGAAGTACAGGAGGTTCGCACCGTTGTAGTCAAAGTATGGATTCGGCTCCAGTGTCACCGGGGCCATCGCCGCGCCCGCGTCGAACCCAAAGACGTGCCCGGCGACCTCGTGCCGGGCCAGGTCGCCCCGGCGCATGGTCTTGGAGAGGCCGAGGAGCGGTGGCGCCTCCCGCAAGGCCTCAGAGGTATACCGGAACTCCTTCGCGGGCACGCTCTTGCGAAGGGCGTTTCTGTCGGGCGACTCGCGCGAGGCGAAAGCGGTGAGCATCTCCATGCCATAGGTTGCCCGGGCGCCGGCGAAAGCCACCTCGCTGTGGAAGAAGGATTGTCCGAAGTGTGAGAGCCGGACAGTGGTGTCGAAGACGTCGTTCTCTTCGACGTCCCAGAGCGGGCGCTCGTACCGGGCGAGGATGGCGACGAATGTCGGGTAGAGTCGCTGCCCGGCTGCGTCCCGGAGCGCGGAGGAAGGGGCGCCCACGCTGCTGCAGAGCTCTTGCCAGTGGCAGTCGCCACAGTGGCGGAACAGCCAGTTCTCCGACAAGCCGTTGGCCGCCATCTGGGGCATGTTGACCACAATCCTCACGAGAGCGCCTCCAGGAGCGCTGCGGGCGTGGGCGCGTTCGTCCACACGAGGTCGTCGATGGGTTCTCCCATGTGCACCTCGAGAGCGGAGCGCAACTCGAGCAGGTCGAGCGAGTCGAGCGGGGTCCGTGGGAACGGGAGCCCCAACATGGAGGGCTCGAACTCTCTCCGGACCGAACGGAGGATCGACAGGAACGTGTCGGGATCGAGCGGCGTCCTTGCCATGAAGTCCTCGTCGCGGCAGCGGTAGCCGTGGAGCAGCCGCGGGTTCACTACGGCTGGGCCGAGAATTGTGAACACTGTGACTGCCTCGTACCAGCGCGCTACGACATGCCTGTAGCTCGTGCTCGTCGCGCGGCGAGCAAAGCTCGTATTTTACACCCAATACAGCCAGACCGGTCTTCTAGCACCACGTAGACGCAGCGGCAGCCAGTAACGGTCGTATCCGAACCGCGCCAAGCAGCGCCAAGAGGAAGATCGGCTGGGAGACGCGGTGCCCGAAAGGCAGAGCGAGTACCGGCGCACCCAGATCGACGAGTCGCACGGCAGCCTCGACGGGCATCGCGGCGTGCTTCACATCGCACTCGTTGCCAGGGATGGGATGAAAGCGGACCTGCGACCAACCAAGCGGATGTCGTTCGCGGGCGGAGAGGTCGGACCTTAAGCAAGAATGAGGTCATGCCCTCTCGCGTGAGGCGGGCAGTCAGCCCCAGCGGCGCCGGCGGGAGCGTGGTGCTCGAGTCCGCGGAGGTCTCATCCCCGGAAGTAGCCGAGGCTGTTCCGTTCACCACTCGTCAGGGGCGGCTCCTCCGTCGGTCGACCGGCCATGGGGGATTTCGCTTCACCAAGAAGCGGCTCATGAGCCCGCGGCGAAGTCGCCAGGGCGTGAGCCGAAATCCGAGCAAGAAGAGGAAGCGGAAGAGGGAGCGAGCGGGGCCCTCCTTGCGGTACGGGGAGGCACCCGTGCTGGGATAGGCCCGCAGCATGGCCCGCTGCGCGGATTGCATGAGTAAGCCCTCGGTCAGTAACCGGACCCTCTGTGGCAAGGTGGAAGGTCGAGAGGTGCGCGCGACGATGGGCATGACGAGGATCCTGGTCCAGGCCTCCGGCCCGTGTCCTTACGGTGAGTTCGTCTCGCGCAAGGCCGCTTGCGCGGCCAGCGCGATGGGCTCGTTCAGGGCACCAATGGGAGGGGAGTAGACGTTCTCCATGGTCGCGAGCTCTTCCAGCGTCGTCCCCTTGCGGATGGCAAAGGCCATGAAGTCAGCTCGTTCCTTGACTCCGTCGCCACCCGAGAACTGAGCGCCCAGCACGCGGTGGCTGCGCGGTTCGGCGAGGAGCTTCACGTGCATCTTCTCGTGGGTGGGATAGTAGCGCGCCGCGGTGATCCCGGTCGCTCGGCCCACGATGTAAGGCATGCCCATGGCTTTGGCGATGGTTTCCGAGACGAGCGCTCCACCCACTTGCACCTTGCCTCCGACGATGGCCCAGGGCACGTACACGGGCTGGTAGGCCTTGTCTCCCCCCGCGGCATTGACCCCTGCCAACTTGCCCATCGGATAGGCGAAGGACCCCGGCAAGAGCTGGACGGGAATGCTGAGAAGACCGTGCATGACCTCGACACAGGCACCGGCCGCGTACACGTCCGGGACACTGGTGCGCATGTGGTCGTCCACGACGATCGCCCCGGTCGTACCCGTCTTCACGCCGATGGAGCGGGCCAGCTCGGTGGCGGGGCGCATCGTGGTACAGAGGAAGGCCATGTCGCAGGGGATTTCACCGTCGCTGGTCTTCACGGCCGCGAGGCGCCCTTCTCTCGCCGTGAAACCAAGCAACGTCGCGCCTTGGTGCATCCGCACCCCCATCGCTTCGAGGGAGTCCTGCACTGGCTTCATCATGTCGGGGTCAGCAAAGTCGGAGAGGAGCCATGGAGCCTCGTCTACGAGGTGGGTCTCGATGCCGCGATGAGGCAAGGCTGTGATGAGTTCGAGGCCGAGCGGCTTGGACTTGTAGACGACCGCACGCCGGACCTCCGACAACTGTTTGTCGATCTCCATCGCCCGCCGGATGTTCTTGATGAAGACGACACCCTCGATGCCCACTCCAGGCACCTGTGGAGGCTCGTACTCCCACCCGGTGCATAGGATCAGGGCGTCGAAAGGAAAGCTCTCCTCGCCGGCGAACACGAGGTGCCGCGACATGTCGATCCGTGTCACGACCGTCGAGGTGTGCAGGTCGAGACCCATCTCGCGGTAGTAGGACAGGGGCTGCAGGAACAACCCGTCGAACTTGTCGATTTCACGGGCGAAGACGTAAGGGATTCCGCACGGACTGTAGGCGATGTCCTCGAATTCCGTGATCAAGGTCACGCGGGCAGAGCGGTCATGCTGGAGCGCCATCGTGGCCGCTCCGGTCCCGGCAGCTCCGCCGCCGATGACAACGATCCTGGTCATGGCTCTCCTCGGGCGTGGACGATCATGAAGACCCTTGCGTGCTCTTAGCTACCTGGCCCGCCCTTCGCTGCCGTGTCGCGGTGGGCTGCGTCGAGACTCTCGCGGGATGATCCCTTGGCGCACCACTGAGCCCCCGGCAGGGAAGAGACCTGGTCGCGTCCGGCATCGCGTGCCAGGTTTACCGTCGCGTCTGCCCCCTTTCAGGGATAACTTCGCGTTCCACTCGGACGGTGGTCCTGGCGTCCGCTGGTCCTGACACAGGATCTCATGCCTCTCGACCGCAAGTGTCCGAAGGTACACGCCCGCATCGAGCTGCCGGTCCCGAGGCGACGTCAGGCGCCGGGGGAGAGTCCCCGTCCGGGTTGGAGGCCAATGCGGGTGGTGCTATGGTGAGTCCATCCATCCGCTCGCTCTGCTCGTTCCTCATCGACCACGCAGCGTCGCGCTCACCAGCAACAGTTGGACGGTGTGACCCGCCGGGGAGGTATTCAATGGAACGCTGGAAGAAGGGCTTCAAGGTCTCGCGGAAGGTGTTCGATGTGCACAACCACATCGGCTTCATGGAAGGCTTCAAGTACTACGGTCTCAAGGATCCAGTGAATCCGACGATCTTCACGGACAACGACCGGGGGTCCAAGATCGCGATGATGGACAGGCTCGGGATCGATCGGTCGATCGTGCTGTCGAACTACGGCGTGCCGATCCCGACACAGCCTTTCGGGCTCAACCCCGTCGTTCTGGAGGCCTGTTCGAAGCCGGACAAGCGCATCCTGGGCGGAGTCTGGTTCTCGCCCATGCTGAAGATGAAGGACGAGAACGAGAAGGCCATGAAGCTCGCCGACCAGCCCGGCATCAAAGTGCTGAAGGCCACCTGTCTCCTCGGCGGAACCTACAATCTCGACGAGTGGGACCCTGAGACGAAGCAGATGTGGGAGAGCATCATCGCCGTGGCCGAGAAATACGGCCACGTCTTCCACCTGCATACCAGCCCGGGCGGCGGCTCGGATGTCGTCAACTGCATCAAGTTCATCCGGGCTTTCGGCAAGCGAGTGAAGGTGCACGTGGTCCACTGCGGCGGCGGAGTCTCAGGTCACATCAAGTTCATCCCGGAGTTTCTCAACCTCGTCCGCGAGGGATACCAGGTCTACACCGATACCACCTGGTCGGTCGGCTTCTGCGGACGCTACCTCCTCTCCGAGATCGAGAAGCAGGGCATCGGCCATGATCGCGTCCTCTTTGCCTCCGACGAGCCTTGGAGCGACTTCTGGGGCGAGTACTACAAGATCGAGGGGGCCGAGTGCTCAGAGGAGCTGAAGAACAGGATCTTCTGGGAGAACGCCGAGAAGCTGTACGGGGCGTGACAGCCGGAAGGCGGCGGACCGGAGCGCTCGCCGGCCTGCCCCAATGCCAGTCGACCCAGGTGTGCGGTCCCAACACGTTGTTCAGTGAGAGGAGATGTTCATCCGGCCGCTCCTGTGGCTGAGTGCAGTTGTCGAAGGCGTGCACCGACCACGTAGGAAACGACCGGGTGAACATCCACTCTTGTGCCCGAACGACACTTCGAGGTCGAGAGCTTCTGGCCCGCAGGGTGACCCACGAAGGCTGGACCGTCAGGGATGCAGCGAAGGCGGCCGGCTGAGCGTTCGAACCATCCACAAGTGCTGGCGCATTCGAGGACGAAGGCGCGGCTGGGCTCGCCGCGATCTCCGTGGACGCTCTTCGCGCGGGGCTGACGCAGAGTTGGTCCGGGCGCAGCGGGCGTACGGTAGAGCAACCTTAGCCGCGAACGGGGCGGTTCGCGGGCCGGTCGACCCCTTTCGTTGAGGACGGAGCCCTCGGGTCGAACGCTTTCGAGCGAGATGCTGAAATCGCAGTCGCCACACAGTACCCATGAGGGGCCGCGTTGACTTGACTCATATCAAGCGAATTTTCGGCGTAAAGCGCAATCTTTCGCTGCTGAACAACGATGCCGGTGGTTCCACCTACCGCGCTGCGTTGAGGAACGCACCGCGCAGCGCTCTTTTCCATCGGAGGAGGGTAGCCCTTGCTCCCCGCGCGGGGCAATGCACGTAGGACCGGTGCTGGCTAAACGAGCACAAGCCCAGCACTGCGCCCCAGACGCCCAATGGCACGGGTCGTGCCTGCTGGGGCGCTGCAACACCACCGCAACACCACCTCGCACGCAGAAGAGGAGAGTCCGCTCATGGCCAATGCTCCGGTTCAGATTCCCCCGATCAAGGCCGGCGATGCAGTCGTCGACATGACGAAGGGTAAGATCTACGAGGACTTCAAGGCTAAGCCCGGCGAGAAGGCGCTGATCATGATGCACACCATCCCCTTCGAGGGCTCGGTGGGCCTCATCAACATGCTTACCGCGACGCGCCTCATCCGGAAGGGCTACGAGGTGACGCTGCTGCTGTACGGCCCGGGCGTCCTCATGGCCTCGCAAACCCGTGGGTTCCCGGTCGCCGGCGAGGAGGGGTTCGCGGGCAACCTCAACTTCAACAAGCAACTCAACGTCATCCTGAAGGAGGGCGGGAAGATCCAGGCCTGCCGGTTCGCCATGTCCGCACTCTACGGCATGCGCGAGGCCGACCTCATCCCCGGCGTGCAGGCAATTCACCCGCTCGACATCCTTGACTGCCTGATCCACCACCAGCGCGCTGGGGCGCTCATCATCAACACCTGGACGGTCTAGCCGGCGGCCCGCGGCACAGCCGAGAGGAGCTCGCCGTGAACAGGTTCGTGAAGGGAGTCAAGGTCAAGCGGAAGGTATTCGACGTCCACAACCACATCGGGTTCATGGAGGGCTTCAAGTACTACGGCCTGCCCGAGCCGGTGAACCCGACGGTCTACAACGACAACGACCGGCTGTCGAAGATCGCCTACATGGACCAGCTCGGCGTCGACCGGGCAGTGGTCATGTCCAACTACGGGGTCCCGATCCCCGCCCAGCCGTTCGGGCTGAACCCGGTGGTGCTGGATGCCTGTGCCAAGCCGGACAAGCGCATCCTGGGCGGCATCTGGTTCTCGCCCATGGCCAAGATGAAGGCCGAGAACGAGAAGTCGCTGGCCCTGGCCGGTGAGCCCGGGGTGAAGGTGTTGAAGGCGACCTGCTTGCTGGGCGGGACCTGGAACCCGGAGGAGTGGGACGCGGAGACCAAGGCGATGTGGGAAGGCATCATCGCCGTGGGCGAGAAGCACGGCCACGTCCTCCATCTCCACACCAGTCCCGGTGGCGGCTCGGACATCGCCAACTGCATCAAGTTCATCCGCTCCTACGGAAAGCGAGTGAAGGTGCATGCCGTGCACGCCGGCGGCGGGGTCTCGGGCCACATCAAATTCGTCCCCGAGTTCTTCAAGCTGGTGAAGGAGGGCTACCAGGTCTACACGGACCTGTCCTGGTCGGTCGGGTTCTGCGCCCGCTTCCTGCTCGACGAGATCGAGAAGCACGGCTACGGCGACGATCGGCTACTCTTCAGCTCCGACGAGCCGTGGAGCGACTTCTGGAGCGAGTACTGGAAGATCGAGGGCGCCGGCGTCTCCGAGGAACTGAAGGAGAAGATCTTCTGGAAGAACGCCGAGAAGCTCTACGGCGCCTGATCTGAAACGTCCGCGGCGGCGGAGCCGCTCCGCCGCCGCCGGGCGTCGCCAGACCGGAGGCTTGCCCCTAGCGAAGGTGGACCGCATGTTGAACGACCTGCTCGAGGACTTCATCACGCTGCAGCTGGTTGGGGCGCGTGACGAGCGCGGATCGGATGGCGCCCGCCGGGGCGGTGCGGGGCCTTCCGACGACAAGGCCTTCCAGATCGCCGGCCATCCGCTCATGATCCCCACCCAGAACCGACCGGCCCGTACCTCGCCGTTTCACATCGTCGGCGAGGCCGACCGGGTCGCGCTCCACAAGGGCGACCGGAAGGTGGGCGTGCTCGAGCCCGTTCCACGGCCGCGGTTCTACGACCTCGCCACCGCGGACGGCATCTCCTACGAGAAGATCGCTCGCCTCCACGGGACCGACGTCCTCGCCTCGACCGTGGTGCAGGCGTGTTATCGCTACGACGACCCCAGGACCCGCTGTCGGTTCTGCGCCATCGGAGTATCGCTGGCCCGGGGTGCCACCATCCACACGAAGACTCCCGCCCAGCTGGCCGAGGTGGCCGAGGCGGCGAAGCGGCTCGACGGGGTGACGCACGTCACGCTTACCTCGGGGACTCCCGACGAGCCCGACCACGGGGCCGACTACCTCGGCGCCTGCGCCGAGGCCATCAAACAGGCCACCGGATTGCCGGTACAGGTCCAGCTCGAGCCACCACGCGACCTCGGCGCCTTTGGGCGCATGCGGGCACGAGGTGTCGATGATGTGGGCCTGCACGTCGAGAGCTTCGACGAGGAGGTTCGTCGCCGGGTGACGCCGGGGAAGGCGGAGATTTCGGTGGAGGACTACTTCCGCGCCTTCGAGGTCGCCGTGGAGGTCTTTGGCCGGGGCAAGGTGAGCACGTACGTCATCGTCGGCCTGGGCGAGGACCCGGAGCTCACTCTGGCCCAGTGCCACCGCGCCGTGGCCCTGGGGGTCTACCCGTTCGTGGTCCCGCTGCGGCCGCTCGAGGGGACTTTCCTGGCGAAGGCCCAGCCGCCCGATGCCGCCTACGTGGCCCGCATGTACGAGGCGGTCGCCGATCAGCTCGCCGCTGCCGGGCTGAGTTCGAAGGACAGCAGCGCCGGCTGCGTGCGTTGCCGGGCCTGCTCGCTCTTGCAGTTCAAGGAACGGCCGTGAGCGATTCCTCCGCCGGCAGCGCCGCGACCGCCGAGCGCTCCCAGCGCTCCGCCTCCACTTCCTCGGCCACCCCGGAGCTGCGCCTGGCGCGCGGCCCAGAGGAACTCGCCGCCTACTTCGGGATCCGGCGAACCGTGTTCGTCGAGGAGCAAGGGCTCTTCGCCGGGTCCGACTTCGATGGGCACGACCGCGACGCGCTGCCGATCGTGGCGCTCCTCGAGGGCCGGGTGGTGGGCGTGGTCCGCTGCTACCCCGCGGGCGGGGGCATCTGGTACGGCGGTCGGCTGGCGGTGCATCCCGACCACCGGACCGGCCAGGTGGGTGCGCTCTTGGTGAAGAAGGCGGTCGAGCTGATGCGCTCTCGCGGGGACGTCCGGCGCTTTTTGGCCACGATCCAGATGCAGAACGTCGGCTTCTTCCGGCGCCTCGGGTGGGTTCGGGTGGGGAGGGTGGTCAGTCTCCACGGCAAGCCACACCAGGTGATGGAACGGCCGCTGGGACCGGAGGGGCCGCGGTGATCACCGCTCGCCACCTGGACCGGTACCGCTTCGAGCTCCGGGTCGGGGCCCACACCGCGGTCTCCGATCAGCGGTCCGAGTACGGGGGCGAGGACGCGGGCCCAATGCCCAGCGAGCTGTTTCTCTGGTCGGTGGCGTCGTGCTTCGGCCAAGCGCTGGTGCATGTGGCGGGGAGGTTGCGGGCCCCGCTTCCCGAATTGGCCCTCGACGTGACCGGCGAGAAGGACCCGAGCGCATTTCGGTTTAGCCGTATCGCGCTTGACGTCCGGGCCGCCGCTCCCCAGCGGCAGCTGGAGCGGGCGATCGAGCTGGCGCGCGAGATCTGCTTCGTCACGAATTCTCTCGAGGAGAAGGTCGCCCTTGAGTTCCGGGCGATCGGTCGGCCATGAGCGAACTGTCTCGCCCGGTCGCGGTGGTGAACCTCGGCCTGCAGGGCTTCTGCGATGAGCTGCGGGCGCAGGGCGTTCCCGCGATCCAGGTCGACTGGCGACCGCCGGCCGGTGGGGATGCGGAGCTCATCCACCGGCTCACGCTCCTGCAGGATGCGCGCGTCGAGGCGGCCAACGCCGCCACCGTGAAGCGCATGCTGGAGAGCCGCGCGGTGTGGGTCGACGTGGCCCGGGCGCTGGAGGCGATCCCCGGCCTCGAGCCGCACACCATCCTGCATGCCGGTCCGCCGCTCGCCTACGACGAGATGTGCGAGCCGCAGCGCCGGGCCATCGAGGGGGCGGCGCTCTTCGAGGGGCTGATCGCCGCTCCCGAGGAGCTCCGGCCCCGCCTGCGGCGGCGGGAGATCCTCCTTCGCCCGAACTACGAGCTGGGGAGCGTGGGAGCGATGACCGGCGTCATCTCCCCGTCCATGCCGGTGCTGGTGACCGAGAACGTCACCTTCGGGAACCGGACCTGGGCGACCTTCAACGAGGGGAAGGGCAACGTCATCTGGATGGGGGCCTACGACGAGGCGACGCTGGAACGGCTCCGCTGGATCCGGGACGTCCTCGGACCCACGGTCCGCGAGGCGGTCCGCCAAAGCCCCCAGGGCCTGGACGTGTTCCAGGTGATCTCCGAAGGGGTGCAGATGGGAGACGAGGTGCACGCCCGCAGCGCCGCCTGCACCCTGCTCCTCCAACGCTGGCTCGTGCCGCTCCTCCTCAGGACCGGTGCCCCGACGGACAAGCTCCGATCCGTGGTGGAGTTCATCGGCGGGAACAACCACAGCTTCCTGAGCCTCACCATCAGCGCCTGCAAGGTGACCGCCGATGCGGGGCACGGGATCCCGCACGCCACGGTGGTCACCGGCATGAGCCGGAACGGCGTCGACTTCGCCCTGCGGGTCGGGGGCGCACAGGGATGGTTCGTGGCCCCGACCGCGCCCATGGATGAGGCAATCTACTACTCCGGCTATTCCGCGGCCGACGCCGCGGGCGACATCGGCGACAGCGCCATCATCGAGACGGCCGGCCTGGGCGGCATGGTGATCGGCGCCGCCCCGAGCATTTCCTCGTTCGTGGGCGGTGGGATGCGCCGCTCGCGCGAGGCGATGGAGACCATGCGCGCCCTGTCCGCGGGGAGCAACCCGCGCTTCGCCCCGGCGGCGGTCGACCACCTGCAGCCGGCGGTGGGCATCGATCTCCGCCAGGTGGTCCGCCTCGGTACCACGCCCATCATCGACACCGGCGTGCTTCACAAGGCGTCCGGGGTCGGACAGATCGGCACCGGGATCGCCCGCGCACCCCTGGAGGTGTTCCGCCGGGCCCTGCGCGGCTTCCCCCTGCCCACGGAGGTCGCGCCATGAGCAGGCCCATCGCGGTGGTGGCGTTCGGCGGCAATGCGATCCTCAGCGAGGGGGACGACGGCTCCTTCGGGAGGCAGATGGAGAAGGCCAAGTCGGCCTGCCGGCGACTCCTGGCCATCCTGCACAAGGGGTACGAGCTCGTGCTCGTCCACGGCAACGGCCCGCAGGTCGGCAACCTCCTCATCCAGTTCGAGAAGGCGCGCGACGTCATCCCCGTCCCGCCGCTCGACGTGGCCGTGGCCACCTCCCAGGGCTTGCTCGGGCACATGCTCGAGGCGGCCATGCGCACCGTGCTCGAGGAGGACATGATGCAGCGGGACGTGGCCACCCTGCTCACGCAGGTGCTGGTCGACCCCGACGACCCGGCCTACCAGAAGCCCACCAAGCCCATCGGTCCCTTCTACACGCGCGAGCAGGCGCAGCACTTCGCCGCCACCGAGGGCTGGTCGGTGGTCGAGGACGCGGGCCGCGGCTGGCGGCGCGTGGTCTGCTCGCCGAAGCCCCGTAAGGTCCTCCCCTTGAACACCATCCGCGACCTGGTGCGCGGAGGGACGATCGTCATCGCCTGCGGGGGAGGGGGCATCCCCGTCAGCATGCACAGCCACAAAGTGGTGGGCACCGAGGGGGTGATCGACAAGGACGCGACCGCAGCGCTGCTCGCCTACAACCTGGGGGCAGAGCTGTTCATCATCCTCACCGGCGTGGCCAGGGTCTGCGTCGACTACGGGAAGCCCACCGAGCGCGCCATCGACGTCATGACCTCACAGCAGGCCCGGCAATGGCTCGAGGAGGGGCAGTTCCCACCCGGAAGCATGGGCCCGAAGATCCAGGGAGCCCTGGACTACGTCGAGAAGGGTGGCCGCGAGGCCATCATCACCCACGAGCGGTACGTGGTCGCCGCGATGCGCTCCGGCGAGTGCACCCGCATCGTCCCCTAGCGAGGAACGCGTGATCCAGCGCGTCACCGTCCGTCAGAACCAGTATCAGGACTCCGTCCGCCTGATGACCATCTCGCGCGAAGCGAGTGCGGTGGCCGGCGTGGACAAGGTCCTGGCGCTGCTCGGCACCGACTCCAACAAGAGGCTGGTGCAAGGGCTCGGGCTCCTCGACCCGGCCGCCGCCGCGGCCACGCCGAACGACCTCTTGATCTGCGTGTCGGGGGAGGGGGAGGCGGCCTGCGAGGCGGCCCTCGCCCGGGTGGACGCGCTCCTGGAGCGACAGACCCCCTCCGCCGGCGGGGGCGCGGCGGAGAAAGCACCGCGCACCCTCGACGAGGCCGCGGCCCGGCTTCCCGGGGCGTCCATCGCCCTCATCTCGGTCCCGGGCCCGTTCGCCAAGCTGGACGTCGCTCGAGCGCTCTTCCTGGGCCTCGACGTGATGCTGTTCTCGGACAATGTCAGCCTCGAGGACGAGGTCCACCTGAAGGAGTTGGCCGTCGCCCGGGACCGGCTGATGATGGGCCCGGACTGCGGCACGGCCATCGTCAATGGCGTTCCGCTGGCCTTCGCCAACGCAGTCCGGCGGGGCGACATCGGGGTGGTGGGCGCGTCCGGGACCGGGATCCAGGAGCTGACCTGCCTCGTCGACCGGTTCGGCGGCGGCATCTCCCATGCCCTGGGCGTGGGGGGGCGCGACCTCAAAAAGCAGGTCGGCGGCCGCATGATGCGGCTGGCCCTGCGCAAGCTCTTGGCCGATCCCTCCACCCGGCGGCTGGTGATCATCGCCAAGCCGGGCGATCCCGCCGTCACCCGGGCCGTTCTCGAGGAGGCAGGGCGGAGCGGGCTCCCGGTCGTGGCCTGCATGCTGGGCGGCGCCGCTGCCTTGGCCGGGATCGAAGGCGTGACCGCCGTGGACACGCTCGAGGAAGCGGCGCGGAAGGTGACCGGCCAGAAGAGCGCCGACCCTCCGGACTTGTCGTCGCTCCGCCTCCTGGCCGAGGGCCTCCCTGCCTCCCGGCGGTGGCTGCGCGCGCTCTACTCGGGAGGCACGCTGGCATACGAGGCGCTGCTCCTCGCCGAAGGGCAGATCGAGATCGACTCCAACATCGCCTGGCGCCCGGAGCGCAAGCTCGCCTATCCGGCCAGAAGCCGGGGCCACTGCTGCGTCGACCTGGGGGAGGACGAGTTCACGCAGGGTCGGCCCCACCCGATGATCGACTGCACCCTGCGCTCGGAGCGGATCGCGGAAGCGGTGCGGGATCCCACCGTGCGGGTGGTGCTCGTCGACGTCGTGCTCGGGTACGGCGCCCATCCCGATCCCGCGGGCGAGGTGGTACGAGCCCTGGCCAGCTCGCGCCAGGGCCTCCCCGACGTCGGACCGGTGGTGATCGCGCACGTGTGCGGCACGGAGAACGACCCGCAGCGGCTCTCGGCTCAGGAGGCGGTGCTGGTGGAGGCGGGCGTCCGCGTGTTCCCGACCAACGCCCAGGCGGCGCGGGCGGCCGTCGCCCTCGCCGGAGGAGGTGTTGCATGAGAGCGCCCTGGCCAATCCTCGAGGCGGCGCTGGGCAAGGCCGTGACCGGCGATCCGCAGCTGCTCCGCGCCTACGACCATGACCTCGGGGAGATGCCCCGGGCGCTCCTCTCGCGGCTGCGCACCCGCCCCGACGCGGTCGTGGTCGCCCGCAGCCCGGCCGACGTGGTGTCCACGCTGCAGGTGGCCGCTCGGCTGGGCGTGCCAGTGACCCCGCGCGGCCAGGGCTCGTCGGGCTACGGCGGCTCAATGCCCACGCGCGCCGGGATCCTGCTGGACCTGTCCGCCTTGACGAAGGTGCTGGCCGTAGACGAGGCGGCCGCCACGGTAGACGTCGAGCCCGGGGTGGTCTGGAACGAGCTCTCCCGAACCCTCCGCAAGCGCGGGCTGGACGTTCGCACGCTGCCCACCAGCGCGCCCTCCTCGACGGTCGGCGGTTGGTTCGCTAGCGGAGGCGTGGGGATCGGGAGCCTGCGCTACGGCTCCATTCGCGACGCCGTGCTGGAGATCGACGTGGCCGGGCTCGACGGACGGGTCGCCACGGTCGTGGGCCAAGACCTCGACCTCCACCACCAGACGGCCGGCATCCTGGGCGTGATCACGCGCCTGCGACTCGCCTGCCGGCCGGCCGAGGAGCCGCGCTCGTTCGCCGTTCGGCTGCCCGAGGCAGAGGCGGTCCCTGCCCTCCAGGCCGCCGCCGAGCGCGATTTGGGCGCCTACTCGCTGTCGATCCAGTCGGCCGGCTACCTGGCGATGCGCGCCCGGCTGGACCGAGGCGCGGGTCCCCCGATCGCCGCGGGGTTCCTGGGGCTCCTCACCGTCTCCTCACCCGGAGATCCAGCCGCGGTGGAACGGGCGGTGGCGGCGTGCGGGGGTGCTCTCCTCGACGATTCGGTGGCCGCCCACGAATGGGAGGATCGCTTCTACCCGATGCGTGTGAAGCGGCTGGGGCCCTCGCTGCTGGTCAGCGAGTTCTTGCTGCCCACCGAGCGGTTCCCCGAGACGTGGCGAGCCATCTCCCGTGCGCTGCGGCGCGAGGAGCTTGGGCTCGAGGCCTTCGCCGCTCGAGGGGGTCGGATGGCGGTGCTGGTGTACGCGCTGGAGGACGCCGGCCACTGGCTCTACCCCGTCCGCATGGCCCGGGCCCTGGCTCCGGTGCGGATCGCCCTGCGGCGCGGAGGGAGCGTGTACACACCGGGGCTCTGGTTCGCGTGGGGCGCCCGCTCGGTTCTGGGAGAGGCGCGGTACGAAGCCGTGGTCGCGGAGAAGCGGCGGGTGGATCCGGCCGGGCTCCTAAACCCGGACAAGGTCCTCGGGCCAAGGCTGCGGGGGCTGCCATTGGTCGACGCCTCCAGGCTGCTCGCGCTCTCGGCGGCGTTCGCCTCGCCCCTGTCCCGCTGGCTCGCACCGCGCCCCGTGCGCTAGGACCGACCATGGCCGACGCCGCCGCTCTCATCGACGCCACTCTCCCCGACCTCTCGTACGCGCTGGACACCTGCGCTCGGTGTGGGTTCTGCAAGGTCGTGTGCCCGACGCACCCGTTCGGCGGCGGATTCGAAGCGTACTCTCCCCGCGCCAAGGTGCATTACTTGAAGGAGCTGCGCGAGGGGCGCGAAGAGCTCACGCCGGAGTGGGTGGACCGGATCTATCAGTGCACGAGCTGTGAGCGCTGCGCCGAGGTGTGCCAGACGGACATTCCGCTGGTGCACGTGTGGGAGGCGGCGCGATCCGCCGCGGTGAAGCTCGGCCTCGGCCCGATGCCCGCGCACAAAAAGCTCCGCGTCCTCACCGAGCAGTTCCACAACCCGTACGGTGAGCCCATCGAGGCCCGGGAGCGCTGGATGCAGCCGCACCACCGCCCCTCCGCGCGCGCGGAGCTGCTCGTCTTCGCCGGCTGCACCGCGGCGTACCGCATGCCCCCCATGCTGCAGACCGGCGTCACCATCCTGCAGCGCCAAGACATCCCCTACGCCTATGCGGGGGGGCGCGAGGTGTGCTGCGCCAGCCCCTTCCTCCGCACCGGGCAAGTGGAGATGGCCACGGCGCTGGTCACATCCAACATCGATCTGTTCCACGAGCTGGGCGTGAAACGCATCGTCACCGCCTGCGGCGGCTGCTCGAAGACGTTGCGCTTCGACTACCCCGAGCTCGCCCGGACCACCGGGCGCAGCTGGGATTTCGAGGTGCTGCACTTCTCTCAGGTCTACGGTCAGCTGCTCCGCGAGGGCGCCATCCGGCCGGGCCGCCGGGTGGACAAGGTCGTCACCTACCACGACCCCTGCCACCTCGGCCGATCGCAGGGAATCTACGACGAACCCCGCTCCATCCTCCGGAGCATCCCAGGCCTGAGGCTCTTGGAGATGGAGCACCACCGGGAGGAATCTCGCTGTTGCGGCGCCGGCGGAGGGGTGAAGGCCAACTACCCGGAGATGGCCGCGGCTATCGCCCGGGACCGGGTGCAGGAGGCCGTCGCCACCGGGGCGGAGGTGCTGGTCACCATGTGCCCATTCTGCCAGGCCAGCTTCGCCCAGGCGCTCAAGGAGCTGGGCAGCTCGATGCGGCTGGCGGGCGTCGAGGAGCTCTTGCTGGAGTCGCTGGAGTGACGGGTCCATGGGGGCGGGCATACAGCGCGGGGTGATCGGGTGCGCGATCGGTCCGTTTCGCGGACGGGTGCAGGCCGCATTTGCCCGCGCCGTGCACGTCCGCGCCGGTGACGAGGTGATCACCCTGGGCGACCTCGGGGTGCCGCCGCATCCCTACACCATCGCCTGGCCTCGCTTTGGCGAAGTGGCCGCCGTGCCTGGCGACGCCGTCGAGCTGTCGGGCGAGGCGCTGACGGTGGGCGGGGTCCGGGCCCTCCTCGGCCCGATGCGGACGTACGCTCCGCGGCAGGTAGCGCCGCGGTGGGCGGGGCCCGCGGCTCTGGCACGCGCCGTGGCCCAAGCCCGAGCGACCGCTGCCGGGCTTCGGTGGCGGGGTGGGTTGCACGCGTGGCTTTCACCGGACGGCGCCGCTGACGGCTGGTCGCGCGCCCGCCCCGAGGGCGCGCGGCCCGGGATAGCGGCCCCCACCCCAGCGCCGCGGGCGAGATACAGGGCCCAGCAGGGCCAGGCGGCGACGCCCCGCGCCCTCCTCGAGGGCGCGAGGCCCGGGATCGCGGCCGCGACCGATGCGACGCGGGCGAGATCCTGGACCAAGCTGGCCGAGGCGGCGACGCAGCTCGCTGGGCTGGGCCCCGGCCTGACTCCTTCAGGCGACGACTTCCTCGCGGGCCTCCTGGCGGCGATCCGCTACCACGGCACGACCGCGGGCTACCCGGTGCCCCAGGCGGCGCTGGACGAGGTTGCCGCGCGCGCCTCGGCCGGCACCACCACCTACTCCGGGTTCCTCATCCGGTGCGCGGCGCGGGGACTGGTGAGCGAACCGGTCGAGCGCTGGCTGACGGCGATGCACGCCGGTTCGAGAGCAAACGTCGCACCCACCGCGGCGGTGGCGGCCATCGGCCATTGTAGCGGGGTGGACTTGCTCGCCGGGCTCGTCTGCGGTCTTGAGACGGCGCGGGGGTGGCGCGCATGATCGAGGAGACCGCCACCGTGGCCGAGACCCTCCGTGCCTCTGGGGTCTTCCGCGCCAAGATGCAGATCCGGGGGGTGGCCGAGCGGCTGGGGAGCGTGTTTCCCTGCGGGATCCGCAACGGCGATGACGCGGCCGCCATCCCGGACCGCGACGGCTGGCTCCTGCTGGCCGCCGATGGAATCCTCCCCGATCTGGTGGATCGCGATCCCTACCTGGCGGGCCGCTGCGCCGTGCTGGCCAACGTGAACGACGTGTACGCCATGGGGGGGCGGCCCACCGCCATGGTCGACGTGCTGGGCGCGCCTTCCGACTCCGTCACCGCCGAGTTGTGCCGCGGGCTCCGCGATGGCGCCGTCCGCTATCGGGTGCCCATCGTGGGCGGCCACCTGCTCCGGACGGCGGTGAGCGGCTCGCTGGCCGTCGCCATCGTGGGTCGCGCCCGGACCCTCATCACCAGCTTCGACGCCCGCCCCGGCGATCGCCTGGTTCTCATCACGCACCCGGACGGTCGCTGGATGGAGCCAGACGGCTTCTGGAACGCCACCCTGGCGCGCAACGATGCGGCACTGGTGCCCAATCTCGAGTTACTGCCCGCCGCCGCGGAGGCCGGGCTGGTGTCCGCCGGCAAGGACGTGAGCATGAGTGGCCTGGCCGGGACGGCGGTGATGCTGGCGGAGGCGTCCGGGGTGGGCGCCCGGATCGATCTTGACGCGCTACCACCCCCACCCGGCGTGCCGCTCGTTCGGTGGCTGACCGCATTCATGTCGTACGGGTTCCTCCTGTCGGTCCGTCCCGACGCCTACCCCGAGCTCGTGGCGCCCTTCGCGTCGCGGGGGCTCACGGTCGGGAGGGTCGGGGAGATCGTCCCGGGTTCGCGGGTCGAGCTTTGCCGCGGTGAGGAACGCGCCCTGCTCTGGGACTGGCGCGGCCGCGCCTTCACCGGGTTCGGTGCCCCATGAGCGGATCCACCATCGCCTGGGGCGTGGAACAACGCTTCTTCCTTCCCAACGAGGACGCCCGACCCGTCGCCGCGGCGATGGCCCTGCAGCCCGAGCCGCCGCGGCGCCCGGTCTTCGTCGGTGGATCGGGCCTTCTCCTCCTGGAGGCGCTGGCGCGCACGGGTGGCGACCCTCGCGCGACCTTCGTCGATGTCGCCCCCTTCCAAGTGAAGTATTTCTCCGAGGTGGTTGGGACCGTCCAGGCGGCGCGCACGAGCGCGGACCTCCGGTGGTGGTTTGCGGAGGAGACTTATCCGCGGTTGCGGGCCCACTACCGCGAGCGCGGCCAGGACTACTCGCTCGATGCCGCGCTCCGGGCCATGCGCGAGCTCTTCGGGCTGTCGCTGTTCTTTGAGGATGCCTCGCTCGCACGCGCGCGGCCTATCGCCCGGACGACCGCCGTTCGCCGCGAGGAGATCGGCCGCTACCTCGCTCGCACCGAGGAGCGGCACGACTTCATCTACCTGAGCAACGTGGTCGACTACCTCGACGGCGACGCGCTCGACCGGCTCCTCAAAGCCTGCCGTCGACACAACGCACCGGTCTACGTACTCGTGACGTCGGCCTGCCCCGATCCGGAGGGGTTCCTGGCCGCATCGGAAGCCGCTGGATTCACCCGCGATCCGCGCAGCTGCTCGCTGGACGAGCAGAACCATGGGCTGGGGTCCCGGGCCCTTGATCGCTCCTGGAACAGGCCTGGTACCATCCACCTGCTGGTCCCGCACTCGACCCCCGGAGGCGAGAGGTGAAGATAGTGGAAGGCCTCCAGTTCGAGACCTTCAAGCGGCTGCTCCTGGCCATGGCGCAGCAGCGGTCCGTTGCGCATCTCTTGGAGCTGGTCACCGACCACCTCGCCGCGACCAGCGACGTCGCCCTCGTCCGGATCTGGCTGCTCGGTCCGGGCGGGGGGTGCGAGATCTGCAGGGAGGCGTCCCACTGCTCCGACCGGTCGAAGTGCCTGCACCTCGTTTCGAGCCAGGGCTGCTCGATCGTGGACAACACCGTCTGGGGGCGCACCGACGGAGCGTTCCGGCGGTTCCCGCTGGGATTGCGTAAGGTCGGGCGGATCGCGCTCACCGGTCAACCGCTCGAGGTGATGGAGATCGGGGAGGACGCCGACTGGATCGCCGACCACGAGTGGGTGCGGCGCGAGCAAATCGTGGGGTTCGCGGGGCAGCCGTTGGTCCACCGCGGCGAGGTGCTGGGGGTGCTGGCGTTCTTCACCCGGGTCCGCATGGCGGAGGACACGATCTCCATGCTGCGGATGGTGGCCGACCACCTGGCCTCCGCCCTGGAGAACGCCTGGTCGTTCGAGGAGATCGAGCGGCTCAAGAAGCGGATCGAGATGGAGAACACCTACCTCCGCAAGGAGGTGGACTCGGCCGCGGCGGCAGGCGGGCTGGTCGGGATCTCCCCGGCCACACAGCACATCCGCCGCCGGGTCGAACTGGTCGCGCCGACGGACGCCAACGTGCTCATCGCCGGGGAGTCGGGCACCGGAAAGGAGGTCGTGGCCCGGGAGATCCACGCGCGCAGCAACCGCCGGGAGCGGCCGATGATCAAGATCAACTGCTCCGCGGTGCCCAAGGAGCTGTTCGAGAGCGAGTTCTTCGGGCACGCCAAGGGGTCGTTCACCGGGGCCGCCCGCGAGCGCTTCGGCCTCTTCCAGGCCGCCGACGGGGGGACGTTGTTCCTGGACGAGGTGAGCGAGATACCGGTCACCCTTCAGAGCAAACTCCTCCGGGTGATCCAGGAAGGCGAGTACCGACGCGTCGGAGAGGAGCACGACCGCAAGGTGGACGTGCGGATCATCTCGGCCACCAATCGCCACCTGCTGAGCGAGATCCAGAACGGCTCGTTTCGCGAGGACCTCTATTACCGGCTCCAGGTCTTCCCCTTCGAGATCCCGCCGCTCCGCGAGCGGCGCGAGGACATCGAGCCGCTGGCAGCGCATTTCCTCGAGTACGCGGCTCGCAAGCACCAGCGGCCGCACCTCACGCTCCGAACCGGGGATATCGAGCGGCTGAGCGAGTACGATTGGCCCGGGAACTGCCGCGAGCTGCAGAACGTGCTCGAGCGGGCGGTCATCACCTCTCAGGGCGGCCACCTCAACATCGAGATCCCGAACTCCCGGGCCCCGAGCGCTCGCCGGACCGTGGACGCGAAGGATCCTCCACAGCGCATCCTCACCGAGACAGACATCCGCCGCCTGGAGCGGGACAACACGCTCGCGGCCCTGAAGAGGTGCCACTGGAAGATCTATGGCCCCGGGGGTGCGTCCGAGCTGCTGGGCGTCCGCCCCACCACCCTCGTGTCCCGCCTCAAGAAGATCGGGATCAGCCGCCGCGACCTGGTGCGCACCGGGGAGGGGGACTCGTGATCACCGTTCGCTACCCGGGGGTGGCACGCCCCGAGGAGGCGCTCCCGCCGGGCGCACTGCGCGGCCGCCGCAACCTCGTCCCCTTGCCCTACCGGCGGGTCAGCGTCCAGCCCTACGACGGCGCGATGGATGAGAGTGCGATCGCCGCTCACCTGCTCGGCCGGGAATCCTACCGGCGGACCGACTTCGTGGTTCTGCGCGCGCCCGCCGAGCGCTACGCGGTGGCCGCCATAAGCCGTGCGGGCGGGGAGGAGCTGTTCTCGCCGATCACGGGCGTCGAGGTGCTGGCACTCCCGGACACCTGCCGCTACGTCCGCGCGCCGGCCACGGACTGCGGCAATCGCTCCGCGCTGGCCGAGGCGGCGGCCGCGGCGGGTCTGGACGCCGGCGGGACGCTCGTCGTCGAAGGCCTCTACGACCATGTGAACTTCATCCATCATCCCGATCCGATCTTGCTGCGAGTGGTCGAGGTCACGCCCCCCTTTCCACCGAAGCTGTACCACCTGGTCCAGCGCGTGCTGGCCTACGCGGACCTGCCTCCCATCCGCCTGGAGCTGGAACAGATCGATCTCACTTCGCGGGCGCGGGAGACCGGCGCACGATCGTTCTTGGCACCGTGCCGCTCGGGCGGGCTGGACCAGCTCGGGGGGCCGGTCGCCTTCCTGGACGAGCGGCCACCGCGGCGGGAGGCCTGGGTGCTGGTGGGATGCGAGCGCAGCCTCGAGTTCCACCGCCACTATTACGGCGACGAGCCCCCGCGCGTCGAGCTGTGCCCGCGCAAGCTGGCCGGCTCGCGAGGCGAGCCGACCCTGGTAAAATGTTGCCTGCTTGAGTACGACCTCGAGCGGGAGGGCCAGGTGATGGTGGTGCCCTGGGGCAGCGACCTGGATCTCATCGAGCGGGCTCTGCACCATATCGTGGAAGAGGCGAACGATGCGTGACGATCCGTGGAAGGGGCTGGTGCTGGTCGAGGAGCTGCTGTCGCGAAGAACGGTGCGGCCGCGATCGGTCGGTTGGACCATGGTCATCGACGTGGGCCTGGGGATGCGCGAGACCCAGGACGTGCTGGAGATGGCCGGTGATTACATCGACCTCTGGAAGCTCAGCTTCGGTACCTCGGTCCTCATCCCCAGCGACATCCTGGTTCGCAAGATCGCCCTCATCGAGGAGCACGGCATCCACACCATGCCGGGTGGGACGCTGTTCGAGGCCGCGGTGATGCAGCAGCACTGCCGGGTGTACCTGCAGCGAGCCCGGCAGCTGGGCTTCTCGGCGGTGGAGATCGCGGACGGAACGCTCCCCTTGCCTGCCTACCGGCGCGAGCGGATCATCCGCGGCGCTCGGGAGGCGGGGCTAGTCCCCATCACCGAGGTGGGCAAGAAAGATCCCAAGCTGCAGCCTTCCTCGACGGAGCTGGCGGAGTTAGCGCTCTGCGACCTGGCCTGGGGCGCGGAGGCGGTGATCGTCGAGGGGCGCGAGTCGGGCAAGGGAGTCGGGATCTACGACCCGGAGGGCAATGTCCTGGAGGACGGGGTTTCGACCATCGCCCGCATCGTCGGGGACTGCTGCGACAAGCTCATCTGGGAGGCGCCCCTCAAGCCTCAGCAGGCCGCCCTGATCGCGCGCTTCGGGGTCAACGTCGGCCTGGGCAACATCGACCCGCGCCAGGTGCTGGCGCTGGAGGCGCTGCGCGTCGGGCTGCGGTTCGAGACGCTGCGCCCCGTGGCGGAGGCGCTGCGCGCCGCGGGAAAGTGGCAGCCGGAGCTGGTCGAGGCTCCGGAGACGGCACATGCCCGTCGGTGATCCCAGCGACTCGGGGCGGGGCGCACGGGCGGACCAGGTCTTGGACATCGGCGTACGCATCGCCAACCGGCCCGCGGAGTCGATGGTCGAGGCCGCGTTCGCCAGCGAGCTCGAGGCCGAGCGGGCGCTCGCCCCCGAGATGGGCCTGGCCGATCTGGCACACACGATCATGTCCATCGAGGCGGGGATCGTCCCGGCGGCCCCCGGACGAGAGTTGCTCCAGGCCCTGCTCGAGCTCCACGACCAGCCCAGGCTGTTGGCGCTCGATCCCCGCCTGGGAGATCTCTACACCAACCGCGAGGCCTGGCTCGCCGACCGCACCGAGGCGGCCGGCTGGCTCGGAGCTGGACGGGCGCGGCGCGAGGCGACGACGGTCGCCTACCAGCTTTTGGTCCGCGGGCGCCTGCTCGACCTGGCCCCAGCGCTGGTCGGCCTGGGGGACTCCCTGACCGGCCGCGCTCTCGACCTGCGCGAGGCCCTTTCGCCGGACTACACCTACCTGCGCGCCGGGCAGCCGACCAGCTTCGGGCACACGCTCCTCGCCACCGCCTTCGGCGTGTTGCGCGATCTCGAGCGGCTGCGGGCCCTGTACCAGCGATGGGACCATTGCGCGGCAGGGTGCGGCAGCGCCAATGGCTCCCGCCTCCCGCAGGACCGGCCTCTCCTCGCGGCGCTGCTCGGGTTCGGGGGAGTGGCGGAGCACGCCCGCGATGCCATGTGGCAGGCGGACCTGGCCGTCGAGGCACTCGGCGTGGCCGTGGCCGCGGCCGTCAACGCGGACCGGCTCGCCGAGGACCTCTGGTTCTATGCCGCCGACGAGGTCGGACTGGTGGTCATCTCCGATGCGCACGCTCGGGCGAGCAAGATCATGCCGCAGAAGCAGAACCCCTACGCCCTGGCCTACGTCCGCGCGGTGGCTCATCAGGTCCTCGGCGCCCAGGCGGCGGTGAGCAGCGCCGGGCGGACCCCCTCGGGCCAGCCGGACAGTCGGATCGTCGCTTACCGCGCAGTGCCGGAGGCGATCCGGGCGGTGTCCGGTGCCGTGGGGCTCCTCGGCGAGGTGGTGGCGGACCTCGAGGCTGACGCCGCGCGGGGCGAGGCGCTCCTCGCCTCGGGGTTCACCTGGGCGACCGATCTCGCCGAGGCCCTGAGCCGCGAGGCCGGCTTGGACTTCCGCACCGCGCACCGGGCGGTCGGAACCCTCGTCCGCGAGCTGGTGTCCGGCCACGGCGGATCCGTCACCGCCGAGCGAGTCGCCGAGGTGGCCGGACGCATCGCCGGGCGCCCGGCGCCGATCTCGCGCGATGCGGTCGAACGGGCGCTCGATCCGCGGCGAGCCGTGGCCGAGCGGACCGGGCCCGGCGGTGCCGCGCCGCAGGAGGTCGAGGCGATGGCCGCCCGGTGCCGGGCGGCGTTGGGGGAGCACCGCGCCTGGGCAGACGCGACGGGGCGGCGCGTTCGGGAGGGCGCGGAGGCGCTCCTGGCGCGTGCCCGGGCGCTCGCCGCTGGCGGCTAGAGGAGGAGAAGCCTTGGCTGCGACCATGCTCGACTCCGTCACCTACGGGCCGCTCTGGCGGAGCGCCGCTCTGGCCGGGCTCTTCGAGGAGATCCCCCGCACCCGGGCCTGGCTGGAGATCCTGGCGGTGCTGGCCGAGGTAGAGGGGGAGTTCGGGGTGATCCCCGCGGAGGCAGCGCGCGGCGTGGCCGCGAGCTGCCGCGCGGTGAACGTCGACGCGGACCTCTTGGCGGAGCTGGCCGCCGCACGCCACCGTACCGGACACTCCACCGCGGGCCTCATCGAGGCCGTGGCCCGAAGAGCACCCGCGGTCGCGGCGGAGTGGGTGCACTTCGGCGCCACCGTGCAGGACCTCACCGACACCTGGTTGATGACGGCGCTTCGCACGGCGCGGACCCACCTCGGCGCGCAGGTTGCGGCGGCCGCGGCCACGCTGGCCGAGCTGGCGCGCCTCCACCGGGCCACCCCCATGCCCGGTCGGACCCACGGGCAGGAGGGCCTGCCCATCACCTTCGGGTTCAAGGTCGCGGGCTGGGTGGCGGAGCTGCGCCGGCACCGCGCCCGGCTGGCGGAGCTGGCGGCGCGGATGGATGTCGGCCAGCTCGGCGGTGGGGTCGGCAGCCTCGCCGCCTTCGGCCCGAACGCCCTGGCGCTGCGGGCGCGCTTCTGCGAGCGGCTCGGGCTTCGGCCGCCGGAGATCTCCTGGACCTCCAGTCGCGACGTGCTGGCCGAGTGGGGGGCCGTCTTGACCCTCATCACCGGTACCGCCGACCGAATCGGTCACGAGGTCTACAACCTCCAGCGCGACGAGATCGGCGAGCTGGGCGAGGCCGCGGTGGCGGGGGTCATCGGTAGCATCACCATGCCGCACAAGCGCAACCCCGAGATCTCCGAGCACCTCGGAACCTTGGCCCGCTTGGTCCGCCACCAGGCGGCGGCCCTCCTGGAGGGGGTGGTGCACGATCACGAGCGTGACGGACGCGCCTGGAAGGTGGAGTGGCAAGCGGTCCCCGAGATCACCCTCATGGCGGGCCGCGCCGCCGAGTTGCTGGCCGAGCTCGCCGCAGGGCTCGAGGTGCGCCCCGGGCGCATGCTCCAGAACCTGCGCGCCGCCGGCGGAAAGGTCGGCTCCGAGGGACTCATGCTGGCCCTCGCCCGGCACACGGGACGCCAGACCGCTCACCAGCTGGTGTACGCGCTCGCCGAGCGTGCGCGGGCGTCGGGCGAAAGCCTGAGCGCGGCGGCACAGAGCGATCGGCAGATCCTGCAGTACCTCTCACCCGCTCAGGTCGAGGCCCTGCTCGATCCGGCAGGCCAGGTGGGCCAATGTGCGGCCATGGTCGATCGCGTCCTTTCGGGAGACGCGTGATCGGGCCCGGGCCACTCGCTCGCCTGGACGCGCTTCCCCGGTGTCGGCTGGGGCTCTTGCCGACGCCGCTCACCCCGGCCCGGAGGCTGGGTGCGTCGGCGGGCGTCCCGGACCTGTGGCTGAAGCGAGACGACCTCCTCGGATTCGGGTTCGGCAGCCACAAGGTACGGGCTCTGGAGCTGTTGATCGCGGATGCGCTGGCCCGCAAGGCCGACGTGCTCGTCACCGGCGCCGGGCCGCAGTCGAACCACGTCCGCGCCACCGCCGCGGCGGCCGCGCACGCCGGCCTGGAGCTCCAGGCGATCTACTGGGGCCGCCCTCCCGCGCGCGTGAGCGGTAACCTCGCCCTGGCGAAGCTGCTCGGGGCGCGGTGTAGCTTCACCGGCGAGGACGATCGGTCCAGCGTCGATCGCGGCATCGAAGCAGCCGCGGCGGCCCTTGCGAGCGAGGGCCACCGTCCCTACGCCATCCCCCGCGGCGGTGCTTGCTCGCTCGGTACGCTCGGTCATGCGCTGGCTGCTCGCGAACTGACGGAACAGGCCCGGCGCCTGGGCGCCGAGCCCGACACCGTGGTCCTGGCCGCGGGCTCGGGAGCGACCCTGGCCGGGCTGCTCCTGGGGCGCGCGCTCGTCGGCGCGCGCTGGCGCATCGAGGCGGTCAGCGTCAGCCGTGCAGCCGCCGACGTCCGCCGGAACGTCCGGGTGCTGGCGGCCGGAGCGGCCTCGCTGCTCGGGATGGCCGGCGCGGTGGACGACGCGGAGGTCGCAGTCCACGACGGGTTCATCGGGCCGGGATACGGTGTCCCTTCGCCGGACGGGATCGCGGCCATCCGGCTCGCTGCTCGCACGGAGGGCGTCTTCCTCGACCCCACCTACACGGCCAAGGCCTTCGCCTGGGTCATTTCCGCCGCGCGGGGCGGACGGTTCCTGGCCGGGGAACGGGTCGTCTTCCTCCACACCGGGGGCGAGCCCGCCCTCTTCGCTGACCCCGAGGCCCTCCTGGCCGGCGCATGAACCGGAACCTGCTGCTCCAGATCCTGGCCGACGCACTCAATGGGACATTGCGCGACGGCGACCCCCGCCTCTCCGAGGTCGAGTTGGAGCTTGTGCCGGTGGCCGGCCGCGTCCACGTGGTGCGCGGCGCCGGAGCCAACGTGGGAGTGCTCCCGACGCCTGATGGCTGCCTGCTCGTCGACACCGCCTTCGCGCCGCTTGCGCCCAGGATCCGCGCAGCGCTCCGTGCCCTTCCGGGGAGCGGCCGGGTGCGCTGGGTGGTCGACACCCACTGGCACGCCGACCACTCGCACGGCAACAGCGCGGTCGCCGGCGAGGCAACCCTCATCGCCCACGCGGCCACGCGCCAGCGGCTCGCTGCCTGGCAGGCCTGTCTTTCCAAGGGGAGCGCTCCGCCTGCGCTGCCCGCGCTCACATTCGAGGACGCCCTCACGCTTCACCTCCCCGGCGAGGAGGTCCGCGTCTGGCACTTCGGCCCGGCCCACACCGATGGGGACGTGGTGGTGTACTTCGCAGGTTCGAACGTGCTGCAGGCCGGCGACCTCTTCGTGACCTACGGTCTCCCATTCGTAGACGTGTCCTCGGGCGGGAGCGTTCGCGGCACCGCCCGGGCACTGGAGCGCGTTCTGCGGGACCTTCCGGCCGATGCCAAAGTGATTCCCGGTCACGGTCCGGTGTCGAGCCGCGGCGATGCCCTGGCGTTCGCGTCCATGCTGGTGGACTGCGTCGAGCGGGTCCGGGTGGCGCACCGCAGCGGCCTCACGCAGGAGGAGATGCTCGCCCAAGGTGTACTCGGAGACCACGCGGCCCGCTCCAACCCCTTTGTCGATACGCGCGCCTTCTTGGCGATGGTGCACGAGGAGGTCGCGGACGAGTCCGAGCAGGCGACGTTCTAGCTACAGCCTGTCCGGAAAGTCCCGCGCCCGCTACTACGCCCTCGGGACGGTACCCCTGCGGCCTCACCGAGACCAAAAGTGGTCACCGGATCGCACGAAGCTGCACGACTTTGCGACTCCCCGGAGTTCGGGTCAGCAATGAGGATGCGGTGAGGAGGGCGGTGGACGAGAAGCTCTCGGGGATCGAGGGGACCAAGCAACGAGGGTGCGGGGCCGACGCGGACCTAATGCTCTGCGGCACCCACCACCACCGCGATGGCCGCAATGTGCGCCGGTCCCGTTCCACAGCAACCGCCCACGATCCGGGCGCCCGCGGCAAGGAAGCGAGGCACGGCGGCAGCGAAGGCCTCGTGCCCGGTCGGATAGATGACCGTCCCATCCGGGCGGAGCTCGGGTGAGCCGGCGTTTGGCTGGACCATCACCGGCTTGCCGCGACCGGCCGCGACCAGCTCGGGCACCAGCCGGGCATAGTCGTCCAGCGAGAGCTTCGTTCCGCAATTCGCGCCCACCACGTCCGCGCCTTCGCCGAGGGCGGCCTCGACCATCCCGGCCACATCCACTCCCATGATGGTCCGAAAGCCGTCAGGGGTGAGGCCGAAGGTGGCAGTGGCGAACACGCATCGGGCGCCGGCGGCGCGCGCGGCCGCGACGGCCAAGGCGAGCTCCGCCGGGTCGGACATGGTCTCCACCAGGATGGCATCGGCGCCGCCTTCGAGCAGGGCAGCCGCCTGCTCCCGGAACGCCTGCGAAACATCGGCCGGCGAAGCATCGCCCAGGGGCTCGAGCATGCCGCCGAAGGGGCCCACGTCCCCGAGGACCAGGGCGCGGCTCCCCGCCACCTCGCGGGCCAGGCGGGCGCCGGCTCGGTTCAGCTCCGCAGCGCGGCCTGGATCGATCCCATGCATGCGAAGGGCCAGGCTGGTACCGCCGAAGGTGTTGGTGATGAGCAGGTCGGCACCCGCGTCGAGGTAGGCCTGGTGGATCCGGCGCACGGCTCCTGGCTCGTCCGCGTTCCAGGGCTCCCCGCTTTGGCCCGGAGCGAGGCCCAGGGACTGGAGTTGGGTGCCCATGGCGCCGTCGCACACCGCGGGACGCCGCTCGAAGAGCAGCCTCAGACGTTCGGCGCAGTCCATGGGGAGGACGCTACCACCCCAGCGGCATCGGGGGAACGGCGCCGCTAGGTCGCCCGGAGGAGGAGCACGGGCACCCGGAGCTGGTGCTGCACGCGCATGGCGGTGGTGCCCAGGAAGAGGTCGGCCAGGAAGCGGTGGCCGTGGGTGCTCATCGCGACGAGATCGCAACCCTCGCGCCGTACCCACTTCACGATCTCGGTGGCCGGGTCGCCGTAGGCCAGGGCCGCCTCGGTGGCGATCCCGTCCGCCTCGAACTCCGCCCGAACCTGCCGAAGGTAGGCCTGGTCCTCCGAGATCTCCGCGCTCACCGCCTCGGAGCCGTAGGTCCGCGCCGCCCAGCCGTCCGCCACGTGCAGGAGGACCACCCGGCGGGTGCGCACGCTGCGGGCGAGGTGCTTCACGTGGTCGATGATGGCGCGATCGGTGGGACGGGTGTCGAGGGTCACGAGGATGGTGCCGTAGAGGGGCGGGGCAGGGGAGAGGGGCTCGCTCATCGGCCGAGGATGACATGCCAGGCGGTTTGGAGGGACTCGGGGAGTCCCCACAGGTCGAGCGCCGTAATGAGAATCGCGCTGCCCCAGGCGGCGGCGAAGAGGAACCCGCCGATCTTCCACTGACCCATCCGCGTCCGTGAGCTCGTGAAGTGCAAGAGCGGGAACATGGCGAAGGGGAGCTGGAGGGCGAGCACCACCTGGCTCAGGTTGAGGAGGTCGGTCACGCTGCTGTCCCCTCGTAGGCCGATGATGAACACCGCCGGGAGTACGGCCAGGCCCCGGGTCATGAGGCGGCGCACCCAGGGCTGGAGCCGCCACCGCATGAAGCCCTCCATGACCACCTGGCCGGCCAGGGTACCGGTGATGGTGCTGCTCTGGCCGGAAGCGAGTAGGGCCACCGCGAAGAGGACGCTCGCCACCGCCGTCCCGAGGAGCGGGGCCAGCGTGAGGTAAGCCACCCGGATCCAGTCGGCCTCGGGGCTGAAGGGGATCACCTGGGAGCCCACCTGCACGCTCTCCTTCCCGTGAAACACGGTGGCGGCCAGGACCAGGATGGCCGCGTTCACGAAGAATGCCACGGTGAGCGCCAGGGCGGAGTCGAGGGTGTTGAGCCGGATGGCCGTCCGGATGGAGTCCTCGTCCCGCTGGAACCTGCGGCTCTGGACGAGCGCCGAGTGCAGGTAGAGGTTGTGGGGCATGACCGTCGCACCCACGATGCCGATGGCCAGGTAGACGGCGCCCGAGGAGCGGAAGCCCGGGGAAGCGAGCGAGCGCACCACCTCGCCGAGGTCGGGTGCGGTGGGCGGGAGGACGAAGATCTCGATGAAGTAGCAGGTGGCGATGGTGGCGACCAGGATGAGCACCACCGCCTCGATGGCGCGCATGCCGAGCCCCTGCAAAGCGAGCAAGAGGAGCACGTCGCAGGCGGTGATGAGCACGGCCCAGAAGAGGGGGAGGTGGAAGAGCAGGTTCAGCGCCACGGCGCTGCCCAGGACCTCGGCCAGGTCGCAGGCACCGATAGCCGCTTCGCAGAGGAGCCAACTCGGCCAGCGCGTCCAGGCCGGATACCAGTCGCGACAGGCCTGGGCCAGGTCCTTCCCGGTGGCGACCCCTAGCCGGGCGGCCACGATCTGCATGAAGATCGCGAACAGGCTGGCGAGGGCCACGACCCACAAGAGCTCGTACCGAAAGCTGGCGCCGGCGGCGAGATCCGTCCCCCAGTTGCCGGGGTCCATGTAGCCGACGCTCACGAGCAGCGCTGGGCCGACGAACACCTTCCACTGCGCCCAGAAGCCCGCCGCCGGGGGGGGAACGGGCACCGATCCGTGCAGGCCCTCGAGCGACACCGACCCGCGATCCGCACGCCCCGGCACGCCGGTCGGGAGCGCGCTCTGCGGCGCGCCGGTCGTGGGGTCGCTCGTCTTCATGCGCGCCGCCGCACCGGGAGTTGTAGCCCGGGGCGGGGCGGACGTCCCCTGGGAAATCGCGCCGGGGGCCGTGCCGGGCCAAGTCCTCAAGCCCCCATCCGGGGCAGGCAAGCGACTCGGCCCGCCTGCGACGGCTCAAGGGGCGAGCCCGCGCATCTTCCCCGCAAGCCAAAGGCGCGCAGGGCCCGGATCGACACCCGCGGCCGAAAGGCCCGGCAAGACCACGTCGAGCGTGGTTCGGGTGAACACCTCTCGCTTCAAGGAGTGGGGAAGCACCCCGAGCTCGAGCAACGCCCCGTCCTCCTCTTCGGGCGTGCCCGGTTGAAACAGGCCCGCGTCGATGCTCCCCTCGAGCATGGCCGGCACGAAGGGCGCGAGCAGGGAGGTCGTGCCGCGGTCACGCTCGCTCGAGAGGGCCGCCCAGCCCAGGCGGCTGTGCTGGACCTCGTCGGCTGCGAGTTCGCGAAGGATCCGGCGGAGTGGTCCGCCGCGCACGAGGCCGAGAAGCGTGGTGAGGACACCGAAGCTCCCGGTCTCGGTCACGCAACAGGCGGCCACGACCTCGTAGAGGACCGCCGCGCGGGACGGCAAGCCCGCGGGGGCGAGCGGGGCCGGCGCGGTCGTCAAGGGGTCCGGAGCCGTGGCGCCGTACTGCAAGGACAGCTCCGCGCAGCGGATGGCGTGTCGACTCTCGTCCGAGGAGGCGCGCAGGGCCAGGTCGACGAGCGGCCGGGCGAAGCCGCACTCTCCGAGCCAGCGAGCCAGGCGGGCGAAGCGGAGATGCGCCTCCTGCTCCACGCCGCAGCGAAACCGCCAGGCGCGAGCGGCCTTGTCTCGCACCGGATCGCGTGCCGGGGTCACCACCCGCTCGCGCCGCCGCCCTGGGGCGAGTTCGACGACCCGGCGCTTCCGCTGGCGGTACCGCTCTGGCCGCCGTTCCCGGAGCCCGAGGAGCTCTCCCCGTGCATTCCCGCGCAGGCGGCCGCCAGGGATATCCCCCCGGCCACCAAGACCCTCCAGAGCTTGGCGCTGCGGCGGGCCACTCCCCTCTTCCGATCCTCATGTGACGTCATCACGATTCTCCTCGCCTGGACCATGGCCGCCCACCCGGGTCGACGCCACCCCCAGGTCGAGGCCACCCTCAAGAAGAGTTCTGATGCGGGCGGACGCGGACGGTTACCGGGTGCCGAGCCCGGACGGGGGCCGGTCGCGAGCCCGATCCACGGTCCTCCCGCCTCCGCCGCGGAGCCGGGTTATCCTCTGCGCTCCATGGAACCGATGGCGATACGGTGCCGCGGGCTCGTGAAGCGGTACCCGCCCGACGTGCTCGCGGTGGACGGTCTCGACCTCGAGGTCCGTCGGGGCGAGTGCTTCGGCCTGCTCGGGCCCAACGGGGCCGGCAAGACCACCACCATCGAGATCCTCGAGGGGCTCCTTCCCCCCACCTCCGGCGATATCGAGGTCCTGGGACAGAAATGGTCCGAGGACGAGGGCGCGCTCCGTGCCCGGCTCGGGATCACGCTCCAGGAGACTCGGCTCCCCGAGCGGCTCACGGTGGAGGAGATCCTACGGCTCTTCCGCTCGTTCTACCCGCGCGGCCGCACGGTCGACGCAGTGCTCGCGCTCGTGGCGCTCGAGGACAAGCGCGGGGCCCGGTACGAGCGGCTCTCGGGCGGGCAGAAGCAGCGGCTGGCGGTGGCCTGCGCCCTGGTGTCCGAGCCCGAGCTGCTCTTCCTCGACGAGCCCACCACCGGGCTCGACCCGCAGTCGCGGCGCCAGCTCTGGGACGTGGTGGACGAGACCCGGCAGAGCGGCCACACCGTCCTCCTCACTACCCACTACATGGACGAGGCGGAGCGCCTCTGCGACCGGGTGGCGATCGTCGACCACGGGAAGCTGATCGCCCTCGGCACGCCGCGGGAACTGGTGGCGCGGGTGGTGGGGCAGGAGGTGGTCGAGTTCGAGGCCCCTCAGGATGGGGTGAACGAGCGCGCCCTGCAGGAGTTGCCTGGGGTCTCGGCGGTGCGGCGGGACGGCCGGAGCTTCGCCCTGACCGTCTCCGGGCTGCACGTCGCCGTCCCCGCCCTGCTCGGCCACCTCGATCGGCTCGGCGTGGGCATCACCGCGCTCGCCACCCACCGGGCCTCGCTCGAGGACGTGTTCGTGACCCTCACCGGCCGGAGGCTGCGTGACTAGTCCTCTCCCCCGGCCGGCGCCGCTTCCCGCCGTCGAGCCGGGGCGGCGCCGCCTGTCGGAGCGCTCGCCCCTCATCCAGCTGGCGCTGGCCCGGCTGCGGAGCTTCTACCGGGAACCGGAGGCGGTGTTCTGGTCCTTCGGCTTTCCCATCCTTCTCACCGTGGCGCTGGGGATCGCGTTCCGCGCCAAGCCGCCCGACCCGGTCCGCGTGGCGGTGGTCGCCGGCCCAAACGCGGAGGCCGCCAGGGCCGTGCTCTCGGCGGGGCCCGGGGTCCTGGTGACGGTCCTCGGGGAGGACGAGGCCCGCCGGGCGCTCCGTGGAGGCCGGGTGGCCGTGGTGGTCGACCCGGCCAGCCCGCCCGTCTACCGGCTCGACCCGACCAGCCCGGAGAGCCGCCTCGCCCGGACCGTGGTGGACGACCTTCTCCAGGCCGCCGCCGGCCGCCGGGACGTCTTCGTGCCGCGGGTCGAGCCCTTCGCCGAGCCGGGGGCGCGCTACGTGGACTTCCTCGTCCCCGGCCTCCTGGGGATGAACATCATGTCCTCCGGGATGTGGGGCGTGGGCTGGGTGATCGTGGAGGACCGGCAGAAGAAGCTCTTGAAGCGCATGGTGGCGACGCCCATGCGCCGCAGCGAGTACCTGCTCGGCTTCGTGATCATGAGGATGCTGTTCCTCGTGGTGGAGGCGCCCATCCTGGTGGGGTTCGCGATGCTCGCCTTCGGGACCCCGCTCCGCGGCCGGGTGCTCGACCTGGCGGCGCTCATGGCGGTGGGGGCGCTGGCCTTCGCCGGGCTGGGGCTCCTCGTTGGATCGCGCGCCCGGAACAGCCAGACGGTGGCGGGGCTCATCAATCTCGTGATGATGCCCATGTTCGTCCTCTCCGGCGTCTTCTTCTCCTCCAAGCACTTCCCCGAGGCCATGCAGCCGGCCATCCACATCTTGCCCTTGACCGCCCTGAACGACGGGCTGCGGGCCATCATGAACGACGGCGCCCCGCTCTCGAGCCTCGCCCCGGAACTGGCCGTCCTGGCGGTCGTCGCCGCCGGCGGCTTCGGGCTCGCCTTGCGCTGGTTCCGGTGGACCTGAGGGCACTCCGGAAGCGAGCCTGGGGCGCTCCCCTCACCCCGGGGCGGGAGCGGTTCTCGAAGCCGCCCGGCGGGGAGACACGGTCCTACGCCAGGGGGGACGCGGGCGCGATGTGCGTGTCGAGGCCGAGGCGGGCGGCGTCCTCGAAGGTGTTGACGTTTTCGAGGACACGCCCCCCGGGGTCGACGGTGCGCCACTCCGCCTCGTCGACAATGCGTGTCCGGACCACCCCCGCCAGGTCCACCAGGGACGGGTTCCCCTCGGAGATGAGCCGCTCCAGGGCAGGGAGACTGGCTCGCGACCAGAACGCGTGGAGCGGGTGGAGCCGGCCCCCGCAGCGGACCAGGACCGCCTCCGCCCCCCCTCGCCGATCGGCGAGCAGCCGGATGGGCAAGGCCTCGATGAAGGGCATGTCGCAGGCGGCCGCGAAGATCCACTCCGTGTGCACGGCGTGGAGAGCTGCGTGCACACCGGCGGGCGGACCTTTGCCCGGGATCCGGTCGGGGATCACCGGGACGCCCAGGTCCCGGTACTCGGGAACGTTGGCGACGACGAGCGAGGCCGGGAACAACTCGGCGAAGAGGCGGAGCGTCCGCGCGGCGATGGGCTCTCCCCCCAGCCGCACGAGCCCCTTGGGGACACCCCCGAGACGCGAGGCACGGCCACCAGCGACGAGGACGCCGGTGCAGCCTTCGATACCCTTCGACGGCACGACCCGATTGTAACCTCGGCCGCCCGCCATCGAGGTGGAGCCGGGCGGGCCTTTCGGGTTAAAGCTACGGGCCCATGACCCCGGAGCAGAGGCTGGCCGCCTTCCGAGCCCACCTGGCCCAGCGGCCCGACGATCCCTTCGCTCGCTACTCGCTGGCCATGGCGCTGCGAGCGGCCTTCGATCGCGAGGGGGCCGTCGCCGAGTTCCGGGAACTCGTTCGCCGGGCCCCCGACTACGTCCCCACCTTTCTCATGCTGGGGCAGGTCCTGGAGGAGCTGGGCCGGGAGGCCGAGGCGCTCGAGGTGTTCGAACAGGGGATCGCCGCGGCACGGAGGCGGGGCGAATTGCACGCGGAGAGAGAGCTGGTCGGGGCGGCGGAGGCCGTCCGGGCGCGAGGAACGACACCATGAGCGAGACGAGCCCGTCCACACCCCCGACCCCACCCGACGGGCACCTCTCCTTGGGAGGGCTCTTCCGCGGAAAGCGCGCGCTCATCACCGGCGTGGCGAACGAGATGTCCATCGCCTGGGCGATCGCCCGCGCCTTCCACGCCGAGGGGGCCGAGCTCGCCTTCACCTACCCGAGCGAGGTCATCGAGAGGCGGATGCGGCCCCTGGTCGCAACGCTCGCTCCCCGGGCCGTGCTCGAGTGCGACGTGGGCAAGGACCAAGACATCGCCCGGACGGTGGATGCAGTCCGTGGGTTCTGGGACTCCCTCGACGTCCTCGTCCACTCGATCGGGTTCGCGCCGCGGGGCGCGCTCGAAGGCCGCTTCACCGAGGTGACGACCCGCGACGCCTGGAGCGTGGCCCTGGATGTCTCGGCCTACTCCCTGGTGGGCCTGACACGTGCCTTCTGGCCCCTCCTGCGCCCCGGGTCGAGCGTCCTCTCGCTCACCTACTACGGGTCGGAGAAGGTGATCAGGAACTACAACGTCATGGGCGTGGCCAAGGCGGCCCTGGAGTGCGCCACGCGGTACCTGGCGGACGATTTGGGCCGCGAGGGCATCCGGGTCAACTGCGTGAGCGCCGGGCCCATCAAGACCCTGGCGGCGGCGGGGATCAAGGGGATGAGAGCCATGCTGGCCGAGAACGCCGCGCGAACGCCGCTCAGGCGGAACATCGATCAGCTCGACGTGGCCCGGGCCGCGCTCTACCTCTGCTCCGACCTCGCCCGAAACGTCACCGGCGAGGTGGTCCACGTCGATGCCGGGCAGAACATCCTGGGCGTGCTGGAGATGGGGTGACCGGGCCGTTTGTGAAGTGGCCCGCTCAGATCCGCCTCTAGCCGAGGAGGCCGCCCGTCGCGCCCTCGCCCACGAAGGGGTTCGAGCGGCGCTCCCTTCCCAGCGAGGTCGAGGGGCCGTGGCCGCAGTGCACGCGAACGTCGTCGCCGAGGGGGAACAACACCTCGCGGATGGAGCGCAGGAGCGACGCGGCGTCACCCCCGGGGAGATCGGTCCGGCCCACCGAGCCGGCGAACAGGGTGTCACCCGCGAAGAGCTCGCCGTCGGCGGGGAAGTGGACGGCGCAGCCACCAGGGGTGTGCCCGGGGACGTGGAGGATGACGGCCTCGTGGTCGCCCACCCGGAACCGCTCGCCGTGGACGTGCTCGTGGGCGATGGCCGGCGCCGGGGACGATGGGAGCCCGAAGAGCGCCGCCTGGGCGGGCATGCGCTCGAGCAGGGGGAGGTCCAAGGGGTGGATCTGGACTGGGGCCCCGGTCCTCCGGGCCGCTTCGGCCGCCCCGGCGGCGTGATCGATGTGACCATGGGTGAGGACGATGCGGCTCACCCGGAAACCGCCCGGCTCGGCGAGGGCCAGCAGCCGCGAGATCTCCGCCCCCGGGTCGACGAGCATCGCCTCGCCCGTCCGGTCGCACCCCGCCAGCCAGGCGTTCTCGGCGAACGGCCCGACGACCACGTGGCGGACGACGAGCATGCCGGGGCTTCCGCGGTCCCCGCCTCAGTAGGTGAAGCTGCTACCGCAGCCGCAGGTCGTGCGGGCGTTAGGGTTATTGAACTTGAACCCGGCGCCCTGCAGGCCCACCACGTAGTCGATCGTGACCCCCTGCAGGTACATGCTGCTCATGGGGTCCAGGTACAGCTTCACGCCTTCCTGCTCGATCGTGAGGTCGTCGGGGCGGGCCTCCTTCTCGAAGTCCATCGAGTACTGGAATCCCGCACAGCCGCCCCCCAGCACGCCCACGCGGATCCCATGTCCCTCGAGCCCCTCGCGTGCGATGGCGTCCTTCACCATCTCGATTGCCTTGGCGGTGAGGAGGATCGGGTTCGCGGGGACGATCTCGGGGGGGGGCGGGGCGAGCATCGTGGCGTCCATGTCCTAAGTTCTCCCTTCGGGGCCTAAGTGGACCCCTCTTCCATCCCCGGGAATGTAACAGCCGACGGCGAGGCCTTCAACGCGAGCTGCGCGCGGTCCCGAGGCACTCCTCGCCTCACCCGAGCCCCGACAGGTGACGTCCGCCGTCCACGGGGAGCACGGCGCCCGTGACGAACGGCGCATCCGCAAGGAAGAGGACCGCATTCGCCACGTCCTCGGGGCTTCCCACCCGGCGCAGCGGGATCCGGGACGTGAGGGTGCGACGGTGCGCCGCCGGGTAACGCTCGGGCCAGAGCACGGCTCCCGGGGCGACCGCGTTCACCCGCACCCGCGGCGCCAGTTCCAGCGCCAGGCACTCGGTGACGCGGACCAGAGCCGCCTTGGAAGCGCAGTACGCGGCATAACCCTTCCAGGCGACGAGCCCACCCCCCACGTCCGCGACGTTCACCACCGACCCGCCCGAGCGGGCGAGGAGGGGGGCGAGGGCCCGCACGAGCAAAAGGGGCCCGCGGGCGTTCAGCCCGAGGAGGGCGTCGAAGGCGGCGGCGTCGGTCCTTGCGAGCGGCAGCTCCTCGAACCCCGCGGCGCTGTTCACGAGCAGATCGAGCCGGTCGAAGGCCGCGCGAAAGGAGGCCGCGAGCCGGGCCGGGCCGTCCGCGGAGCCGAGATCCGCCTCGAAGGCGGCCGCGAAGCCGCGCGGCTTGTGGGTGAAGTAGTGGGCGGCCACCGCATAACCGCGGCGGGACAGCGTCCGGGCGATGACCTCGCCCACCCGTACGCCCGCCCCAGTGACGAGCGCGACCCGATGTCCTCCTCGCCTCGGCATGGATTCCTCTCCACCGCTCTAGCGGTCCCGACCCGGCTCCCAGAGCACCTCCCGCCGCCCGGCCCGGTGGTTCGCGACGCGCGCGGCTACGAAGAGGAAGTCGGAGAGCCGGTTCAGGTAGGCGAGCACGACCGGGGCCACCCCTGCCTGGGCCGCGAGGGCCACCACGCCGCGCTCGGCGCGCCGACAGACGCAGCGGGCGAGGTGGAGCGCCGCCGCGCTGCGGGTCCCCCCGGGGAGCACGAAGTGCCCGAGCGGCGCGAGCTCCGTTTCAAAGGCGTCGATGGCGGCCTCCAAGAGCGCGATCCACTGCGGGTCGACGGGCGGAACGGCGGAATGGGCCCTCGTGCCGTGGGGGCTCGCCAGCTCCGCGCCCACCGAGAAGAGCTCCGCCTGGATGCGGCCCAGGGACGCCTCGATCTCCGGATCCTCGACCCCGGCCCGGACGACGCCGATGGCGGCGTTGAGCTCGTCCACCTCGCCGTAGGCGGACACACGCGGATCGCTCTTCCTCACTCGCGGGCCCCCGAAGAGGCCGGTTTCCCCGCCATCGCCCGTCTTCGTGTAGATCTTCACGGACGCTGCCTATCAGAGGAGGACGTCGATGGCTACTGGCCGCCTCTTGCCCGGGGGAAGGGAGGCCGTCGTGCCGGGCCGGGCCAGGGGACCGGATCCGGTGCCGCCGGGAAGGCGGACTCGGTGACGTCCCCGTTCGACGCGGAGGAGCTCGTCGCCGTGGCCCGGGACGCCGCCGCACGGGCCTGGGCGGAGGGCCTGACGGTCTTGCGCCCCGACGGGAGCGTGGTCCCCATCCCGCTGCTCGCCGAGCCCGAGGTGCTCTCCCGGGAGGCCCTCACCCGGGAGGCCCGCGAGGCGGAGCGGATCCTCACGGGTTCCGTGAAGCTAGCGCGGGCGCTCCTCGCCTCGGGAGACGCGCGCGATCGGGCGGCGCTCGAGGAGCCGTTCTCGGGGCTCGAGGCAGAGGCGATGGCGCGGCTCTTCGAGGCGCCGCTGCCGGTGCTCGTGGCCCGCGTCGACTTCCTCGTCCCCGCGGACGGAGGCGAGCCGCGGGCCCTCGAGCTCAATGCCACCATCCCGGCCATGCCCGCCTACGCCGATCTGGCGGCGTTTTCCTGGATCCGCGCCGCAGCCCGGTCGCGCGGCTTGTCCGCCCGGCAGGCGAATGCCCTCGTGGCCGCCTGTGGGAGCCACATGGAGCGGCTGCGACAGGCGCTCCTCACGTACTACCGCCTGCGCGGGGGGACGGGGGCCCGCCCATCGGTCGCCCTCGTGGCCCGTCCGGGCGATGCCCAGCTCGGCGAGCTGCGCCGGCTGGCGGAGCACTTCCGGCAGATGGGCCACGTTTGCGAGACGCTCACCCCGGAGGCATGCGATCCCGACCGGTGGGAGGTGCTCTACCGGCACGTGTGGGCGCACCGCGTCCACCCCTCCGCACCCTTCGCCCGCGCCCTAAGGGACCCGGTCCGGTACGTCCTCGCCAACCCGGTGAATGGGCTGCTCGAGGCGAAGGCGCTTTTCGCCCGCCTCTCGGAGTGCGGGACCGACGCCGCTCTGGCCGAGCGGGCCGGTCTCGACGAGGAGGAGCGGGAGGCCGCGCGCCGCCTCCCCTTCACGCGCCGGCTGGGGCCCGAGCTCTCGCGGGAAGTGATCGAGGGTCGGACCCGATTCGTCATGAAGCGGAGCTGGGACTACGGGGGGAAGAGCGTAAAGCTCGGGGCGGAGACCGATCCGCAGGCCTGGGCCGAGGCGGTCGAGGCGGCCGTTCGCGACGAGCGGGGCGGTGGCTTCGTGGTGCAGGAACGGGTCTTCGCCGCGCTCCGCCCGGGCACTCGGATCACCCCCGACGGCGTGACCCGCGGCGAGCTCTACCGCGACCTCTCGACCTACTGCGGGCTGGGGCCCTCCCGGCCGAGCGGCTCGGTCGTCCGGGCAGCGGCCTCTCCCATCGTGAACATCCTGGGCGGGGGAGGGCTCGCGCCACTCGTGCCGCTCGACGTCATGACCGCGCTGTCCTGAGCGGTTGGAGGTGCTCGGGACGCTCTCCCCGCCGGAAGTCCCTCACCGAGGGGATGCAGGGGTGGACCACAATCGGGCGTCCGGAGTGATCGGTGTCGAGGTGGACCGTGAGAGCCGCGGGCCAGACCTCGCGGTAGGCGTTGACGTGGGCGGGTTCGTTGTCGAAGGCGGCCACCACCGGCCCGAGCCGGTCGACGAGCCGGGAGGCCTCCGCCTTCCAGGCGTCGTCGGGCAGGTCGCGGCGCGGCTTCAGGAAGAGGTGCACGACCTGCCCATCCGGAAGGGGGAAGCCGTAGCGGTGGAACGCCTCGCGCGTGCCCTCCTCCATGGAGCGCGGTCGCCCGCTCACGTAGGCCACGCGCCCGCCCGCCGCGACGAGCGCGCGGACGTAGTCGGGCGCGCCCGCGACGGGCACGTCCAGGCGGCAGTAGGCGTTCGTGAAGAACCACTCCCCGAAGTACCGGCGCGCCGGGGGGGTGTGGGCCGCCACCAGGGCCGGCGAGAGCCCCGCGTCCCGCAACGCCCCCTCGAGCGACCAGCCCTGCCAGTACTCGGGGCGCGCCCCGAGCAACTCGGGCAGGCCCGCGACACGGCCGTAGTCCTGGAGGATGCGGGCCAGCCGGGGCCGGTTGTCGAGCAGGGTCGAGTCGAGGTCACAGACCACGAGGCCCAGGGGCGAGGCCTCCTGCGCCCGCCTGAGGGCGGCGGCGAGGATGGCCTCCTGCTCCTCGGGGCGGGCTCTCCCGGTCACGGGACGGGTTGTATAACCCGGCTCGGACCGCCCGGTGGGCTCCCGATGTGGGAGCGCTGCCCTGGTGCGGGCGCGGGCGGGGTCCGGGGGACGCATTTCCTGCGGTGCGCCGATCTCGGCTATCTTCCCGGTGGGTGGCCGAGCTCGCCAAGATCCTGGTGGTCGACGACTCGAGGACGCAGCTCGACTGGCTCGTCCAGGTCCTGAAGCGCGAGGGATACGCCGTCGGGACCGCGCTCGAGGGCAAGGAGGCGATCCGCAAGGTTCGCGGCGACCCGCCCGACCTGGTCCTGCTCGACATGATCCTGCCGGACATGGACGGTCTCGAGGTGCTCCGGATCGTGAAGGCGCTCCCCGATGACCAGTTCATCCCGGTCATCATCCTGTCCGTGAAGTCCGACCTGGATTCGAAGGTGACCGGCCTGCGCATCGGCGCCGACGACTTCTTGGCAAAGCCGTTCGCCGAGGCGGAGATCCTGGCCCGCTGCGCCGCCATGCTGCGGATCAAGAGTCTCCAGGACCAGCTCTGGCGGACCCAGAAGAAGCTCGCCGAGCAGGCCATCACCGACGAACTCACTGGCCTCAAGAACCGGCGCGCCTTCGACGAGCGGCTCCAGGAGGAGTTCCGGCGCGCCCAGCGCTACACCGACCCGGTGTCGCTCATCATGATCGACCTCGACCACTTCAAGCTCGTGAACGACCGACACGGCCACCCCTTCGGCGATGCGGTCCTGCGGGGGGCCGCCGAGCAGATCCGCGCCTCGACGCGCGATCCGGACATCTGCGCCCGCTACGGGGGGGAGGAGTTCGCCGTCATCTTGCCCAAGACCCACCTCTCCGGCGCGCTCACCGTGGCCGAGCGCATCTGGAAGCAGCTCGGAGAGCGGGAGTACAGGTCGGCGGCCGACGGACCCTCCGCTGCACCCGTCCACGTCACCGCCTCGCTGGGGATCGCCTACTACCCCTCGAAGGACATCACCTCGCCCGATCTCTTGCTGCGCTTCGCCGACGAGGCGCTCTACCAGGCCAAACGAGCGGGGCGGAACACCATCTGCCTCTACCAGGCCCAGGCGTACCGCTAGAGGACTAGCCCCCCCGGCTGCGAAGGGCCGCTTGCGGGTCCTTCTCCCCGTCACCTGGGGCGCCCTGCCTCAAAGCGCGCCGGTTAGCGACCGAAGTCCCGTGAAAATCCTTGGGCGCTGGACTCCGGATGGGGTCACGGGTGTAGCATGACCCGGAGATGTGCGAGACCCGGGCCATGGTCAGGGCAACCCCCTGGAAACACGGGCACCCGGGTCAGTTTGGACTGGATCAAGGCATGCACCAATAGGGGCCGCCCGATGGACCTTCAGCTCGCCCATCTCGGTGGTGACGTCGCTCCGGAACCCGTCCTCGAGTCCACGCTTCTGCTCGTGGACGACGACGAGCACGTTCGCCGAGCGCTGCGCCGGGTCCTTCGGCGGGCCCGCTGCCGGGTCCTCGACGCCCCGGAAGCCCAGACGGCGCTCGAGATCCTGGCGCGCGAGCCCGTCCAGGTGGTCGTGTCCGACTACCGGATGCCCGGCATGTCGGGGGTGGAGTTTTTGAGGGCGGTGAAGGAACGCTGGCCGCGCATCCAGAGGGTGCTCCTCACCGGCCAGGCGGACTCGACCGCCATCGAGGAGGCGGTCAACCAGTCGGAGATCTTCCGCTTCATCTGGAAGCCCTGGGACGATGGTCACCTCCTCATCACCATCCAGAGCGCTGTCGACCAGTTCTGGATCGTGGAGGACAACGTCCGGCTCCAGAAGCTCATCGAGGAGCGCAACCGGCAGCTGGAGCAGCTCAACCGCGACCTGGACGGTCAGCTCTCGGCCCGGTCCGCCGCCCTGGTACGCGCCGCCCAGGAGTGGCGCGCCTGCTTCGACGCGCTGGGCGACCCCCTCGCCATCATGAGGGGGGGCGGATGCGGGGTGATCCGCGCCAATACGGCCTTCGCCCGCGCCGCCGGGGTGACGCCCAACCTGCTCGGGGGGCTCTGCTGCACCGATCACGCGTACGGTTCCTTGCCCTGCCCGGCCCGCTGTGCCATGCCCGCGGCCTCGGTCACCGAGCGCGAGGTGTCCTTCGGCGACCGGATCTGGCTGCTCCGTTCCTTCCCCTTCGAGCCGGGGACGGGCCAGGTGGTCGTCTTCAAGGACGTCACCGACGAGCGCGAGGTGAGCCGGCGCCTCTTCCACGCGGAGAAGATGTCCGCCGTGGGCCAGCTGGCGGGCGGAGTGGCGCACGAGATCAACAACCCCTTGGGCGGGATCCTCGCCTTCGCCCAGCTCATGAGCCGCGAGGAGCGCTCGGTCGAGGACATGGAGAACCTTCGGCTCATCCAAGACGCCGCCAACCGGGCCAAGCGGATCGTCGAATCGTTGCTCCGGTTCTCGCGGCGGCCGCGCTCGGAAGAGAAGGGGCCGGTGCCGCTGCCCCAGGTGGTGGAGGACGCTCTCTTTCTCCTCTCCTCCCAGCTCAAGGACGGCCGGGCCGAGGTCATCCGCCGCTGCGAACCGGCCCTGGCCGTGGGCAACGCGAACCAGCTCCAGCAGATCGTGGTGAACCTGCTCGTCAACGCCCTGCAGGCCATGAACGGTGAGGGGACGGTGACCATCGCCACCGGAGAGGTCGGACCGGGACGGGTGCAGCTGTCGGTCACCGACACGGGCCCGGGCGTGCGGCCGGAGATCGCCAAGCGGATCTTCGAACCATTCTTCACCACCAAGCCGGAGGGGCAGGGGACGGGCCTGGGCCTGTCCATCTGCTACCAGATCGCCGAGGAGCACGGCGGCAACATCCGGGTGGAAGCGGGCGCCGAGCGCGGCGCCCGCTTCGTGCTCGAGCTGCCCGCGGCCCAGCCGCGGGCCCCCCTGCAGGAGGAGATGCACCATGGCTGACACGACCGAGGGCAACCCCATCCGCGTGCTGGTGGTGGACGACGAGCCCACCTTGCTGCGGGCGCTCGAGGCGCTGCTCCGGAAGAAGGGGTACGAGGTCACCGGCCTCGACTCGCCCATCGTGGCCACCCAGAAGCTGGCGCAGGAGGACTTCGACGTCGCCCTCCTCGACATCAAGATGCCCCAGCTCTCCGGCCTGGAGCTCCTCTCCGCGGTGAAGCACCGGCGGCCCGAGGTCGAGGTCATCATGATGACCGGCCACGCCACCGTGGAGACGGCGCTCTCCGCGGTCCGGTCCGGGGCCTACGACTACCTCACGAAGCCCTTCGACGACGTGGAGCTCGTGGCCCGCGCGGTCGCCAAGGCGGCCGAGCGCAAGATGCTCTTCGACCGGAACCGGCAGCTGGAGACCGCCCTGCGCGAGCGCGAGGGGGTCCCGGGCGAGGGACTGGTGGGAAACTCGGCCCCCATGCGCGAGGTCACCCGGATGATCGAGGCGGTGGCCTACAGCGCGGCCACGGTGCTCGTGACGGGCGAGAGCGGCACCGGCAAGGAGCTCGTGGCGCGCGCTCTCCACGGCCGCAGCCCGCGCAAGGGCCAGCCCTTCGTGGCGCTGAACTGCGGCGCCCTCACCGAGACCCTGCTCGAGTCGGAGCTCTTCGGCCACGTGAAGGGCGCCTTCACCGGCGCGCAGCGCGACCAGAAGGGGCTCTTCGACGCCGCCGATGGCGGCACGATCTTCCTCGACGAGATCGGCGACATCCCCATCCCCACCCAGGTTCGCCTGCTCCGCGTGCTCCAGGAGGGCGAGATCAAGCGCGTCGGCTCGGCCGACTCGGTCAAGGTGGACGTGCGCATCATCGCCGCCACCCACCGCGACCTGCCCAAGCTGGTCAAGTCGGGGAAGTTCCGGGAGGATCTCTTCTACCGCCTGAACGTCATCAACATCCCTCTGCCCGCGCTCCGGGAGCGCGT
>Ga0335071_10000360_pt1 | contig 51439 bp, 44 predicted proteins | sample Lox_Sample_15_FD_206724 | JGI IMG/M metagenome (GOLD analysis project Ga0335071, IMG submission 206724) | Soil microbial communities from Loxahatchee National Wildlife Refuge, Florida, United States - Lox_Sample_1.5 | ecosystem: Environmental > Terrestrial > Soil > Wetlands | place: USA... | reverse complement strand
AGGCAAATTTGCAGCCGATTCTGTAAACGCCAGGTTTGTCAATGACGCGAAAATCGGTGAGGTCAATGACATTGGTAAAGTCCTGACCTGGCTTGAGAGTTACCGGCTGAAGAAATCCCCCGAGTTCCATTGGATGCGCAATGGGGTCAGGAAGCTCCACTCCTTCCGAATCGGCAGCCGCAATCTTGAATCGGTTGTGACGTCCAGTCCCACGATAATCTCCACCAAACCAGAACTCAAAATTTGTTGGCCCGAGATTTTCAACCGTAAACACTGTCTGGAGCGGCTCACCCAGGACAACCTGGGTCTTGCACGGAATGAATCCCGCGCGGATTTTGGCCGTCGGCGTATCATAGTCATTCAAAAATGGCCCCTGCTCACCAGAAACCGATCGGCTCACCGTTGGCTGCCTACAGCCCACATCGACGGCGGACATTAGTGCGGCCAGAAGCAGATAAATGAAGACAAGTCGTGGCTTTTGGATCAATGATGACACATTCCTATTCATCCGATGCGGTCCATTTTGTCTTCATTACGTAACTTATGCAATCCGTGTTCATCCGTGTCCATCCGGGGTTAGAAAGTCCTTCGAAACCTCACTTGTCATCAGAATACATGACTTTACGGGGATCAAGCCCCGCGCCCAGAATGGCACAATGCACCGTCAATTAAATGCTTCAATTGTCGCGAACGTGTGGCTGCTGATGCTGCCCCTGGGCGCGTTCGCGCAATTGCCGGCGCCGACCTGCGGATGGAATCTGGGAAATACGCTGGAGCCGCCCTGTGGCGAAGGCTGCTGGGGCCCGCCGGCAACCCAGGCGCTGATCAACGGAGTCGCTCACGCCGGGTTCAACGCCGTTCGCATCCCGTGCGCGTGGGACAGTCACGCCAACCAATCCACGTACCAAATCGATCCGGCCTTTTTGGCGCGGGTGAAACAGGTGGTGGACTGGTGCCTCGCCACGAACCTGTACGTCATTATCAACGATCACTGGGACGGGGGCTGGCTGGAAAACAATCTCACGGGGACGGTGAATCCGACGATCAACGCGAAGATGAACTCCTACTGGACGCAGATCGCGACCACCTTTGCGGGTTACGACAACCGGTTGCTGTTTGCCGCGGCGAACGAACCCAACGTGGACACTGCCACCAAGATGTCCGAGCTGATGACTTACTACAACACGTTCGTCAATGCGGTGCGCGGCACGGGCGGCAGCAACACCGCCCGCTGGCTGGTGGTCCAGGGGCCAAACACGGATATCGACACGACAACCAACTTGATGAACGCCCTGCCGACGGACCCAACGCCCGGTCGCCTGATGGTCGAAGTTCACTATTACACGCCCTGGAATTTCTGCGGACTGTCGAGCGATCAGACCTGGGGCAATATGTTCTATTTCTGGGGGCAGGCTTATCATTCCCCCACGAATCCCTCCCGCAACGCCACGTGGGGCGAAGAAGATTATCTGGACGCGGAATTCCAGAAGATGACCGACAAGTTCGTAAGCCAGGGCATTCCGGTGATGATTGGCGAGTTCGGGGCCATGAAGCGCACGACGCTTTCGGAACCGGACCTTGACCTGCACCTGGCCTCGAGGACCTATTTTCACAAATACATTGTCGATTCCGCCCAGAGCCACGGGTTGAGTCCCTTCTTTTGGGACACCCCGGGGACGGGCCAGGCGTTCGATTGGACCTCGGGCGCAGTCTATGATCCGGATAACGTGACGGCGTTGACCGGAGGGCCGGCGCTGCCGCCTCCGGGCGCCCTGCCGCCAGTGCCGCTTCCCTGGTTGACACAGGACATCGGCACGGTGGGAGTCTCCGGCACCGCGGGCTACACCAAAAGCGTGTTTACGCTGGTTGGGGCCGGGGCCGACATTCAAGGCACGGCCGACGCCTTCCGCTTTGTCTATTTGACGGCCACCGGAGATTGCACGATCACGGCCCGGGTCAGTTCCGTGCAAAACGTCAATCCGTGGTCGAAGGCCGGGGTGATGATCCGCGCCAGCCTGGATGCCAACGCGGCCAATGCCTTTGTCGCCGTAACGCCAAGCAACGGCGTGACATGGCAATACCGCTCGAGCACCGGCGGCGGGACAACCTGGAATAATACCAACAACCTGAGCGTGCCTTACTGGGTCAAGCTGGTGCGAAGTGGAAACACGTTCACGGCCTACCGTGCACCGGATGGCGCGAACTGGACGCAGCAGGGAACCGCCACGTTTACCCTGGCGTCCACGGTGTATGTTGGCCTGGCGCTCACCAGCCATAACAGCTCGACCTTGGACACGGCCAAATTTGACAGCGTGGCTGCGCCGGGCTGGCCGCCCGTGGCTCCGCCCGCCGCGCCGACCGGGTTGAGTGCCGTCCCGGGTGACGCGCAAGTCGCGTTGAGTTGGAATGCTTCAGCCGGCGCGACGACCTACTATGTTAAGAGTTCCCTTGCCAGCGGCAGCGGTTACGCGATCATCGCCACCAATGCCAGCTTGAGCTTCACCCACACGGGTCTGAGCAATGGCACGCTTTACTACTACGTCGCCCGCGCCGTAAACGCCTCCGGCGAAAGCGGCGATTCGACGGAGGCGAGCGCGAGGCCCACATCAAGTGCGCCAACGAAACTCGGCTACGTCACGGCGGGTAATCAGTTCCAAATGAACTGGCCGCGCGACCACACGGGCTGGCAGTTGCAGGTGCAGACCAACTCGCTGGGCGTCGGCATCGGCACGAACTGGTCCATCGTTTCCGGCTCGACCCTGACGAATCAACTCGCGCTGCCGGTGAATCCCGCCAATGGGGCGGTGTTCTTCCGATTGGTTCATCCGTGAGGTTACCCGGGACAGGCACGTCTTGCTAACTCGGCCTGATTTCTTTCTGCCTTTCCGGCTCTTAATCAATGTCTATCCGCGTAATCTGCGGTTAAATACATCTGTGTCTCTGTGGCGAACCCTTTGGCGTTGACGGTGCGGGGGCGGGCGGTTCAGGTTGGCGGGCATGAACTGGATTTTCCTGAGCATCGCTATTGTGTCGGAAGTAGTCGCCACCTCGGCCTTGAAGGCCGCCAACGGTTTCACCCGGCCCGGGCCGTCGCTGGCCGTGGTGCTGGGTTACGCCTCGGCGTTTTATTTCCTGTCGCTGACGTTGCGAACCATCCCGGTCGGGGTGGCCTACGCGGTATGGTCGGGCGTGGGCATCGTGCTGGTGACCGTCATCGGCTGGCTGGTTTATGGGCAGAAACTGGACGTGCCCGGCATGGCCGGCATGGCGCTCATCGTCGTGGGCATCGTGGTGTTGAACCTGTTTTCCAAGGTGGTTTAGAAAATACGAGCCACCTCACCCGATTTGTTTTTTCCCTCATCCGGTCCCGCATCGCGGGACCACCTTCTCCCATCCGATGGGAGAAGGAATGTTTTGTGGGACGATTACCCAGGGTAGTCGCTGCGCTCCAACCCTGGGCTAATTTCTTTTGCCCTTTCAGGGCGGCAGTTTGGTTTCGCAGACAAAGTCCCAGAGAAAGACGGCGCGATGCGGAGATCGCGCCCTGCCGGTTTCAAGGGATGTCCCGATTGGGATTCCAGATGATGTCGGGGTTCAATTTTTCATTGCGTGAACTGGGCGTGGGATTCTGGTTATAAACATAGTCCCACTTGAAAACGGCCGAATGGCCATCGGTGAAGAGGAGCGCGCCGCCATCGTTGTGACGCTTGGCAAAAACCGACCACCGATTGCAGGGAAAAGTGCCATTGCGACTTGGGGCGGACGAGGAAGGCTCCCAGGTCGGGCTGAAGACGGCGTCCGCGAGCAGAACGGTCGCCGCCGGATTACGCAGCGCGCCAGTTTTAGGCATGTTGGGATAAACCGCACTGTTTCCGATTATGCCGTTGGCGACATTGCTGTTGAGCTTGAGGTCAATGTTCATGACATAGCTGAAAAAACCGTAACTCCCGCCGGCTTGGAATACGTCGCCCGGAGCGGCTTTCGCCGCCGGACAATGCCAGATTTTTCCCTGGCCATTCCCGGGGAATGGCAATTTTTTCTGGGCATTGGCTCCCGGCTGGTTGTAGTAGTATGACAAAGGCTGTTCCCCCATGGCAGGGGGAATCACATTGAACCAGGCATATTGATCCGTTGGGCTGCCCGGCCCGCTCATTACGCCGCTATCCACTGAATAAGTGCCGTTCTTGTCCGTGCCATCACGCGGCAGCACGTCGTTGTTGTCGCCGGCCATCGTTTGCATGGCATCCCCCCATTGACGGAGATTGTTCAGGCATTGAAACGACACACTGTTCGGCCTGGTGCCGGCTAGCGCCGGAATCAAGGTCACTGCCAACAGGGCGATGCTGGCGAGCACGACGATCAACTCGACCAAAGTGAAACCGTTTGGTCCTTCGTCAGTGGGCGGTTTACCGGAACCCGCATAAAGGCTAAAACCGCAGATCAAATTCTTCCGCAAATTCTTGTTCATACGCGTTGGCATTTGAGTGTTTTATCTCGATTTAATTGCTTAAAATGAACCGGTAGTATCTCTGGCCGGCGGCTGGCGCGAGGTCATTGGCATATCCCTTCGTTCCCAACAACGTCACCGTGCCATTGAAGTCATGCCAATTGGGATCGTTCAGGTCGTCCTTGAATTGCAGGCCGTACGAAATTCCCGGGAAAGCCTGCCAGACCACCACCGGGCCTTGGACCGGCACACTGGTTGCCAGACCAGGAATGCCATTAAAAACGATTTGGGCATCGAGCGCGGCGGCGGCATTGGTCGGGTCCGGTGCCCCGCCCGGAATCAAATCCAGGGTGAAGATGTCAACGCCACGGTTGAAATCCTGACCGATGAGATCGGAGGCCCCGCTTTGGAACACCAGAGTTTGTCCAGCGCTGCTGAACCACGGAGTGAATGACCAATTGTTCGCCGTTGCGCTGCCAGACGAATTCACGGTCACGAGCGTCGTGTTGCCGCTCAACCGATCAAACACGAACAGGTCCGGTGAATTGTTGACGTCGCCCGGGACATTGTTGCTGGCGAAACTGCGATAGGCGATGAATTGACCATTGGCGCTGATGTCGGGAGAATCGGACGGCGCATTCAGCGAGCCCGCGGAATTAAAGCTCCGGCCCACCAGCACACTGGAGCGGTTCTGGAAATCGTAAACATAGATGTCCTGGGCGCCGTTCGTATCGGCTGCTGTGTTGGCGGCACCGGTTGCATAGACCATGAACCGGCCATCGCCGCTGAACCGCAATCCGGGATGCGAAGGGAAGGTGCCGGCGCTGACCACCCAGTTGCTGTTCGCGATCCGGTCGGCGGCGCTCAAGCTCGCGGGTGAGCCAGCCAGATAGGCGAGGAATTGCCCGCTGGAGCTGATGGCGACGGCCGCCGGAGAACTCGCCGAATTGGTGTAGACCCGCGAGGCCGTCTGCGAATTCCAAATGTACAGTTTTGAGGAAGCTGACGGAATGACGCCGATGAACGCCACAAAATTCCCGTCGGGAGTCATCGCGGTCGAGGTCCACCCGCCAGTGGTCAGGGCAGCCGTGGTTCCGGCCAACTGGTGACGTAAAAAGAGGTTTTCCGTTCCGGCGGTATAGGAAGCGGAGGCGAGGTCCTGGGCCTTGCTGCGGAACAGCACATACCGGCCGCCGGTGCTGATCGACAAGGCGGCGGAGTTGCCATTTCCGGAAAAGACGCCGCCCGTGTTCACGCTTACCAGCGTAGTGGTGCCGTTCTGCAAATCACGCACAAACACATCCTGCGCATTGTTGTTGTCATTGTCTGCTAGGTCGGCCGCCCAGCTGGTAAATGCCACATAACGGCCGTCGGGGCTGATCACCGGCTCGGAAGACATGCCCGTCCCGGAGTTGCCATTGGTGTTTACGCTCACCAGAATGTTCGAGCCGTCCAACACATCGCGGACAAACACATCACGGAAACCGTTGGAATCGTTGGCGACCAGGTTGTCGGCGTCGCTGGCAAAGGCGACGTGAAGGCCGTTGCTGCTGACACAGCTTGAGGTGATCAAACTCGGGCCGTTGGGCGTCTGTGAGAACAAGGTTGGGTCGTGTCCTGAAATTAGCTCGACCGTGTCCGCCTGCATGTCGCGGACAAAGGTGTCGGCGTTGTGATTACGGTCATTCGCAACCAGACCGCCGTCTCCGCATTCAAACGCGATTAGGCAGCCATCCGGACTCAGAGTGGGAACCGCTGTCGGGCCGACGCCCGCACCGACACCGTTTGTGTCCGCATCCACCAATCGGGTGGTGTTGGCCTGCAGGTCGCGCCAGTAGAGATGAAATGCGCCGACCAGCGGGCCCGATGTCAGATTAGTGGCGCTGCTGAGAAAGGCAACGTATCGTCCGCTTGGGTCAATCACGGGCAAATCGTAAGTCCCACTTGCAGGCAGGGCGTTGTTTGCGTCGAAACTGACGAGCGTATTGGTGCCGCTTTGAGCATCCCAGACGTAGATGGCCGTGTTTGATTCCGAAAGCCCGGTCAAATAGGCCACAAAAACGATGAACCGTCCGTCGGGCGTCATGTCCAGGCCGCGGTTGTCGTCGAACGCCGACCAGACCGCGTAGGCGTTCGTGTGAACGACATCCGTTGTTCCGCTTTGAAGGTCATACCGAAAAATCACGCCCGCCGCGGGAGCGGGAATCTGCGTGTTGGTGCTCGTTTCAAAAGTGACGATCCGGCCGTCGCCGCTGATACGCTGGTTGTAGGAAACGACGTTGGAACTTCCGATCACCAATTGCATTACCGGCCGCGCGTTAGTGCTGACCCAAAGGGTGTTTCCGCCAGTCAAATCGCGAACAAAGACTTCGCCGACAGTGGTGACACTCGGCATCAGATTGGACGCGGTGCTGTAAAAAGCCACGTAGCGGCCATCCGGGGTGATCACTGGCGATTCGGAACTGCCCGTGGGCGTGCTGGCGCTGGTGGAAACGGCGCCTGCGCTCGCGAGCGTGGTGGTGTTCGCCTGCAAGTCCCGAACGAAAACGTCGGGAATATTGTTCGTGTCGCCGGCAACCAGATTGGTGGCGGCGCTGACGAACGCCACGTAACGTCCGTCCGGTGTCATCGCAGAACTGCGTGAAGTGCCGTTGCCAGTTCCGCCACCGACGCTGACACTGACCAGCGTCGTGGCGTTGCCGGTCAAATCACGGACAAAAATGTCGTTGGCGTTGTTGTTGTCACCGGCCACCAGATCGCTGGCACTGCTTTCGAAAAGGGCATACCGGCCATCGCTGGAAAGCCCGGTGGGGAAGGAATCGCCGTTGCCGCCGCCGGTTCCGGCAAGATTGACACTGACCAAAATGGTTATGCCGTTCGTGCGGTCGCGCAGGAATACGTTCAGCCGACGCCGTGCGGCAGGACCGTTGTTGGACGGCACGAGATTATCCGCGGTGCTGGCGAAGAGGACAAAACGCCCGTCGGCGCTTAGGAAAGACAGCCCGGAATCACCGTTGCCGCCGGCGGGTGGCGCAATGGCGGAGGCGATTTGGGAAACCAGTTGTGGTGCCGCGGTAAGCACATCTGGGATGAGTGGACTCAAAACCATCGCCAGTCCAAGCCATAAACCGACTTTCGTGTTGCTTTTCATGCTTCGACCATGGCTCGCAGGTTGAAACACAAATCTTTCAAAGTTTTTTCGACTAGCTGCTTGATATGTCGTCTCAGCCTAACTTGCTTTCAATCAGTATAGTCCGCGTTGGCTGCTGGTAAAAATCACGGCATTGGTGTGCAGATTTCGACCAGAAAACCAGCAGTGTCGCGGAGATAGGCCACGGTCTGGCCCCACGGTTTGGTCACCGGTTCGCTGATGGCGGTCGCCCCGGCTTTCACCGCGCGCTGAAACAATGCCGGAACGTCGGGCGTGGTCAGGGCAATCTCCACCCCCTGCGGCGACTTATCCGGCGCCACGGCGAGGATCTTTTGTTTCAGATGTTCTTCGGCGAGGGCGACGCTGGCGAAGGCCAACCGGGTTGCGCCGGTCTCCAATTCGCCGTACGCCTTGCCGTGGTCGTCGTGGAAAAAGCGCCGGGCCAGACCAAACGCCTTTTCATAGAACGCCAGGCTGGCGGCGACATCGTTCACATACAAAATCACATAGCCGAGTGAGGGAGGATTCATATTGGGTTGAGAGTTGAATGTTGAGTGTTGAGTGTCGAGAGTATTTTTGAACACAATCCTGCAGCATTGGGTGGGACAAAGACATTCCAAGGTCAGAAGAACACGGGAGTATGTACTTAACGCAAACGACCTGCCGCGCTGGCATTGCGAATGGTTTGGATAATGCGAATGCTTGGAATTTTCGGTTGCCAACCTTCGGAGTCTGCGGCCTGAAATTGCCAATTTGCGTTATCTACATACTCCCGGAAGAACATTCAACATTCAACTTTCAACATCCAACCGTTCGGGCTCATCATCGGGACATGACAATTCCGGCGGAAATGATCCGGCAACTGGTCGCGGCCGAACGGGTGGCGGTGCTCACCGGCGCGGGCGTGTCGGCGGAGAGCGGGGTGCCGACGTTTCGCGACGCGCAGACCGGTCTGTGGGCGAAGTTCAAGCCCGAAGACCTGGCCACGCCGTGGGCTTTCCGCCGCAACCCGCGTCTGGTCTGGGAATGGTACGACTGGCGGCGCCAGCTTGTTGCCGAAGTCAAACCGAACCCGGGCCATCATGCGCTCGCGGAAATGGAAAAACTTTTCCCGCACTTCGCGCTCATCACCCAAAACGTGGACGGATTGCATCAACGCGCCGGCAGCCGGAATCTCATCGAATTGCACGGCAACATCACGCGCACGAAATGTTTCGACGAGGGCACGGTCGTTGCGAGCTGGCCGGACACCGGCGATGTGCCGCCGAAATGCCCGCACTGCGGCGGGCTGCTCCGGCCGGACGTGGTCTGGTTCGAGGAACCGCTGCCCGAAGCCGAAATGGAACGGGCCTTGGACGCGAGCACTCATTGCGACGTCTTTTTGTCCGTCGGCACGTCTACCGTGGTATATCCGGCGGCGTCATTGCCGTACGAAGCGCTGCACAGCGGCGCGATCGTGGTGGAAATCAACCCGCAACCGACGCCGTTCACGCCCGAAGCCCATCACGTGTTGGCTGGCCCCGCCGGCATCGTCCTGCCGCAATTGCTGGCGAGTTTGAAGAAATAGCCCGCAGATTGCGCAGATGGACGCAGATTGTGAGGTAGGGCGCGATGTCCTTATCGCGCCGTTTGGTGTTGGATTTTTACCGCCAAGACGCGGAGACGCGGAATTGTGACGCGAATTCCGCGAATTGACGCGAAGCCAAACTGAAACCCTGAAAGAGTAAAAGACATTAGCCCAGGGTTGGAGCGAAGCGACTACCCTGGGTAATGCCGCAATAATTATTCAGATAGTGGTGCTTGCGCCTCGCCCGTTCTCCGCTTTTGCGAACAGGCAGCCCATCAACGGGAGAAAGAGTAGTCGACATGACAATTTGAAATCCCGAACGGCTGATGGATTTGGTGAATACGCCGGTTGCCGGAGGATATCCAATGATTAAAACAGGGGTTGAACCATACTCGCGGAGCGAGCCTTGACGGTAGCCGTGGGATTAATCCCTTGTCATTACCCACATCTTTCAGATTTGGTTGAAGGTGTCGAGTCCTTCGGCCATCCACATCAGGCGTTGCCAGCCACGCCAGATGGTCAGCCAACCGGGCTCGCCATCGCTGTTGCGTCCAATAAATCCTCCCAACCTTGCCACGGCCCGGATGAGGTTGCGATTGCTCCAACCGTCTGGCGGCTTTCCAAACTTCTTTTCCAGCAACTCCAGCGCTTCGCTCCCCAGACTGCTCGCCGCTTCAAAAGATTGCGGCCGGCTGCGTGCCAGCAGTTTGGCTCCCAACAAACGCACCGCCACCACGGCCAATATCCCAATGAGCCCTTCCAGCCGATCGGCCCCTTCCAACTGGCTCTCCTCTACTCCGACCCCGCTCTTGAGAGCCTTATGGTATTCTTCGATCCACCACCGCGCCTGGTAACATCCCAGTACCCGTTGCACCTGCGCCGCAGTCGCGCACGGCAGCGATGTCAGTAACATCCAATGCAAAGGTTCCTTGACGCTTTTGGGTGCATTGATTTCTCTGACTTCCACCGCTCCGACTCCTTTGAGGGGCAGTTGCCATCCTCCGGGCCGCCAAGGCCCGTCCAAATCCACCCTAACACTGCGCAGTTCCACCAAGGCATTCCTGGCCGGCTGACCCGCCCGCGTCCGCACCGCCACCGTGCTCTGCGCCAAAACCGCTTCCCCTTCCAACTCCTCCCGTAAATGCCCCTTTTTATCGGCTAAACGCCGCTCCTGAAAGCTTCGGATCACAAAATCAACTCCCCGTTGCTGGCACCTTTGCAGCGGCTCGTAAAAATCCGATTCCCGGTCTGCCACATAAATCCACCGGCTGCCAGACGGTGGACCACCCACCTTGCCAATGGCGGCCGCCCACCTTTGACTCTTCCGAGGCCGACTGAGCCGCTGCGCACGACTTTCCCCGGCCTTAACCGGTTGCGGCCGCCCACAGCGCTGATCAAACAGTCCCACCACCACTCCTTCGGGCCGATGCTCCAGCGTCCAACTCTCGATCCGTACCGCCAAAGCACTGTGCAGTTCGAATCCTCGTCCTCGCCCATCGCCAATGACTCCCAACCCTTCACTGGCTAGATGCCGGCTGTAATCCAAAATTGTCGTGTCCTCGATCAATAGATATTCTCCCGGCTCCCGACACCTTTGGCGCGTCCGTTCCAAGTGCGGCGTCACCACCCCTGGGAAGGTCACTGCCCCTCCAGCGAAAAAACGATAGGCTCCCTTCAATTGCGCCCATTCCTCAAAGGCTTGGGGCAATGTGCCGCCAGGATGCGCGGCCAGATGGCTGGCTATTTTCACCAGACGTTTATTTCGACGACTGTCGCCCAATTTGGCAAATCCAAACTCCTGTTGGGCCCATTGACCAGGCGGTATCAGCATTGTGCTCATAAACCGACCGGTGAGGAACCGCCGGGGCCTTTGGCCCTTTCCCATTAAAATCCTAACTCCTCCAATAAAACAACTTCCAAAACTTGTGGGTAATGACAAGGGATTTATCCCACGGATAATGCGGCCAGGGACACGGCGTCGCGGAGCGACGCTTGAAATGATGACGAGGATTCAGCCGTCGCACCGCGACGGGAGGCATTGTGGGATCCCTTTCCGTGGCTTGAATAGCCACGGCTACCGTCATTCAGTCACTCCGTGACCGGCAATCAAGCTGCGTCAATCCGCGTAATCTGCGTCATCTGCGGGGAACTTCGCGTCAATTCATGCGATTCGCGCCGGAAACTTCGGAGTCGGGCTTGGTCAGCTTGATCACCAGGGCGCTCCAGGCGATGAGGACGAGGGTGAGGACGGGGATGATCCAAATGGGTTGGAGTTCATGCGCCTCAGCCGTGGTCACGCCGTAGGCGCGGGCCACCCAGACGTCGGCTCGCAAATTCAGGATCGCCAGAATCACCAGTCCAAACAAGCTCTGGTGCCGGCCGAGGGTCGGGGTGAGCTCCACCGCCGACTTGCCGCGCAACCGGAAAAAGGACCAAACCATCATGAGCAGCATTACTCCGGCGGCAATACCTGTCGCCAGGGGATCATGAGCTTGCCATGTCAGCCAGAGGATCCAGGAGAACATCAAATAGGACCCGGCCACGGCCCGGCGCAGTGTGCCGGGAGCCAGCGGCGTCGTGACGGGCGGCGGCAGCTTGCCGGCGGCGATGAGCGCTTGGCGTTTGGCGGCAGCCCGCTGTGCCACCACGTTGAGAAACGTGATGGAGACGAGGACAAAGAACCACCAATAGCCAATTTCCGCCACAAACCGGGCCCGGTCGTTCCAGCCAAACTGCCGGCCCAACGCATGAAGGGTCAATTCGCTCACCATCGCCAGCCCCAGATAAACCACCCAGAAAGCGATGATGAAAAAAGTTTGGATGGACCGGTCCCGGCGGTCGGTCGTCGAGGAGCGGGCCAGCAGGCATTGCGCACCGGCGCCGACCGCGATGCCCAGAAACGGGACGAGCGGCAACAGCCACGCGGACAGGAAACCTGTTTTGGCGGCCGCGGTGCCTTTGGCGCCCGCGCTCAGACCCGCCGCGGCGGCCGGTCCGGCCGCCATCGGCAGCATGGCCAGCACCGCACCCGAGAAAGCCTGACCGGGCGCCGTCCGGCGCAGTGCGCCTTCCACGAACGTTTGCACCTCGTCCTGCAGCAGCCGGCGTCCGCGTGCGAGCCGCTGTTTCACGGCGTCTTCGGTCAGGTCCAGCGCGACCGCCACGTGCTCGATCGACTGATGTTCGCGGTAATAAAGGATGAACGGCTCGCGGTACAAATCGGGGATTTTTTCCAGCGACCGCCACAGGATCGCTTCTTCCTCGCGGCTGATGGCCTGTTCGGACGGCAGGGCCTCGGCCGTCGGGGAATCGTGCGCGACTTCCAATGACGCAGCGTTGTGCGCCGGCTCGCGACCGTCGCGTTCGAAGGCTCTTTGGATCCGATGCCGGGCAATGCCGCACAGCCAGGCCCGGAGTTTGGCCGGTTCACGCAACGACCGGAGCTGTTGCCACGCGGTGAGGAAAGTTTCCTGGGCCACGTCCTCGCTCCGGCTCACGTTGCCGGTGGCGCTGTAGGCCAGCGAACAAATCAAGGTTTGATACCGCTCCACGATGTGGCGGAAGGCGTCGCGGCTTCCGCCCAGGCATTTTGACACCAGGTCGGCATCGGTTGGTTCCACGGCGGTCATGGTCTTGAGCGTAATCATATCACCGCACATGTCCGTGAAAAGGGCGTTTCGGTGACAGGAAAACTGCAACCGCCATCTGCGTCGAAGGGAGTGATGACGCAGGGAATCGCTGGCCAGCTTTTCAAAACCAGTGGAAAATTGAGGCTCGTCGCCCCGCCTCCGCCGATGCGCTCGCTACCGCCGCTTCAAAACTTCCCGGCAGACGGCCTCGGCGGATCGGGGGTGGCCCAGGGATTTCGCGGCCCGGGCCATGGCGGCGAGCTTCCGGGAGCCAAGCAGTTGTTCGATGCGAAACGGCAGGTCCTCGACGCGGTTCACCTTGGCGGCGGCGCCGCGCTCGAGCAGGAAATCGCTGTTGGCCGCCTCCTGGCCGGGGATCGGATTCAGAATGAACAGCGGCCGGCCCAGCGCGAGCGCTTCGGAGGACGTCAGCCCGCCGGGCTTGGTGATGATGAGGTCGGCCACGGCCATCAGCTCGTGCATGTTGGTCGCGAAACCGAGCACGTGCGTCGGGTGCTTCCGGGTCTGGGTGGCCAGCTCGCGACGCAATTCCTCATTGCGGCCGGTGACGACCAGCGTCTGGAACCGTCCCGGGACCTTGTCGAGCTCCGCCAGGATTTTAGCTACTGGTCCCATGCCGAAGCCACCGCTCAACACGAGCAAGACAGGCTGGTCATCGCGAAGACCGAGCGTCTGGCGGACGGCCCGCGGGTGGGGCGGCGACCGGAATTTGGCGGCGATGGGGATGCCGGTGACGGCGACGTTCTTGCTGGCGGCGCCGCGCGCCACCAGGCGGGCCTTGGTTTCCTCCGCGGCGACACAATACAAGTCCACGCAGGAGTCCATCCACAGCGCATGCGCCTCGAAATCGGTCACGATGCTGGCCACAAAAGGAAATCTCCAGTTGTCGGAAAAACGAGTACTGCGCGCGCGTAGCTTTTGGATCAATTTTGGGCGTCGGAGACCGGTGCCTTCCGAAGGTTGGAGCAACCCGAGTGTTTCGAGCGGCAGGTAATGCGTGCAGAGGACGGCGTCGGGTTTGAACTGCTTCAGGTGCCGGGCAAATTTCTTGCGCGAGTTGCTGGGAAAAGCGCGGCGCAACCGGTTCAGCCGGCGGGCGACCCGGGGGTTGTCAGTCTTGCCGAACAGCATGCCCCAGAGTTCCGGCGCACGCTCGACGAGTTGCACATAGCCGTCCGCATGGATTTTTTTGTGGAGCGGGGAGAAAAATTTAACGAGGTCGAGCCGCTCGATGATATCATCCGGGCGCAGCGCGCGCCAGGCTTCCTCCACGGCGGCGGCGGCGGCGAGATGTCCGCCCCCGGCGGTGACGGTGGCAATGAGGACGCGCATGGGGAAGTCCGCGGCAACCGCTATGGTTTTAGTTCCGGCAACTTGCCCCGTTGATAGCTGGTGACGAATTTTTGGTAAAACGCCTTCTCTTCGTCCGGCGCCAGGGCCAGGGCTTGCTGCTCGGTCACAACCGCCGCGTTGGTCTTCCCGTTTAAAAACTGGGCGCGGGCAAGGGTGTCCAAAATGGCCGGTTCCTTGCCTTGGGCGGCGGCATTGGCTCGCAGGGCCGCCCTCTCCGCCAGGGCCAGGCCGCGTGGCTCAAGCCCTTCCTGCGTGGCGAGAATCCAGGCGATCTGATTCTGCATCGGGGCGTTGGTCGGATGCGAATCGCTCAAAGTCTCGGCCAGGTGGAAGGCTTCCGCATAATTCTTGCGCCCCAGCAGGATCGAGAGGCGCGTGGTCTCCAGCGAATCTCCCATGCCTGGGTCGGCCTTTTTCATTTCGGCGATCGCAGCGTCGGCGGCATCCCAATCCTGGTTATTGAGGGCCGTCCTGAGTTTCTTGGTCAACCCCATCGCCTGCGCCCGAATTTGTTGCTGGCGCTCGTATTCCGCGGCAAACTTGGCGACGTCGAAGCGGCCCGCCAGAATATCCTCCAGCAACTGTTCATTCATCGTCATCGGATGTCCAATCCAGGCGATGCGGCCCTGCTGATTGACGATGAAGGCGGTCGGAATGCCCTGTTGCCCGGCCGCTTTCATCCAATGATCCGCCATGTAGCCTCCGGGCGGCGCCTGCAACTCCGGCTTGGCCTCGCTGGTGTCGTCCAGCGCCACGCGATAGGTCATCCGGTCCCCCATCTTTTTCACAAATGGCTCGATGGCGCTGTCGGCCGGTTCCCACACATCCTGGCCAATGACCACGAGTCCCCGGTCTTTGAATTTGAGCCACAGCTCATTGAGATGAGGAATGGAAGTGCGGCAGGGGCCGCACCAGGTCGCCCAGAATTCAACGACGTAAACCGTGCCCGGCTTGAATTCGGCAACCGGCTCGCCCTGAATCCAGCGACCCACCTGGAGTTTGGGGGCCGGATCACCGATGGTCAATTTGGCCTCCGCGCTTTGGGCGGCCGCCGCCAGAGCGAGGCCGGCGAGAATCGCCCGGGTCCGCCGCCACTTGGGAATAGTCATGTCCATGCCTTGGGTTCGTGGTTTTAAACCGGTCGCACATTGAGAACCCGGCCAGTGTTGGTTTGCCGTCGGGGTTTGTCCAGTTGAATTGCCGAGGCGCGGCCGGTATCCCGCGCCGCGCGAATTGAATTAGCGATCAGGCAAAAGGGATAAGAATTTTCAATGCAAGACAAACATTGCCAAAAGTTTGAAACTTTCGCAGTCTCCCGCTGTTTAAATTCGGAAACACGTTTGTTTAGGCATGAGGGTTCACTTCAGTTTGCGAACGGTGGCCTGGCTCGCGCTCGGGATCGCGCTGGCCCTTGGCCGGCTGGAGGCGCAGACCATTAGGTATGTTATGGGGGCCAGCCCTTCGCCGGTCGCCGTCAGCAATAACGTCACCTATACTCTAGTGGTGTCGAACCAGATGGGGGTGTCCTTGTCGATCACGGTCACCAATACCTTTAGCGGCACCGCCTTCCAGTTCGTCGGACTTCCCACAGCCAGCCAAGGGACGCCGACTACCACCGCCAACCAGGTCATCTTCAGCCTTGGCCTGATGACCAACAACGCCGTGGCGCAGATGGGGATGATCCTCGAACCGACTTCGGTCGGTTCCTTAACCAATCTGCAAACGGTGGCAACGAACGGTGCGTATTATGGCGACGCCCCGCCGTTTGTGGTGCTGGTGACCAATGTCATGCCGGTGGCGGACCTGGCGGTGGGGATCGCGGCGCCGGCGGCGGCGGTCTTTACCAATGACCTGATGATTTATAGCGTCAGTGTCACCAACCTGGGGCCGGGCGCCGCGCCGAGCGTTTTTCTGACGAACACGTTGCCGCCAGGCGTGGTATTGAAGGCGGTCTCGCCGACGAACCAAAGCGCGGTCAGCAGCAACCTGGTGTTTAACCTGGGAACGCTGACGAACGGCGCGGTCAAGCAGTTTCAAATCTCCATTGTGCCGACGAATGCCGGAACCCTGACGCTGTCGGCCGGGGTCAGCACCAATACCGTGCTGGATACCAACACCGTCAACGACACCGCGGCGGTCGATGTCACGGTGGGGACATTTGCGTACGGCCAGTTGATTGCCACCAATGTCTCCGCCATGGTTTTCAACCCGCAGACGGGCTTGATGAACCAGACTGTCCGTCTGACGAACATCGGGTCCAACAATGTCGCCGCCGCCCGGGTCATCGTGGCCGGGTTGACCAACCGGCTTTACAACGCCGTCGGCACGAACAGCGGCAATCCCTACGTGGTTTACAATGCCGAGCTCGACACGAACCAGTTTGTTGACCTGGTGCTGGAGTATTTTGTTTCCACCCGGCTGCCCGTTTACGTGGACAACACCAATTACACCGCCGTGGGGGTGCCGTTCACGGACCTGTCCATTACCGGCGGCACCAATGCCGGATTCAGCATCACGCTGATGACCAACTTGCCCAACGGCAACATCCTGATCGAATTCCAATCGCTGCCCGGGAGCAATTACACCGTCGTTTACAGCAGCGACAGTCTCTTCACCTCCGCGCAGGCGGCGCAGCCATCGATCGTGGCGCCGGCCAACCGGACCCAGTGGATTGACGATGGCCCGCCGAAAACCGTGAGCGCGCCCACGAACGCGCCCTCCCGCTTTTATCGCGTGCGGCTGAACCCTTGACGCCATGCCTACACCGCTCTCCAACCCGTTGAGGAACCGCCGCTCCCGGCGCTTTTGGCTGTGGGGGGCGACCATTTGCGTCGCGGGTTTGACGCTGGCGGCATCCGCCCAGTTGCAGCCGTTCGTCGAGAATCCGAATCCCAACAGCCCCGTCAATGTTTCGCCGGACAATTCGGCGCCGGCGCAGCCGGCCTTTCAAATGCAATCGCCGCCGGGCGCGTGGGACCGCTTTTGGCAGATTGAAAAGGTTTCGGATGAAGACGAGTGGACGCGGCATTTCCGGATTGGCGCCATCGTGGGATTGAATATCAGCGCGAATTTCACCACCAAAGGCACCTTCACCCTGCCGGGCAATAACGCGGCGAACGGCATCTACGACGACGGGTATGTCCGGGTTGATGACACGGGCAACGCCCAGGGCTACACCTCCTATTGGGGCTACAACAACGCGTCGCAACTGAACGGTTCGACGCTCACGATGCACAGCACCACGTCCTACACCACCAGCAGCAGCAGCGAGGAGCGCAGTGAGTTTCCCGGATTCGAGCTGGCGTACGGCGGCAACATCTGGGCCTGGGGCAAAGCGCGCATCGGCTGGGAATTCGGCTTCGGCCTGCTGCCCATCAGCATCACGGACAGCAGCCCGATGGCGGCCAACGTCAGTCAGAACGTTTACACGTTCAACACGGGCGGCATCGTGGTGCCGACGGCCCCGTACCAGGGCGGGTCCAGTGGCATTGGCCCGACCATCATCGCCGCCCCGACCTCCGTCACCTCCACCAACATTTCCAGCGGCACGGTCAGCGGGTCGCACAAACTGGACGTGATGCTCTATACCTTCCGGCTGGGACCGTCGGTGTATTGGGATTTGAGCGAAAAGCTGGGCCTGGCGGTCGGCGGGGGGCCGGCGCTCGGGCTTGTCAGCGGCAGCTACAAATACAACGAGACCGTTACCGCCAACGGCACGAGTATCAAAAACTCCGGCCAGATCGACTCGACCGATGTCGTGTACGGCGGTTACGTGAACGCCACGCTGACATATCACATCGAGGACCACGGCGACTTTTACGTGGGGGTCCAGTACATGCCGCTGGGCAATGCCACCATCGGCGGCGGTGGTCGGGAGGGGCGATTGAACCTCGACGGTCAGGTCTTTATCAGCGCCGGCATCAACTGGCCGTTCTGACCACCCACGATCGTCGTAGCAGCCACGTGAGTCGGCTATGGTGACGGGGAAATTTGAGCCGGCTCACCCCGGCGGCTAGAATATCAGCGCAGCTTTTCCGTCTGGATTTTCGCCGGATCATTCACGCCCAATTGGAGCAGGACGGCATTGGTGTACAGATTCAGGTCCGGCCGTAGTTCCGGCCCCTGGCGCGCCCGCCGCTCCCGCTCGAGCTCCCGGATGGCCAGCGTGTCGAGCGCCACCGGATCGCGGCCGATCCATAATTGGTTCAAGACCACCGAATACTGGAGCAGGCCGCGCCCGCCGCCCTCGTACTGGCCGAGCAGCGCGTCCGTGATGTTCAGGGACACCCGGTCGCCGAGCAAGGGCAGGGCATAAATCTCCGGCACCGCCACCGCCAGCCGCCCCGGGTCGCTCGTGAACCGCAACGTGTTGTCCACGCTGCCGAGAGCCAGGCCGTAAAGATGGCCGCAGACCCCGGCGGATTCCTGGTTCAGCAAGGGCGCAACGCTGATGATTCGGGTGATTTGCCGGCTTACCAGTTTCGAAATGTAGGATCGGCGCCCGATACCTTCACCCTTTTTGCCGAATTCCAGGTCGCCGTAAACGAGATTGCCGATGATGGCTGTGTCCGGCTCGTAAAAATTCGTCGGGTCGTAGCCGGCTTCCACGCAGCCGGCCACCCGCACGCCCAGTTGCCGGCCCAGCTTGAAATAGCCGGCGGCCCGCAAATCATCCTCTTGCTTGTCCCAGATGACGATATGATCCGGCGGCACCCCCGCCTTCCGCAGACCGTGAATCACCGCCGCGACAACCGCAGGCCGGGTGCCGCTGAGCTGGCCGGCAGCGGAAAACACCTTGATGCCAATGATGTCCTGGGTGGAGATCAGGCTGTGCCAGGCGGCGGTGACCGTGGGCTGGCCGGTAAAATTGGTCAGTCCGCGTTCGAGCATCGCCTGCACGGGGGCGGCGTTCGCCTGGAAATCAAAAATGGCATCGTCATTTTGAACCATGACGACGCGGGCGGGGGCATTCGTGGTCGGAGCCGTGAACAGGTTGCCGGCCCGGCCCGGCCCGCCGACCAGTCCGATGACGACCGCGCCGGCCAGCCACGCGAGGCCGGGAACAAAATGAGATTGCGCGTTTCTTGACACTTCCGGGCGCGGATGCTACCACCAGCGCCGATGCTGGCGACCAAAAACGAAGACGGGAATGGAGAATGGAGGATGAAAGATGTTTTTTTGCATCGGCGCGACGTTCTCCCTCCTCCCTCCTCCAGCCTTCATCCTCGCCGCTTTTTCCTAACCACCCTGACGTGCGCCTTGCTGGTAGCGGGGTGTTCGCCCTCCGGGCCGCGCGCCCTGCTCAAAGGCAAAAAGCTGATCGAACGGGGGGACTACCCCGCCGCGGTGGCACAACTCAAAATGGCCACCACCCTGCTGGCGACGAACGCGCAGGCGTGGAATTATCTCGGCGTGGCCTGCCAGTACGCCGGCCAGACTACGGAGGCGACGGCGGCCTATCAACGGGCCCTGGTGCTCGACCGTGATTTGATGGAGGCGCACTACAACCTTGGCTGTCTGTGGCTGGAGCAGAGCAAACCGGACGCCGCGGCCAGCGAGTTTGTCGCCTACACGCTGCGTCGCAGCAAAGCCCCGGAAGGCTGGCTCAAGCTCGGCCTCGCGCAGTTGCAGTCGCACGACCTCACCGCAGCGGAGAAAAGTTTCAGCACCGCGCTTTATCTCAGCCCCGACAATCCTGAGGCGTTGAACGGCCTGGGGCTGGCCCGGGTGGAACGCGGGCGTCCGCACGACGCCGTGCAGTTTTTCACGGCAGCAACGAAGCAAAAGCCCGACTACGCGCCGGCGTGGCTGAACCTGGCCACGGTGGCCCAGCAGTATTTGCACGACGACGCGCTGGCGCTGCAAAATTACCGCGCGTATCTGGCGTTGAAACCGCGCCCGGCGAATTGGGACGCGGTGAATGACTTGGCGAACAGCCTGGAAACACCCGGCAAAAACGCCGCGGCCAGCGATAATCAGCCGTCGCTGCCGCCACCGGAAAATCGGCCATCGCCGGCCACTGGCCTGGTGCATAATGCCTCGCTGTCGCGGACGCAGACCGTCGCCCGGGCGGCGGTCAATCCCCCCCGCCAGAGCGCCGTCACCCCGCAGGTGGTCAAGGTGCAGCCCGAACCGGTCATTGTCGGAACGCCGGTGCCGGGGACCCCAACGGAGCCGACGACGGGCCGGACGAGCACTTTCAGCCGGCTGAATCCGTTGAATTGGTTCCGTTCCTCGGCGCCGGAGACCAACGAGGTCGCGGTGGTGACGCCGCCGGCGCCGGCCCCGGCGCCAACGACATCGCACAACAACCGGGTCGCCGTCACACCCCTGCCGCCGGCCAATCCCGCTCCGGCAGTGCCGGCGGTCGCTCCGCTGAAACCCGCTCCGGCGGCGCCTGCCAAACCTGTCAAAATTGTCCAGCCGGCGGTACCCACGTTCCCGCGTTATCTGTATCGGTCGCCGCAGAAGCCGAAGCCCGGCGACCGCCGGTCGGCGGCCAGCGCTTTTGTGCGGGCGCGAGAGGCGGAGCAGAATTCGCGCTGGCCGGACGCGTTTCAGGCCTACCGGGAGGCGACGGAACAGGATCCGGCCTGGTTTGAGGCGCAGTACAATTACGGCGTGATCGCCTACCGGCTGCGATATTACAGTTCCGCCCTTGCCGCGTATGAAGTGGCGCTGGCCATCCAGCCTGATTCGGTGGATGCTCGGTACAATTTTGCCTTGGCGCTCAAGGCGGCGGGTTATGTGACCGATGCCGTCAACGAATTGGAAAAAATCCTGGCGACGAACCCCAATGAAGTGCGGGCGCACCTGGCCTTGGGCAACCTTTACGCCCGCCAAATGTATAATTCAGCGCAGGCCCGGCAGCATTACTTGAAAGTGCTGCAATTGGACCCGTCCAACTCCCAGGCGCCGGACATCCACTTCTGGCTGTCCTCCAATCCCGGCTAAGGGCAATCGAACGGCATTTACCGTGGGGAAGTTGCGCCCGGGCTGGGCCCCCCGGGAGGCCATTTTTCCGTAAATTTGGCATGAAACGGGCTTCAATTTTGGCTGGCGCAGAGTAATGCCCGGTTTAATCTAACAAAAAATATGGTTGCCTTCAGTATGCAGAGTCTGACGACGGACCAATTGCCGTTCAATTGGTTTGACGTGGCGGTGCTGGCAGTGCTGACCTTTGGGTTTTTCCGGGGCCGCAAAAACGGCATGTCCCGGGAAATCCTGCCCGTGTTCAAGTGGCTGACCCTGGTGCTGGTCTCCGGCTTTTTCTATCCAGCGGCGGCCGAATTGCTCGCCAACAGCGCCGGGTTGACCAAATCGCAAAGCGCGATTTTGGGATATGCGTTGCTGGCGCTCGCCGTCGTCCTCGTGTTCATGATGTTCAAAAAGCTGCTGGGCCATCACATGGGGGAAAACAATTTCTTCGGCGGCGGGGAGTATTATCTGGGCATGATGGCGGGCACTGTCCGCTTCGCCTGCATGATGTTGGCCGTCCTGGCCTTGTTGAACGGGCCCTATTACACGCCGGCGGAGCTCCAGGCCCGAAAGGATTACAACAACCGCTGGTATGGCGGCGGCATGAAGGAGTACAGCGGCGATTACATCCCTGACATTCCGACCGTGCAAACGAGCGTTTTCAAGAAATCATTTCTCGGACCCTACCTCAAGGACTACCTGGGTCCGATCCTGGTCGAGACCGCCCCGGCCAGTGCCGAGCAACCGCAGCAGAAGACGGCGACGGTCAACATCCAGAAATAAGCGCCGCCAAAAGCCATGGCCGGCACGCTATCCCCCGCCACCCGCGAACGCATCCGCGCCGCCAGCGACATCGTGGACGTCATCGGCTCCTACCTGCCGCTGAAAAAGGCCGGCGCCAATTTCGTCGCTCTCTGCCCGTTCCACAAGGAAAAGACCCCCAGCTTCAACGTCAACCCGCACCGCCAGATTTTTCACTGCTTCGGCTGCCACAAGGGCGGCGACGTGTTCACCTTCGTCAAGGAATTCGAAAACATCGGGTTCATGGACGCCGTTCGCCGGCTGGCCGAGCGCGCGAAAATTCCCCTCGAATTCGAGCAGACGCCCGGCGAACAGCAGGCGCGCCATCTCAAAGACCAGTTGCTCCAAATCCACGAACAAATCGCGCAGCGCTGGCAGAATTGTCTGCTCAACGAGGCTGCCGGCCAGCTTGCCCGCGATTACCTGGAGAAACGGGGCGTGTCGCCCGAAGCAGTGAAACTCTTCCGGCTCGGCGCGACGCCGGAACTCTGGGACGACACCGTCAACTGGGCCAAAAGCAAAGGCTATGAGTTTGATTTGGTCGAAAAAGCCGGCTTGATCATCCGCAAAACCGAGATCCCGGAGCCGAAATCCGAGACGCCAGACCCCGGACGCCAGACCCGCAATTTTTACGACCGTTTCCGCGGGCGGCTCATGTTTCCCATCTGCGACGAGCAGGGCCGGGTGATTGGGTTCAGTGGCCGGGTCCTGGCCGGCGACGAGAAGACGGCCAAGTACGTCAACTCGCCCGAGACAGCGATCTTCACCAAGAGCCGGGTCTTCTTCGGCCTGGACAAATCCAAGCGCGCCATCCTTGACGCCGGCTTCGCCATCGTCTGCGAAGGCCAGCTCGACTTGATCGCCTGTTTCATGGCCGGCGTGCAGAACGTCGTCGCGCCGCAGGGCACGGCCTTCACCGCCGACCACGCGCGCATCCTCAAGCGCTACGTGAACGAAGTGGTGCTGTGTTTCGATTCCGACGAAGCCGGCCAGAATGCCGCCGTGCGGTCGCTCGATCATCTGCTCGCGTCCGGTCTGGCCGTGCGGGTGGCGGTGGTGCCCGCGCCGGACGATCCAGACAGTTTCATCAAGACCAATGGCGGCGAAGCGTTCCGGCAATTGATCGAAAAGGCGGAGGGATTTTTTGACTATTATTTGAACCGGCTGGGCAAGTTGAATGATGCGAACACGGATCGCGGCCGGAACGCAATTTTGCGTGGCATGGCTGAAGCCGTCCACAAAACCGGCAACCAGGTGCTGATTGACACCTACGCGCAAAAAACTGCGCTGCGCCTGGCCGTTGCCCCCGAAGCCGTCCGGGCCGAGTTCTCAAAAGTGCGGAGTGCGGAATCCGGAATGCGGAGTTCAGAAGACGAGGAGGTGGCTTCCGGCGAAGTAGAAAACGAAGCCCCGCGCCCATCCGAGACGGAATTCTGGCTGTTGAAGCTTTTATTGCTCCACGACCCGTTGGCCACTTGGGCGGCGTTGCACCTGGAACCGGGCTGGCTCTCGCATCCGCTCGTGCGGACGATAGTCGAGAAGCGCCTGGCCGCGCAGACGAACGAAACCTGGAAAAATCTCGCCGCCTTTCTGGATGAATGCGACTCGTCGGCCATGCGCGCGCTGGTGACCGAAGTCGTGGCCGAGGACCGCAAGATTCCCAATCCGGAAAGGCAATTAGCTGAAACTGTTGCGAAATTAAAATCCGAATATGTGTCGAAAAGTACTGAACGTGAGGTGATAAAAATTGAAGATACGTTGGACGAAAAGCGCCAGTTTCTCCAGAGCTTGAAAAACCTTGAAAAACAAATAGCAAAAATTGAAATGGAATTAGCCAACCCTCATTTAGATGCCGAACAAAAATCTCGGCAAGAAAGGCGCTTGAAAGAGGTAAAACTTCAAGCTGAAAAACTAAAAGCCCACCTGAAAACAAATTGAAAGGCACAATTCTTTCGGACTGCACCTTCTAATTTGGTCGATAAAACTACTTCGCTCTCTGATCAATCCAGGCGCGGATGAAATCGATTTGCTCCGGGGAGTGGTTGGATGTCGGTCTTGTCGGTCGCCTGGCATCTTGCTAAACTCATGCCTATGCCAGCCGGGTTTGATGCCGTTCTCTTTGTGTGGACAGAAGCTTTTTGCGCAGTTTCTTTCGATGAGAGGATTGGCTTGGACCGCCTTTGTCGCACCGGGTGAGATAGAATTGAGCGCATGAAGCCGAAATCGGAACTGATTCTTTACCAGACCGAGGACAACCGGACGCGGATCGAAGTCCGGCTGGAAAACGAGACCGTCTGGCTCACGCAGGCGCAGATGTCGGAATTGTTCCAGCGGGAACGCTCAGTCATCACCAAGCACATCCGCAACATTTTCGAGGAAGGAGAACTGGTGGAGGAGGCAGTATGTGCAAATTATGCACAAACTGCCGCCGACGGGAAAACCTACCAGACGGCTTACTACAATCTGGACGTCATCATTTCGGTCGGTTACCGGGTAAAATCGCATCGGGGCACGCAGTTCCGCCAGTGGGCCACGCAACGGTTGCGCGAATTGATCGTCAAGGGATTCACGCTGGACGATGATCGGTTAAAACAGGGCGGGACGCGGAACGTGTATTTTGACGAATTGCTCCAGCGCATCCGGGAAATCCGGTTGTCGGAGCGGAACTTTTACCGGAAGATTTGCGACATTTACCGGACGAGCATTGATTACGACCCCGGCGCGGAGATGGCCAGGCGGTTTTTCCAAACCGTGCAAAACAAAATGCACTGGGCCATCCACGGACACACGGCGGCGGAGGTCATTCACATGCGCGCCGACGCCCGGAAGCCGCACATGGGTTTGACGTCGTGGGAGGGAGCGAAGGTGCGCAAGCCGGACGTGGCCATCGCCAAAAATTACTTGAGCGAAGACGCGTTGAAGAAGCTGGGCCTGGTGGTCACGCAATATCTGGATTTCGCCGAATTGCAGGCGTTGGAACGGCGGCCCATGACGATGCGCGACTGGATTGCGAAACTGGACGCCTTCCTGCGCGCCGGCGACCGGGAGATCCTGGAGCACGCGGGCGGCATCACCGCCGGGGAGGCGAAGCGAAAAGCGGAACTGGAGTTCGACAAGTTTGAGGCGCGGCGCCGCCAGTTGGAGGACGCCGAGGCGGAAGCCGGATTCGCGCAGGAAATCGAGGACCTGGCCAAAACGGCCAAACAGATCAAACCGTCGAAACGGAAAAAGTAAACGCCACCGGGAGGCGGAGTTTTCCCGCCACCTCCCACTCGCCACTTATTTCGCTCCCTGGTCAATCCACGCGCGGATCAGGCCGATTTGCTCGGGCGTGAGCGGGCCGATGTTCGCCCGGTTGTGCGGCGGCGGCATCCAGGAATCCGGGTCGGACGTCGCGTGGGCGACGCACTTGACGATCAGGCTCTTCGCGCTGTCACCGGCCGTGAGGACCTTGCCGTCTTTGCCGCCCTTGAGCGCATTCTCCAGCGAGTCGAGCTTCAGGTGCGCCTTCGGTTTGTCACCGCTGTGACATTTGACGCAAGAGTTGTCAAAAATGGGTTTGATGTCGGTGGCGTAGGTCACGCCCGTTTTGGCGGAGGCGGGCGGCAGGTCAGCGGCAACGGCAGCCAGCGCCAGTCCGAACGTGGCCAACAAGGCAATCGTGGTCGGTTTGATCGTAACGGTCATTTTCATGGATTTGATTAATTTGGCGGACAATTTGAGCTTAAGACGCCCCAAAGGTCAAAAGGTTTCAAATCAAAAATCGACTCCGGAATCACATTGGCATCACTTGGGTCAATGCGGGCGCCTTTTTTATCAATTAACGCTCGTCCAACGGGCGGAGTTAAACATCAGTCATGAACAAGCCACTTGCCGCTCAACCGTCCGGAGAACAGGCGATTCAAACCCTCCGTTCCAAACCTTTGAAAATCCTGCTGGTGCTGCCCGCCGGCGAATCGGTGCGCGTCACCCGTCAATGTCCGGAGGTGCCGCGGCGAGCGATGCTGCGCTTCAGCGTGCTGCCGCTGACGGCCGTGGCCGCGTTGACCCCGCGCGAGCATGAAGTGCGGATCGTGGACGAGAACGTGGCGCCGCTGGATTTTGACGCGGACTGTGACGTGGTGGGCGTCTCATTCATGACGGCACTGGCGCCGCGGGCGTACGAAATTGCGGCGGAATTCCGCCGCCGCGGCCGGATCGTTGTGGGCGGTGGTTACCACGCGACCTTGTGCCCGGAGGACGCGGCGCCTCACTTCAACGCGCTGGTGCTGGGCGATGCCGAAGGAGCTTGGGAACAATTGTTGCGGGATGTGCGTCACGGAAACCTGCGGAAATTCTATCGCCAAGTGGAAGGCTCGGCGCCCGCCCAGCCCGGCGCTTCGGTTTGTTTGCAGACGCCGGTGCCGCGCCGTAATTTGCTGGCCCGCACCGCCCGGTATTACGCGACGATCAACGCCGTGCAGGCCGGCCGCGGCTGCCGGCATAACTGTCGCTATTGTTCGGTGACGGTTTTTCACGGGCGGAAATACCGGCATCGGCCGGTGGCGGATGTGATGGCAGAATTACAGACATTGCCCCGTAATTTCATCTTCGTGGACGACAACATCATCGCCGAGCGCGAATACGCTCTGGAACTGTTCCGCGCTTTGGCGCCCCTGAACAAACGCTGGGTCAGCCAGTGTTCCATCCTGATTGCCGACGATCCCGAATTGTTGCATTGGGCGCAGGCCGCGGGCTGCCGCGGGCTGTTCATCGGGATTGAAACGGCCAGCGACACAAACCTGGCGGCCATGAACAAGCAGTTCAATCATAGCTGGAGCTACGCCGATCGGCTGAGCCGGATCCGTCACGCCGGAATCGGCGTGGTCGCCGGGATGATTGTGGGAATGGACGCCGATGAACCGGAAGTTTTCAGCCGGACATTACGGTTTTTGCAGGAAACTCAAATTGATGCCGTGCAGTTGAACATTCTCACACCGCTGCCGGGGACGCCGCTTTTTCAGGACATGGAAAGCGCGGGCCGGATTACCGACCGGAACTGGAGCCATTACGATTATCGCCATGTCGTGTTTCAGCCCGCGCGGATGTCGGCGGAGGAATTGCAGGCGGGGGCGGACTGGTTGTATGCGCAGTTTTACCGGCTGGATCGCATCCTGTGGCGTTTCGTGTGGGCGGGGCTCACGGTCGGTTGGATGCCGGCCTGGCTCGGCCTGAAACTGGGATTGACCTATCGTTACGACAACCGGCGTGAGCGGATCATTGGCTGGAACCCCGGGCGCCGTCAGCCGACGCCGGCTGAAGACAGTCAGTGGGTAGCGGCGGAAATGGCCGGTGCCGGCAAACTTGCGGTTTGAAGTTTGCTGCGCCAACCTTGGGACGTGAACCGTGACGATTTCTCCGACGCGGCGCTGGTGGTGCTGGGCCACGGCACGACGCAGAACGAAAATTCCGCCGCGCCCGTCCGCCAGCACACGGCGGAACTGCGCCGCCGGAAAATTTTTGCCGAAGCCCGCGAAGCGTTCTGGAAACAGGCGCCGCAGATCAAAACGGTTCTGGCCGAACTGGCTGCTCCGCGCGTGTTCATCGTGCCGCTGTTCATCAGCGAGGGTTACTTCAGCGACGAGGTCATCCCGCGCGAGCTTGGTTTTTCCAAACACTCAACACTCAAGACTCAACACTCAACCGTTTACTACTGTCGCCCGGTGGGAACCCACGACCGCATGACCGACGTCATCCGGGCGCGGGCCCGGGAGATCGTCGGGCAGTTCCCTTTTCCGCGCGCACCAAAGCCGCAGGACATCACGCTGTTCGTCGCCGGTCATGGCACGGACAAGAATGAAAAGTCCCGCCAGTCCGTCGAGCGGCAGGTCGAGCGGCTCCGGGCCCTGGGCAGTTATGCTGCGGTTCATGGGATTTATCTGGAGGAATTGCCGCGCATTGCCGATTGTTATACGCTGGCGCAGACAAAAAATCTGGTCGTGGTGCCGTTTTTCATCAGCGACGGGCTGCACACGCAGGAGGACATCCCGGTATTGCTCGGGGAGGCGAAACCGGCGGTAGCACAGCGCCTGGCTGCCGGCCAGCCGGCGTGGCGCAATCCGACGGAAAAGAACGGCCGGCTCGTCTGGTATGCGCCGGCCATCGGCAGCGAACCGCACCTCGCCGACGTGATTTTGGAGAGAGTGCGGGAAGCGGCGAGGATAGAGGCCTGAGACGAGAAAGCGGGAATGCGATTTGTAATTGGTTAAATGGGTTAAATGAGTTCAACCATCACGAATTACCGGTTGAACCAGTTTCCCATCTGGCTGATTTAACAATTTAACGAGCACATGAACAAACTCCGCATCGGATTCCTGAGCACGGCCAACATCGGCCGCCAGAACTGGAAGGCCATTCACAGCTCCGACAATTGCGTCGTGGCCGCTGTGGCCAGCCGCGACCTTGAGAAAGGCCGCCGGTTCATTGCCGAAAATCAGCAGGCCGCTCAATTTGCATCACCGCCGGTGCCGCTGGCCAGCTACGAGGCGCTGTTGGCGGCCAAGGATGTGGACGCGGTTTACATTCCGTTGCCGACCGGGTTGCGCAAGGAATGGGTGGTGCGTGCGGCTGAAGCCGGCAAGCACGTCGTTTGCGAGAAACCCTGCGCTACGAGCGCGGCCGACCTGCAGGAAATGATTTCCGCCTGCAAAAAAAAACGCGTGCAGTTCATGGACGGCGTCATGTTCATGCACAATCCCCGCCTAGCGCGCATCCGGGAAATCCTCGACGACGGCCGGAGCATCGGTCCCATCCGGCACATGGCTTCCACCTTCAGTTTTCTCGGAAGCGGAAATTTTTCGCGCGATAACATCCGTGTGGATGGAAGGCTCGAGCCGGCGGGTTGCCTGGGCGATCTCGGCTGGTACTGCATCCGATTCATGCTGTGGGCGATGAAGTGGCAGTTGCCGCGCGAGGTCGCCGGCCGCACCCTGACGCAATCTGAGGCGGTTCCCGGCCGCCCGCCCGTGCCGATGGAGTTCATCGCCGACCTGATTTTCGACGGCAACGTTTCCATGCATTTTTACTGTTCGTTCGTGGCAACCTACCGGCAATGGGTCAACCTCGGCGGGGAAAAAGGCTGGTTGCATCTTCCCGATTTTGTCCATCCGTTCGACAGCTACGAGCCATCCTTTGTTGTGAACCGAAGCGAAATCCGCGTGACCGACCCCGGCGGCGCGAAATGTCCGCCCGGCGCGGATCCCACGGTCCAAAGCCATTCGCTCGCGCAGGACACGCGCCTGTTCCGCAATTTCGCCAACCAGATCTTTTCCGGCACGCTCAATGACGACTGGCCGATGTGGGCGCTCAAAACCCAGCAGGTGATGGACGCGTGCTTCGATTCGGCGCGTAAAGGAACCGCTGTGAAAATCGCAGAATCATTGATTCGTTGAACTGGCAAACGATTTAACCATTTAACAATTCATCCAATCCCGCTATCCTGCCGCCGTGCTTTTTCGGAAGATTGCCATCATTGGCGTCGGCCTGCTCGGCGGTTCGCTCGGGTTGGCTATCCGGCGCCGAAAACTCGCGCGTCTGACCGCGGGTTTCGTCCGCCGGCGCGCCAGTCTGAAGGACTGTGAACAGGTGGGCGCGCTGGATTTTGCCACCACGGATCTGCCGGCGGCGGTCTGGGACGCCGACCTCATCATCCTGTGCACCCCGCTGGCGCAGATGCGGCCGGTTGTGGAGCGCATCCTGCCAGCGCTGAAACGCGGCGCAATCGTCACCGACGTCGGCAGTGTCAAAACCAGCGTTGTCCGCGAGTTGGAATCGCTGATCGCCCGGGCGGGCGCGCATTTCGTTGGCAGTCATCCCATGGCTGGCGCGGAAAAAACCGGGGTCGCGGCCTCGCGGGTGGATTTGTTCGAACGCACCGTTTGCGTAATCACGCCGACGCGAAAAACCAGCCGGAGTGCGCTGAACAAAGTGAAGCAGTTCTGGACCGCTGTCGGCTCGCGGGTGCTGGAATTAAAGCCGGAACTGCATGATGTGCTGGTCAGCCGGTCGAGCCATCTGCCGCACGTGATTGCGGCCACGCTGGCTGGCCATGTCCTGGACCCGACGCGGCCGAAACAGCAGGCGGCGCTCTGCGCGAACGGTTTTCGCGATACCACGCGGATTGCTTCCGGCTCGCCCGAGATGTGGCGCGACATTGCGCTGGCCAACCGCAAGAACCTGGTCCGGTCACTGGATGCCTTCGCCGCCGAGTTGCGGCGGTTCCGGCGGCTGGCGAATGCCGGAGACGCCAGAGCCATTGCGAAATTTTTCGAGACCGCTAAACGGCGCCGCGATGATTGGCAAACGCAAGTTTTGAATTCTGAGTGTTGAGTTTTGAGTTATGGCCAAGAGTATCATTCAGGAGAAGAGCTTCTCTTTTGCTCTGGAAATGATCGAGCCTTTCAAACAGCTTCAGGCTGAACGCGAATTTGGTCTGTCAAAGCAGTTATTGCGGAGCGGCACCAGCATTGGAGCAAACGTTGAAGAAGCGCTGGCTGGGCAAAGTCGGAAGGATTTTATGGCCAAAATGGCTGTTGCCTCCAAGGAAGCCCGGGAAGCTCGTTATTGGCTTGTCCTCCTGCAAAAGTCGAAACTGACCAAAAACGAGTTGAACCCGGCACTTAGAGACGTTGATGAACTGATTCGGATTTTGACGTCCATTGTCAAGACGACTGCGGAAACTCCGGCAACTCAAAACTCAAAATTTAAAATTCAAAATTCAGGTGTTGCCTGACCTCATCGAAATTGTGCCGCTCGGCAAACCGGTGCGCGCGGAAATCACCGTGCCGGGCTCGAAGAGCATCACCAACCGCGCGCTCATCCTCGCGGCGCTGGCGGACGGCGAAACGATTTTGACCGGCGCGCTCTGGAGCGAGGACACGCAGATCATGGTCGAATGCCTGCGCGAACTCGGCTTCATGGTGAACGTGGATCCTGATCCCAACGAACCTTGCAACCGCACCATCACGGTTTACGGCGATGGCGGGCGCGTGCCGCCGGGCGGGACGGAGCAGCAACCGCTGGAATTGTTTGTGGGCAATGCCGGCACGGCGGCGCGATTTCTGGCGGCGTTCGTGTGCCTGGGCAAGGGCGTTTACCGGCTGCACGGCGTGCCGCGCATGCATGAGCGTCCCCAAAAGGCGCTCTTCGAGGCGCTGCGACAGCTGGGGTATCGCGTGGAGTCGGAAAATGGGAATGACAAGCTCCCGGCAACGATTTTTGGTTGCGAGGTAGGGTCGGCGCGCTGCGCCGACCAGACGCCGCAGCGCGGCGTCCCTACCAAATCGTGTACCGTCAGCATTGCCGAAAGCTCACAATTTGCGTCAGCGCTGTTGCTTTGCGCCAAGGCCGGCAGCTGGAAGGTGGAAATCGTCGGGGAAAACGCGGAGGAATCGCCGTACGTGGCGATGACGACAAAAATGATCGAGGCGTTTCCAAAGGTAGGCGGAAAATTTCAAATCGAGCCGGATGCCAGCAGCGGGAGTTATTTTTGGTTGGCGGCGTGGTATGTAATTATATTTGAATGGATCGAATTTGCCGTCAGCAAACCTCGCACTGATGATCCACCTGTGCGCGTCAAACACTGGCCAAAATCGGGTTGGCAAATTGATGCGGATTTTCCTCATTTCATCCCGCCTCCCGAAAAAATTTCGCGCGAAAGCCAACTGGGCGACAGTATCATGACGGCTATCGTTCTGGCTGCAGATCAAGGAGCTGTGTGTGGGGTGTTCAAATTGCCGGAGCCAATCTCTTTCACCGATCTCGGCCGCCTGCGCGTCCAGGAATGCGAGCGGGTGGTGGCGTTGCGGACGGAATTGACCAAGTGCGGCGCGAAGGTGGTGGAGGAGGGCGACACGCTGACGGTTTGGCCGTCAAAACTGCATGGCGCGGAGATTGAGACGTACAGCGACCATCGCATGGCGATGTGTTTTGCGGTTTTAGGATTGAAAATTCCCGGGATAAAAATTAAAAACCCTGCCTGTGTGAAGAAAACATTCCCGAACTTTTTCCAAAAACTGGCCGCGCCGCCGCCGCATGGTTTGGGCGCGACGATTTTGGAAGCGAAATCGGGACGAAAACTGGCGGTGGAGGAATTGTTTGCGGAGTGAATAATCCGTCTCTTCCTCCTCGTCCTCCTCATGAATCAAATTTGAGGATGAGTACGAGAATGAGGATGAGGATGAGATGAACATGAAACAACCGATTGTCATAGCGATTGACGGGACGAGTGCGAGCGGCAAGAGCACCAATGCCAAGCTTGTCGCCCGGGCGCTGGGCTATGTCTATGTGGACACTGGCGCGATGTACCGCACGCTGGCCTGGCATTGCCTGCAAAAGCGGATTGACGTGCACGCGGCCAAAACCGTGGCTGCCGAGTGCCGCAAATGGAAGACGAAGCTGGACTGCGTCGAAGCCGGCGGCCTGCGCTCAGTGCGCCTGCTGGTGGGCGTTTATTTTCCCGAAAAGGAAATCCGCACGCCCGAAACGGCCGCCGCCGTGCCGCACGTGGCCGCCATTCCCCAGGTGCGCAAGTGGATGAAAAAGACCCAGCGCGACTGCATCCGGTTCGGCAACCTGGTCATGGAAGGGCGCGACATTGGCACGAATGTTTTTCCGGAGACGGATTACAAGTTTTACCTCGACGCGCATCTGGAGGAGCGCTCGCGACGCCGCACCGCCGACGGGGTGCGCGAAAATCTTGCGGCGCGCGACCAGCGCGACAGCCAGCGGGCGTTCGCGCCGCTGATGATCGCCCTGGGCGCCAAGGTCATCAATAATTCGAACATGTCTTCCGAGCAAACGAGCGGTTTGATTCTGGCGGAAGTCCGCAAGCGCCTGGCGGCGGAGAAACGAGGATAGAGAGTTGAAGATGGAGAACGGCTTAACCAAAGCGCGAAGAGATTTCTCCATCTTCCATCCTCCATCCTCCATCCTCGTATCTGTTCGGTTATGAACCTCAGCTATCGTATTGGCTGGCTTGGATTTCGGGCGCTCTACCGGTTCTATTTCGGCTGGCAGGTCTTCAATGCTGAACGCGTGCCGGAGACCGGCGGGGTCATCCTGGCGTCCAATCACGCAAGCTTTCTCGATCCGCCCTTGGTCGGCTCCGGATTGCACCGGGGAATCAACTATCTGGCGCGGGAAAGCTTGTTTCGCTTTCCCGGAATGGGGGCGTTGCTGCGGTCATGGCAGTCGGTGCCGGTGGACCGTGACGGGGGCGGCGCGGCGGGATTAAAGGCCATTCTCGACCGGCTGCTGGACGGTGGCGGCATCATTCTGTTTCCCGAGGGCACGCGGACGTGGGACGGCAAGCTGCAGCCGGCGCGTTCCGGCATCGGGCTGGTGGTCATTAAATCCAACGCGCCGGTTGTGCCGGTGCGGGTGTTTGGCACGTACGAAGCCTATGGTCGGCACATCAAAATTCCGCGGCCCAGGCGGGTGGCCGTCAAATACGGCCGGCCGATGCTGTTTGAAAAATTGCGGGCCGAGGCAAAGAATTGTTCCAAGGCGCGGCTCAAGGAAATCTATCAGGAAGTTGCCGACGAAATCATGACGGCGATTGCGAAGCTGGAGCCGAAGGAGGATTAAAAATCATCCTCTTCCCGTCGTCGTCCTCGTAATCGAAAATGAAGGACGAGGTGGAGGACGAGAAAGATTAAATCCCCAGGTTCGACAACGTATTGCTGATGGCGTTGACGACCTGGACCAGCTTGGGATGCGATTGTTCGAAGCCGTCCACGGATGATTGCAATCCTTGAAGCGAATGCTGGAGCGATTCGGGGTTTTGGCGCGTGCGCGTGGCTTCATGGGCGGAGAGCTGGGCGAACCCGGCGATGCTTTCGGCCTGTTCATCGTGCGTTTTCGCCAGCGTGCCGACTTCGGACTTCAACTGGCCGAGCAGCTGGAGCAGCTCGCGTTTGCGGTCTTCGCTCACGGCTCCCGCGTCGCGGATCTTCGCCTCAATTTGGCCGATGGTGTCTTCAATCATGGTTTCTGCCTCAACTTTATCCGGTGGCGGAAATTCGGCAAGTGCGCAGGAGCGATAACACTCTGCCTTCGGGGGCAAGCAGTGGCCGGCAAGATTCCTCCGCGACCTTCACCACCGGTTGAGTTTGGCCAGAACCGGCTGGACGATTTCCCAAATGCTGTCAAAGACGGCCTCAATGGGCGCGTCACCGTTGACCACCCGCACGCGGTCGGGCTCGGCGGCGGCGATGGCATCGTAGCCGTGAGCCACCCGGGCAAAGAAATGCTGGTCGCCTTCCTCGAGCCGGTCGCGGACGAAGGGCAGGGTGGATTGGCGCGATTGCAGGCGCTCGGCGCTGACTTCCGGCGGCACGTGCAGCAGCAGCGTCAGGTCCGGGCGGGTATCGCCGACGGCAAAGTCAATCACGCTCTTGACCAGGTCCAGGTCGAGGCCGCGGCCGTAGCCCTGGTACGCGGTGGTGGAATCGTAGAAGCGATCGGACAGGACGATTTCCCCGACGGCGAGCGCCGGGCGGATAGTCTCGCGGACGAGTTGGGCGCGGCTGGCGTTCATCAGGAGCAACTCGGTTTCGTAAGTCATCGTCACGTTCACCTTGCTGTGCTTGAGCGTGTGGCGGATTTCCTCGCCGATGGGCGTGCCGCCGGGCTCGCGCAGGGTGCAGACCCGGTGACCCAGCGCGTGCAGCCGCTGGGCCAGCAGTTCAATCTGCGTGGATTTGCCGCACCCTTCCGTGCCTTCAAAAGTGATGAACAAACTTTTCATGCAGAAGTTGGAAACGTTCAGCGTTCAACGTTCAACTTCCAATCCCCAATTTCCCGGACATTCGACGTTGAGCATTCGGTGTTGAATGTTGAATGTTTTATCACTTGATCAAATTTTTTTCAGCTTCGGTCCTTTGGGCGTGTCTTCGATGGCCCAGCCTTTGGCCTTCAATTCGGCCCGAATCGCGTCGGCGCCCTTGAAATCCTTTGCCTTCTTCGCGGCGGTCCGCGCCTCGGCCAGCGCGAGAATTTCAGCGGGCATTTCCGCTTCCGATTTTGTGCCGATGCCGAGCACGGAATCAACTTTTTCCCAGGCGGCCAGTGCGGCTGCGGCGGCGCTGGCACTCAACGAATTGTCTGCAAGGGTGCGGTTTGTGGTTCTCACCCAATCAAAAACCGCGCCCCACGCGGCTGAAATATTCAAATCATCGTCGAGCGCCTTGGTGAAAGCTTCAACCCAATCTGCATTCGAAACGGTTCCGGTTCCGCCAGCCAATTCACGAAGTTTGCCGACACATTCGTCAATGCGCGCCAGGGCCGCCCGCGCGCCGGACAGGCCTTCGAGCGTGAAGTTGAACGTCTCGCGGTAGTGCGCCTGGAGCAAAGCGTAACGAATTTCCCGACCGGTGAAACCCTTGCCCAGCAGATCGCGCAGCGTAAAAAAGTTGCCGAGCGATTTGCTCATCTTTTTGCCTTCCACCAGCAGAAAAGCGCCGTGCAGCCAGTGCTTCACGAACGGCTTGCCGGTGGCGCCCTCGCTCTGGGCGATTTCGTCCTCGTGATGCGGGAAAATCAGGTCCTCGCCGCCGAGATGCAGGTCGAAGCTTTCCCCGAGCACTTTCATGCTCATGGCGGAACATTCGATGTGCCAGCCCGGCCGGCCTTCGCCCCACGGGCTGGACCAAAAGACTTCGCCGTCCTCGGGCACGCGGGCTTTCCAGAGCGCGAAGTCGGCGACGGATTCCTTGGCGTATTCGTCGCTCTTGACGCGTTCGCCGACGCGGAGTTCGTCGAAATTCAGTTTCTGGAGCTTTCCGTAGGTGGCGCCGCCACCGCGGTATTTTTCGATACTAAAATAAACCGAGCCGTCGGCGGCCTGGTAGGCGAGGCCGCGCGCGACGAGCTTTTCGACGAGGGTGATGATTTCCGCGATGTACTCCGTGGCGCGCGGCGTATGGTGCGGCAGCCGGCAGTTGAGCGTTTTCAAGTCCTCCAGAAACGCCGCCTCGTACCGGCCGGTGAACTCGCGGAGGGAGGTTTTGGTTTCCCGGACGCGCCGGATGATTTTGTCCTCGACGTCTGTGATGTTCATCACGTGGGTGACGGTGTGGCCCTTGAATTCGAGGGTGCGCCGGACGAGATCGCCGAAGACGAAGGTGCGCCAGTTGCCGATGTGGGCGAAGTCATAAACGGTCGGGCCGCAGCAATACAAACCGACTTGCTTGCCCGAGGGATCGAGCGGGGTGAATTCCTGGACCGAGCGCGACAACGTGTTGAACAGTTTCAGGGCCATTTACGTTTGCGCCGCAAAGTTAAAGTGTGACGCGTGAAAGGAAAGCGGAAAGTCAGCCCCTGGATCCTTGGCCGCCGGCTTGACGGCCGAACCAAGAGGCCACGCGCGGGCAGAGGATGGGACCTTCGGATGCATCCGGCAGGACCGGGCGAGGCGGAATGGCTGCCGGCCAAAGCCGGCATTCCGGGCCAAGGATTGGAGAGTCAGCCCGACCGGGATGAAATGCGTTGGACATTGCGGGTTTTCAAGCCTAGACTTCGCCTCGTCAATTCCCATTGCCGTCAAATCTGAACGACTGGAGGCCACATGGAAATCAAAATCACATGCGGTTGCGGTCAAAAGTATATCTTCAACGTTGACCCCGAGGACGGGCAAATGCCTGCGCCCGCCACCTGTCCCGCCTGCGGCGCGGATGGGACGGAAGAAGCCAACCAGATACTCGCCCAGATGTTTCCTGAACGGGCGGCCGAGCCGGCAGCCGAACCGGCGGCGGAAGCGGTTTCCGCCCGGGCCAATCCCACGGTTCGCCTGACCATGGCGGCCAGTCCGCCACCGCCACCGCCGCCGCCCTTGCGCGTCAACCCGCCGCCTCAACCCATCCGGCCAATTGCGGCTCCGGCGATCGAGGAGGACGACTCCGCAGCATTCAGTTTGGGCCGCGGCATCCTGGGCGCGGGGTTGGGAGCAGGACTGGGTGCCGGCTTGATGTATGGTTTTTTCGAGGTGGCCGGGTTCCGGTTTCCCTTGATGGGTGTCGGCATTGGGGCTTTAGCCGGTTATGGCGCGCGACTGCTCGGACGCGGAACGGACGCGACATTGGGAATGGTGGCGGCCGTTCTGGCGCTGGCCGCCAATGCCGGGACCCTCTACCTGATGTTCGGTGACTTTGTGTTCCTCTATTTCATTTCCCTGGCGGTGGGAGCCTATTTGGCCTATCGCATTGCCTCAGGATAAACCGGATGATTGAAAAATCACTTGGCGACCGGTGTCGGGTCAGCGGCCGATGATTTTGGCTGGAGCCGGCGGCAGCGCTCCACGAACAGAAAGAAGACCCCGGGCCCGAAGCACAGCAGCATGACGGAAAAGCCCGAAGCGATGCCCCAGAACGTGCCGAAATGCGCACAGCAATCCTCGCGCCGGCGGACGATCACGTGGCTGGGCACCGCCACCAGCAGTTCAAGAATGCTGCCGCGCAGCAGCCAGCGAAGACCGCGTTTGAGCAGGGCATCCGGGGCGTCGGCCTTGGCGAAGCTGCGGAAGATGACGGCCCAGATGGCCCAACAGGCCAGCAGCGTGATCACGGCGCCGAATTCGGCGGACGCGATGGACGGCGCGACCTGGTTTTCCTTGAAGGGCAGAAAGTAACCGAAAAAGTCCAACCCATCCTCCTGGAAATAGAGCATCAGAATCGAAAGCAGCCCGGCGAAACACAGATTGCCGAGGAAAAGGCCCGTGACGATGACGGTCACCGTCAAGGGCCGGCGGGCGGGCCGGCGGCGCTCGGCGATATGGATGGGCAGCAGGAGCAGCAGAAACTGGCCGGCCACGAGCACCAACAGCCAGAGCCAATAGCTCAAGCGCCGGAAAATTTTCAGTTCCGTGGACAGGCTGACGGATTTGCCCGACCAACCGTTGTAGGCCAGCCAGACGACGGGAACGGTCAGCAGCAACAGCGCCAGCGCGTAAAGCAGGACGGTCAGGACGGCCCAGCGTTTCATGCCATGGCGGCATTCAGCCATCGGTTTCAACCCGATGCCAGCAAAATCGGCTGGCAAATTATTTTGGAAATTCCGCTTAAGCCGCTTGCAAAATCCGGTTTCCGGCGCCAGACTTTGCAGAATATTAGTTAATAACCGATATCAATGGCAAAGGCATGAGCAAGGAAGCAAAACTGGACCTGGACGGAAGGACTTACACGCTGCCGACGTACGAAGGCACGGAAGCCGAAAAGGCGGTGGACATTTCATCGCTGCGCGCCAACACCGGCTACATCACGCTCGACGACGGCTACGGCAACACCGGGTCGTGCATCAGCCAGATCACCTTCATAGACGGCGACAAGGGCATTCTGCGTTATCGCGGCATTCCGATCGAGGAGCTAGCCGAAAAATCCAACTTCATCGAGACCGCGTACCTCATCATTTACGGCCAACTGCCCAACCGGGCGCAGCTCAAGCGGTTTTCAGACCTGCTCACGGACAACCAGTTCCTGCACGAGGACATGAAGTTTCACTTCGAGGGTTTTCCCACCGGAGCGCACCCGATGGCCATTCTGTCGGCGATGATCAACGCCGCGAGCTGTTTCGAGGAGAGTCTGATGCAGTGGAAGTGGGGCCAGACGCAGGGGTTCGACAACTACGTCGCGCGGCTGATTTCGCAGGTGCGGACCATTGCCGCGTATTCCTTCCGCAAATCGCGGGGGCTGCCGCTGATTTATCCGAAGAAGGCCTACAAATACACGGCGAACTTCCTGCACATGCTGTTCTCGACGCCCTACGAGGATTTCGAGTTGAAGCCGGAGGTGGTAAAGGCGCTGGACCTGATCTTCCTGCTGCACGCGGACCACGAGCAGAACTGCTCGACCTCCACCGTGCGCATGGTGGCGTCGAGCCAGGCGAACCTGTTCGCCAGTTGTGCCGCCGGCGTCTGCGCGCTGTGGGGACCCCTGCATGGCGGCGCGAATCAGGCGGTCATCGAGATGCTGGAGGAAATTCACCGGACCGGCGACGACGGTTCGAAATTCATCACCGCGGCGAAGGACAAGAACAGCGGCAAGAAGCTCATGGGCTTCGGCCACCGGGTCTATAAAAATTACGATCCGCGCGCCAAAATCATCAAGCAGGCGTGTGACGAGGTCTTGTCCAAATTGCAAATCAATGACCCGTTGTTGGACATTGCCAAGAACCTTGAGGCGGCGGCGCTCCAGGAGCCGTATTTCATCGAACGCAAACTGTATCCCAATGTGGACTTTTACAGCGGCATCATCATGCGCGCCCTGGGCATCCCGGTGGAGATGTTCACCGTGATTTTTGCCATCGGCCGGATGCCCGGCTGGATCGCGAATTACAAGGAAATCATGGAGGAGCCGAAGAGCCGCATTTACCGGCCGCGCCAGATCTACATCGGGCGCACGCTCAACCATTACGTCCCCCTCGCCGAGCGCAAATAAATCCCTCCTGCCGGGCCCAAACTGGCACGGAAATAGCACGGTTCCTGCCGGTTTTGATGCAGAAATTTGAGCCAGCCGCCGCCCGCGGCAAGGCACAAATCCTGCTAAATTCAGGCCAATCGGCAATGAAGAAAATCCTGGTTATAGACGATGAAGAATGGTTGCGGGAGATGATTCATCTGGCGCTCAAGCAGAAGGGCTTCGAAGTGATTGAAGCCATCAACGGCGCCGATGGCATCGAGAAAGCCCGCAAGGAATTGCCCGACCTCATCCTGTGCGACGTGAACATGGAGAAGGTGGACGGTTACCTGACCCTGTCTTCCTTGCGCACCGAGGCGCCCACGGCCTCCATTCCCTTCATCCTCATGACCGGCCTCGCCGACAACGCCGGCATGCGGCACGGCATGGAACTCGGCGCCGATGATTACCTGCCCAAACCGTTTACGACCGACGGGCTCTATGCCGCCGTGGACGCGCGTCTGAAGAAGGCTCAGACGGTGCGCGACGAGGCCGAGCGCAAGCTTGCCCACCTGCGCGACAACATCAGCCTGATGCTGCCGCATGAACTGCGCACGCCGCTCAATGGCATTCTCGCTTACGGCGAAATTCTCGCCGCTGACGCCAACAAGCTCAAACCGGCCGAGATCGCCGAGATGGGCCACGTCGTCCATCAGTCCGGCAAGCGGCTGGAGCGGCTCATCGAAAACTTTTTGATCTACGCGCAACTCGAGCTGGTCGCCGCCGACCCCAAAAATGTCAACGCCCTCCGCACCGGCCGCACGGAGCATCCCGCGGCGTTGATCGAGAGACACGCGGCGGCGCAGGCGGCGTTCCTCAACCGGTCCCAGGATTTGTCCTTCGAGCTCGCGGACATCCCCGTGCCGATGGCCGAGGAGTACCTGAGCAAGGTGGTGGACGAACTCGCGCAAAATGCGTTCAAGTTTTCGGAGCCCGGCTCGCCGGTGCGTCTGACGCTGGCCGAGGCCTTCAACGCCATCACGCTGTCCATCAGCGATCAGGGTCGCGGGTTTTCCACCGAACAGATCACGCGGGTCGGGGCTTACATGCAGTTCGACCGCAAGATGCAGGAGCAGCAGGGATTGGGGCTGGGGCTGGCCATCACCAAACGGCTGGTGGCCCTCCACGGCGGCACCCTCTCGATCGTGAGCGAGCCGAATTCCGGAGCGGTCATCTCGGCCAAGTTGCCCAAGGTGAAGACCGAGGTTCCCGTGCCGGCGTAAAGCCGGGCGCGCCTTCAGAACGGCAGTTTTTCGTAGAGCCAGGCCAGCCCGCGGCCGGCCAATTCGGCGAGCAGAAAGACCAGCACAATCCCCACCACCGGCGCGAAATCAACGCGGCCCACGCGCAGGGGCACCACGCGCAGGGGCGCCAGCAGGTTGCGCGCAGTGGCGTTGACGTAAGCCCAGGCGGGATGTTTGCCGAAGTAGATATAGGTGTTCAACAGGTGCAGGGCCAGCAGCGCTCCGGCCAGGTATTTCCAGGCCAGATAGCAGCCCAGTCCAATGACCAGCGCCTGTTCGAGGCGGTGCGCCGGAGAAACCAGGTGAGGAACAACCTGCAATCCGGCCAGCGGCCAGCTCACCAGCCACCAGCAGCCCGCCGTGCATAGCAGCGGGAGGCTCCATTTCAGCCAGAGCGGCCAGGCGTCGATACCGCCCAATTGCATCCGGACCAGGCGATGAAAGGACGGAGCATCCGGACCCGCCAAAATGGAAAGCAACAGCAGCCAGAGATAATACACACCGAGGGTTACGCCAAAACTGAGGCACGAGAACAAGACCATCCGCACAAACGAATTGCTGACGAAGGCGGGCACCACCACCCCCAGATCCAGAGTGCCGGCCCAGACGGGCTTCGTGGCGGAGCCAATCTGCCAATATATCCCCGCGCGCAACAACAACAGCCCCGCCAGCATCACCAGCAGGTGCCAGCGGCGCATGCGCGGGGGCTCCGCCCGCCGGAGGGTGCCAATCAGCGTCGCCGGCATCCGCCGGCCCAGCGGATCAAACCGGAGCGAACGCCAGTTCAGCCAGAGCAGCAAGCCGGCTAGGTTTAATATGAAATCAACCAGACCCACGTGAATGCGATACGCGAGGCATGATGCGCGATACGCGACGCGAGTCAACCCCCTCGTAGGAGCTTCGCGAACCCCATTTTCGCCTACAGCATCTTCAACAGCGTGTCGGCCATTTCCGACGGCGTCGGGGCCACGCCAATGCCGGCGGCCTTGAACGCGGCGATTTTGGCCTCCGCCGTGCCTTTGCCGCCGCTGATGATCGCGCCCGCGTGACCCATGCGACGTCCGGGGGGAGCGGTCGTGCCGGCAATGAATCCGGCGACGGGCTTTTTGCAGTTCACTTTGATCCACTCGGCGGCCTCTTCCTCGGCGCTGCCGCCGATTTCGCCAATCATGATGATGCCGTGCGTGTCCGGATCGGCGTTGAACAATTTGATGACGTCCAGGTGCGACGTGCCGTTGACCGGGTCGCCGCCGATGCCCACGCAGGTGCTCTGGCCGGCGCCACGGGTGGTCAGCTGCCAGACGGCCTCGTAAGTCAGCGTGCCGCTGCGCGAAACCACGCCGATGTGGCCCTTTTTGTGGATGTAGCCCGGCGCGATGCCGATGCGGCAGCCGCCATGGGAATCCCTGCCTTCGCCGGGCGTGACCACGCCCGGACAATTCGGTCCGATGAGGCGCGTCGGTTTTCCTTCCAGGGCGCGTTTCACGCGGATCATGTCGCGCACTGGGATGCCTTCGGTAATCGCCACCACCAGGTCCAGCCCGGCGTCCGCACCTTCGAGGATGGCGTCGCCGGCAAAGGCCGGGGGCACAAAAACGGCGGAGGCGGTCGCGCCGGTCTGTTTGACCGCCTCGGCCACGGTGTCGAAGATGGGGACCTTTTGGGCGGCATGCTCGAAGACCTGGCCGCCCTTGCCGGGCGTGACGCCGGCGACGACCTGCGAGCCGTAGTCAATTGAAAGTTGCGCATGCCGCGCGCCGAAGCTGCCGGTGATGCCTTGGATGAGAACCTTGGTGTCGGATTTGACCAGGATGGACATGGGATTTACGATTTGTTCCGCTTGTGAATGCAGAGGGTGTTGCCGTCGGGGTCTGAAATGAAGGCCATGCGGCAGACCGGCGTGGAGAAAGGTTCCATTTTGAACCGCACGTTCTGAACGCGCAACTGGGCGATGGCGGCGTCAAAATCCTCCACTTCCAGCCCCACCGAACAACCATCCGGACGCGGGTGCCAGTCCGGTGCGCCGCAGCCGATTGAAAGCGTCCCGCCCCCGATGTCATATTCCGTCCATTGCATTCCGCCGGGCTCGCCGACGCTGAAGGCGGGTTTCAAGCCCAGAACGCCCTCGTAAAACTTTCGCGCCCGGGCCATGTCGGTGATCGGGTAACAACTGAACGCGATTTCGACGATCTTCAGCATGAGGATGGTTGTTTGTCGTTGAGCGCCGCGAGGGCCGGTTTTTCCACAGCCAACCCCGGCACGCGCTTCAAAAAGTTCGCCGCCGACCGTTGCAGGCGATGCCGCCAGCCGTCGCGTTCGTGCCGCCGTCGCGCGGCGTCGTGCGCCAGTTGCTCGTGCAGGGCATCGCGCCGGCGCCGGGTCCGTTCGTGCTGCTGGGCCAGTTCAATCATCTGTTTCTGCAATTCCACCAGCCGACGGTAAGGCTCCAGGTCGTCGGCGACCGATTTCTCACCCGGAATGTCGTGCCGGCCCGGTATCATGAGCGTCAATTCGTAAACAAGTTCATTTGCCCACCGCTTTGACCACTTTCTGCGCGGCATCGGCCATCGAATCGCCGGTGATGAGTTTCAGACCGGACTCGGCCAGCGTCCTTTTGCCGGCCGCCACGTTGTTGCCCTCCAACCGCACCACCAGCGGCAGTTTCAGGCCGGTTTCCTTCACGGCCGCCACGATGCCGGTGGCGATGACATTGCAGTCCATGATGCCGCCAAAAATGTTCACCAGAATCCCCTGCACGTTCGGGTCCTGCAAAATGATTTTGAAGGCGGCGGTGACCTGTTCCTTGCTGGCGCCGCCGCCGACGTCGAGGAAGTTCGCCGGCATGCCGCCGAAATGCTGGATGATGTCCATCGTGGCCATGGCCAGGCCGGCGCCGTTGACGAGGCAGGCGATGTTGCCGTCGAGCTTGATGTAATTCAGATTGAACTTGCTGGCCTCGATTTCCAGCGGCGCTTCCTCGTTCAGGTCGCGCATGGCCTGGATATCCTTGTGGCGGTACAGGCCGTTGTCGTCGAGCGAAATCTTGGCATCCAGCGCCACGACGGCTTCCTTGCCCTCCGGCAGTTCCACCACACCCATCGGGTTGATTTCCACCAGCGACGCGTCGCATTCCCACCAGGTGGTGTAAACGCCGGTGACAAATTTGGCGGCGGCGTTGAACAAATCGCCCTTGAGGCCGAGCGCAGCGGCGATCTTGCGGGCCTGGAACGGCTGGATGCCCACGGCCGGATCAATCCATTCCTTGAAAATCTTATCCGGCGTCCGCGCGGCGACTTCTTCGATGTCCATGCCGCCTTCGGTGCTGGCCATGACCAGCGGCCGGCTGACGGCGCGGTCGAGCAGCACGGCCAGATAGAGTTCGCGTTTGATCTTCGCGCCGCTGGCGATGAGCAGGGTCTGCACGCGCCGGCCTTCCGCACCCGTCTGCTTGGTGACCAGCACCTGACCCAGCATCTTTTCGGCCAAGCCCACCGCCTCATCCACGGACGCCGCCACCTTCACGCCGCCTTGGAAGCCGGATTTAAACGTGCCCTTGCCGCGGCCGCCCGCGTGGATTTGCGATTTGACGACGACCTTCGCGCTGCCGCTGGCGGTGATCTTTTCCGCCGCCGCCCGAACTTCCTTGGCGTCCTTGGCGGGAATTTCCAGCGGCACGGCGACGCCGTATTGGGCGAGCAGCTGTTTAGCCTGATATTCGTGAATGTTCATTTCAAAATTAACCCGGCGCATTAAAAACGATTGTGCCCGGAAATCAAACTTTTTAACGACTGCGGTACCACAACCGCGTTTCGGGCGGGCGATGGTTGGGGCTGGTCGGCGTGGGTGCTGGTCAAAAATAAGGCTTGCGGAAGGGAAGCGATGCTCCTACAAAAAGTTGTTCCTTAACCCGTTCTATCACTTATGAAACCACATCGCGGCACACTTATTCTCGTACTTGGCATTCTCGGGCTGGTGGTTTGTGGCCCGTTGGGCATCGCGGCCTGGATCATGGGCTCCGGCGATCTCAAGCAAATGGACGCTGGCACCATGGATCCCGCCGGGCGCGGCACGACCCAGGCCGGCAAAATCTGCGGGATCGTCGCGACCGTCCTGTTGGTTCTGGGAGTGATCGTCGCCGCCGCCGTCTTCATGTTCGGCGTCGCGGCCTCGATGTCGCATCACTGATACGTTGCGGACGCGGGACGTTCGAGTTTGCCGTCAGCCCGGCTGAAACGGGGTGCCGCTCACCTCTCTTGGCATGCGAGGCATGGTTTCTTCGGACTCAACGCCCCGTTCTTCATACACTAGACTTGCGGGTACAAAAGGCACTTGCCCAGATGCAGGCAAGCAGCGCCCGGCCAACCGCGCCGGGAGCTGGCTGCCAATTCCCGCAATTTCCGGAGGCGGGATTGAGTGTGTGCGCGGTACGGGTCACCAGGCGTTCCGATCTTCAGGGATAAACCATCTGATAGCTGACGAACGCCACATTTTTACTGTCCGGCGACCACGACGGGACGTTGAGGGTGCCCTGGCCGCCAAAGAGCTTCGCCAACACCCGGATTTTCCGGTCGGAGAGCGACATGAGCCGGATCACAACATCCTTGTTGGCCGGATGCCCCTTCACGTCCTTGGCGTAGGAAAGAAAAACGATCCACCGGCCGTTTGGCGAGGGATGCGCGAACCAGTTGTTGTATTCGTCGGAGGTGATCTGCTCCTGTTCCGAGCCGTCCGGCTTCATCCGCCAGATTTGCATCCGCCCGGTCCGGTCCGAGTTGAAATAAATGTGCTGCCCATCCGGCGAATAATCCGGACCGTCGTCCAGTCCCGGCGCAGCGGTCAGGCGCGCTTCCTCGCCGCCGGTGACGGGCATCGCGTAAATATCAAACTCGCCATTCCGCTCCGCACAGTAAGCCAGCGTTTTACCGTCGGGCGACCAGCCGTGCCAGTACGACGGCGCGAGGGGCGTGACCCGGCGCGGCGTCCCGCCGGTTGCCGGCAGCACGTAGATGCGCGATTTGCCGTCCTGGGTTTGGTCGCTGATGGCCAGTTGCATTCCGTCGGGCGAAAGGCCGTGGTCGTTGTTGCACCGGATCTGCTGGCCGGTATCGATGAGTTGCGGTTGGCCGCCCGTGACCGGCACCTCGTAAATCCGGCCGCTGCGATTGAAGAACAGCGATTTTCCGTCGTGCGACCAGTTCGGCGCTTCAATGTGGTCGCGCGTGCGGTAAACCACGCTCCGGTCGCTGGAGGCGACGGCGACGGTTTCGAGGGTGCATTCCATGAACGGCTGCGTCGTCGCGGGCGTGGTCAGAGGCGTGAGCCGGACGTTTGAGAAAACCGCGGTTTCGATGGCCTTGTTATTGTGGGCGCAAACGCCGAGGCCAACGTAAAAGTTTCCCGTCAAGGGAATCCGCAGATAGCCGCCGGCGGGCTTCAGGTCTTCGTTGGTGGCGGCCAGCCACATCGAAATGTAATCGCCTCGCTTTTCCAGGCGCACCCGCCCGGGGGCGGACAGGTTGGATTGAAGTTCATGGGTGGCGGCCTCCGGCTCATCGCGGTATTGCAGCGCCGTCAGGCCGCTGCCGTGTACGGCCACGTCCGCGTAAACCGATCCCGGCGCGAGCGACTGGCGGACCAACAGGCACGCCTTGCGATGCGCGTTGCCGCCGCTGCCGATGAACTTGACGTCCGCCGTCAACGTGAAATCGCCGGACAGCTCCTTCCCGACGAAGTGGAAGGCGTCGTTGGTGAACCACATGTTATCGCCGCCGCCCGCGATGGTGTATTCGCCCGTGGCCGGATTAAAACTGACCGAGCCGGGCTTGGCGCAATTGCCGATGTCGGCCTCATGGGTGAACACGCCGAGATTCGTGGTATCGCCGAAGGCTGGTCGAATGCCGAGAGCCAGAACAAAAATCAACGGCTCGATAACGAGCGAGAAGAAACGGCAATGGAATTTCATGCGTCTCATTAAAACAAGCGGCTCCGGCTTGAAAAGCCTTTTTGCGTCCTGATCCATGAACATCAGGGTAGAGCGCGCAATCCTCTGTGCGCCGCGAATACGAAACGACCGGATTCGGTGCAAAGACGGCGCGCACGGAGTGACGCGCCCTACCTTCCATCCAGGGGATCTCTTTTGTGCCACCGCGCTTACGGCCCGGGTGACTGTTGCAGGATGAAAAATTGCATTGAATTGAGCAGCGGCAGCGTGACAAACGTGCTGGTGTCGTCGGTCTGCGGCGGCATCGGCACCGGATACCACTGCACGGGCGGTGCGAGGCTGTCGGCCGCCAGCAATTGCGCGCCCGGCACATCCAGCGGCCAACGGATGGTGATCATCCCTTCGGCCAGGTTGATGGACACGTTCAGGTCACAAGCTGTTTGGATGACCTGCGTCACGGTGACCGTGAAACTGCAGGTGGCGGCATTGCCTTGCGAATCAATCGCCGTGCATTGCACCACGCTGGTGCCCACGGGAAAATAGGAGCCGGACGGCGGGGCGCACACGACGCTGGTGATGTAGCCGCACGCGCTCATGGCCGCCGGCGTCGGATAAGTCACCTGCGCGCTCCCGTAACAGGTGGACTGGCTGATGTTGGTCGGGCAGTTGATGGAAACGCAATTGGCCACACAACAATTGGTGCCGATGAGTTCGGTGCGCAGACCGGTGACGCTGGAAATGACATTGGTGACGTAAAACACCAGGTTGTTCCAGCCGGGAACGAACCCGGAAGTGATGCTGACCGGGTGCCATGACGTGTTCGGCGCGGGCGTGTTGATGAACACGCCGGTCGCCGTGCCGTTCAGCCAGATGGCGCCGCCGTCGTCGAGCGTCCATTGGCCGCCAATGCCGGCCTGGTTGGTGGAACACAGGAAGAAGCGGTTGGTATAGGCAAAGACGCCCACCGGCGAAATCGTGAATCCGGGCACGGGACCAATCCACTTCGAATTCGGTCCGTTCGTCAGCCATAGTGAATGAATCGGGTTGGGCACATACGGATGCGGCGTGGTGAACTGCGGCGCGGCGGTGGTGAACTGCGGGTCCTGCGCTCCGCCGGGCAGCAGCGTGCCGTTGGTTGCGCCGCTGTAAAGGACCAGGAAATTCTGCATCTGGCAGCAGTTCGCGCTCAAATAGGCTGTGACGCTGAAGAAACACGAATAGCAGGTGCCGTTGGTGTCGCACACCGTGACGCTGCAATTGTTTTGGCCGATGGAAAGGGTCGCGCCGACGGGCGGGCTTTGCGTGAAGGTCAACCCGCCGGGGATCGGGCACACGTTGGTGACCGTGACGAGATTGGTTACGCTGGGCATCAGCGGCGGGCAGCCGGTGACGCTCAACGTCGTGGATTCGCTGGGACAAACCACACCCCAGGGCGGGTAGGTTTTGACGATGACGTGGAATTGGCAGGTTGAAGCGTTGCCGCAGGGATCAATGGCCATGCAGAGAACGACGTTGGTGCCCAGCGGAAAACTGCTGCCGGAAGGCGGCGTACAATTGGTGGCGACGACGGTGCCCGAATCGTCCGTGGCCGTCACGGTATAATAAACGATGGCGCTGGTGCCACAGGTGAACACGTTGGTGTCACCCGGACAAGTAATCGTCGGCGGGTTGGTGTCGCTGTTGCGCACGATGACATTGAAGCTGCATGAAGAATTGGTCGGCAGACCCACGGTGTTGCAGTGGACGGTGTTCGTTCCCAGCGGAAAATACGCCCCGTTGGTCGGATCATAGAACACGGTGATGTTCGAAGCGCAATCGCCGATGAACGTGGGCATCGGGTAAAAGACATTCGTGCCCTGACCGCAGATGGTAACGATGACGTCGGGCGGGCAGACGATGGTGCAGGGCGGCTTCGGCTCGGCAAAATAAAATACAACACCATCCCGGCCGGCCGGCGGCAAGGCACCCTGGATGACGATCTTTGCCGTGTTCGTGGGAATGTTGTTCCAGAACGCCCCGTCGCTGTCGGTCCCGCTGGGCTTGAATATGTTGGTTGAAATGATGCCCGTGGCCGGGTTCAGCACGAGATGCACCCAGCCGATGTTGACGTCGGGCGGATACACGTTGTCGTCGTACCCGAACAAATTCCATGTGAACGGCGGGGAGATCAGCGCGTTGTTGATGTCGTATGCCTTGAAGGCGTAGGTGTTCGACTCCTCCGTCATGTTCCAGACCCCGAAAATGGTGTTTGTGGTCAGCAGGTAATTCGTCAGGACGAACGTGTTGGTGTAAAAGGAATTGTTTTCGTAGCGCGTCAACCAGCCTTGCACAACGCCGCTCGGGAGAAACAAATTCGTGAATTGGGAATTGGCCACGGAATTGTTCGGAGAAAGGGCATTGGTTGGGTTGTTCACCGCCGTTGAAGCCAGGATGTAGCCGTTTCCATTCTGGCTGGTAAACGTGGCCGTGTTGGTGCTGGTAATGGTCACTGGAAGAAAATCATAAATGACGCCGCGAGCCGGTCCGGCGGTCAACAAGACTGAAGCCAAGGCCGCTCCGGGTAAGATCGCGGTCATTGACCTGGCAACAGAACCCCTCCACGAAATTCGCCGTCCAGTCGAACGTGGAATCTCGCCGCGTCCCGATGGGTGAGGAATTGACGTGACGCATGGCCTTGCAACCGTGGATGTTAGAGTTCGGGAAAAGGTTGTTTTCATAGGAGCGCAGCTCGACAGGTTTGGGACATTAGAACACACCGTTGGGACATCGCTCATGGTAAAGTAGCAGCACTTTAGATATAGATAAGAAAAAGTCAAGAATAAATCACCGTTCGAGGGTCAGGTGGAATGGTCCGAATGGCCGTTGATCTGACCAGGACCCGGAATCCGGGACCAACTTCGCTGTTTCACGCCCCGTCGGCTTTTGATTACTCTGGCGGGGTGACCGAGATAACGGCAGCCCGAGTGGCGGCGATTTCCGGAGCGCTGGCGGTGGCGCTGGGCGCGTTCGGCGCCCACGGTTTGAAAGAATGGCTGGCGCAAAACGGGACGACGGCCATCTGGGAAAAGGCGGTGTTCTACCATTTCATTCACACCGTCGTGCTGTTTGTGCTGGCGCAGCGCCCGCCGCTGAAGGCCGGGCCGTGGTGGTGCTTTCTTTTCGGCATCGTGGTTTTTTCCGGCTCGTTGTATCTGCTGGCCTTGACGAATCTGCATTGGCTGGGCGCCATCACGCCGGTCGGCGGCGTGAGCCTGCTGGCCGGCTGGATCTGGCTGGCGGCATGCGCCGGAACGGGGAAAGAGAAGTGAGACGGTTTACTGTAGCGTCGAGCCTGTGGCTCGAAATCGGCGCGCAGCGCCGACTCTGCAACGCCTCAACCTGGCTGCATCCGTATGGACAAGATGAACACCGGAAGCCGGCGATTAAACCGCACGGCAGATGACGACTCGAAAATCTGGCCCGGGTTCATTTCACTTCAATCTCCACCATCTCGCAGTTGGCATCGAACCCGGCTTTCTCCAAGCCGGGCGAGAAGGTCAGGTTCATCACCCGGCCATTCTCCCGGAACCGTTCCGGATGCAAGTAGGCGCAATAAACCAGTTCGACCCGTTTTCCCTGGAGATATTCGGGCACTTTCACGCGGGCTACCGGCGGACTCCAAGGACCATCCGGCGCCTCCGCCACATGAAAACGAATCTCCCGGGGATGATCGAAGTCGCTCGATGAAGCCAGCACATATTTTTTCAAATATGGATTCCAGGCGACCGAGACCTGGCCCGGCACATTTTCGACGAGGACGGCTGCGGCGTTTGTCTGCGGCGAATACTTGTGTCCGGCGCCGGTGCAGAAATCGTAGGCCCCGGGATCCTCGATGTTCTCCGGGCGCACCCGGGCCAGGGCGACGCCCTGCTTTCCCTTGAATTCTCTGATCTCGTAAAGATAGATCCACCCATCCGCTTCCAGGACTTGGGTCGCGGCCACTGGAAACCGCCAGTCCCCGTTCGGCCGCAGGCGTTCATAATGTCCGAGGGCGGTTGCCGACCGGCCGAGGCCGCTGCCGACGCCGCGGAAGTCCCATTGTCCGTTCCCGAAGACTTCGATCAGGGAGTAGAACAGATAACATTGGCCGTTCACGTGGATTCCGCCCAGCGGCCAGATCCGGTAACGCTCCACCGGCTTTTCGTCCGGGAAAAAATCAAACGGCGAGACGGCGCCGCCGTTGCTGGACACCAGAAAAGAAAACACGGGCGGATAACTTTTGGCATCTTCGGGGAGAAACGCGATGGCGCAGGAGATGGCGCCGCCGGCAAAGTGCGGCACGCCCTCCGCGGAGCGGGAGCCTTTGAACGTGTCGCCGAATGCCCAGATCGCCCCGCCCGGCACGCTGAACGATTCCCCGCCGTCTTGGGAGACAATGGCTGCCCGACCGTAGGATACGTTCCACAGCGGGCCCAGGAAACGGTTACGGACGATTTCCAGGGCCTGGCCTGTGGGTTTGTCCGCCGGCGCAGAAGGCGAGCATCCCGAGACGGCGGCCAACATTCCCAGCACGATAAAAGGCCATTTCATTATTTAGCCGCCCTCTCCGCCCCGACTGGGTTTGCCGGCGGGAGCAACGGTTCGGCCAGGCGCATGATTTCCTGTCTAACCACGGATGACACGGATAAATATGGATTCAAGAGTCCCGTCAGGGACAACCTACCGTAGCCCACGGTTTCAAGCCTTGTCATTACCCACATCTTTCAGATTTGGTTGAAGGTGTCGAGTCCTTCGGCCATCCACATCAGGCGTTGCCAGCCACGCCAGATGGTCAGCCAACCG
>Ga0335071_10000359_pt1 | contig 51491 bp, 44 predicted proteins | sample Lox_Sample_15_FD_206724 | JGI IMG/M metagenome (GOLD analysis project Ga0335071, IMG submission 206724) | Soil microbial communities from Loxahatchee National Wildlife Refuge, Florida, United States - Lox_Sample_1.5 | ecosystem: Environmental > Terrestrial > Soil > Wetlands | place: USA... | reverse complement strand
CGAACGGCCTGAAGGTGCTCGACGACGGCGTGATCCTGCGCAGCCAGGCCAACCTCGTGGCCTCGCGCGCGGCCGACTGGTCGGCGGACGCGCGCGAGACCGCCCGCGTCATCCTCGACCACATCGCCTCCCGCGCCCGCGCCAGCAAGTTTCGCGAAGTCCGCACCCGCTTTGCCGGCTGCGACGCAAAGCTGCTCACCGAGGCCCACGAGCGGTTTGGCGTGGTGTCGCCGTTCGGCGGGCCGACCTCTTCCGGCATGCTCACGCTGCACTGCCCACCCGACCAGCTCTACGCACTCGGCAGTTTCTTGCGCGTCCATGGCGCGGACACGGTGTCGGTGGCCTCGCTCGATTACGTGCTCGACCGCGAGAACCCGCTTTTCGCCAAACTCGAGGCGTTCCTGCGCTGATATGCCCAGCGGGCAGCGAGCTTATCTGGTAGCGACAAGCTTTCGCCATTGCCATATGTTGTTGCCTGAAAAGGGGGCAGTGGGAACCTGATCTGATGATGCTGGGTACGGACGTCTCGAACCTCACCACCGATGCGACGACGGCCCGAGCGCAGGGCCTCTCCATCGTCGTTCCCGTGTACAATGAGGCGAAAGGGCTTTCGCTGCTGCACGAACGGCTGAACGCCTTGGCCGCAACCTTGCGGCAGCGTCATGGGCTTACCTGCGAAGTGGTCTATGTCGACGACGGCAGCAGCGACAACACGCTGGCGATCGCCCGCGGCCTCAAGGCGGAGGCCCTCGACGTCCAGGTGGTGTCGCTGTCGCGCAATTTTGGCAAGGAGGCCGCGCTGATGGCGGGGCTGGACCATGCAAGGCGCGGCGCCGTGCTGTTCATGGACGGCGACGGCCAGCATCCGCCGGCGCTCGTCGAGCAACTGGTGCGCCACTGGATCGAAGGCGGCTATGACGTGGTGTATACCGCCAAGGCACATCGCGACAACGAGTCGGCGCTGCGGCGGCTCGCCGTGCATGGCTTCTACGCGCTGATCAACTGGGGTGCGCGGCAAAAAATTCCCGAAGACGCCGGCGACTTCCGCCTGCTCTCGCCCCGCGCAGCCGCCGCGCTGCGCCAGCTCCCCGAGCGCAACCGCTTCTTCAAGGGGCTGGCGAGCTGGATCGGCTTCCGCCAGATCAGGGTCGACTACGAACCGGAGCCGCGCGCGCACGGTGTCACGACCTTCAACGTGATGCGGCTGCTCGGCCTGTCGATCGAGGGGCTGACGTCGTTCTCGGTGGCGCCGCTGCGCTTTGCCAGCCTGCTTGGCGTGCTGCTCGCCTCCGTCGCGTTCCTGTTCGGCCTCTCGATCATCTGGGAGGTCTGGACCACCGGCAAGCAGGTGCCCGGCTATCCCTCGCTCGTGGTCGGCCTGATGACGATCGGCGGCGTGCAGCTCATCATGATCGGGATCGTCGGCGAATATATCGGAAAAATCCTGTCGGAGCTGAAGGCACGCCCGATCTATTTCGTGGCCGAGCACACTGAAAAGCGCGTCGCGACCGAGCAGGCCGAAAGCCCGGTCAGCAGGACCGCCGCCGAATGAACGAGACTGCGCCGCGGCGCGTCTGGCTTTGCGCGGATGATTATGGGATCAGCCCCGGCGTCAACCGCGGCATTCGCGATCTGATCGCGCGCGGCCGGCTCAATGCGACATCGGTGATGGTGGTCGGTCCGGCCGTCGGCCGCGACGAGGTCGCGATGCTGAAGGACGCCGCGGAAAACAGTCCGCGCTGCGCAATCGGCCTGCATGTGACGCTGACGGCGCCGTTTCGCCCGCTGACCATGCATTTTCGCCCCGTGAACGGCGGGCTGTTCCTGTCGTTTCCGAAGCTGATGATCGCCGGCTTTGCGCGGCGCCTCGATCCCGAAATCATCCAGAGCGAGCTCGCCGTGCAGCTTGCGGCCTTTGCCCGGCTGTTCGACCGTGCCCCTGATTTCGTCGACGGGCACCAGCACGTGCAGGTCTATCCGCAGGTGCGTGACGCTTTCCTGGCGGCGGTGAAGGAGGCCGCACCGCGGGCCTGGGTCCGCCAGAGCGGCCGCATCGCGCCGACGCAGCCGCTGCGCGCGCCAAAGGCATTCATTCTCGATCGCCTCAGTGCGGAGTTTCGCCGTCGCGCGGCCAGCGTGGAGCTTGCGTTCAATCCCGGCTTTGCCGGCGCCTATGACTTTTCCGGAGAGCCCGATTTCGGCGCGCTGATGGGCGAATTTTTGCAGGGCCTCGCGGAGCACGGCGTCATCATGTGTCATCCCGGCTTTGTCGACGAGACCCTGATCGCGCTCGATCCGTTCACCGTGCAGCGCGAACGCGAGCATGCGTATCTCGCCGGCGACGAGTTCCCCGAACTGCTGCGGATGAACAATGTTACATTGGCGTGACGAACAGGACCTGTTGTCGCAGGCCGCTCATTTCGTGTCCCAAATTTAATTTCGGCCTGGACTTCACCCGCCCCAAACCCCGCCTACGTCTTGGTCGCGCTTCCTTTCCGAAGACGCATGGAGAACGTCATGACACCGCAAGAACGCCAATTGGTCGATGATCTCTTCGATCGGCTCGCCAAATTGGAGAGTGCCCCGCGCGATCCCAATGCTGCGTCTGCCATCGCCCAGGGTCTGCAGAAGGCGCCGAATGCCGTCTATGCCCTGGTCCAGACCGCTCTATTGCAGGACGAGGCGCTGAAGCGGGCCAACAGCCGCATCGAGGAACTGGAGGCCGCGGCGGGCGCGCCGCAGCAGCAGGGCCAGTCCGGAGGTTTTCTCGATTCGATGCGGGACGCGATTTTCGGGCCCGGGCAAGGCCAAAACCATGGCTCGGTGCCGAACGTTCCGCCGCCGCAGCCGCAAAGCCGCCCGGTCTGGAACAGCGGCCAAGTGCTGCAACAGGGCGCGCCCGGATACGATCAGGGACGCTACGGACAGCCGCAATATGGCGGATCGCCTTACGGTCAGTCCTATGGCGCGCCGCCGTTCGGCGGCGGAGGCGGCGGCAGCTCGTTCCTCGGCACGGCGGCGGCGGCCGCGGCCGGCATGGTCGGCGGTTCGCTGCTCCTGAACAGCATTCGCGGCATGATGGGCGGGTCGCATCAGGGCTTTGCCGACGCGGGCGCGTTGGGCGACCGGGCCGCCAGCCCCTGGAGCGATCAATCGAACAGCTCGCTTGCCCGCGACGCCGGCATCGACGACATCGGGCGCGGCGGCGATCGCGCTGACGACAACGCGAACCAGGGCCTGTTCGATCAGGCGTCCTACGACAATGATCGCGACAGCATGGTGGATGCCGACGCCGACGATTTTGACGATGGCGGCGGAGATGATGGCGGCGGCAGCGACTACGCGTAACCGCTGCTTCAGCCGCATCTGGGTGTAGGATGGGCAAAGCGAAGCGTGCCCACCACCTCAGGCGCATCTCGAGGAGAGACGGTGGGCACGGCGCATTCGCGCCTTTGCCCACCCTACCAAACTATGCTCGTCACAGCACGATCACGCGCGTGCCGACATTGACCCTGCCGTAGAGATCGATCACGTCCTGGTTGCGCATGCGGATGCAGCCCGACGACACGTTGGTGCCGATGGTCCAGGGCTCGTTCGAGCCGTGAATGCGATAGAGCGATGATCCGAGATACATGGCGCGCGCGCCGAGCGGATTTTCGGGACCGCCTTCCATGTGACGCGGCAGGTCCGGCCGCCGCGCCAGCATTTCCGCCGGCGGGGTCCAGGCGGGCCATTCGCGCTTGGCCGAAATCGTCTTGACGCCGGACCAGGTGAAGCCGGGACGGCCGACGCCGATGCCATAGCGCAGCGCCTTGCCGTCGCCCTCCACCAGATAGAGGAACTTGTTCGGCGTATCGATCACGATGGTGCCGGCGCCTTCCTTGCCGTGATAGTCGACGAGCTGCTTCTCATACATCGGATCGAGCGGCTGCTGCGTCGGATCGCCGGCCTCCGGCGGCAGGACCTGCTGCGGTGGCAAGTAAGCGCCACGCGGCTCGTAGGACGGCTGCTGCTGATAGACCGGCGGCTGCTGGTAGCGCGGGCCCTGGCCGTCGCCGAACAGGAACTCGATGAAGCCGCCGCCCATGCTGGAGCGTTCGGCGGAGGCCGTTCGCACCGGCGCGTCGGGCTGAGCTGCATGGATGACTGCGGGCTCGCGCGGCGATGCCGCGTCGATCGCAACAGCCTGATCCGACATGATACAAACAAGCGCGGCGCCACCAAGGAGCGCGAGAGAGGTTTTGAACATCGACGTACTCTGTACTGTTTCGTCTTCGAGCTGTTCGTGGAGCGCGCCGTGATGCGCACTCCCGCTGAGGTCAATAGACGGTAAAACCGCATCGGTTTGGTAAACAGATCAGACGTTTTGATTCACCATGTCACGCACGGAGGCGGATTTGCCGGACAGCGTTTATTTTCGATTGACAGCGACCGCGCATGGTTAATCGGCGGTTTGCAAAACGCATCAAATGCGCGGTCTGCGCGTCCCGAGACACCTCGCAGACGTGCATTTCACGGAGTTCGGCAGGCGGAGCCTGGCGAGGCGCGGCGGCGCCGTCCCGCGGTCAGTTCCCTCGTGAACCCTGTGTTAAACGCCATCTGCGTAGAACTAGGGGCGTCAAGGGTCAGGGACACTTTCATGTCTATTCGTCGCAAGCGTTTTCGTATCGAAGAAGCCATTGCCGGAGAAATGCCGATGTTCGAAGCCATCGACAGCGCAGACACGGGGCCCATGCATCGCGAGATCATGGATGAGCTTCGCGCCATTCGCGCCCAGATGGCGCATGGACGTGTCAGCGTCGGCAGCGCGGCCACCGAAGCGATCGAGGACTCGTCGGCGCGCGAAGTCGCCGAAGCCCGCGCCCTGCTCGAGACCTATCGGGCGCAGATCGAACAATGCGAGAAGCTCAAGGTCGAGCTCGACCTGATCCACGAGGCGATCGCCCGCACCAAGGGCGAGATCGCCGTGCTCCACGCCAAGAGTTTTGACGGCCAGGAGATGGCCAAGGTCAATGGCGAGCTCGGCGCCGTCGTCGGCGGCACCGAACAGGCCACGCAGCAGATTCTCGAGGCAGCCGAATCGATCGACCAGGCCGCAAGCGCGCTCGCCAAGGTCAACTCGCTCGATCAGCAGAAGATCCTGAGCGAGGAGATCCAGGAGCGCGTCATCTCGATCTTCGAGGCCTGCAACTTCCAGGACCTGACCGGGCAGCGCATCAGCAAGGTCATGACCACGATGAAATTCATCGAGCACCACATCAACGTGATGATGGACATCTGGGGCGGCGTCGATGCGATCAAGGCGCATGCGCCGCCGATCGTCGACACCCGCGAGGGCGACGACAAGCTGCTGAACGGGCCGAAGATGGACGGCGATGTCGGCCACGCCTCGCAGGACGACATCGACGCGCTGTTCGATTGAGCTGGTTTTCGATTCCCGAGGGACTACAACGCCGGCCGAAAGCCGGCGTTTTTTTGGGCCGTCATTGCGAGCGCAGCGAAGCACTCCAGCCCCTCCGCGGGAGGGATTTCTGGATTGCTTCGCTTCGCTCGCAATGACGACGGGGCTGGCTACGCCCGCGCGCCGCAGCGCACATACACCATGTTGCCGTAGCGCGTGGCGGCGTCCTTGTCGACGAAGCGCGTGATCAGCACCCGCCCGTCGAATGAGATCACCTCGCGATCCTGCTCGCCGCCGGCAGGCCCCGCCGGCCCGATGAAGTTCTTGCCGCCCTGGCTGCCCTTGAGCCGCAACTCCTCCGGGGTCGCCTGGTCGGCGAGATGCATGACCACCCCGCCGGACTGGCCCGCACCGATGGTGTAAGGCTGCTTGCATTGCGCCACGGCCATCTTCTCCGTGCGCGCGCGGTCCGCCGGATTCTGATAGGACGCAAGCCCCCATTTGCCGACGAGTTCGTCGGACCGAATCGTCGCGGGGACCTCCGGCGCCACGCCCGGCTCGGACGGAGCGGTCGCGTTGGACGACAGCGACGGCAGGCTGAAGCCGCCCCCGCCGCAGGCTCCGAGACAGAGCGTCAGCGCCGAGGCGATCGAGAGATTGGCGACCATCCGCGCAGAACGTGAACTCAGCATAATCATCCCCCGAGCAAGATCCTGGCCGCACCCGTCATGCAGCCAAGCGCAAAACCGCTTGCGGAGCAATGACGTCGAATGAATTACGCCAGCGCGCCGATTTGGTTTCTTGGTTGGTGTCCTGGGCAGCATCTTATATCGATCTCAAGAAGCGCTTAACCCCTTTGCTTGACAGGATCGGCCGCAAGCCATATTCCCAGCACGCAAATTAGCACTCCGAAGGTACGATTGCCAAAGGGGTGGATCCTGTCGATGGCGGCCCAAACCGTCAATTTCCACCGCTCCCTGATCGGCCTTCGACACTGAACCCTGTCTGAATACCCCAGCCTGCAAAAGGGAACCGTCATGGCTAAGTCCAAATTTCGTCCGCTGCATGACCGTGTCGTGGTCAAGCGCATCGATGCCGAGGAGAAGACCAAGGGCGGCATCATCATTCCCGACACGGTCAAGGAAAAGCCCTCGCAGGGCGAGGTGACGGCGGTCGGCCCCGGCGGCCGCGACGAGGCCGGCAAGCTGATCCCGATCGACATCAAGGTCGGCGACCGCGTGCTGTTCGGCAAGTGGTCGGGGACCGAGGTCAAGCTCGACGGCGAGGAACTCCTGATCATGAAGGAGTCCGACATCATGGGCGTGCTGAGCTGACGGTTTCGCCTTCGGCGCGACGCGCCGCTTGACCTTGCGCCCGCCTTCGAGGGGCGGGCGTGCTTCGTCCAGAAGATGCGTGGCCGGGCAAAAGCGCAGAGACGCGCGCGGTGCTTTGGTCCGGCCATGGCGCAGAGTAATTCCGACAATCTCCATCCAATTCATGAGGAACAAGACATGGCAGCCAAGGACGTCAAATTTGCAGCCGACGCACGCGACCGGATGTTGCGCGGGGTCGATGTTCTCGCCAACGCCGTCAAGGTGACCCTCGGCCCCAAGGGCCGCAACGTCGTCATCGAGAAGAGCTTTGGCGCGCCCCGCATCACCAAGGACGGCGTGACGGTCGCCAAGGAGATCGAGCTCGAGGACAAGTTCGAGAACATGGGCGCGCAGATGCTGCGCGAGGTCGCCTCCAAGACCAATGACACCGCCGGCGACGGCACCACCACCGCGACCGTGCTGGCCCAGGCGATCGTGCGCGAGGGCGGCAAGGCGGTCGCCGCCGGCATGAACCCGATGGACCTCAAGCGCGGCATCGATATCGCGGTCGCCGCCGTGGTCAAGGACCTGGAGAAGCGCGCCAAGCCGGTGGCCTCGTCGTCCGAGGTCGCCCAGGTCGGCACCATCTCGGCCAATGGCGACGCGGCGATCGGCAAGATGATCGCACAGGCGATGCAGAAGGTCGGCAACGAGGGCGTCATCACGGTCGAGGAGAACAAGTCGCTGGAGACCGAGGTCGACATCGTCGAAGGCATGAAGTTCGACCGCGGCTATCTCTCGCCCTATTTCGTTACCAATGCCGAGAAGATGACCGCCGAGCTCGAGGACGCCTACGTCCTGCTGCACGAGAAGAAGCTGTCCGGGCTGCAGGCCATGCTGCCGGTGCTGGAAGCGGTGGTGCAGTCGGGCCGGCCGCTCGTGATCATCGCCGAGGACGTCGAGGGCGAGGCGCTCGCCACCCTGGTCGTCAACCGCCTGCGCGGCGGCCTGAAGGTCGCGGCCGTCAAGGCGCCGGGCTTTGGCGATCGCCGCAAGGCGATGCTGGAAGACATCGCGGTCCTGACCGGCGGCCAGCTGATCTCCGACGAGCTCGGCATCAAGCTCGAGAACGTCACCGTCAAGATGCTCGGCCGCGCCCGCAAGGTCGTGATCGACAAGGAGAACACCACGATCGTCAACGGCTCCGGCAAGAAGGCGGACATCGAGGCGCGGGTCGGCCAGATCAAGGCCCAGATCGAGGAGACCACCTCCGACTATGATCGCGAGAAGCTGCAGGAACGGCTGGCCAAGCTCGCCGGCGGCGTCGCGGTGATCCGCGTCGGCGGCGCGACCGAGGTCGAGGTCAAGGAGAAGAAGGACCGCGTCGAGGACGCGCTCAACGCCACCCGGGCCGCGGTGCAGGAAGGCATCGTGCCCGGCGGCGGCGTGGCGCTGCTGCGTGCGAAGAAGGCGGTCGGCCGCATCCACAATGACAATGCCGACGTGCAGGCCGGCATCAACATCGTGCTCAAGGCGCTGGAGGCCCCGGTCCGCCAGATCTCGGAAAATGCCGGCGTCGAAGGCTCGCTCGTGGTCGGCAGGATTATGGAGGACAAGTCCGAAACCTTCGGCTTCGACGCCCAGACCGAGGACTATGTCGACATGGTCGCCAAGGGCATCATCGACCCCGCCAAGGTGGTGCGCACCGCGCTGCAGGACGCCTCCTCCGTCGCCGGCCTGCTGGTGACCACCGAGGCCATGGTCGCCGAGGTCCCGAAGGAACCCGCGCCCGCCATGCCGGGCGGCGGCGGAATGGGCGGCATGGGCGGCTACTGAGCCCCAAGCCGCATTTGATGCCGGAACGTGCGAAGGCCGCCTTGGGGCGGCCTTCGTTTTTTGCTATTGGCGGTCGGTCTCAAACGTTGCATCCGCTCCGAACACCTCGCGCGTTTCACCTGACAATGCGGCGGACGGATACTATTCGCTTTGGCTGTTGGCTTGAGGATTTCCCATGCGCGCAACTCTGCTTCTCGTGGCCGGCCTGCTTGCGGCCTCGCCCCATCTCGTGCTCGCCCAGGCGAAGACATCGCCGAAGGCCGCAACCGGTGGCAGCGAGACCCGATATTTCACCTCGATCGACGGGTTGATGGACGGCAATGCGGACGTGGTCCTGAAGGAGACGCGCCAGGGCAAGGCCGTGACCGGCGCCGTGCTCGACGTCTGCTACCCGGCCGACAAGACCTCCGATCGCAAGGACCGCTTCATCGTCAACCTCACGGCCAATGGCCAGAGCCTGAGCGGGACCACCCAGAGCCTCGTCGACAAGCAGCCGGTCACGGTCAAGCTGACCCAAAAACCCTCCGCCGACAGTTTTGATTTCCGCGGCCAGATCACGGTCGGCCAAAACGTCACCGAGGTCACCTCGTCCGACAATTCCGACATGAGCGAGAAGGAGTTTCAGGACAGCCAGACCGTCGACGACGGCATTTCCGCCGCGCCGAAAAACTTTTCCGACGTCTCTCCGGAGGCGGTCGGCGTCCGCATCAAGCTCGATGCGGCGGTCGAGTTTCTGAAGGGCCTCAAGGGCCAGGACGTCGAGATCGCCCTGGGCAGCCTCGCGGTGACCTGCGATGCGATGCGCGCCGGCGAGCAGACCATCAACCTCACCGTCGATCCCGATCGCGCGAGCGCGCTGATCGCCAAGGCCAAGGCGATGCCCGGTGTCGTCAATGCCGGCTGGATTGCCGGTATCGTCGAGATGGACCGCGCGATCCGCTTTTCCGCCGCCGACTGGCGCGAGGGCGACAAGATCAATCGCGACAAGCTCGCCACGACGATTTCCACGGTGCTCGCAAAATCGCTGGCCGCAAAAGCTGCCGGCGCCAGCTGGAGCCCGGTCACCGGCAAGCTGAACCTGACGTTCAAGCGGCCGAGCCCGCTCTACCCCGCGCTTGAGCTGACCGACGTGATCGAGGTGACCGGCCTGGTATCATCCGACAAGCCCGGCGCATCCGATTCCCTGATGCTGTGGATCAGCACGCCGGTGACGACGACGACGGACGAGTCGGCTGGCGCAAAGCTCAATCTGGTCGACGAATCCACCGCCGACGAGGAGCCCGAGCAGCGCGACGATTCAGGTAGCATCGCTGCGCTCGTCAAGGAATTGAAGGGCCAGCGCTGGGACGCCGACAACTCGGTGTGGAAATAAGCCCGATCGCCACCTCCAACACCGTCATTGCGAGTCATCGGGCCGCGCATTCGCGCGGACCCGTTGGCTCGCAATGACAGTTAATTCGTATTGATCCGGAACCGCAGCGTCTTCGGGCCGACGAACAGCACGAGATCGCCCTGCCGCTTCCAGTTCGTGACGTCCGTCAGCGCGGCGAGCAGGTCATCGTCGGCCTGCGCGCGATCGGGCGGGCAGCTCCGTGCCTCCAGCGCGCCGGCGACGAAGATCACGCTGCTGCCGGCGACCGAGAACTGTCCCTTGCCGCCCTTGCACCAGAGTTCGAGGATCACTTCGCCGTTGTCGCCGATGTCGAGGTCGGGAACCCGCTTCGATCCGGGCATGCGCGCCGCGTCGAGCGTCATCTCCATGCCGAACGGAAATCCCTCCTCCGCGCGCGCAATGTCGGACATGGCAGGCAGCACCGGCAAGGCGAGCGCGGCGGCAGCACAGATCGGCTTGAGCATGGATCCTCACGAGCTAGAGATTTGCAGGCGTTCTATTTGAGCAAAATGACCTTGGCCAGAGGCGCGCGGACGACCAGTCAAAATCCCCGCGCTCGTTTCGAACGCGGGGATTTCGCAACGAGTCGATCCGTGGCGCTACTTCAGCACCATCGCGGTGAACGGATAGACATAGGCCTGCAGCATGACGAGGATACCGACCAGGCAGGCCAGCACGATCGAGTGCTTGAACACATAGCGCAGGATCGAGCTTTCGTGGCCGAACCAGTTGGTCGCGGTGGAGGCGACCACGATCGACTGGGCATCGATCATCTTGCCCATGACGCCGCCGGAGGAGTTGGCGGCAGCCATCAGGACGGCGGGCAGGCCGAGCTGTTCGGAGGTGATCTTCTGCAGGTTGCCGAACAGGATGTTCGAGGCGGTGTCCGATCCGGTCAGCGCCACGCCGAGCCAGCCGAGCAGCGTGCCGAAGAAGGGATAGAGCACGCCGGTCGCAGCGAAGGCGAGACCGAGCGTTGCGTCGATGCCGCCGAGCCGGGTCAGCGTGCCAATCGCCAGCATCGCCGAGATCGTGATCAGCGGGATCGCACACAATCTGATGGTGCGGCCATATTCGGAAACCAGCTTGGCCGGCGACAGGCCCATCAGGAGCCCCGAGACAATCGCGGCGATCAGCATGCCCGAGCCGGTGAAAGACAGATAGGTGAAGCCGAACACAGCGCCTTCCGGCGTCGGCTTCGGCACCACCGGCGGCATCTTGTTGATCATCTGGTGCAGGTCGGGGACCGGATAGTTCCAGGTGAAGATCGAGTTCGCCCAGGTCTTGAAGGCGCCGTTGCCCCAGATCAGCATCACGATGCAGACGATGATCCACGGCAGCAGCGCGCCCCAGAGCTGGGCCTGGCTGAGCGGTGTCTTGTCCATCGCCGGTGCCGCCGTCATGGTCGCCGCCGACGCGTCGTTGCCGCGCAGCTTCGGCGACAGCCACAGGTCGCGCGGCTGCCAGACCCGCAGGAACAGGATCAGGCAGCCCATCGAGATCAGCGAGGCGCCGATATCGACGATCCAGGGATTGATGAAGTTCGAGATCACGAATTGCGGGATCGCGAAGGATACGCCCGTGACCAGGATGGCGGGCCAGATGTCCTTCATGCCCTTCCAGCCGGCAAACGCCCACACCACCCAGAACGGCACGATCAGCGAGAACACCGGCAATTGCCGGCCCACCATGGCGCCGAGGATGTAGGGGTCGAGGCCGGTGACCGACGCAAGGCCCTGGATCGGCGTGCCCAGCGCGCCATAGGCGACCGGCGCGGTGTTGGCGATCAGCGACAACCCGGAGGCGGCGAGCGGCGAGAAGCCGAGCCCGATCAGGATCGAGCCGGTGATGGCGACCGGCGTGCCGAACCCGGATGCGCCTTCGAAGAACGCGCCGAACGAAAATGCCACCAGCAGAAGCTGCAGGCGGCGGTCTTCGGTGACGCCGCCGACCGCACGCTTCAGGAGTTCGAAGCGTCCGGTCGTGACCGTGATCTGGTACAGGAAGATGACGTTCAGAACGATCCAGCCGATCGGGAAGAAGCCGGAGACGATGCCAAGCAGTGACGCACGGATAGACATCCCCGGCGGCATGGTGAAGACCACGATTGCGATCAGGTTGGTCAGGATCACGGCGATGATCGCCGCGATATGCGCCTTCACCTTGCCGCTTGCGATCAGCACCAGAAGTGTGACGACCGGAACGGCCGCGGCGACGGTCGACAGCGCCGCATTGCCAAGCGGGTTATAGACTTGATTCCACATGTTGGGTTTCCTCCCCACGCCATCATTGTGTGCCTGATTCCCGCGTGCTGGAATCAGGCATGCCAGGCGCGAACGCAGAGGAGCCCTTGCCGTGTGCGGGGGTGAGTCTAACAATTTGGCAATGTTCGCCAAACGCCGCTCAAAACCTCGCGAATATGGAAGGCGCCCCCACCCCTCGCCACTGGCGCCATGCTAGGGTCTAGGGGAAGGCCCGGACAAGCGGACCCGAACACCGCCCCTTACGACTTTAGTCTAAGCAACTCGGTTTCGTGTAACCGTTCAAGTGTTTAGACCGCCCTCCAGGAGACCAGAATCTGTGAACAACATCCGCTCGACGCTCGCCATCGTATGGCGGATCGCCATCCCCTATTTTCGCTCCGAGGACAAATTGGCCGGTCGCGGTCTGCTCGCTTCCGTCATCGCGCTCCAACTCGCGCAGGTCGCGATCGACGTCATGGTCAACGCCTGGCGAAACCGCTTCTACAACGCGCTTCAGGAATATGATTGGGACGCCTTCGTCCGGGAGCTCCTGATCTTCTGCGCGCTCGCCGGTGTCGCGGTCGTGCTGGGTGTCTACCAGCTTTATCTGAACCAGTGGCTGCAGATCCGCTGGCGACGCTGGATGACTAACCGCTATCTCGCCCGCTGGCTGCACGGTGCCAATCACTATCGCATGCAGCTGAAGGGCGAGGTCGCCGACAATCCGGACCAGCGTATCGCCGAAGACGTCCGCATGTTCATCGAACAGACGCTGAGCATCGGCGTCGGCCTGCTCGGCGCGGTGGTGACGCTGGCATCCTTCATCGCGATCCTTTGGGCCCTGTCGGCGGCCGCGCCGCTGCATCTGTTCGGCAACGAGTTTTCGATTCCGGGTTATCTGGTCTGGGGCGCGTTGATCTATGCCGTCATCGGAACGGCTCTGACCCGATGGATCGGCGCGCCGCTGGTCAATCTCAATTTCCAGCAGCAACGCTACGAGGCGGATTTCCGCTTCAACCTGGTCCGCGTTCGCGAGAACACGGAGCAGATCGCGCTGCTCAAGGGTGAGCCGTCGGAACGCGAGCGGCTCTCGGCGCGGTTCGGCAACGTCATCGACAACTGGTACGCCATCATGAGCCGCACCAAACGGCTGGTGTTCTTCACCGGCAGTTTCGATCAGGCCGCGGTGATCGTGCCCCATATCCTGATCGCGCCCGCCTATTTCGCCCACAAGATCGCGCTTGGCGGCATGCAACAGACCGCAGACGCGTTCGGCACCGTACAAGGCGCGTTGTCGTTCTTCGTATCGGCGTACCGGACCATGGCCGAGTGGCGCGCCGTGGTTGCGCGTCTCGACGGTTTCGAGACCTCGATCGAGACCGCGGAGGCTCTGGCGGGCGCGGCGCGCACGCTTGACGTCGTCCCGTCACCGCAGGGCGATACGATCAATCTCGCGCAGCTTCTGGTCAATCTGCCGAACGGCACGCCGCTGGTGTCGGCCGAGGCTTTCAGCTTCAACGGCGATGCCCACACCCTCGTCACCGGGCCCTCGGGCGCCGGCAAGTCGACGCTGTTCCGCGCCATTGCGGGGGTCTGGCCGTTCGGCCGCGGCTCGATCGCCATCCCGGCCAATGCGACGCTGATGATGCTGCCGCAGCGGCCCTATTTCCCGATCGGCTCGCTGCGCGCGGCGATCGCCTATCCCGGACCGGCCGATTCGTTTGCAGCTGACAAGCTGCACGACGTCCTGACGGCGGTCGGCCTTGGCCGGCTCGAGCCGCAACTCGACGAAGAGGGCCACTGGAATCAGACGCTGTCGCTCGGCGAGCAGCAACGCCTGGCAATCGCGCGCGCGCTCCTGCACAAGCCGCAATATCTGTTTCTCGACGAGGCCACCGCCTCGCTCGACGAGCCGTCGGAAGCGCGGCTCTACCGGCTCCTTTCCGACGGCCTCCCCGACACCACAATCATCTCGATCGGCCACCGCTCGACACTGCAGGCCTTCCACCAGCACAACGTCGCGCTCGCGCCCGAGGGCGACCATTTTACGCTCCGGCCCCGGACGACGGAGAACGCCGCAGCGTCCTGAAGGCTGCTGCGGGTCATCTCCGCTCGCAGCAGGGCGATCGCATATGGCCGAGCGTGCTGCGGGCTCGGGCTGATTTGCTGATTTGCGCGGTTCGGCAGTCCCACGGACTCGTCATGCCCGGCCTTGTGTCGGGCATCCACGTCTTACTTCTCGGTGCCGCAAAGACGTGGATGGCCGGGACAAGCCCGGCCATGACGACAAGGAGACATCAGGCCATAGCAAAAAGGGCGGCAGATCGCTCTGCCGCCCTTGCCCGCAATCCCCTAAGGAGAAAGCCTATTTCAGATTGGTCATCGCGGTCAGGTCGAACGACAGCTTGGCGATGCCGGCGTTGCCGCACCAGTTCGAGCCGGTCCCGCCCGGGTTGATCGGCGTGACATTGGTGTTTCCGGACGCATTGTAGGCGCTCGTAAAGGCGCTGCAGTTGCCCTTCGACAGGTCGGTTCCGGAGTAACGCAGGTCCAGCGTAAACACCTTGTAGGTGAAGCCGACGCCGATGTTCCAGGTATTGTAGTCGGCATACTTGATGCCGTTCGGGAACGCTTGCACGCCGTAGAAGCTGTCCGACGTCCCGAGCCACTGGCGGCCGAACTCACCGGAAACGTACATGCCGACGCCGCTGGATCCGAAGATGGTGCTGGGCGCGGTGTACTTGCCGGTGATCGAGGCGTAGTTGCCCCAGGCGCCGGAGTTCAAAAAGTTCGGCGAGTAGAACTCGTTCACGCCGAACGCCCAGTTGTCGTTGATGGTGTAGTTCAGCTTGGCGTAGGCTTCGAAGAAGCTGACGTCCTTCTTCATGACGTTGCCGTTTTGCAGGAAATTCTGCTGGCAATCCGGGCTGATTGCATTGCCCGCAAAGTCGGTGGCGAAAGGACCGAAGAAGCAGGTCCCGCCCGGATACAGATAGCCCCAGACACCGAAGTCGAACGCGGCAGGCCCGAAGGTCGGGCGAATGCCGCCGTAGACGTCGACTTCTGCAGCCGCGCGATTGGCGAACGAGATGCTCTCGGCGGAGGTGCCGATATAGAGCTGCACGTCCTTGTTGACGTTGTAGCGCGGCTCGAAATAGGCGGCGACCGACGGCTGGTGGTTCGACTGGGTCACGCCGCGGAAGATGTAGTCGCTCATGATCGCGCCGCCGAAGGCAACGTCCCAGGGGTCGAATGCTGCGGGCGGCGGCGCCTTGACGGCCTTCACAGCCATGTCAGCGGCCAAGGCCGATCCCGACACCATTGCTAGCACCGTTGCTAACAAAGCGATTTTCTTCATCTTGTTCCCCATCACTTTCCAAACTCAGTCCGATTTCCGGCGCCCCCGGGGCAAACGACAATCGACTGCGACCAAATCTTGCAAACCCGCCGCAATGTGAAACGCCTGCCCAAAACCGTGAAGCAAAAAAATCAAACATCTGCCGACTTTTTAGGCGTTTTGACCGTTTCGCGAAATGTTGTCGGTGCGTGTTGCATTTAGACAACAATTTCAGGGTGTCCTGGTCCTGTTCTGATGCAGTTGGGACACGCCTATCCCCCGAATCCGCGCCGCGGACTTGGCCGCGAATCATTTTGTCCACAGCCCCGGAACAATCGATTGCAGAATCGGACCAATGAAAAAGGCCGCGACAACCCTGCCGCGGCCTTCTCCCGACTTACTCCCTGTTTTTTAGCTCGTCCGTCAGCTCGTCGTTTGTCCCGGCTTCCGCCAACGCGAGGCCTTTGTCCTTCCCCTAAGCCGAGCCGTCGGCCCGATCGAAAGGGGGTGCCTCACACAATAAACCAAGGCGCGATGGCGGCTGACCCGAACCCGACTTCGTCACCGGACCTTCGCCGCTTGTCACCCAACAAGGCCTTAGGCCATCGCGCTTTAGCTTCAGCTTCAGTTGTGGTGCTCGCCACCCGACGACGGGCCTGCCCATGAAGGTTCGGAATGCGAGGGTGCAGCCGCAGGGGCCTCCCAGCTCGATTCCTCCTGCGCGGGTGCGGGCTCGGGCATCGGAGCGGGCTTCTTGGCCGCGCGCTTCTTGGCGGCCTTTTTCGGCGCTGCCTTGGCGGCTGATTTCTTCGCTGCCGTCTTCGCGCCCTTCTTGGCCTTGGCGGCTTTCTTGGCGGCTTTCTTGGCCGCTTTCTTCGGCGCCTTCTTCGCAGACTTCTTTGCGGTCTTCTTCTTCGAAGTTTTCCTGGCGCTCTTCTTGGCCATCAGAACTTCTTTGGTGTCGTCCTTCTTGCTTTTCTTCTTTTTCGCTTTCGCCATTTGATCCTCCTATTGCCGCCGATCAATGTTCATCGGGCGCTTTGTGTACGTCCCGCATGATGGGCGGGGTCATCAATCATTCGATCCTGGCCGAGGACCGCCGGTCGCCCAATCGAGAAGCTCAATCGTGTGCACCACGGGCACTGACGTGCCGCCGGCAATCTGAACCATGCATCCAATATTGCCAGCGGCGATCATGTCCGGCTTGACGCTTGCAATGTTGGCGATCTTCCGATCGCGCAATCGCTCTGCAATGTCAGGCTGGAGGATGTTGTACGTCCCTGCCGAACCGCAACACAAATGGCTCTCCGGTACATCTTTCACCACGAATCCGTTCTTGGAAAGCAAATCTTTCGGAATGCCTGTGATTTTCTGTCCATGCTGCAGCGAACAGGCTGCGTGATAGGCGATGACGACATCGCGCTCGTGCGCTTGCCCGCTCGCTTGTGAGGCCGCGGGCCGACTGAGTTCGATGCCGTCGAGATACTCGGTGATGTCCTTCGCGAGCGCAGAGACCCGCGCAGCGGGGCCTGCAAAATCGCGGTCTTCGCGCAGCATGTGGCCGTAGTCCTTGATCACGGTTCCACAGCCCGAGGCGGTCACCAGAATAGCGTCGAGGCCGCCGCGTTCGGCTTCATCGAGCCACGCCGTGATGTTGGCGCGTGCCCTCATCAGCGCATCGTCGTCGCGGCCGAGATGATGGGTCAGCGCGCCGCAACATTGCTCGTCCTTGACCAGCACGACCTCGATGCCATGCCGTGTCAGCACGTTGATGGCGGCCTGGTTGATTCGCGGCGCCAGGACCTGCTGGGCGCAGCCCTGCAGCAAGGCGACGCGTCCGCGCCGGTCGCCTTTCGCCGCGAAGACGCTGCCGGGCACCGGCCCGCGCGCCGGCAGCGCCGACGGCGCAAGCGACAACATCGCTTTGGTGCGCCGCAGCAGAGAGGAATTGACGCCGGTGCGATCGGGCAGCAGGCGCGCCAGCGGCCGGCCGAGGCGCGCCAGCGTCATGGCCAAACGAAACAACCCGGGTTCCGGCAGGATCCGCGCCAGCACGGCCCGCAACAACCGATCGGCAAACGACCGCGCAAATCCCTTCTCGATGCGGGCCCGGGCCTGATCGACGAGATGCATGTAGTGCACGCCGGAGGGACAGGTCGTCATGCAGGCGAGGCACGACAGGCAGCGATCGATATGCTTGACCACCTCGGCCGTGGGGGCCTGGTCCTGCTCCAGCATCTGCTTGATCAGGTAGATCCGGCCGCGCGGACTGTCGAGCTCGTCCCCCAGCAGCACATAGGTCGGGCAGGTCGCGGTGCAGAAGCCGCAATGCACGCAGGCGCGCAGGATCTTGTCGGCTTCCGCGATGTCGGGATCGGCGAGCTGCGCCAGGCTGAATTCGGTCTTCATGCCGCTGATGTCCCACTTGTCATGTTGCTGGGCGCGTCATCCGGCCGCGATTGAGGATGTTTTGTGGATCGAAGCTCGCACGAAGCCGCTCGCTGAGCGCGGCGACCCCGCCTGCCTGCGCCTGGAACACGTCGACCTCGCGCCGGACCGCATCGGAGGCGCGGATCAGCGTGGCGTGGCCGCCGGCCGCCGCCGTGCGCTGGCGCACCACCGTGGCGAGCGCATCCGCCTTCGGCGGCAGCGCCGCCCAGATCAGCCCGCCGCCCCAGTCATAGATCACCTCGCCGCCGGTCTCGCGCGCGAGTTTTTGGCCGAGCGCACCGCCCGAGGCCGGCGGGCACACGATCCGCCACACCGGCCAGGCCCCGAGCGGCCCCGATGCAGCGAACGGCAGCACGTCGCGGACGGAGCTCCAGGCAGCAAGCGAATCGGCGTCCTCGACAATATCAGCCTGGCCGAAGGGGGTGAGTTCAGCCGTCAGCGACCGGGCGCGGTGGACGGCGGAGGCCAAAATGCCCTCGAGCCGCAGCAGCGTGACCGCCGCGCGCGGCGAACCAAGCCGGTCGAGCCCGCCGACCTCGGCGCCGAGCGCGGAGGCCGGCACATGGGCGGCTCCCGTCACGTCGAAGGGCGAGGTCAGCGCAGCGGTCATGACGCGGTTGGCGGCGATGTCATCGAGGCCGCGCAGCACCAGGGTGCGCTCGGCCTCGGCGCGCGGCAGCACCTTGAGTGTCACCTCCGTCATGACGGCCAGCGTACCCCAGGAGCCGGCGAGCAGCTTGCAAAGATCATAGCCGGTGACGTTCTTCACCACCTTGCCGCCGGTCTTGAAGCTCTCGCCGAAGCCGGACACCGCATGGGCGCCGAGCAGATGGTCGCGCACGCCACCGGCCCTGACGCGGCGCGGCCCGGCCAGGCTGGAGGCGATCATGCCGCCGATGGTGCCGCGCGCCCGCGGCGTCCCGAGCAGCGCCGCCGTATCGACCGGCTCGAAGGCGAATTGCTGGTTCTTGGAGTCGATCAGCGACATCACGTCAGTGAGCGGCGCCCCCGCCGCAACCGTCACGATCAGCTCGTTCGGCTCGTATGACACGACGGCGTTCAGGGGCGAGAGGTCGAGCACGGCGTTGGTGGCCATGATCCGGCCGATCTGGCGCTTGGAGCCATGGCCGATGATCTCCAGCGGCTGCTCGGCCGCGATGGCCGCCCGCACCGCCTCCGCGACGTCATTGGCGTCTCGTACTTTCAGGACATCCACGTAAGGTCGCCTTCGCCTCGATCCTCCCGGACGGAGCGCCGTCCGTCACGCGGCGATCATCCGCTTCGCGCTTCTCGTTAGACGCTTTTGTTTTAAAGACATGGAGGCCGGACACAAGGGCAACCAGTGACGCAACCCCGCTGCCGCGGCGCTGCGCACCACCCCGCTTTTGCCGTGCCGCCGCGCATTGCACAATTCGACCATCACCGAATTATCGACGAGAACAATTCGTCTATTGTCGAATTGTTGATGTCGGCCGGCAAGAAACGTCAGGTGTCGCCGGCCGCCGAACGTCGCAGCAATGGGAGTGATGACAATGGCGCAATATGCAACGGACCAGACGAGTGTGAGCGAGGCCGTCCGCGGCGGCGGCCTGCTGGTGGTCGCGCGGTGGGAGGCCAGGGAGGGTGAGGCCGACAGGGTCGCGGAGATCCTCAACCGCTTCCTGCCCGAGGCGCAGCGCGAGGAAGGCGCCGCGCTGTTCCTGATCAGCCGCGCACGGGACAACCCGGCGCAGTTCCTGTTCTATGAACTGTTCCGCGATGAAGCCGCCTTCAAGGCCCACCAGGACAGCGCGCATTTTGCCACCTATATCGCGGGCCAGGCACTTCCGCTGCTCAAAGCGCGCGAGCGCACGCAATACACGCTGCTCTGAGGGCTGGTGAAGCGCTTCGGGCTCACTTCGATCACGGTCGAGGTGATTGCAGGAACGGTTTTCTCCCCTCGCCCACAGGGCGCCCACGAGGGGCGCCCCTACCGTCGGCCGATCGTTGGTAGGGGCGACCCTCGTGGTCGCCCCCTCCTCCCCGCAAGGAGGACCGCCGCCATTGATCGAGGCTGCCTTTGTCTCGCCCTCTGCAGCGTCCTAAAACCGCGGAATATCCGGAAACGCCAGCCTGCCGGCGTGGACATGCATACGGCCGAGCTCGGCGCAGCGGTGCAGGGTCGGAAACACCTTTCCGGGATTGAGCAGGCCCTGCGCATCGAAGGCGCATTTGACGCGCTGCTGCTGGTTCAGGTCGACCTCCGAAAACATCTCGCCCATCAGGTCGCGCTTCTCGATGCCGACGCCGTGCTCGCCGGTCAGGACGCCGCCGAGCTCGACGCAACAGCGCAGGATGTCGGCGCCAAAAGCCTCGGCGCGGTCCATCTCGCCGGGCTGGTTGGCATCGTAGAGAATGAGCGGATGCAGATTGCCGTCGCCGGCATGAAACACGTTGGCGCAGCGCAGATTGTATTTCTCCGACAGCGCGCGGATGCGCGCCAAGGCCTCCGGCAATTTGCCGCGCGGGATGGTGCCGTCCATGCAGAGATAATCCGGCGAGATCCGCCCGACCGCCGGAAACGCCGCCTTGCGCCCGGCCCAGAACAGATTGCGCTCGGTCTCCGAGGCCGAGATCCGGCATGAGGTCGAGCCGCAACCGAGCGCGATCGCTTCGACCCGCGCGATCAGCTCGTCGACTTCGACCGCGGGACCGTCGAGCTCGATGATCAGCAGCGCCTCGACGTCGAGCGGATAGCCGGCGTGCACAAAAGCTTCGGCGGCGTGGATCGCGGGCTTGTCCATCATCTCCATGCCGCCGGGAATGATGCCGGCGCCGATGATCCGCGCCACGCACGCGCCCGCCGACTCGACCTCGGCAAAGCCGACCATCAGCGCCCGCGCCGTCTCCGGTTTTTTCAGAATGCGCACGGTGATTTCCGTGACGACACCCAAAAGCCCCTCCGATCCCGTGATCAGGCCCATCAGATCGTAGCCGGCGCTTTCCGCCGCCTTGCCGCCGATCCGCAGGATCTCGCCGTCCATCAGCACGATCTCGCAGCCGAGCACGTTGTTGGTGGTCATGCCGTATTTCAGGCAATGCACGCCGCCGGAATTTTCCGCGACATTGCCGCCGATCGAGCAGGCGATCTGCGAGGACGGATCCGGCGCATAATAGAATCCCTCATGCGCCACCGCCTGGCTGATCGCGAGATTGGTGACGCCGGGCTCGGTCACGACCACGCGATTGTCGAAATCGATCTCGCGGATGCGCTTGAACTTGCCGAGACCGAGCAGCACGCCGTCGGCGAGCGGCAGCGCGCCGCCGGACAGCGAGGTGCCGGAGCCGCGTGGCACCACCTTGATGCCCTCACCGGCGCAGTAGCGCAAAACCTTGGAGACCTGTTCGGTCGTGTCCGGCAGCACCACCACCATTGGCGGCTGGCGGTAGGCCATCAGCCCGTCGGACTCGTAAGGGACCATCTCGGCCGCGCTGTCGATCACCCCCTCGCCGGGCACGATCGCCCGCAAGGCCTCGACGATGACAGCCCGCCGCGACAGCACGGCCTGATCGGGTACCGGCATGGTCATCGCCATCGTCGCGTCTCCTTCAAGGCGCCAGGTCGGCTAAATTTGGCTCGCCAAATCAATCATATCGACACCGGTTTCGAAAGCCGCAAGGTGCGGTTGCGACGGCCCCGTCACCTCCTCCGTAAGGCGACTTGTGCACAGCAAGCGCGCGTGTCAGAACCACACCGACATTTCGCCCCCGGGAAATCCACCACAGCACGAGACTGTCCCATGCACAAACTGACTTTGACCGCACTTGTCATCATTGCCTCATCGGCTGCGGCCTCGGGCGCGCTGGCGCAGGATGCCGCCAAGGGCGATCCCGCCGCCGGCAAGACCTCGTTCAACAAGTGTCTGGCCTGCCACTCGATCGGCGAAGGCGCCAAGAACAAGGTCGGCCCCGAGCTCAACGGGATCGACGGGCGCAAGTCGGGCACGGCGCCGGACTATTCCTATTCCGATGCCAACAAGAACTCCGGCATCACCTGGAACGAGGCGCAGTTCAAGGAATATATCAAGGACCCGAAGGCCAAGGTGCCCGGCACCAAGATGATCTTCCCCGGCATCAAGAACGAGACTGAGGTCAACAACCTCTGGGCCTACATCTCGCAGTTCGACGCCGACGGCAAGATCAAGGCGAACTGAGCCGATCCGACGCGAGTGCGTTCACAGCGAGCGCGAGCGAGTTCGAAACGAAAACCCCGGCGACGACGCCGGGGTTTTTCATTTTGCACCGCTGTGCCCCCTCTCCCCGTTCTTGCGACGTTCTTGCGGGGTGAGGGGCTCTTTTCCAGGAGCGCGACAAGTGGAGAATCCCCCTCACCCGAAATTCCCGCGTACCGCGTGAATTTCGATCTCTCCCCGCAAGCGGGGAGAGATAACTTCAATTCGCCGCGGCCTCGGCGGAATCGAGCTCTGCGATCATTGCGTCGATTTCCGTCATCACCAGATCCGGCGCCGCTTGCGCGACCATGTGCCCGACGCCGGGCAACACGATGAGCCTGGTCTGCGGCACGGCGGCGGCAAACGGTCTTGAGTGGATCGCGGTCGACACCGTCTTGTCGACATCGCCGGCAATGATCGTCACCGGCACCTTGATGTCGCCATAGTGCGGCGACTGTTCGATCACAGCCTGCTTCAGCGTGACGAGATCGCGTGCATTGGCCAGAAATTCGCGCGGACGTAGCAGCAGCGGTGTCGCGGTGCTGGCGACAAAATCCTGCGGTAAGATCTGCGGCAAGAACACGCCGCGCGCACCAGGCTCCGCCAGCAGCAATCCCAGCGGTAGCGTGATCGTGTAGGCGAGCAGCGATCCGACAAGCGGCGTTGTCACCGCCGTATTGTACCATCCAACCCCGCCGCGCCAGGGATAGGCAACCGGCGCCAGCATCACGAGGCCCGCGACACGCGCGGGGTAATCGAGTGCCATGCGCGTTCCCAGCGCGCCGCTCCATGAATGCACGACAATGATCGCAGGGCCGATGTCGAGCTGCTGCAGCGCCTCGGCGATCATGGCCGCCTGCAGCGCCGGCGTGGAATCCGTTTCTCGCTCGCGCGCGCTCCAGCCATGACCGGGACGATCGATCAGGATCACGCGATGCGCGTTCGCCAGCATGTCACCGAGCGGCTGTCGCATCACTTCGAGATTGGAGCTCGCGCCGTGGATCATCACGATCGGCGGCTTCACTGAATCGCGAGGACCGATATCCACAACATTCAGCGTTGCGCCTGTGACATGGATGGTCCTTCCCTTTGCCGGATATGCGCGTTCGACAATCGCAACCGCGGCCTGCGTGGCGAGCGCGAGCAGTGCCGGGAGCGCCACCAGAGCGATTGAAATCACTGACATTTTCCGGACGATTCCTGGCACGATCCAGCTACGGGCCAGCTCCTGCACGGTTTCATGGCTTAGCGCCTAGGTTGTCCCGTAGAATTTCGGCGTATGTCATACGGTCGTCGTCGGCCTTTTTATAACCATGGTCGACACGTTCTCTGAACGCCGGATGATTGCTGATGGGGCAATCATCTCTCGATCTGTCCACATCATCCACAGCAACGATGGATCGGGCGCCACGTTTGTCTCGCAGGGTAAAATGAGTGGGAGGGGGTTTCGATGAGTTTCAGAACCAACGATGCAGCCATCGACGAGATCGTGGCCAATTGCGGCGGCGATCTGCGCGGTGCGCTGAAGGCCTTGCTGCTCGTCAATGAGCATCTCGAAGCGGAACTGGCACAGCTCTACGCCGCGGCCGCGCATAACGGCCTCGCCGAGCGCCGCAACAGCGTGCTGCACTGAAAGGTGACAGCGCGTTGCTGTCACCTTCGCTGTTCGAGCATGATCTTGAAAACCGGGACAGTTTTCCGGATCATGCTCCAGGCAGCTGACTAGTCGTCGTCGGACTCCGGCTTTGGACACGCGCTGATGGTCGAGCGGGCAAGCTTGGCATCAGCGCGCGACGTGTAAGGGCCGTCAGCAAACCAGATGTCGCCGATGATGACCGGATTGCTGGTCACGATCTCGCATTTCGCCGAAGCGCGGTTGCCGACCACCCAATAGAGGCCGTCGGCCCGGGCAGCCGAACCGGACACCGCCGCGAACAGCAGGCTGGCTGCGACCGTCGACGCGGCGGTCATGTTCATGAACAGGTGCTTCATTGCGCACCTCCTGATCCACGCCGCGACATTCTAGAGAATTCCGCCATCACGAGGCCGCACAATCGCGGCTGTGGTTAACGACAGGCGGCGGTGTCAGATGTCGCGGCCCTCGACCTTCTCGGTCAAGGTCTTGACCAGGTCGGGCACCTTTTCCAGGTGCGGATTGACCGCGAGCGCCTTGCGGAACGCTTCCAGCGCGTGCTTGTCGTCGCCGAGCTCCTGCATGATCATGCCAAGACCGGCGAGCGCGCCGAAATGGCGGGGTTCGCGGGCCAGCACCTGCTGGATGTCGGCTAGCGACCGCCCGTAGTCGTTCTTCAGATAGAACACCGTGGCGCGCCGGTTCCAGGCCTCGACATAGTCGGGGCGCAGCTTGATCGTCGCATCGAGCAGCTTGATCGCGACGTCCATCTGCCGCGCGTCCATCGCCGCTTTCGCGCGCGCCATTAGCAGCGAGGCCGTGTCGCTCGGGGTCTGCAGCCACAGCGCCCAGATGCGCGCTTCGACAGCGCGGGCGCTGGCATCATCGGGCGCGGCCTTCAGCGCGCCGAACAGAAACTCCAGGCCGCGGCTGCGGTCCGCCGGCACTTTTGGCAGCTTGCTCGGCGCCTCCGGAAGCTTCTTCTGCTTTGGCGACGGATCAGGCAGGTCGTCCTGCTGCGCTGACGCGGCAGGCACAATCATGAGCATGGCAGCCACGAGGACCGCCGAACCGAGGTTCCAGGCCGAGATTCGAAGCGTCATGTTCGAAAGTCTAGACACAGCCGGCCGCCCTTGCAATGCAGCAACGGTGTCAAAGACCTGTGATGGCGCGATTGATCGCCGTCCGGCGTGCTCAGCCCTGCCGGGCCTTGAAGCGGCGCTGCACCTTGTTGATCACATAGACCCGGCCCTTGCGGCGGACCAGGCGGTTGGCGCGGTGCCGGCCGCGCAGCGATTTCAGCGAGTTACGGACCTTCATCTTCAAAATCCTGATGCTCTGGAAAGGCCGTGTTCGACAGGCCGGATATCGCAAAACGGGATCATCCCCGCCGGCGGCCATGCCGCCCGGGACGGCGGTTTCTAGGCGAAGCTACCGCCAAATGTCAATCGAAACTGCCCCGTCCCCAGCCGATTACTTAGGGGAATCAAGGACAGATCAGGTCCCGCGGGAACTCCACCATGGCCTCGCCTGTCGCGACCGTCTTCCCGGCGCGATTGCGGACCACGACGTCGATCAGGACATAGCGGGACTTTTTGCTCGCCCGCTTGGCCTTGATCAGCCCCGTCGGGCGGATGGTATCCCCGGGCCGGACCGGCTTGACCCACCTGGTTTCCAGCCGGCGGTGGATGGCGCCCAGCGGACCGGCCCAGCTGGCGATCATGCGCGTGATCGGCGCGTCGTCGTCATGCCGCGTCACGCCAAAACTCGGTCCCTCGATCCCCTCGCCGATCCGCAGGCTCTCGAAGCTGGTCGTCATGCCCCTGCTCCCGTTGCAGGGCGGACTATCGCATAGTCATGCCGGGTCCACGTTGACACCGATGCCGGCATGGCAGGTTTGTCCCCGGCTTTTCACGCCGCACCTTGCGAAATTGATTATATAGTATAATCAATTCATAAAACTGAGATGAGCCGGGAGAACGACCATGCCCAAGCTGAAACTGCCCAATATCGACGACGTCGTCGCGATCGATATCCACACCCATGCCGAGGAGCCCTGCGGGCTGCATGCCGACGACGGCTATGACGATTTCCAGGCGCAGATGGCGGAGTATTTCAAGTCGCCGAACAAGCATCCGCCGACGGTTGCGGAGACCGCCGCATACTATCGCGCCAAAAACATCGCCGCGGTCATCTTCCCGGTCGATGCCGAGCGCGAGACCGGTTTCCGCCGCTACAGCAATGACGAGATGCTGGAGGTCGCCTCGGAGAATCTCGACGTGCTGATCCCGTTCGTCTCGATCGATCCGCACAAGGGCAAGCTCGGGGTGCGCGAGGCAAAGAAGCTGATGGAGGAGTATGGCGTCCGCGGCTTCAAGTTCCATCCGACCATGCAGGGTTTTTATGCCAACGACCGCATGGCCTATCCGCTCTATGAGGCGATCAATGACGGCGGCGCGATCGCGCTGTTTCACACCGGGCAGACCGGGGTCGGCTCCGGCATGCCCGGCGGCATGGGCATGCGCCTGAAATATTCCAACCCGATGTACATGGACGATGTCGCGGCGGATTTTCCGGACCTGAAAATCATCCTCGCCCATCCCTCCTTTCCCTGGCAGGAGGAGGCGCTGTCGGTCGCGACCCACAAGCCGAACGTCTATATCGATCTCTCCGGCTGGTCGCCAAAGTATTTCCCGCCGATCCTGGTGCGCTACATCAACTCGATCTTGCAGGACAAGATGCTGTTCGGCTCGGACTGGCCTGTCATCACCCCCGATCGCTGGCTGTCGGATTTCGCAAAGCTCGACATCCGCGACGAGATCAGGCCAAAAGTGCTAAAAGCCAACGCGCGCCGGCTGCTCGGGATCTGATACCATCGTCATGCCCGGCCTTGTGCCGGGCATCCACGTCTTTCTTGCTGCGGTCTATAAAGACGTGGATGGCCGGGACAAGCCCGGCCATGACGACAAGAGACGCCTGAGCGGACGTGGGCCCACATCATCGGCGATAGCGCTGCTACTCAATAGGTGTGCCGTGAGCATCAAAGCCGTTGTCTTCGACGCCTACGGGACACTCTACGACATCCAGTCGGTCGCCGATGTCACCGAGGAGGCGTTTCCCGGCTACGGCGAGATCATCACGCAGGTCTGGCGCATCAAGCAGCTCGAATACACCTGGCTGCGTTCGCTGATGGCCCGCTACGAGGATTTCGCGGTCATCACCCGCGACTCCCTCGCCTACACGCTTCGCACGCTCGGCCTCAGCCATGAGCCCGGCGTCTTCGACACCATTATCGACAAATATCTGCATCTCGATCTCTATGGCGACGCGCTGGCCGCGCTGTCAGCGCTGCAGGACAAGCGGCTCGCCATCCTCTCCAACGGCAGTCCCGAGATGCTGAACGCGCTGGTGAAAAACACCGGCCTGGATCGCCTGCTCGAGGCCACGATCAGCATCGACGCCGGCAAGCTGTTCAAGCCTGCCCCAGCGGCCTATGCACTGATCGAATCCACACTGCACGTATCACCGGCCGAGGTGCTGTTCGTCTCCTCGAACCCCTGGGACGCCTGCGGCGCAAAAGCCTTCGGCCTGAATGTCGCCTGGATCGAACGCGTCACGCCGGAGGCGATGGCGCTCGCCTGCGTCGAAAGCACGGTGCTGCCGCCGCTCACTCTGTTCAAGGCAATCCGCACCCAGATGGATGAGCTGGGCCTTGCGCCCGATCACCGCATCCGCTCGCTCTCGGAATTGCCGGGGCTGCTCGCCCAAACCTAGGAATCACCATGAGTCTCGAATCCGTGCGCGCCTTCTTCGCCGAGAAGGCCCCCGACATCACTGTGATGGAAGCCCCCACCAGTTCCGCCACGGTCGCGCTGGCCGCCGAGGCGTTTGGCGTCGAGCCGGCGCGGATCGCCAAGACGCTCTCGCTGCGCGTCGGTGACCGCGTGATCCTGATCGTGGCGAGCGGCACCGCGCGCCTGGACAACAAGAAGGTGAAGGCAAAATTCGGCGGCAAGCCAAAAATGCTCGGGCTCGACGAGGTCGCCGGGATCACCGGCCACGAGGTCGGCGGCGTCTGCCCGTTCGGGCTGAAGGCGCCGCTGCCGGTCTATTGCGACGTTTCTCTTCGCGCCTTCGACATCGTCGTCCCGGCAGCCGGCTCGACCCACAGCGCGCTGAAAATCACGCCGTCACGGCTGGCCGAGCTCACGTCAGCCGAATGGATCGACGTGTGCCAGAACGGGGCGTGATCGCATCTCCGGGCAAGCTCGTTATTCTCAGCGATTGATCCGGGCGGCCCGGTCGCCGCGACGGACCGGCTGCGCGGGCGCTTGCGCATTGTCGTTGGAGGTGAACACCGCGCGGCACGGCTCGGAAAGCTGCGGCGTGTTGTAGCGCAGACAGGCAACGATACGATCGACATCTGGAATCTGCGCGCCACAGAGCCGCATGACATCCGGCGTGCAGGCCATCTGCTGCTCCATGGTGCCGCGATTGTCTTGCGCGACCGCCGCGCCCGGACCGACGAGGCTGCCCGCCGACAGTGCAAGGACAAGGATGATCCGCTGCGCCAGCATGTCCGGCTCCTTCGATGCCTGCGCGCGGGTTCCACGCGCGTCCCGACACTCGCCAATGAATGCGGCCGGGAAGGGTTCTGAACTCACAATAAAATGTGAAGTTCTTGTTCATGTTGTCATCCGGCGGCGGGCCGCGGACTTTGCCCGACATGCTGCCCTGCCCGATGCGCCGGTTGCCCGTCGCGCCAACATGTCGCGGCGCACGAATTCTGATTTTCAAAATACCGCTTGACATTTTCGTAAATCAGAAGCATGATCCGCGCTGTCCCGCGCTCACATGAGGGGCGCTTCGCGGTCGTCACGGACGTTGAGCGCGGGATGCGATGGACGTGTTGGATCGCAGCGCGGCTTGCCGCGCCGACGAACGATCTCGACACGGACGGCGAAGGCGTGTGGTCCTGGCCTCCCGACGCTGAGGTCAAGTCGCGCGAGATGATCGCGCGGCGACGGGGGCAAGAAAGCCCGGTCCCCGGGGAGAGCGCGTCATAAGCCGTAACACCATTGCGCAGGGAAGGCCGGTGTTCGGCCAAGCCTGTGGTTACTGCCGCCAGCTTTTTTATTTGCTGGCGGGCCATGGGTGCGGCCTGCACCCGGCCTTCCCTGCGCCCTCTGTTCTCAGAGGGACGCGACTGACGCAAGACTCGGGCGTTTCAGCGCCGCGAGAACCCTGAAGCTTGCTTTGAAACGCTCATCACACGCTCCACCGTCATGCCCCGCTTCAAGCGGGCTAAGGCGCCTCGCAATGACGGCAGACAGCACTCACTTCTTTTTCCCTTTTGCGAACTGCTGCACCAGAAACTCCGCCAGCACCTCGACGCGCGCAGGCCGCGGCCCGCCGGGCGGCGTCAGCAGATGAACCGCGCCTTCCGCCTGCTTCCAGCCCTTCAGGATCACCTCGACCTTGCCCGCGGCGATGGCGTCGCCGACGATGAACTCCGGCAGGTCGGCGATCCCGAGGCCCGCGAGCACGGCCGGCAGCAGCGCCTCGCCATTGTTGACGCGGAGTGGCCCCGCCGGGCGCACGCTGACCTCCTCGCCGGCGGCGTTGGTGTAGTGCCAGACATTCGGGTTCGACAGGTAGGCGTAGCCAAAGCATTTGTGGTCGGCGAGGTGCATCGGATGGGTCGGCCGGCCCTGGCGCTTCAGGTAGGACGGCGCCGCCACCGTGTAGCGCGGCATCGGGCACAGCCGCCGCGCGAGCAGCGAGGAATCCGGCAGCCGCGCGATGCGCAGGCCGGCATCAAAACCGTCACCGATCAGATCCACCGTCGCATCGCTGAGATGCAGGTCGATCGCGACCTCCGGATAGGTTTTGAAAAACTCGGGCAGCAGCGGCGCCACCATCTTGACGCCAAAGGTCATCGGCACCGCGAACCGCACCAGCCCGCGCGGGGTCGCCGACTGCGCCAGCACCTCGCTCTCGGCCGCTTCGCCATCGATGAGCAGGCGCGCGGCGCGTTCCGACAGCCGCTGCCCGGCATCGGTCAGCGCAAGCCTGCGCGAGGTGCGGTTGAACAGCCGCGCGCCCAACCGCTCCTCGAGCCGGCTCACGGCCTTGGAGACGGTCGCTTTCGACAGCGCGAGCTCGCCCGCGGCTGCCGCGAAGGAGCGCAATTCCACCACCTTGGCGAAGATCGCCAGCGCCTCGAAATCCGGGAGTTTTGCCATTTCTTTGGGTCGCCAGCACCAATTCTGGAAACAATGAGTTTCGATAGTTTCTATTTATGCATCATCCGGCAACGCTTATCCAGTGCCCAACGACATTCAACCATTCGAGGAAAAATCCCATGATCGAACTGAAACCTTTTGCAGGACTGGGCGGCGCCGACCACGGCTGGCTGAAGGCCAAGCACCACTTCTCCTTCGCGAGCTACTATGACCCGGAGAACATGGGCCACGGTGCCCTGCGGGTCTGGAACGACGACGAGATCGCGCCCAACACCGGTTTTCCGGCGCATCCGCATCGCGACATGGAAATCATCACCTATGTCCGCGAGGGCGCCATCACCCATCAGGACAGCCTCGGCAACAAGGGCCGCACCGAAGCGGGCGACGTGCAGGTGATGAGCGCCGGCAGCGGCATCCGCCACTCCGAATACAACCTCGAGCCGGTCACGACCAGAATCTTCCAGATCTGGATCGAGCCGACCACGGAGGGCGGCGCGCCGACCTGGGGCGCAAAGCCGTTTCCGAAGGGCAATCGCAACGGCAAGTTCGTGACGCTGGCGAGCGGCATCAAGGGCGACAATGACGCGCTGCCGATCCGCGCCAATGCGCGGGTGCTGGGCACCACGCTGAAGGCCGGCGAGACCGCGGAATATGAAGCGGACGAGGCGCGGCATCTCTACCTGGTGCCGGCCGTCGGCCGCGTCGAGGTCAACGGCGTTGCCGTCAACGCCCGCGACGGCGCCGCGATCCGCGACGAGGCGGCGTTGAAGATCACAGCACTGGAGGATTCCGAACTGGTGCTGGTCGACGCGGCGTAAGATCCCTCGCTCCACCCGTCATGGCCGGGCAAAAGCGCAAAGCGCGTCTTGGCATAAATGTCGCGGCCATCCACGACCTTCAACCAAGGAAGACGTGGATGTCCGCGACAAGCGCGGCATGACGACCTTCAAGCAATCACCAACGGAGACCAACCATGGCTAAAGTTCTTGTCCTCTATTATTCCGCCTACGGCCACATCGAAGCGATGGCGAACGCGGTGGCCGAAGGCGCCCGCGAGGCCGGCGCGACCGTCGACATCAAGCGCGTGCCGGAGCTGGTGCCGCCGGAGGTCGCCAAGGCCTCGTACTACAAGGTCGACCAGGCGGCGCCAGTCGCCACCATCGACGAGCTGGCGAATTACGATGCGATCATCGTCGGCACCGGCACGCGCTTCGGCCGCATGTCGTCGCAGATGGCGAACTTTCTGGATCAGGCCGGCGGGCTGTGGGCCAAGGGCGCGCTGCACGGCAAGGTCGGCGGCGCCTTCTCCTCGACCGCGACCCAGCATGGCGGCCAGGAGACCACGCTGTTCTCCATCATCACCAACCTCCTGCATTTCGGCATGACCGTGGTCGGATTGAACTACGGCTTTGCCGGGCAGATGAAGCTCGACGAGGTCACCGGCGGCTCGCCCTATGGCGCGACCACCATCACCGGCGGCGACGGCTCGCGGCAGCCCAGCGCCAACGAGCTTGCCGGCGCGCGCTATCAGGGCCGCACGATCGCGGAGACCGCCAGGAAACTCCACGGCTGAGCTGCATGGCTGAGCTTCATGGTTGATGCAAAAGGGGCGGCATTCTCCGATGCGAATGCCGCCGCTATCGGCTCAAAGCTCGTGCGGCGCGCGCTTGCCGAGCGCGCGGCCGACGCGCTCCGACAGTGCCGGATAGCGCCTGAGCCGCTGCGCTGCGTAATCGCGCAGCAGCAGCGGCAGGCCGCGCCAGCCGAGCAGCAGGCTGACATCGGTGAGCGGAATGGAGATGGCGCCAAAGCGGCGCTTGAAGGCGTAGTTGCCGATCGAGAGATCGAACCGCGTCACCCCCTGCGCGGACAGCGCATCGATGGTGCGCTCGATGATCAGGCGGCTCGGCGAACAATGCGACCAGCGCGAACCCGCATTGCTGATCCGCAGGAAGATGAAGGTGTTTTCACGCCGGATGCCGAGCGTGGTCGCAACCGTCGCCTCGTCGCAGGTCAACGCCGTGACCACGACGTAGCCGTCGCCGATTCCCTCGGCAATGAGCTCACGGTAGAATTTTGCGCGCGGGCCGCTGTTGAGATTGAATTCGAGGCCGAGGCTGCGCAGCCGCGCGTCCTGCTGGGCGTCGGTGGTTTCCAGGAGCTCCAGCGCCTCGGCGGAATTGGTGACGATGCGGAAGGCTGCGCCCGGGGAGCGGCTGAACACGCGCCAGCTCCGCGGCAGCTGCATGCGCCTGATCGCGGCGCGGTAGGAGCCGACGTTGTCGCCGACATCGATCAGGTTGCCGTTCAGGGAGCACGACCCGGCGCGGCCGAGCGCGGCGAAAGGATTGGTCCGCCCGCCAGGTTCGGACGGCATCTTTTGCAGCCGCAGCAGATCGGCCCCGCCTGGCAGCCGACGCAACGCCGACACCAGCGCCTTGCAGAGCGCCGCTGTCCCGACGGGATCATCCGGTGCACTGCGTGCCAGCAGCGGCGCGTTGTAGTCGGTGAGGCCGAGATCGGCGAATTCGACGATGCGGATGCCGCCCTGCGCCCGCCGCACCAGCGGCAGCAGCGCGATCGGCTCCGACGTGGCCGCGTCCAGCACCACCGCGATCAGCGGCTCGAGCGTCCCGGTTTCGCCAAAGGCGTGGTACCAGGCGCGAAGCCAGCGCCGGTCCTGAAAGGGTGTCCCCGCGCTGTCAGCGGTCCAGCGCAAGATGGCCTGCCGCCAATCGGCGACCAATTCGACGCGAAACCGGTTCGCGCGCGGCCGGGCGGCCGCTTGCGGATCTCCCTTCAGGTCTCTTGCCGACAATACGGTCATGCTACCCCTCGCCGCGCCCTTCCAGCCCTCTCAAAGGTCGCGAAGACAATCCGCCGTTGTCCCGATCCGGGACGAACGGCGCCTTCCGCCGTTCAGTTTGGCAAGAGGGGTGCCGTCCTACCCCGGAGATTGTTGACCGGTCGCTAATCAGTGCCGTGTATGGCTAACGCAGAGATTGTCAGGCGCTTTACCATGACGTCAGGCCCCGCATATCAGGTGCTTTTCCTCGACGCCGGCGCTGAGATGCAGTGCGGTGTCGGCCAGTTCACCCGACGTCAGCGGTACGCCACCGCCTACTACGCCCTCCGCTGACTTCTGCGCCGCGGTCAGACCGCCTTGCGACGGCCTCAGTCCCGTTGCCGGGACACGGCGCAGACCTCCCGAGGTAAGACCAACCGCCTTCGCCGCATACCCGCCGGATATACCACCCCGCCCCTTGATGACCGTGGACTTCGCGATTGGCAGCCCGCTCGTCCGGCCGGGTAGGCCTCTTATCCGTTGTTTGTTCATCGGGCCGCGGCTTTGCTCCACGCTTTCTTCAGACCCCACCTCGCGATGACGCCCTTGCGCTTCGCTAATCCTTCGCCGCCATCAGGCTGGATAGAGGACTTCCACCTCCAAGCTGTCGTTCATACTCGGCACACCGCCCGTGGCCCGCCAGCAATAAGAAAAGCTGGCGGCAGGAACCACAGGTTCAGCCGAATCGTCCCGGCATTCCCTGCGCGATGGTTTTAACGCTTATGGCGCGCTCTCCCCAGGAACCGGGCTTTCTTGCTCCTGTCGCCCGCAAGATCATCTCTCGCGAGCTTGACCTCAGCGTCGGGAGGCCAGGACCACACGCTTTTGCGTCCGCTTCAGCGCCGTTCGTCCGCACGAATGATCGCGCGCGTCGCCAAAGCGTCCACCGCATCCCGCGCCCCACGTGTCGTGACGATCGGCCGAAACGCCCCTCTGTCGAGCGAGGCGGGACGGCGCGGATCATGCCTCTGATTTGGGGTCGGCGTCAAGCCTGTTTCTGTAAATCAGAACATGATCACTGCGACGGATTGGCACGACGGGCAATTTGCGCATGGCACAGATGTACGAATTGTAGGGTGGGCAAAGGCGCTCTCGCCATGCCCACCATCTTTCCGTGATCGAGCATGGTGGGCACGCTTCGCTTTGCCAACCCTACTCATCTACAGCGGCTTGATCTGGACTTTGCGGAATTTCACCACGCCGGAGCCGTATTGCAGGGCGATCGGCCCGGCGTTCAGGTGTCTCGAGTCCTGCACGTCGGCGGTCTTCTGGCCGTTAAGGACGATCGTGAGATGCGGTCCCTGCGCCGTGATCTCATAGGTGTTCCATTTGCCGCCGGCCTTCGGCATCGGATCGACTTTTGCGGTGTCGACGATCGCGCCGGTGCCGTAGCTCGGGTCGGGACGCTTGTCGAAGATGTTGACCTCGTAGCAAATCTTGGAGTCGATCTTGTCGGCCTGGGCGCAGCGGATGAAGATGCCGCTGTTGGCCTCGTCGTCGACCCAGAACTCGGCGCGAATCTGAAAGTCCTTGTAAGAATTCTTGCTGACGAGATAGCCGAGATCCTTGCCATCGAGCTTGTCGGCAGTCAAAAGCCCGTCCTTGAACGTCCAGTTGGCCTTGCCGACCTCGCCCCATTCGCCCTTGCCGGACTGGTCCATCAGCGTGACCCAGCCATCGTCGCCGAACGCAAAACCGGCATATTGCACGGCGGCAGCGCCGATGAGCGCCGCCGCGAGCGTCGAGATTTTTTTCATTGGTTGTCCTCCCTAAGCGCCTTTGGTTGCGCGGCAAGGTAGTGGCCGCTCATTGCGGCGTAAATGCTTTTCGATGCTGCAATTGCGTCGACCGGATGTTTGCCGTCCCGCCTTGCACACCTGGAATAATGAGAGCTGGCCTGGGTTCGGGAGAGCGCAGACTTAAACATCAATCATCCGGGGAAGAAACAATGACGAAAAGCAACCGGCTCGTCCGCACCCTCGCACTGCCGCTCGCGCTTGCCGCGAGTTTGAGCGTCGGCTCGGCCGCCGAGCTCAATCCCGCCGCCGTGATCTACAAGCTGCCCGACCAGATCCCCTGGAGTGCGGTCGACGCGCGCGGCGCGCAGAACGCCGTCGTGGTCGGCGATCCCTCCAAGCCGGGCTTCTACATGGTCTACACCAAATGGACCAAGGGCAACCATTTCAGCCGCCCGCACTTCCATCCCAACGACCGCTACATCGTGGTGCTGCAGGGCACCTGGTGGGTCGGCTCCGGCGCAAAATTCGATCCCGAGCACGGCACCGTGGCGATGCCGGCGGGGAGCTTCGTCACCCATTTCGGCAAGCAGGTGCATTGGGACGGCGCCAAGGACGAGGATGCCGTGCTGCTGATCATGGGCGAGGGACCGGCCACAGCGACCGCGGTTGCGGAGGAGAAGTAGGAGGCGACGTTCGCAGGACCGACCGGCGCCAGAGCCAAGTTAGCCTTGGTGCTCGGTCCGCGTCGCGAGCGTCCGACAGCTGATCTTGGGCTCCCTTTTGCACCGCTGGCACCTAGGAGCGGCGCTCGCACGTTCGTCATTGCCGACGCAGCCTACAATGCCGATCACATTCGCGACGTTGTCACCGAGAAGGGCGCCGAAGCCGTCATTCCGAACACCCCCCTCACGGCCCTAGAACACCGGCCCACAAACATCTCTCGACGCGGCGTCAGCTCGTCAAATGCTACATCGGCAAGCTGAAGCAATTTCGTCGGGTCGCGACCCGCGAAAAAAATGACCGCAAGCAACTACCTCACCATCGCTGCAATTGCGGTATGACTCAGGTAGCTGGCGACACAACTAATTCAACACGCAGGGAAGGTCTCCCTTCTCGATCGCCGCCGCTATCTCCGACAACGGCGACTCTAGCTTCTCCGGCAACTTTATCGCTTTTAGTTGAGCAGCCACTTCATTCAGCATCATCCGGTGGACACGATCGGCTTCTTCTGAGCCTTTTTGTTTAGACGGAGACTTCTTGGCCTTGAAGCTTTCGACTGCGTCCTTCAGATGAAATCTGTTGCAGAACATCATACCTGGCAGGCGCGCCCCAATATCTGCCAACTGATCCGCGGCTAGCATCTTATGGGGATCGGTAAAAAACACCAAGCCTCGACAGTCGGTAAAGACGACGGAAAGCGGGTCCTTAAATAGATTGACCAGTGTTACCGCCCCCAACGAAACGCCCAACAACGTACATTCATGAAATAACAGACGAGAGTCGGCTCGATACCAGTTGTCATCCGTCAATGCCCCCCTTCGTTCCCTGCTTTCCTTTATCTTTCGCATCTCGCCGACAACGACGCATCGACGTAGCCTTATGTCAGAGCCGGATTGGAGATCGAGGTCTGAGCCGATCGTGAACTGTGAGTCACAAATGTTAACCTTGTGCAGCCACCCCGAACCACCGAATCGGCTGACCAGACCCGTCAACGTTGATTCTCTCAGGGACCACTTTGCGCCAGCAAGCTTAATTGACCCATCTTGAAAAGAGCACGCGTCGAGATGGGAGTCCTCCAGAACGAGGCTAATAGCCGAATCGCTAAATTCTGAATTTGCGACACTGACCTCCTTGAACTCGCATCCGCGAAGTTGCCATTTTGACGCATGCAAGTCGCGTATAGAGACTTTTGAGAACTTAACATTTCTGAGAAAGGCGCGCTCTACTGCAACCTTCCTAAGGTCCGCTTCCTCGATCGCGCCCCCGGCAAGACTTAAACGATCCAGTAATTTTCCAGACGCAAACGCGATTCTTCGGGCCAGCGCATTGGTGCTCGGCCGGACCTCTTTCCCTCGACGTATTGCGGAATCGACAAGCCTCCCAAAATATTGATTGTCGCGCGCAAAACTTCCGAGAAAATATATTATTTCACGACCGATCGGATCCTCAGAGAACTCATTGAATCTGCCGATCCAGTTCTTTGTCCCTTCAGCGGTATTCGCGACCAGCCACTGCGCGACAAAAAACTCCGAATAGGATTTATGACCAAATTTTAGAGAGTCATCATCCCCGAATGATAAAAATGAGCACACGCGAATGTCTGCGAACGCATGTTCGTGCGGAGAACTGCTTGTTCCGAGTGAAGCGATTACTGATGGAAGTCTAGCCCGAGAAATCGCGACCAAAACCTCACGCGCCGTAAGTATGATCTTCTTCTCTTTCAGCATGACAAGTGCGATCTCGCAACAGGCGAGAAGTCTTTCCTTCATAGAGAGGAACTGCTTGGAGCGACTTTCGACGACACGCGTCGCGCAGAACTGAGTATAAAGATTATAGAGGGTAGCGGGTCCAATGGATTTTGTTTGAGAAACCCTCACCGTTCCCTGTAGAATCGTAGCGACGACCATTTGCAAGAGCAATGGTCGCGTCATAAGGTCTTCAAGGTCGTAAATTCTGTACAGAAATTCTTTGATCTTCGCGGATGACAACTTAGTTTTTTGATTTAGCTCCGTCTCGTGTTTCTGGAGATACTCGCTGATTTTGGCATATGACAACTGGGAAATCGAGAGAACGTTGCTGAGGGCTTCGGATGGGACCGTATGGCGGTTTACAATACCCAATGTTCTCAACAACGCCGGGATATCGCGCTTAATCGCATCAAGCCCTTCGAATTTCGGAGTTTTACCGAGGTTTCGCGTCAGCGCTTCTGACATTTCATCGAAAGATTCGAAGTAAGTCGGCCTTGTAGATACAACGCATGGGGATAAAGACGAAATAAGCGGCGCAAGGCGCTTAAGATGTGCCGCACGCTCTATCGCAATGGCTCCAGTTTCTATTTCGTCAAATCCGTCAAGCAGGATGAGAAGTTTTCCTGCCGCTAGTTGCGTTTCAAAAACCTGTCTCGTCGGCGAAATGTGATTGCTCTCGCGAAGAGAAGTAGAGATGAAAGTCCAAAGATCGGGAGACTGGAGTAGGCCGCGCAGCCTGAACGAAAGCGGCAGAAATGCATCCTGTCGTTCGATCCTAAGTTTGGCTTGCTGGTAGTGAACATGATCGAGGACAGTTGTCTTTCCGGACCCGAAGTCGCCGCACAATATGAGCAAACTCTCGCCCGAGTTACACCAATCCAGAATGAACGAGGCAACGTCGGATACAACAGTCGCTTCTCGACGTCCGCGGCGAAGACCTTCGAGCTTTAGAAAATCATGAAAGATTGGTTTCGATTGGTAGTCGTGCACAATTTTGAGGAGCGACTCCGAGTAATTGAAAAGATCATTTTCCAGGTCGTAGATGGTAGACAGCCGAAGCCAACCTTTGCCGAAGACGGCTGATCTGGCGTCTTGCGAGAACTTCTTGTCCGTAATGCAAATGGCCTGCTGAATTGTCCCAGCGCGCAGAAGATCGCTAGCGGTGTTCAAAAATGGGGTTATTTCATTTATCCCAACAGTGGCTGTCCTGCTTTTGGCCTCGACCATAATCGTGAAAAGGCCGGCGCCGGAAATCTGCTTCGAAACGATAAGGTCAATTTGATGTCCGCCGATCCGAACATCTCGTGTGACTTTGTAGCCGAGAGCCTCATAGTAAGTCGAAACTAATAGTTCGAACTTGTCGCCAATTCGCTTTGTCGACGGAAGTGTTGCCACTGCATCTATTCCTTGGTCTGGAAAAGTGGGCTAGTAGCACCCGCTGGGGTTGCGCGAGAGTAGTATTGAACAACACTCGTGTCGAGGGACGTATTGGCGAACGAACGATGCTGTCCCCGGACGGGCGTGGTCGAGCGGGACCGTGGAACGCGGCAGTTCAGGGTCGACCTTCAATTAACTTACGGGCGCATACTGTTCACTCAGCCGCTACACTAGCACTGGTCGGCCGGCACCGGGGTCTCATGGTTCGAGACGCCGCGCTTTCCGTACACCGTTCGCGACGACGCATGAGTGAAAGCGCAGCTCCTCACCATGAGGGTATGGCTTGACGCCCGGAATGAAACCTCATCGCGAGGAGCATCGCGCCAGCGATGCGTCACGAGGGATGGGCCGCAAGCGAGATGAAGGTGGCCGATGGCTGCGAGATCGCGCCGCTCAGGCGCGTGCGCGATTCTTCTGCGAGGCGGCCTCTGGTTGCAACGGCGGCGAGGCGGCCAGGGCTTGCGGCTTCAACAGCTCGGCGAGCTGGATGGGCGGCAGCGGTTTCGAGAACAGAAAGCCCTGCATCTCGTCACAGGCATGGCTGCGCAAAAAGGCCTCCTGCTGCGCATTCTCCACGCCTTCGGCGACCACCGTCATGCCGAGTGCCTTGCCCATGTTGATGATCGCCTGGGCGATGGCCTGGTCCTCGGTGTCGTCGTGCAGATCGCGAACGAAGGACCGGTCGATCTTGATGGTGTCGATCGGAAAGTGCTTCATCAGCGACATCGACGAATAGCCGGTGCCGAAGTCGTCGATCGCGAGGCGAATGCCGCGGCTCTGGATCGCGGTGAGCACCTTGACCGCGCGCGCCACGTTGCCCATCACCATGCTCTCGGTGACCTCGAGTTGCAGCAGGGTCGGCGACATGCCGCTGGCGATCAGCGCCTCGTCGACGTCCTGCAACAGGCGGTCGTCGGCGAACTGCCGCGGCGAGAGATTGACCGCCATCGAGACCGGCCGGAGGCCGCGGCGCTGCCAGGCCATGTTCTGGGCGCAGGCTTCGCGCAGCACCCAGCGGCCGATCGGCACGATCAGCCCGGTTTCCTCGGCGAGCGGAATGAACTTCATCGGCGGGACCATGCCGAGTTCGGGATGGGTCCAGCGCAGCAGCGCTTCCACGCCGGTGATCTGCCGGGTCTCCATGTCGACCTTGGGCTGATAGTGCAGCGAGAGCTGCTCGCGCTCCACCGCGCGGCGCAGCGCGGTCTCCAGCGTCAGGCGCTCGATCGACTGGGTCTTGACCTCCGTGGAGAAGAATCGGAAGGCGTTCTTGCCGTCGTCCTTGGCAAGATACATCGCCATGTCGGCGTTCTTGGTCAGCGCCTGGGCGTCCGTGCCGTTCTGCGGATACATCGCGATGCCGATTGAGGCCGTGGTATGGCACTCATGACCGTTCAGCAGCACCGGCCGGCTCAGCTCGGCAAGCAGGCTCGTGGCGATCCGTTCGACATCGGCGATCTCGCCGCATTCCTCCAGCAGCACGACGAACTCGTCGCCGCCGAGCCGCGCCACGACGTCGCTCGCGCGCAGCACGATGCGCAGCCGCTTGGCCACCTCGACCAGAAGCGCGTCGCCGGCATCATGGCCGAGCGAATCGTTGATGACCTTGAAACGATCGAGATCGATGAAGAGCAGCGCGAACTGCCGCCCATGCCGCGATGCCACCTCGATCGCATGGTGCAGCATCTCGTTGAACATTTCGCGGTTCGGCAGGTCGGTCAGGCTGTCATGGGAGGCGAGATACTCGATGCGCTCATCGGCCTTGCTCTTCTCGTCGGCGCGGTCGAAATTCTCCAGGGCAAAGGATACGTTGTCGGCGAGCCGCTGCAGGAGTTCAACGAATTCCGGGGTGAAGGTCCCCTTCTCGGCGGCGACGAACAGCATGATGCCGACCACCCGACCGCCGACCAGCAGCGGATAGGCGGCACCGGAATTCGCGCCGTCGTCGCGCAGCCGCGCGTGAAACACCTGGGTCGTCTGATCGGCCAGATAGTCGTTGCAGATGCAGGCCAGCCGCGAGCGGAACGCCCGCCCGCTGAGGCCCCGCCCTTCCGGATGGGCCTCGTTGATGGACAGTCTCACCTGCCGCGAGCTTGCCGCGGTCGGGCCTGCGGCGGCCACGATGTCGAGATAGTCGCTGTCCGGCCTCACCAGCCCGATGTTGATCGAGGTGAACTTGCCGCCTTGCGCCGCGGCCCGGCAGACCAGATCGAACAGCTCGTCGCGCGACTTCGCCCGCATGATGGCTTCGTTGGTCGCGCTGAGCGCGGCGAACATCTGCGCCAGCCGCTCCTTCTGCTCATCGGCCGTCGCCTTCTCCTCGGCGCGGTCGAAATTGTCGAGCGCAAACGAGACGTTTTCTGACAGCCGCTGCAACAACCCGATCAGTTCGGGGCTGAACACGTTAAGCTCGTGCGACAGAAAGCGGAGCGCGCCAATGGCGCGGCCGTTCTTCAGCAGCGGGAAGGCCGCGCCGGAGCGCACCCCGTCTCGCCGCGCGGCCGCGTGCAGGGAACCGATCGTCTCGAAGTCCCGCAGATAGTCGTTGGAGATGCAAGGCCGCAGCGTGCCCATCGCTGTCCCGGTGATGCCGCGTCCTTCGGGCATCTGCACATTTGCCGACAGCCGTGTTTGTTTGGTCTGATCGCCACGCGGACCCGCGGAGGCGACGATTTCCAAAAACTCGTCGCCCGGCTTCTCCAGCACGACCGCGGTCGAGATGAAGTCGCCGCCGACGACAGCCGCCTCGCAGACCAGCTTGAACAATTCGCTGCGCGATTTCGCGCGCATGATCGCCTCATTGGTGGCGCTGAGCGCCGCGAACATACGCGCCAGCCGCTCCTGCTGCCGGTCGGCGCTCGCCTTCGCCTCGGCGCGGTCGAAATTGCCGAGCGCGAACGACAGATTCTCCGCGAGACGCTTCAGAAGGCCGATCAGCTCCGGGCTGAACGTATTCACCTGGTCGGACAGGAAGACCAGGGTTCCGATCGCTTCGCCGCTCTTGAGCAGCGGAAACGCCGCGGCCGACCTGTTCTTGCCTTTGACGTCCTTGTAGAAATGCCAGTTCTTGCCGAATTCGGCGACGTAGTCGTTTGAAATGCGCGGCTGCCGTGTCCGGAATGCGATGCCGGTGATGCCCTGCCCTTCCGGACGCGATGCATCGGTCGAAATGCGGATCTGCAGCACCCGCTCGCGATCAAGGCCGGCGGAGGCGACATGTTCGAGAAAATCGGCGCCGGGCCGCTGCAGCGAGATGGTGGTCGAGGTGAAGTCGCCGCCGACCACGGCCGCCTCGCACACCAACTCGTACAGCTCCTCGCGGGAGCTCGCGCGCATGATGGCTTCGTTGGTCGCCGACAGCGCCGCGAACATGCGCGCCAGCCGCTCCTTCTGCTCGTCGGCCCTGGCCTTTTCCTCCGCACGGTCGAAATTGACGAGCGCGAAGGAGACGTTCTCCGCAAGGCGCTGCAACAGGCCGATCAGCTCGGAGCTGAACACGTCGCGCTCGCTCGACAGGAAGCGGAGCACGCCGATCGTGTTGCCATTCTTCATCAGGGGCAGCGCGGCGCCGGAGCGGATTCCCGCCTCCTGGGCCGCCTTGAACAGGGGACCGGAGCTGCCGAAATCCCGCTGGTAATCGTTGCTGATGCAGGGTTGCCGCGAGCGCAGCGCCCGCCCTGCAAAACCCTGCCCCTCGGGCAGATCTTCCAGAGCCGACAAGCGGACCGTCATGGCCCGCTCGCGGTCGGGGCCGGCGGAGGCGACGTTTTCCAGGAAAAAGGAATCGTCGCGCAGCAGCGCGATGGCGGTGGACGAGAAATCGCCGCCGACCACGGCCGCCTCGCACACCAGGTCGAACAGCTGTTCGCGCGATTTCGCGCGCATGATGGCTTCATTGGTCGCACCGAGCGCGGCGAACATGCGGCTAACGCGCTCCTTGTCGCGGTCGGCCCTGGCCTTCTCCTCGGCGCGGTCGAAATTCTCCAGCGCAAAGCCGACATTCTCGGCCAGCCGCTGCAGCAGCTTGATCAGTTCGGGTCCGAAGGCATCGATCTCGCTCGACAGGAACACCAGGGCGCCGATCGGCTCGCCGTACTGCAGGAGCGGCAGCGCCGCCCCGGATCGCGTGCCGCTCTCGAGCACGACCTTCGAGAAATGTCCGGTTTCGCCGAAGGTGGCGATATAGTCGTTGCTGACGCAGGGCTTTCGCGAACGGAACGCGCGCCCGGTGAGGCCCTGGCCTTCGGCAAGATCCGCGCGTGCGGACAGCCGGACCCGCAGTGCCCGCTCCCGGTCGGGGCCGGCGGATGCGACATTCTCCAGGAAATCGGCGCCCGGCCGCTGCAGCGCGACTGCGGTCGAGGTGAAGTCGCCGCCGACGACGGCGGCCTCGCAGACCAACTCGAACAATTCGCCCTGCGATTTCGCGCGCATGATCGCCTCGTTGGTGGCGCTGAGCGCCGCGAACATCCGCGCCAGCCGCTCTTCCTCGCGGGCAATGCGCGCCCGTTCCTCCTCGCGCGCGAAATTGTCGAGCGCAAACGAGACGTTTTCCGCCATGCGCTGCAGCAGCGACACCAGGTGCAAGGTGAGTGAGCCGGCCTCCCGTCGCGTGACCAGCAGCACGCCCACGCCCTTGCCGTGGCTATACAGCGGCAGCGCCGCCGCCGCGCGAACCTGCGCCTTTGCGGCCCCTGCACGCCAGGCAAGCGAACTTGGGTCGTTGAGATAGTCGTTGATGATGCAGGGCTTCCCGTCGCGGAAGGCGCGGCCGCAAACGCCTTCACCCTCCGGAGTGCCGGCCACAATCGAAATGTCGACGCTGCGCAGCCTCGGAACGTCCTCGCCGAATCCGGCGGCAAAGCGCAGCAGGCCGGTCGCAGGCTCCAGCAAAAAGACCGATGTCGCCAGAAAGTCGCCGCTGGAAAACGCAGCTTCGCAGACTTTGGCGTATAATTCGTCCGGTGACTTGGCGTACAGGATCGCTTCGTTGGTCGCACTCAGCGCCGCGAAGGTCCATGCGAGATTGGTCTCCAAGATCCTAACACTCCCGGCGGCAATTCTTGCCTTCCCGGCGCGCTTTATGCGGCAGCGACGCCTAAACGGACGTTAGGGAGGGTCCTAAACCATGATTCAAAGTAAATGGCGGGCGAACAATTTGTCCGCCGAAACCAAAAATTAATCCTGCCGCGGCGGTGCCTCGCCGGTCCCGAAAATTCTGCAGGCCTGTGCGGTCTTTTCGGTGATTGCCATCGCGGGCGTGCTTTGCGACCATGGTTAACGTTCAAGCAAGATCCGCCCCGCGCGGACACCCCTGAGGAAACCCAAGGAACACGACATGCCGATGGTTACGGCCGATCGCCTCACGCGCATCGGCACCAGGCTGCTCAAGGCCGCCGGCGCATCGGACGAAGAGGCGAGCGCGGTCGTCACCGGCTGCGTCGCGGCCAATCTCGCCGGCCACGATTCCCACGGCGTCATCGCGATCCCGACCTATATCGACCGCATCAAGGCCGGCCATATCGTGCCCGGCGCAACGTGGGAAATCGTGCGGGAAACGCCGACCACGACCGTGATCGACGGCCATTGGGGGTTCGGCTTTCACGTCAACGCCAAGGCGATGGCGCTGACCGTCGAGAAGGCGAAGACCGCCAACCTCGCGGCCTGCACGGTGTTCCGGCAAAGCCATGTCGGCCGGCTCGCCGCCTATCCGCTGATGGCCGCGCGCGAGGGCATGATCGCGCTCGCCACCGCCGATTCCGGCCGCTCGCCCAAACATGTCGCGCCATTCGGCGGGCGCGAGGCGCGGCTCGGCACCAATCCGATCGCGATCGCGGTGCCCTCCGATCTCGAAGCGCCGTTCTACCTGGACATGGCGACGTCGGCGGTCGCGGCGGGAAAGATCCAGCTTGCAGTCGCGCGCGGCGAAAGCATCCCGAAGGGCTGGATCATCGACGCCGAGGGACGCGCCACCACCGATCCGCGCGATTATCGCAAGGGCGGCGCGCTTTTGCCGCTCGGCGGCAGCGAAGGTTACAAGGGGTCGGGCCTCGCTGCCATGGTCGAAGTGCTGTGCGGGCTTTTGACGGGCCTCGGCTTCGGCGTCGAACCGACCGGGCGGCACAATGACGGATGCTTCATGGCCGTGTTCAACGTCGCGGCGTTCCGGCCGCTCGCCGACTTCAAGCGCGAGGTCGCCGACTTCGCACGTTACCTGAAATCGACCCCGCCGTCGGAAGGCTCGACCGGCGTGTTCTATCCGGGCGAAGTTGAATACTTGCGGGAACAAGCGCGGCGGCGCGAGGGCATCGCGATCGAGGACGCGACCTGGGAGAAATTTTCCGCGCTCGCGGCCGAATACAAGCTTGCCGGGGAGCTCGATCTTGCGTGACGGGAGGATGGCATGACACGGCAGATGGCCCTGGTCGGCTTCCTGCAGGCCCAGAACTGCACCAATCTGCCGAGCTCGTGGCGGCATCCGGCCTCGCGCGACGATTCCATGTCGGCGGACTATTATCAGGAGATCGCGCGCATCCTGGAAGCCGGCAAATTCCACATGGCGTTCTTCGACGATCGCCTGGCGATGCCCGACCGCTACGGCAACGATCACGCGCATACGGTGGAATATGGCATCCGCTGCGTGAAGATGGATCCCATCATCGTGCTGACCACGATGGGCATGGTCACCGAAAAACTCGGGCTCGCTTCGACCTGCTCGACCACCTATTTTGAGCCGTTCGACGTGGCGCGGCGCTTTGCGACCCTCGACCTGATGACCGGCGGCCGCGCGGCGTGGAACGTCGTGACCTCGGTGAACGATGGCGAAGCGCTCAACATGGGCAAGGACAGCCATCTCGCGCATGATTTGCGCTACGACCGCGCCGACGAGTTCATGGAGGTCGTGCTCGGCCATTGGGACAGCTGGGACGATGGCGCCGTCATCATTGACAAGACCAGTGGCCGCTTCGCCGATCCCACAAAAGTCAGGCGGCTCGACCATGCCGGCGCGTTCTTCAGGTCGCGCGGACCGTTCACGGTGCCGCGCTCGCCGCAGGGCCATCCGGTGGTGATCCAGGCCGGCGCCTCCGGCCGCGGCCAGCGGTTTGCCGGCCGCTGGGGCGAGGTGATCTTCACCGCCGCACGCAACCTCGCCGGCGCGAAGCAGGGCTATGATGCGATCCGGGGCGAGGCGGCCAAGGCGGCGCGCGATCCCGACCAGATGTTCCTGTGCAACCTGGTGACGCCGGTCTGCGCCGCGACCAAGGCAGAGGCCGAGGACCGGATGGCGCTGATCGAAAGACTGCCGCTCGAGATCGATGCGCTATCGCTGCTCGCGGAGGGACTGAATTTCGATTTCGCCGCCAAGGATATCGACGAGCCGCTGAGCACCGAGGAACTCGCGGGCATGCAGGGCATGCTCGGCATTCGCGACGGCGTGCTGCGCACCTCCGGCAAGAGCAATCCGACGACGCGCGATTTCATCACCTTCTCCGGCCGCGGCCAGACCCAGGATGCCATCGTCGGCGGACCGAAGGAGATCGCCGACAGGCTCGAAGAGATGTTTGTGGGCCGCGGCTGCGACGGTTTTGTCATCGCCGCGACCTACGTGCCGGGCTCCTATGCCGACTTCGTCCGTCATGTCGTGCCGGAATTGCAGCGCCGCGGGTTGTTCCACAAGGATTACATCGGCAAGACGTTGCGCGAAAATCTGGGGCTGAAGCGGCCGGGCGTCGGCGCCTGGAAAACCTCGCCCGCCGCAGCTGCGGAATAGGAGAAGACATGCGCTGGCTGAAATTCACCACTGCAGGCAAGACGTCCTGGGGCCTCGTCGAGGGCGACCATGTCGTGCGAGTCGATGGCGATCCATTCGGCGCGCATGAGCGCACCGCAGAGTCGCACGCACTCGCTGACGTCAGGATCGAGCTGCCGCTGGTGCCGCGCACCTTCTATTGCGTCGGACTGAACTACATAAAACATCTCAAGGAAGCCGCCGACCGGCGCGGCGAGGTGCCGGCCGTGCCCGACCGGCCCGAGGTCGGCTACCGCGCGCAGAACGCGCTGATCGCCCATGACGAGGACGTGAAAATCCCGTCATTCGCCACCGAGAAGATTCACTACGAGGGCGAACTGGTCGTCATCATCGGCAAGAAGGTCAAGCATCTGACGGCCGAGAACGCGATGGATTGCGTGTTCGGCTACACCATCGGCAACGACGTCTCGGAGCGCACCTGGCAGAAGGCCGATCGCGGCCTGTGGCGTTCCAAGAACGCCGACACCTTCAAGCCGATGGGGCCATGGATCGAGACTTCGGCCGATCTCGACAGGATGGAGACCATCATCCGCGTCAACGGCCGCGAGACCTACCGCTTCAAGACCAACGACATGATCTTCGGTGTTGTGCCGTTCCTCGTCGAGCTGACGAAATACTTCACGCTGTGGCCCGGCGATGTGATCTGGATGGGCACCGACGGCGCCTCGCCCGATCTCAGGCATGGCGACGTCGTCGAAATCGAGATCACCGGCATCGGCACCCTGCGCAACCGCTTTATGCGCGAAGACGCGTAGGGTGGGCAAAGGCGCTCTTGCGCCGTGCCCACCATCCTGCCGCAGGCATCACCTTCGCGAACCGTGGGCACGCTTCGCTTTGCCCACCCTACCGATCTGCGTCGCAGCTACACCGGCGCGGTCAGCGCCTCGGCGATCGCCCGCACCGGCGTCTTGTGTTTCGCGGAGACGAAATCCTCGAACTCCGCGGGTCCGAATTCCTTGCCGTCGCCGCCGGTAATCTTGACCCGCCAGCCTTCGCTGGCCAAGACCCGCGCGTTGGCGAGCACGATATAGGCGCTGCTTCTCTCGCGGGTGATGGTCTGGTTGTCGCGTGCTGCGATCATCTTGTAGGCCAAGGCCGGTCCCTCTCACGCTGGTGGCGAAACATGGGGCGGGACCGTGAACGCCCCGCTTGGCTCCAATTCGGCCACAGCGTGTCAATTTGACGGCTATCCCGTCACAATCGCGACGGCAGTTTTGGGGGACCGGTGCGGGCGCACCGTTCATCACGCCCCGACCGCGTTGCGCGCGATGACGTCGCGATAGAAGGATGCGGAGAGTTTTGGCGTGCGCGCCTGGGTCTCGAAGTCGACATGATACAATCCGAACCGTTTTTCGTAGCCGTAGATCCACTCGAAATTGTCCATCAGGCTCCACAGGAAATAGCCCTTGACCGGCACGCCGTCGGCGATCGCGCGCTGCAGCTGCGTGAGATAGTTGCGCAAGAACATGATGCGGTCGAGGTCGTAGACCTCACCGTCCGCGGCACGCTTGTCGATCGAGGAGGTGCCGTTCTCGCTGATGTAGATCGCATCGACGTTCCAGATTTCTGCGGCAAGCCGCGGCGCCCAGTACATCGTCTCCGGGGCGATCCTGAGCCAGTCCGAACTCATGTGCGGAAAGGACGACGGAACGGGCAAGACTTTAAAACCCGACGGATGGTCGGAGGCTGCGATGTAATATCCGGGCGCATAGATGTTGAGGCCGAGAAAGTCGGTCGGCATCGAAATGATCTTCAGCTCCTCGGCCGTGAATTTTGGCGCGTTCGCGCCGGCATATTTCAGAAAGCCGTCGGTGTACGCACCGGTGAGGATCACGTTCAGAAAGCCCGCGTTCAGTTCGCGCGTCGCGACACGAGTAGCCTCGATGTTGGCGGGCGTGTCGATCGCCGGCACACAGGAGGCGATGTTTTCCGCGACGCCGACGCGGGTGCCCGGGCGGCCATGGGCGCGGATCGCCTGCACCGCAAGGCCATGCGCGAGCGCGACGTGATGGCGTGCCTGGTTCACCTGCGCCTGCGGCAGTTTCAAGCCCGGCGCGTCGATGCCGATGCCGTAGCCGAAATACACGAACCGCCCGCATTCGTTCACCGTGAAGAATGATTTGACGCGATCGCCGAGGCGCGTGGCGACATGCGCCGCATAGTCGCCGAACGCGCGCGCCGTGTTGCTCGACAGCCATCCTCCGACCCGGTCCTGCAGCGCCTGCGGCAGGTCCCAGTGATAGAGCGTGGCGTGGGGCTCGATGCCGCGCGCAAGCAGTTCGTCGACGAGGCGATCGTAGAAATCGAGCCCTTTCGGATTGGGCGTTCCCGTCCCTTCCGGAAACACGCGCGGCCAGGCGATCGAAAAACGATAGGCTTTTGCGCCGAGGTCGCGGATCAGGCCGACATCGTCCTTGTAGCGGTGATAGTGATCGCAGGCGACGTCGCCATTGCTGCGATCCTCGATATTGCCCTCGGCATGCGCAAAGGTGTCCCAGATGGACGGCCCGCGGCCGTCTTCGTTGACAGCACCTTCGATCTGATAGGATGAGGTCGCCGTGCCCCAGAGAAAATCGTTCGGGAAGCGCGCAGGCGCATAGGCAGCGGGCTTTGCCGCGCTGTTCTGCGCTTTTGCCTTCGCGGCGAGGCCGAAGGCGGACAGGCCTAAAAACTTTGCAAAATGCCGTCGCGAAAATTTTCCGAACATTCAATATCCCTCGTGTCGCGCTGGTCGCGGAAACGCCATTCCGCGCATCCTTGCGAGGCAAGGTTGGCGCGATTATGCCGGCTTCCGCGGCATCGGACGTTTCGCGCAAAGCACCCTATTCTCATTCCGCCTTGATGCCGGCATCCTGGATAACCTTGCGCCAGCGGTCTTCTTCGCCACGGAAGTAGCGATCGAGCTCCTCGGGCGAGCCGGCCACCATCAGCAGGCCCTCATTGACCGCGAGCGTCTTGAACGAAGCGGCCTGCACCGCGCTCGCCACCGATCTGTTCAGCCGTGCGATGATGTCGGGCGGGGTCTTTGCCGGCGCGAACAGTCCGTACCAGCTTTCCGCGGCGTAGCCGGGCACACCGGCCTCGGCGACGGTCGGCAGGTTCGGAAAGGCCGGCGAACGCTCCGCCGAGGTCACCGCCAGCGCGCGCAATTTTCCGGCCGCGACCAGCGCGGCGCAGCTCGCCACCGTCGTGAACATCACCTGGATCTGCCCGCCGATCAGGTCGGTGATCCCAGGCGCCGCGCCCTTGTAGGGCACCGTGGTCAGATTGACCTTCGCCATGGCCTTGAACAGCTCGCCCGCCAGATGCGCCGAGGTGCCGGTGCCATAGGTGCCGTAGGAGAGTTTGTCGGGTTCGGCCTTCGCCGCGGCGATCAGGTCGGCGATCGAATGAATGCTGGATTGCGGATTGACCACGACGATGTTGAAGGAGCGCGCGATCAGCGCCACCGGCGCGAGGTCGCGATGCTGGTCGTAGGGCAGTTTTGCATGGAGGCTCGGATTGACGGCGTTGGCGAACGTCCCCATCAGCAGCGTGTAGCCGTCGCCTTCGCTCGCCGCGACCGCCTGCGTGCCGATGATGGTCCCCGCCCCCGGCTTGTTCTCGACGATGACCGGCTGACCGAGCTCGTTTCCCATCTCCTGCGCCAGCGTCCGCGCCACCACATCGGTGCCGCCGCCGGGCGCGAACGGCACGATGATCTTGATGACCCGCTCCGGATAGAGGGCTGCGGCCGGACCGCATGACAGCACGAACAGGACGACGCCTGCTGCGATTGCGAAAAGACTATATCTGCATTTCGGCTGGACCGTCATGCTGCCCTGATCCGAATGAAGCTGCTTCCACTTGATACTGCCGTGCAGGCGTCGTGTCCTATGCGCCTGATGACGAACGGTCACGCAGCCATGACCGTGGACGCCGCGCCGGCGTATCGCTAGCATCCCCGCTCATAACAACAAAATCCATACGGGAGGACTCTCATGACGCGTGGGCTGATCGCACTTTTGCTGCTGATCTCGTCGCCAGCCCTGGCCCAACAGACGCCGCCCAGCATCCCCTTCGACTCCGTTGCGAACGCGCTCCGCCTGCCGCACAACATGTACTTTGGCGAGGCCTCGGGCGTCGCGGTCAATTCCAAGGGGCATGTGTTCGTGCTGTCGCGCGGCAACACCTCGGGGCCGGCCTATGCCGCAGCCGCCGCGCAACTTCTGGAGTTCGACAACAAGGGCGCCTTTGTCGGCGAGATGGGCAAGAATCTCTATGCCTGGTCGTTCGCGCACGCCGTAAGAGTCGATCCGCAGGACAACATCTGGGTCACCGACAAGGGCTCGGACATGGTGATCAAGTTCGATCCCGAGGGCCGCGTGCTGATGGTGTTCGGCCGCAAGCAGGAGGCCTCCGACGAGGAGACCGGGCCCCTCAAACATCCAAAACCGCCGCTGCCGGCCGAGGACGGCCGCTTCCGTCAGGTCACCGATGTGGCCTTCGACAAGAACGGCAACACTTTTATCAGCGACGGCTACATCAACTCGCGCGTCGCCAAGGTCGATAAGGACGGCAACTGGGTAAAATCCTGGGGCGACCGCGGCAAGGGGCCGGGCCAGTTCAACACGCCGCATTCGATCGCCACCGACGCCGACGGCAATGTCTATGTCGCCGATCGCGGCAACCACCGCATCCAGGTGTTCGACGGCGACGGCAAATTTTTGCGCCAGTTCACCATCGACGTGCCGGTGCCATCAGACGCAAAACCTGCAATCGGAAAGATCCCGGACGAGGCGATGGTTGCCGGCGGCACGTTTGCGCCCGGCTCGCCCTGGGCGCTCTGCATCACGCCGCCGCCGCACCAGGTGCTGTATTCGTCGGATGCCTGGCCCGGCCGGATCTACAAGCTCTCGCTCGACGGCAAGGTCCTGGGCGTGCTCGGCCAGTCCGGCAAGCAGCCAAAGCAGTTCGGCTGGATCCATGAAATCGCCTGCCCGTCGGAGAACGTGCTCTATGTCGCGGAGCTGCTGAACTGGCGCGTTCAGAAGCTGCTGTTGAAGCCGTAGTAGCCACGCACAACGCTGCATGGGCTCCCCTCCCCCTTGCGGGGAGGGGTTGGGGGTGGGGGTCCCCGGATTCAGGTC
>Ga0335071_10000358_pt1 | contig 51572 bp, 42 predicted proteins | sample Lox_Sample_15_FD_206724 | JGI IMG/M metagenome (GOLD analysis project Ga0335071, IMG submission 206724) | Soil microbial communities from Loxahatchee National Wildlife Refuge, Florida, United States - Lox_Sample_1.5 | ecosystem: Environmental > Terrestrial > Soil > Wetlands | place: USA... | reverse complement strand
AGTGCCGGATCTTGCGGTACAGCACCGGTTGCGGAGTCGGAGCCCTGCATGGTGGAAACGAAAAGCTGATCATGCGTCAGCATTCCCGCAGAAAATCCTTTGTTCGCCTTCGAACCTGGGATTGATACGGCCTTCTTTCCCTGCAGATCGCGAACGGCAATCGCATTCACCTGCATGGGCGGATTCTGTACTTTGGCCACGCCAAGCACAGCGCGGGCGGGTGGATCCTTGGGAAAGTAGTTCGCGAACACTTCGTCGAGTTCGCGAATCTGCTGCGCGTTTTCGAGATAGATCTGCACATACACTACGTTATCGGTCGTAAGTCCCATGGATTGCAGCACGGCCTTAACGTTATCCAAGGTCTGCCGGACTTGATCGCTGAATTTCCCTGGTGTACTGCCGTCCGGCCGCTGCGGCCCTTGGCCCGAAACAAACACATAGCCCGCTTCTTCCAAGGCTTTCGGCACAGCCGTCTCCGGCGGTGGTGGCGCCGGCTGAGCTAGGGCATTGAGTTGTGTGGCCATCAGAAGCGACAACAACGCGGCTGCGCGGAAAACGTGCAATGCACCCCGGCTCATGCGGTCTTCCCTTTACGCGCGTCACTCAGGATTTCTCTTAACCGCCGTCCCACAATCATCTCTTCGCCGGGCTGGATCGTCATCGAAACCAGTTCGATATGATTCTGTTCTTTCAGTTCTTTTGGATTAGGCTTGGGTTTGTCGATGCCTTCGTGTACGGCAGAAACCAAACTCGGATTATCGATTCCCAGCACCTCGATCACCGGATCGCTCTCGCGGAGCTTCTTCACGCAATCCGTAATGGAGAATCCCCACGCCGCCTGATCCCACGAAACGCGCAGCGTCGGATAGCGATTGCCGTCCTCGGGTACATAGATTTCGGTCTTGACGCCGGGCACGGTCTCGACCAGCTTACTAATCCTCTCGGCGCGTTCATTCCACTCCGCATACAGCTTTGTCGAATCTGTATTGAGCCAGGTCTCGATGGCCGTCAGCAAGCCGATTACCTCCTCTTTGCCGACCTTCATCGGCCGGCAAACTGATCCCTCAAACGGACAGGAGTTGCGCATGGCCGCATCGATCAAATCCTTTCTGCCGAGCAGCACGCCGCTGCACTGTGGGCCGCGCAGTCCCTTTCCACCAGAAAATGTGTAAAGGTCGAGCTTCATCTTTGCGTACAACTTGATGTTGTCGATCGGCGGGATTCCAGCGGCGTCATCGAGCAACATCGGCACAGTGTGCTGTTTGGCAATCGCGGCCTCGCGCTCGAGTTCCTCGCCTAGGTGCGTCGTGTAGATCATCGCTGTGTTGTCATTAATCGCGTTTGCGATGTCGTCGGGCTTTTCGACTAAAACCAGCTTGGCGCCCGTGAGCCGAATTGCGCTGTCGAATGCGCTACGGCCGCCCACCATAATCACTTCATGCTTTAGCCCTGTCGTGTCCGGAAGTTGCCAAATTCTCTTCGGATCACTCCCGGCCATGCATGCCGCCGTAGCTGCCGCCATAGCCCCTGCTGCTCCCGAAGTGATCAGTCCAGATTCCGCCCCGGTCAACTCGGCGAGCCTGCGGCCCACCGCCTGATGCAGTTCGACCATATTTACGAAGTAACGCCCAGCTTCTTCCTGTGCCTGCCGCGCTTCCGGCAGTTGCAGTGACCCGCTGAGATATGTCCACGTCCCGCGGCAATTAATCACGGTTTTGACGCCCAATCGGCTGTAGACATTTGCTTTCGCATCAATCCCGAACACCGCAGCCGACCTTGCATACAAATCCTGTGCCGCAATCTGAACAAGCAGCGGCGATGCCACCAGCAATTTCATGAATCCACGACGGTTCGATCCGTGTTCCATCGGCATAGAAGGCCCCCCAATGAATCTATTTCGCAAAAATGAGAGTTCCGAAGTGTTCAGGCACGTGATTCGGGTCGCGATTCACGACGCAGGTTTGTTGCCAGCACATGAAGTGACGCTGCGGGTCGGCTCCCAATCCGTCGATGCGGTACAGATTCACCCGCCACTTTGTGCCTTCTTTGACTCGCAGGTCCGACACCGAGCTTAACGGCACGCGTGCTGCTGCGTACCAAACTTTGTCCTTTTCATTGATTCGGGCTTGCCTCTTCCATCCGGAATTCCATTCGGCACCATACGAATCGTGATCGAGGTCGATGGCCAGATCGACCCAATCTCCCGTTGGTGCAATTTCGAACTCGCGATAATGCCGGATATTTCTCCAGTCATCGCCGAGGAAAAACTCCACCACGTCCTTATCCCAGAGGTTCAGCCGATCCTTGCTGTTGTCGGCCGGCAGCCATAGATTCAGCTCGGTGTATGGAGAAACGAAAAGTATGTAGAGGTCGGAATCTGTCCAGAACGCCCGGACTTCGGTCTTTAACTTTGGGTAGGCGAGTTGCGTCGAGCAGTCCTTTTCGATCCATGTCGAGGCGGCGTGCGCCCAGATCGGCGAACTCGGATCCGTGTTCAATTCCGGAGCCACTGCAACGTGTGGAATAGAGAATACAGCTCCAGGGGGCTCGAACTGGCACGACTTGGGCGCCCCATCGCTCTGTGACAACCCGCCGGCTGACAGAGCCGCGAACGTCGATCGCGGCAGCGATGCCGTATCAAGAGCTACAGCGATCAAGGCCATGAAGGCCAGCAAAGAGATCAGCCGCGTTTTCATGTCATGGGCGAGACGCATTCCGCAACTCCGGCGAAATCTCATAGGCCTTCTCGAATTCTGCCCGTGCCTCCGCGTCCTTTCCTTGCTTCTGAAGTGCAAGAGCCAGATTGAAATGTGCTTCTGCATAGCGCGGCTTCAGTCGGATCGCTTGGCTGAATTCGGTTCTGGCTTCCGTAACTTGGCCCATTTGCAGAAGGACCAATCCCAAATTGTTATATGCTTCCGCAAACGTCGGCTCACGACGGATGAGTTCACGAAAGACACTGGCAGCGCTCAACAAATCGTTCTTCTCGCTCAATACGAGGCCCAGTTGCACTCGCGCGTTCGTGTATTTAGGGTTTAGGCCGATCGCCTCATTCAGTTCGTGAACCGCTTCGTCAGATTGCCCAGACTGCGCCAGTGCAAGACCATAGTTGTAGTGGGCTTCGGCTAGATCTGAATCCGAGAGCACCGCCGCATGCAACTCCTTCAGCGCGCCTGGCTGATCCCTCAGTCGCCAGTACAAGAGGCCCAAACTCATGTGTGCCAGGGCATAATCGGGCTTTACCTCAAGGGCCTTCTCATACTGTTGCTTTGCTTTTGCATAGTCTTGCTTGTGCTCCCAGGCGACCCCCAGATAGTAGTAGCCGGTGGGGAGCTCGGGGCCGCGTTCGATGGCCTGCTGCAGCAAATCCTGGGCCTGATCCAATTGTCCCTGCTTTAATGCGTCCACTCCTTGCAGGGTCAGTAGCTTCGCCTGTGCAAGGCGCGTGCGGAACTTCTTCAACTCGCTCACGTCGTTCAGTTCTTTGCGCGCCGCGGCCGTATCACCTTGTGAACGCAGCGCGATTCCCAGGTTGTAGTGCGCTTGCTCGAAGTCTGGCTTCAGCTCGATCGCCTTCTGGAACGCTGTAATCGCACCTGCGTTATCGCCGTCGGCCTGCAACTCTTTGCCCAGATTGAACTGCGCGTTGGGATCATTTGGGTCTAGAGCAACCGCCAGCCGGAACTCCGCCAGCGCACCTCTATGATTTCCTTGTCGCCGCAACACGATGCCCAGCATCACGTGTGCGCGTCCCATCTTCGGGTCGAGGCTGAGTGCCTTTTTGTATTGGATAGCCGCCATATCCAGCTTGCCGAGCTGTCCTTCCACTTGCCCAAGTTCGAAATACAATTCCGCCGAAGGTTTTAGCACGATAGCGCGCGTCAGTTCCGTCAGGGCTGCGGACGGATCATTCTGGTCAACGTAAATGTGCGCCAGCAATTGGTGCGCTTCGGCATTCGACGGCGCGAGTTGAACGGCTTTGCGCACTTCCTGCAACGCAGACGGCAAATCGCGAAGTTTGTAGTAGGTTGCTCCCAAAGCGAAATGCGCCTCTGCCCACGATGGCTTCAGCCGTTGAGCAGACTCAAATTCCTCCAGCGCCTGTCGAATTGCACTTGTGTTTTGCAACGCGATTCCCAGGTCGTAATGCGTCACCGCGTCATTCGGCGCAAGCTCCAGTGCTTTGCGGTAAGCGGCAATGGCCTCATCCCAGGACTTGGCGCGCGCCAAGTCCTCCGCCTGCTGCCGATAGCTTTGTGCCGTCTGGGGAAACGACGACGAAGAAGAGAGAGCGAAACTCAGCATCAAGGCAGAAGCCATAAATGACAGCCTATTGAATCGAATCAGAAAATCGCTGCGGCCGCGTTTCATCGGCAACAGCCTAACACGCGTGCAGTATCCGAGCGAGGCGCAGCTTCCCGCGCCCCGCTCGTTGGATGGATTACCAGTAGAACTTTACGCTGAACTGTCCAATTCTTGGATCACGGGTGCTGCTGACAACGCCAAACGACGAGTCGCTGATGTTGCCCCCGGGATTCGTAAATTGCGCGTGGTTGAAGATATTGAAAAATTCAAAACGAATGTCAAACGCCAGATTCTCTCGGATCACGGTGTGCTTTAGCAGGCCGAAATCCGTGTTGTTGAATCCGGGGCCGTGGAAGAATCGGCGGTTGGCTGTACCGAATGTTCCCACAACGCAGTTTTGCGCGAACGCCCCCACACTCGGCAAGCAAGCTGGCTCCGTCGTGTCGCCCGGGAAGTTCGGTGTCGCCAGACCCGGTGTCGGCGGGATGAAGTAACACCCAGTGCCATCACTTGTAGGACAGTTTGGATTCGACTTGCGTGGATTCAGAATCTGCAGTGGACCCACGCGATTCGGCATGTCCGTCGCTGAGCTACCCCACAGAGTGAAATCTCCGTTGGACTGGTTTAACTGTATCGGAAAACCAGTTGAGAATCGCGTGATTCCCTGAATCTGCCATCCTTGCGTCAAGCGCTTTGGCCCGTTCGCAAAAAGCCGGTCAAAGGGGAGCGCCCAGATGTAGCTCGCCACGAAGTTGTGAGTGATATCGCTCGTCGAAAGCCCGCGACTTAACCTCGGATTGACGAAATTCACCAAATCGCCGAACGCCGAAGAGTTGTCCAACGCTTTGGCAAACGTATACGCCACCAGGAATGAGAAGTCAGTGGCTTGCCGTTGGACGCTGATTTGGGCGGAGTGGTAGATGGAATTGGCCGTGGTCAAAGTATTGGTATTGTTGGAGCCATAACAGGTGAGCGTAGCTGACTCGGGACAATAGTTGGGGCTAAGGATCGCGTTCCGAGTGCTATACACGCACCCTGGTAGCGGCGCCGCACTTGACGTCAGACAGTTTGTCCCTGCGGGAGCCGAAGGAAGCTGAAAGACGTCGTTCTCGTTAAAGAATCCACAACCCGACGTCCCTGCGGTCACATCGATCGCGCCCATCGCGGTGAGTTGCTGGCATTGCGTCGGGTTACCCGGGACCGCCTCGTTTTGTGTGATGAGGTGATGACCTTCGGTACCAACATAAGCCACGGTCATTACGGTGTTCCGCGTCAGTTCGCGCTGAATCGAGAGGTTGAAGTGCTCCGCATATGGCAGCACGTTGTGGATGTCATAGCCCGGGTAATAGGTGAACGGCTCGTAGATCGCAAAACTAAGGTTCTTATTGTTCGGGTCACCCGGAGTTGGCGCCGTGAACGGAAAGCGTTGGCCGAGAGACTGCCCTGTTTGGCGAAGGAGGAATGGCTGATCGAACATGACAGGCGCTGGCGTGGACCAATACAATCCAAACGGGGCGTCCGCCACTTCGTAGAACAGGTTCAAGTCCTCGACCGATGTGTAGTACATACCGTACGACGCGCGAATGCTGCTCTTTCCCGGTCCGCCAAAGATTGCGCCCAAAACTCCATCTGAGAAGCTTGGCGAGTACGCTAGGCCGATGCGCGGACCGAAATTGTCCCACTTCGTCGGCGCCAGCGTCTTCGGTATGCCAGGATCGCCCGGGAAGACCAAACCCTGAGGAGAGAGCGGAAACACGACGGACTGTTCCCCAGGATTGAATGTCTGGATCTTTCCTTGCGTGTCATACCACGGCATGCTGACTTCCCAGCGCAACCCAAGGTTCAACGTTAGATCGGGCGTGACCTTCCACGTATCTTGTACAAAGGCCCCTCCGTATTGCGTACGGGAATCTAGGAACTGTTCGGCGGCCTGCGTGTAGCCGCCCGAACTAGCCGGGGCTCCGAGCAGGAAGTCCGCGATATCGTTGCCCGTTGCGTCGCCATTGAAGACGAAGTTGCCATTCGGGGCCGCGTAATTCCGCTCATTCACTTGCAGGTAACGGTATTCGCCGCCAAACTTCAGCGTGTGTTTCCCGAAAATCTTCGAAAACACATCGCTCACCATGAAGGTGTTGTTGGGTTGGTATGTGTTGAGCGATTGATTTGAGTTTGTTCCGACGCCGAGTGTGAAGTTATTGAAAAACGTCGCAGGCACATACTGGGGGTAATTACTCAGCGGCACAATACCGAGGGTGTCAGCGCCCGTCATGAAGCCAAGAGATGACAAGGTGGCGAAACTTCCGGCGGGGTTGCCGAAGTGACCGGCAGTACGGAAGAAGCTGAACCGCGCCTCATTCACTGAGGTGCCCGCGCTGCCAAACGGTCTGGTGTTGCTCATCACGAATTGCTGGGCCCGCGAAGGCGACACCGTGGGGAAGCCTGGCACAGTGGCCATTGGCATCGCGGCATCAACGGTGGCATCGTCAATCGTGTAGTAAAACGACCAGTTTCCGGTCAGCTTGTTGATGAAATCGATCTTCAAGCCGTACTTATCGTCGTTCCACTTATTGGTTTGACTATTGCTCGTATAATTGTTCACCGTTCCAGGCCCAGTCGGCTGGGGAATGTAAGACAAGATCCCAAAGGTTGGCTTGGACCATGCTGACTGGGGAATATTCGCAAGTCCGGTCGCCGGATTCACCGGGAAAACGCAGCCTGTAGCTGGATCGGTGCTGTTACAGCCCGCGAAACTGTACGGTTCCCCGGGAGCCACGGGTTGGCCGTTGAGACGCTGCGAAAGCACTTGGGCCCAGCTCAGGGCGCCACCTGTACCGGTTTGTGGGCCGTCGACAGTCCCGGTCAATAACGTTGGATCGAAATTGCCTTGGCGTTGATCCGCTGTTGGCAACGTGGTTGTCGTTACGGCGCCCTGCGTCTGCCGCGTACCCTGATAGTCCGCGAAGAAGAAGAGACGGTCCTTCTTGATCGGTCCACCCCCGACTGCGCCGAATTGATTACGTTGCAGTGCGGTTTTTGGGAGCCCGCCCGCATTCGCGAAGTAGTTGTTTGCGTCGAATGCATCATTCCGCAAGAACCAGAAAGCGTCGCCGTGAAATTGATTAGTGCCGGACTTTGTGATGGCATTCATTACCGCGCCGCTGAACTTGCCATACTCCGCGTCAAAGCTGTTGGTGATCAGCCGGAACTCTTCGACCGAGTCCAGGTTCGGAACCAGGCCAGCGCCGAGGTTACGCCCTTCGCTGACATCACCTCCGTTGACTAGGAACGCATTTGCCGTTTCGCGCTGCCCGTTCACGGAAATATTGCCGGCATTCAAGGCGCCCGAGACCGGACGGTCTTGCTGGATCGACTCTGAGGTACCGGGAGCCACGCCTGCCTGCAGGCCGAGCAGATCGATGTAGCTGCGGCCGTTGAGCGGCAGCGCCAGCATCTTCTTGGAATCGATCACGTCGCCGAGTTGGGTGCTCTCGGTCTGGACCTGGACGGCGTTGGCCTCAACCTGAATCTCTTCAGTCACGGAGCCAACTTGCAGCACAACGTCGAATTTCAGCTGGTCGTTCACCCTCACGACAATGCCCGTCTCGTTGAACGGCTTGAAGCCGCTGGATGTAACGGTGAGTTTGTAGGTTCCGACCGGTAACGCCAGTAGACGGAATCCGCCATCGGATGCCGACACGGTCTCATGTGTCGCGTTGGTCTCTATGTTTGTGGCCACGACTTTCGCGCCCACAACCGCCGCTTCTGACTTGTCTTTGACGACACCGGAGATCGATCCGGTGACGTCCGCATATAGCAGTTTCGTACTTATAAGAACTGTTAAAACGATTAAGAACATGACACGAAAGAATTTCCCCATATCCCCCCCCCCAACTTGGGGGCGGAGTTTAGGACAGAATGTTTGATTTCGTCAAGAAAGGAAACGAAAAGAAAGAGAACAAAGAGGAACTATGGAAATTTTCCATTCCACGCCCTGACACCGACTGCGACGTTCTCACGGCAGTCCGAAACTGAATATGTCGCTGCCAGCGGCAATCGCTACATACTGCTTCGTTCCCACGGCGTAGCTCATCGGCGACGCCGCGATATTCTGACCGGTGTGGAAATGCCACAACGCTTTGCCCGTTCTGGCATCCACAGCTTCGAAGGATTGCGCATCGTCCCCAAAGAACACCAGTCCTGAGGCGGTTGTCATTGTGCCTGCCGACGAATGGCCCCGTCCGGCCTGCACATAACGCCATTCGGGCTTATCGCCTTCGAGCGAATATGCCAGCAGGATTTTTTGATTGTGATCGCCTTCGCTTCGTCGCACGCCCGTCGAGTAGTATGTCTTTCCTTTCTGGAATTCCTCGGGCTTCTTCATATAGACGTCGCAGCTCTCTAGCGCCACAAAGTACAGCATTGAGGTGTCGGGATTGAATGAGGGCGAGTGCCAGTTCGTGGCTCCAACCATGCCCGGGCAGACGCGAGTGCCTTTCTCCGTCGGTTGTACTTCCGTGCGAATAGGCCGGCCCCTCTCGTCGATTCCCGTTGCCCAGTTGAGTTTCTCGGAGAACCGCCGTGCAGACAGGAATTTCCCATCCGTCCGGTCCAGCACATAAATAAATCCGTTTCGGTTCGCCTCCACGACAAGCTTCCGTTTCTCCCCGCGAAACAGTGCATCAACCAGCATCGGCGTTTCCACCGCGTCATAGTCGAACAAATCGTGAGGCGTGAACTGGAAATACCACCTCAGCTTGCCGGTATCAGCATCGAGCGCCAGCAGACAATCGGTGTAAAGGTTATCTCCCGGCCGCGGATCACCATCAAAATCAGGCGCCGGGTTACTCGTCCCCCAATAGACTGTGTTCAGTTCCGGGTCGTACGTCCCCGGCATCCACGTCGTTCCGCCGCCGTGCTTCCACGCTTCGCCGGGCCAACTCGACGAGCCAAATTCGCCTGGTGCCGGAATTGTCCAGAATCGCCACGCTTCTTTTCCAGTTTCCGCGTCGTATGCTGCAACGAAACCCCGCACGCCATCGTCGCCTCCCGAGGTCCCCACCAGCACTTTGTCTTTAACCACAAGAGGCGCGCTCGTCGCTCCGTAATTTGGATTCCCGTCTGTGTACGCCACGTCCCACAACAAATGTCCAGATCGCGCGTCGAGGCATAGGAGATGCGCGTTATCCGTCTCCATGTAAACTCGCGAATGCCAGATGGCGACTCCTCGATTGTGATGTTGCGATGCATCGTCGATCAGTCCTTCGGTGATCGGCCGCGCATGATGCCAGAGAATGTTTCCCGTCTGCGCATCCAACGCATAAGCGTCATTCGCGGATGTGACAAACATAATTCCATCGACAACCACTGGAGTCACTTCGAGCCGGTCCGAATTGGGCGAATGAAAAACCCAATGCGCGCGCAACTGCACCACATTGCCCGCGTTGATTTCGTTGAGTGCGCTGTACCTCCGCCCCGTATCGTCGCCATTGTACGACAGCCAATCCGCCGAAACTGGTGCGGCGACCAGTTGCGACGGCGTTACATCGATCTTCGCTGAGATCGAACTCTTCTCAGTTTGTGCCCCCGCAGGCAACCCAAGTAAGATCAACGCAGCAAAACCGCTAAGCCGTCTCCAACGCTGAATCATCGCCGTCACTTTTGTTTGGCCTCGCCCTTCCCATATCCCATCGCAAAAACGGATTTCATATACTACAGGCCACTCTCCCTGAAACAAAACCATTCGACTTGAAGCCAGTCCAAGCTCGACGCGCGTCGCGGTCCGAATCTGTTGACACTGCCGGAAACCACAGTGTATCCATGAAGCCATGCGTCCAAGGGCCTCAAACTGTTTTCTAACCGCGACGATCCTGCTGTTGTTCGGTTTCGCATGCTACCTCGGTACGACCTCGACCTTGGCCTCCGTTCAGGAGAATCAGTTGAACGCCTCGACGCAAGTCAGTTCGGCGGTGCTCGCCGGTGCCAAGGAAACCTATGAGAGTGTTTGCGCGGCTTGCCACGGCCTCGACGCTCGCGGCAGCGAACGCGGACCGGACATAGCTTCTCGCCCTGAGGTTGTGCAGAAGACTGACGCTGAGCTTGCCCAGATCATTTCGAACGGACGAACCGCAGCCGGGATGCCGTCATTCTCTTCTTTTGGCTCTGCGAAGATCTCCGCACTGACTGCCTACCTCAGAATCCTGGAGGGTCGCGGCAGGGGAATGGTATTGCCCGGCGATCCGAAGATAGGCAAGGCACTCTTCTTCGGCAAAGCGAAGTGTTCAGAATGCCACTCTATCTTGGGTCACGGTGGCTTTCTTGCGTCGGACCTTACCACCTACAGCGGGAAGCTGGATGCCAGCGAACTTCGAGAGAAAGTCCTCAATCCGGATGCCAACCTTGATCCCCGGCGGGGTCTGGTGCACGTTGTGTTGTCAAATGGAACCGAGTTGACTGGCGCGATTCGCAACGAGAGCAATTTCTCCATTCAGGTGCAGACGGCTGATGGCACGTTTCATCTTCTAAACAAGTCGGACTTACGCGCTCAGACCTACGTCGGCACTTCCGGTATGCCTCGCGATTACCAATCTACCCTCGCGCCCGCGGAATTGAACGACATCATCAGTTTCGTGCTTCGTTCCGTCTCGGACGCCGTACAACCATCTTCGGCGAAGCCTCCCGCCGAGGAGGATTAATGCGTTTGCACTCCAAACAGCCCAAACGTCACCAGTGTCACGCGAATCGGTGGCTCAACCGCTGCAATTGGGCCGATCGCGGGGTGAAGCTGAGTCTTTACTCCCCGGTAATCCGCTCGTACCTGTGAATCCGAAAGACAAATGAGGATTTTCGTACCTCGTATGGCGGAGGAGGAGGGATTCGAACCCCCGAGACCCTTACGGGCCTAACGGTTTTCAAGACCGCCGGTTTCAACCGCTCACCCACTCCTCCGTTTCTAATTCTAGCGTACTCTGCGAGTTAGCGGCGAATTTGTGGAACATCCGAAAAAGAGAATTCCCACTATCTTGCAGCTGGCAAAGGGATTTAGTTGAATTGTGTGCTCGATACGATCCTCTCCTGCCTTTCAACTTATTTCGCAGCGGTGCAGGCAAAACTGGCGGCATCGTTCGGGTCGCCGGAGTGTTTGTATTTCGCATGCTGTGGGTAGCCGCAGAGCGGCCGGGTGAACTTCACCTTGGCCGCGGGACCCTCGCCATCCATTTTCGCGGCGATGATAGCAGAGGGAGCAATACCCTTCTCGACCCACTGTTCTAGCGCCGCGTAGATATCGTGCTGGGAGTCCTTAGCCGCGGCGAAGCCGTTTTCGCCGAAGACGTCGGCTCCTGGACCGCCGCCACAATGCTGCATGCCGGGAACCATATAGAGCCGCAGAAAAGAATCCACGTCCCGCTGGCCCATTCTTTTCACCACCGATTCGTAGTAGTCGATGGCGTTCAGTGGAGAAATCGCAGCGTCGCTCCATCCGTGGTAGACAATCAGTTTTCCACCACGGGTTGCAAACGGTTGCAGGTTCGCCTCGGTGGAATTCAAGACACTCGCGAATTTCTTGTCGGAGCGGGAGACGGCATCTTCGAGATTTGCGCTCTTGTAGTCCCAATCAGTCTTCTGGTACACCATGCCCGCAAAATAGCCGTAGTCGAACGCGAAGAGCAGCGCCTTCTCGGGGGCAGGACCGGTAATCCAGAGCGGCCAGCCGCCGGGGCCGGGCTCGCCTCCCGGAACGAAGCCAGGAAAAATTTGTTTGCCGTGAGAATCGCTGGCGCCGGCGTAAAGCTTTTTCAGTGCGATCACCTGCGACTGGGTCAGGCAAGAATCGGAATCACCTTCTTTACAAAGCATCGTCGCAGGATCGAAGTGGCACTGACGCGGATCGTTGATGATGCCGTCTTCCACTCCGTCGTTCGCATCGCAAGCCGAAACAACCGCTTGCGCGATCGCTGGAACCTTGGTGTCGGGAATGTAGCTTTCGGGATCGAGTGTGGTCGCTTGGGCATCCCAGAGAGTGCTGGCCAGCAAATGCGTCCAGTAGTTCGCAGGCGCGCCGGCTAAGATGCCGTTGTAATCGTCGGGGAATCGTTGCGCCTCCATTAATGCCTGACGGCCACCGTTGGAGCAAGCTGCGAAGTAAGAGTACTTCGCGGCGTCGCCATAAAAAGCCTTCACAGCAGCTTTGCCCACCACAGTCATCTCGTGGATCGCGCGATAGCCGAAATCAATGATTTTCTCAGGATGCCCGAGCGCCCAAGTCGCTTCATTGAAATTTCCCGCGTGCCCGGTATCCGTAGCAGCCGAGGCGTAACCTTGCAGAACTTCAGTTGCCAGCGCGGGATAATACAATTGCCCCGCGAAACCGCCGTTACCCTGGCCGCGGAACTTCCCGTTCCAGGAACTGACTGGCATCCACACCTCTATTTGAATGTCGGAGTCGGACGACGGCCGGGACTGCGCAGTCACGCGGCAAAACGCCGGAAGCTGTTTGTAGAGGGCCGGGTCGCCCGCCACCCACGGCGGTAACCCGGCTGGCGGGTTGAACGCGCCCGCCGAGACAGTCTGCGCCGAGGTGATCTTCACGTTAGGAAGCGCGAGTTGTGACAGCTGTTCGCAGGGTTGCCCGGTGCCATGACTCGAGGGAGAGAATCCACCGCACACGAGAAGCATCAATGCAAAGGCTGATTTCTTCACAGGTAACTCCTCTGCCGCTGAGTACGTCGCGGGCACATCCTAACTCAAAGAAGAACCCGTGCGAAAGCACAGTCAACACAGCGAGCCGAGTAGCGCCAGCCACCGTGTTCACCCCCTTATATTTGTAACTTTCCTGCAACCCGGCTATGAAACCATCCATCCTATGCTTACGCCGCCGCCCGCGTCCGCGCTTTGCAATCTCACCAGAGCTTGCAAGTCGCGTCACTAAGCATGAGAAAATACGTCGCGTATGAGGGGGGAACCATGGGCACAGGCAGCCTGCCAGTCCTTTCCAAATCCACCAGCGAGTTGCTTAGCAAACTCGTTTCTCGATATGGCATCACTCCCGCAGACTTCAGCAATGCTCTTTACGCCCTCTACGAGCGGCACCTGCTCTTTGACAATGGCGTCGAAACCGCCGTCACCAACGCTCGCGAGCACTATGAAGCTTTTGCTCGTTCGGTTCGCGACATCCTTTCCCAGCGTTGGGTTCTCACCCACAAGACCTACCACGACGCCAACCCCAAGCGTATCTACTACTTGTCCATGGAATTCCTCATTGGCCGGTCTCTCTCCAATAACGTCACCAACCTCTTGCTCGATCCTCTGCTCAAGGACGTCATCGACCAGACCAACCTTGATTGGCTCGCCCTCTTGCAGAAGGAACCTGACGCAGGCCTCGGCAATGGTGGTCTAGGCCGCCTCGCCGCTTGTTTTCTCGACTCCATGGCGACTCTCCAACTTCCCGCAACCGGATACGGTCTTCGCTACGAGTACGGCATGTTCAAGCAAGCGATTAAGGACGGCTGGCAGCACGAGCTGCCCGATAACTGGCTCCGCCATCCTGACCCTTGGGAGGTGGCGCGCCCTTACGCCCGAGTCGCGATCAAACTCAACTGCGCCTTCATTCTCCGCGATGGTGCTCTTCGCGCCGTCGCAGGACGCGACTCCTATCTTTACGGCATTCCTTACGATAGGCCTGTCGTTGGCTACGGTGGACACAACATCAATACCCTTCGTCTCTGGGCGGCGGCGGCACCCGACTATTTCGATTTCCAGGAATTCAGCAGTGGCGATTTTGTCGGTGCGTTGGCAGAAACCCTCGCAGCGGAATCCATCACACGCGTCCTCTATCCGGACGATTCCACAAGCATGGGCCAGGCCCTGCGGTTCGTTCAGGAATATTTCCTCGTCGCTTGTTCACTTGCCGATTTAACCCGCCGATTCCGTCACATTAACGACGATTGGAATGCCTTCCCTGATAAGGTCGCGATCCAGCTCAACGACACCCACCCCACCATGGCCGTTCCGGAATTGATGCGCATCCTTCTCGATGACGCGCATCTCGGGTGGGACCAGGCCTGGGAGCTCACCCAACGCACCCTTGCTTATACAAATCACACACTTCTTCCGGAAGCTCTCGAGAAGTGGCCTGTCGACTGGTTCGCTACTGTCGCTCCCCGTCTTCTCGAAATCATTTACGAAATCAATCGTCGTTTCCTCGACGACGTCCGCCGCCAGCATCCCGGTGACGAAGATCTTGTCCGTAGCGTCAGCCTCATTGAGGAAGGCTCGGTCCGCAAAGTCCGTATGGCCAACCTCGCCATCGTCGGTTCGCACAGCACCAACGGCGTCGCCGCTATTCATTCCCAGCTTCTCCGCACCACTACTGTCAAAGATCTCGCCAGTCTTTTCCCGGAGCGTTTCAATAACAAGACCAACGGTGTTACTCCTCGCCGCTGGCTCCGTCTCTGCAATCAGCCGCTCGCCCGGGTCATCTCCGATGCGATTGGAGATGGCTGGATCACCGACCTGAGCCAACTCTCTCGCCTCAAACCTCTTGCTGACGACTCCGGCTTCCGTTCAGCGGTCTTGCATGCGCAGCACAGCTGCAAAACGCAGTTCGCCCACTGGCTGCAGACCACTCAGAATACCGACGTCGATCCCACCACGATCTTCGATTCCCAAGTGAAGCGTATTCACGAATACAAGCGTCAACTTCTCAACGCGCTCCGTATCATTGTTCTCTACAATCGCCTTCGCGAAAATCCCAGTCTCGAAATGCCGCCGCGCACGTTCTTCTTTGCGGGGAAAGCGGCACCTGCCTATCAGCTTGCCAAGCTCATCATCAAATTCATCAATAATCTCGCCGGCACCATCGATGGTGATCCTGCCGTCCGGGGCCGCCTTCGCGTTCTCTTCCTGCCGGACTACCGCGTCACCCTCGCGGAACGTCTCATCCCCGCCAGCGACGTTTCCAACCAGATCTCCACCGCCGGCTACGAGGCCAGCGGCACCAGCAACATGAAGTTTATGATGAACGGCGCTCTCACCATCGGCACTCGCGATGGCGCGACCATCGAGATGGCCGAAGCCGCTGGCGAGGATAACCTCTTCCTCTTCGGCCTCACCTCTCAGCAGGTTGTCGACAGCCGCGCCTGGTATAACCCTCACTGGCACTACGAACACGAACCAGAGACCCGCGCGGCTCTCGACCTCATCTCCTCCGACTATTTCTCCCGCAATGAGCCTGGCGTTTTTGCGCCCATCCGCGATACCCTTCTTGCTCACGGTGACTTCTATATGCACCTCGCGGATCTGAGGTCCTATCTCGACGCCGACGCCCGCCTCTGCCAGCTTTGGGCCGATCCTCATGCCTGGGCCCGCAAAGTCATCCTCAACATCGCCAGTTCCGGCCAGTTCTCCAGCGACCGCACCATCCACGAGTACGCGACGCAGATTTGGAATGTCGCGCCCTGTCCGGTGCCCTAACTTAGCGGAGGCTCGATGGCATCACCCGGCAATCAACCCAGCGTTTCACCCCTAGCAGGCAAGCCCGCCACAAAAGATATGCTCATCGACGTCGCGAAGCTGGAACGCGACTATTTCGAGCGCCACCCCGACGTCAATGATCCAACCCAGCTTGTCAGCTTCGGCACCAGCGGCCATCGCGGCACGCCCTTTCTGTCAACGTTCACCGAAGCGCACATTCTTGCTATCACCCAAGCTATCTGCGAGTACCGTCGTGCCCACGACATCGACGGCCCGCTCTTCATGGGCAAGGATACGCACGCCATCTCTGCGCCCGCGCAGCGCACCGCTCTCGAAGTCCTCGCCGCTAACAACGTTGAAACCGTCATCCAGTCCGACGACGGCGTCACTCCAACTCCTGTTATCTCTCGCGAAATTCTTGTTCACAACCGTGGGCGTAAAGATCAATTCGCCGATGGTATTGTCATTACTCCCTCGCATAATCCTCCCCGCGATGGCGGCTTCAAGTACAACCCGCCCAACGGGGGGCCTGCGGACACTGATATCACCGGCTGGATCGAGAAGCGCGCCAATGATCTGCTGCGCATCGGCAACAGGGAAGTAAAGCGCGTTTCGTACGACTCCGCGCTCAAGGCCAATACGACCCACCAGAAGGATTTCGTCCGGCCCTACGTCGAAGACCTTCGTAATGTCCTTCGGATGGACGCCATCCGCGACGCCCATCTGAAACTCGCCGTTGATCCGCTCGGCGGCGCTGCTCGACCCTACTGGGAACCTGTCAATTCCACCTACGGCTTGCAGATTAACGTCGTCAATCCGGTCATTGATCCGACGTTTTCCTTCATGACCGTCGACCACGACGGTGTGATCCGCATGGACTGCTCCAGCCCCTACGCGATGGCTCGTCTCGTCGGCCTCAAGAACGACTACCAGGTCGCGTTCGCCAACGATCCTGACTCCGACCGGCATGGCATCGTCACGCCCTCCACCGGCCTGATGAATCCCAATCACTTCCTCGCCGTCGCCATTCAATATCTGCTCACGCATCGCCCCCAGTGGCGGCCGGATCTCATCGTAGGCAAGACCCTCGTCAGCAGCGGACTCATCGATCGGGTCGTCCAAAAGCTCGGCCGTAAGTTTTCTGAAGTTCCCGTCGGTTTCAAGTGGTTCGTTCCTGGCCTCTTCGACGGCTCCTTCTGCTTTGGCGGAGAAGAAAGCGCTGGCGCCAGTTTCCTGCGACTGGATGGCACCGTGTGGGCCACTGACAAGGACGGACCCATCATGGACCTCCTCGCTGCCGAAATCACAGCTGTCACTGGCAAGGATCCCGGCCAACATTTCCGTGAACTTGTCGGCGAATTTGGCATGCCCTACTACACGCGCATCGACGCTGCTGCCACTCCAGAGCAAAAGGCCCGGCTTCAGAAGCTCTCAGCTATCAACGTAAAAGAGTCCGATCTTGCCGGCGAGCCTATCCTTTCAAAGCTCACCACTGCTCCCGGCAATGGCGCGCCGATCGGCGGTCTCAAAGTCGTCAGCAAGTCCGGCTGGTTCGCTGCGCGTCCGTCCGGTACGGAGAACATCTACAAAATCTACGCCGAAAGCTTCCAGAGCGAAGCCCACCTCAACGCTATCGTCAGCGAAGCCCGCCAAATCGTGAACAACGCGCTGGCGTAGATTCGTCTGAGGATATTCCACGTAGCGGGCCAGTACGCCAGATCACGTGTCGGAAAGATGTTTTGACTTGGGAAAGGCTTACCTGGGGCAGAAATAGGAACCCATCTAGTGGGTGAGCTGCCGTCCGTCGAAATCAATTCCCCAGAAGTGTGGCGCCGGCGTCAGAAATTCCACTCCCACGCGAATCCCGCGCTCGCCCGAGTCTCCCAGGTACACGATGCGGCATTCCTGCTCTTCCTGCGTCTCAGGGCTAACCAATACCAGGATTTCGCCTTGCACCACTTCGTGCCGCAACACCAGCAATCCCCCATGTGCGCTCACCACGACCGTCTCGCAAATCTCGCGAAACTTCCGGCCCTCCTGGCTGCGCCCCAGCGCCTGCAGCTTTGTGCGATGGAAGATCCGCTGGCTGCGCCGGTCCCCGATTTTGACCAATTCCGCCATGGCGCCATGATGAAAGTGCGCCGAAGGTCAAACAACTGCCCGAAAGGACAGGTGTTCCCGGACCGCAATTGCCCGTTATTCCAACCAGACCACCCCGGCAACTTGTGCCCCCAACCTCCCGGCATTAAAATGAACTGAAAGCGGCTAAGGCATTCTTCTGTTGCTGCGCAGCCATTCTGCCGCATTCTCTCGGAAATAATAGGATTTGCCGCAGAAGCCGAACCGTTGTGCCTGAGGGCGCCCAATGAATCTCACTCAGTATATTGAAGGTCGTCGCGAGCAGCACCTTTCTGAACTCTTCGAATTTCTTCGCATCCCTTCGGTCAGTGCCAAAAGCGAGCATAAACCCGACATCGAGCTCGCTGCCAACTGGGTTGCCGATCATCTTCGCTCCGCCGGTTTCAAGACCGTCGAAGTCATCCCCACGAAGCTTCATCCCCTGGTATACGCCGAGTCTCTTGAAGCGCCTGGTAAACCCACCGTCCTCTTCTACGGCCACTATGACGTTCAGCCTCCTGAGCCTCTCGATCTTTGGACCTCCCCGGCCTTCGCACCGGAAGTCCGCGACGGCAACGTATACGGCCGCGGTACCGCCGACGACAAAGGTCAGGTGCATATCCATCTCAAGGCCCTCGAATCCCTCCACCAGCTCAATGGCAAATTTCCCATCAACATCAAGGTGCTGATCGAGGGCGAAGAGGAAGTCGGCAGCGTCAGCCTGTGGGACTACGTTCAGGCCAACAAGGAAAAGCTCAAGGCCGACGCCCTAATCGTTTCCGATACCGGCATGCTCGACAAGGGAGTTCCTTCCATCACCTACGGCCTGCGCGGCATGAATTACTACCAGATCGAACTGACTGGCCCGCAGCGCGATCTGCACTCCGGCGTGTATGGCGGCGCGGTCCCGAATCCGCTCACTATCCTTACGGAGCTTTTCGCCAAGCTCCACGACAAGAAATATCGCATCGCCGTTCCTGGTTTCTACGACGATGTCGCCGTGGTCAGCCGCGGAGAGCGCAAGGATCTCCACAAGCTGCCGTGGAGCAAGAAGAATTTCGAGCGCGCGGTCGGCGCGCCCGGTTATTTCGGCGAGGACGGCTTCACCACGATCGAGCGTCTCTGGATTCGGCCGACCCTGGAACTCAACGGCATCTGGGGCGGTTATCAAGGCGAAGGCGCCAAGACGGTCATTCCGTCAAAGGCCTACGCGAAATTCTCCACGCGACTCGTACCCAATCAGAAGCCGGAGAAAATCGCGAAACTCGTCGAAAAGCACATCCGCAAGCTGCTGCCGAAGACGGTGCACTGCAAGTTCGAGGTCCTCAGCACCGGCAAGCCGTGGGTGGCGGCGTATCACGACCCGATCTTCCACATCGCGCAGGGAGCGCTGCAAAAGGGCTTCGGTCGAAAGGCCGTGTTCATTCGCGAAGGCGGGTCGATTCCATTCGTCACGCAGATGTACGACACGTTCAAGGTTCCCTGCGTGCTCATCGGATTCGGCCTTCCGGACGAAAACGCGCACGCGCCCGACGAGCACCTGTCCGTCGACAATTACTACGGCGGCATCAAAGCCATGGCGCACTTCTACGAGGACCTGGCCAATCTGTAGCGCCGCGCGTTACTTCGTCTTCGTGTGTGTCGGCAACTCCTCGCGATAGGCCTTGACGTTGTTTTTGTCCACCGTGACGGTTCCAGTGTCGAGGAAGATGGGCATCGGCGGAGCCAGCGCGGTCTTCCAATCCTTGAACTGGTGCACCGCGCCATGGTGCAAATCATCCAGCAGCTTCAACGCGTAGTAGCTCATCACGTAGGGTTTCTGGGCTATGGTCGCGGCAATCACGCCCTGGTCGATCAAATCCAGGGTTTTGGGATCGTCGTCGAACGCGACGATGGGCACTTTCCCTTCCAGTTTCAACGCGTGCAGCGCCTCCGCCGCGCCTTCGCCTCCAGTGGCCTCTACGGAGATGAACCCGTCGACCTTATCCTTGCCCTTCATCACATCGAACACCTGCTCGGCCGCGACCTTCACGTCGCCTTTGTCGTCGATGATGTCGATCAACTTGATGGCCGGATAATTCGCAAGCGCTTCCGCCACGCCCGCCACGCGGTCATCCAGGTTAATCTGTCCCGGAATTGAGAGCACGACGATTTTGCCGCCACCGCTGAGGAGATTGGCCATCTGCTTCACGCTCTCGCGGCCGGCACGATTGTTGTCCGTGCCGATATACGACAGGCGATTGGAATCCGGCGAATCGGCATCCACGCAAATCACCGGCACGCCTGCGGCAATCGCTTTATTGATCTGCTCCTTGAAGATTTCCGGACGCGCCGCCGAAAGACAGATTCCCGTCGGCTGCTCTTCCACGGTCTGGCGGAAGACCACCAGTTCCGCGTTCGGCTGGTAGCCCTTCGGACCGATCATCTCCGCGCGGACACCAAGCTCCTTGGCCGCGTCCAGGAAGCCCGCCTGCGCCAGCTGCCAGTACGGCAGATCGATGTTCGTCGCCACGAACACGTAGCGCTCGTTCTGAGTGTGGTAAGGTTTCGCGCACGATCCGATCAGCAGCACTGCCGCGGCGAATATACAGACCACGATGAACCCATTCCGTTTCATGGAAATCTCCTTTCCACCTCGGGTCGCAGATGCGCGGCGCCTGCTCGCTCCCTCATAGGGTTCCGGGATTCGTTATCGCCGTAGCAGAGGCTTCCGCCGGTGCAGCGGTGTCGCGTCGGGGTTCTCTAGTCTGGGGTGGGGAGAACGAACAGGCGGGTCACCTCCCATTGCACGCATCGTTCAGCGTGCCTGCGGCCGGGCTTGGACGCCTCCACAGGCGTCTCGCCCTACTCGAACCATAGTTCCCCTCTTTCCGTTCCGTCAAGTACCGCAAGCCGGGATGCGCGTGACCCAGCGGGTACCCCCTACCCCCCCTGTTTCTGCAGTACGACGCGGAAGTAATTAGAAGAAGGGAAGTTAAGCGAAAGGCCGTACCGTACGTACGGAAAAGTGTTTGCAAAGTGGTTACTCTCGATCCCTTTTGAAACGGGAAACGACGGGACGGAAGGCCGCACAGCGTGGTGGTGATTCAGTTGTCAAAGAGCGGCGGGCCAGCTACGGCCCATGAGGACTGGCATGGCAGCCTCATATTCAACAGGTCAGATTACCATATAATAATCATAGAGTCAAGGGAATTCGGATGAGGCAATGGAGATCGAAGCGGGGGAGGAGAAGCAGATGCCTCACCGCCGTTCGAAAAAGCACGACCGGGTTCGGGATGACAGCGTGTTTGCGGTGTTACGAAGGCGGCAATGCAAGATGGCGGCGTAAAAGGCAAGATGCCGGGCTAAAGCCCGGCGCTACGAGGGAGAGATGAGGAAGCAAAGGCACGGGTCTAAAGACCCGGCGCTACGAAGGCGAGATGACGAAGCAAAGACGCGGGTCTAAAGACCCGCCGCTACAAAGGCGAAAAGGCGCGACCGGGTTCGGGATGACACATGTTTGTTGCTAGTCGGACGGGGCTTCGCACGCACCAGGTGCTGCTGACGCTGCGCATCCAACTGGGTGGACCGATCGGAAATGTCGTTGAGGCAGACGTACGCGGGGAAACAAACCGAAGCGGCATGGTTGGAGAGTAAAAGCTGAGTCAGGTTTTTGTGGTTTCGGCGTCATCGACGAGGCCGTCCCAAGACCACCTGGGGATGCGCAAGCCGTCGGGGACATCGAACTTGGAGTGATGGTAGCGGGCCATGGTGGTTGTGGTGGCCCAGGCGAAGTAATCGTGGAGAGCGCGGCGGAGGCGTTGGTCGCGGTCGAGGCCGGTATCCGCGAGCGCTTGATCAAAGCAGGCGATGGCGCGCTGGTCCATCTCTTCATGCACGCCATTGCCGCTATGAATGCGGACGACGGAAGTCTCATCGCCATAGCGGCCGGAGTAAAGCGCTGGACCGCCGAGGGCTTCGGCCCAATAGGCGGCAAGGCGTTCGGTGTGCTTCGGATGAAAGCCGTGGCTGAAGGCATGGGCGACGACTTCGTCTTCGAGAACGCGTTTGTGCCAGGCGTGGGCGAGTTTCAGCATGCCGTCGAGACCGCCCGCGGCGTCGTAGAGGGATAGCATGGTGAAAGAAGATAGCAGATAGGGGCGAGTAATCGGTAATCAGTAATCTGTAAGAGGCGATCGGCGACCAGCGAACGGCGATCGGGAAGAAGAGGAAGGCGAAGAGCGGAAGAACCCCACGTGCAAAAACGGCCCGTGGGGCACCCCGTTGAAAGTAATCAGCAATCGGCGATCAGATATCAGAAAGCAACAAAGCGACGCAAGACCCACGTTCAGAAACGAACGTGGGCACCCGCGAGGGAAAGCCCACAGCCAGGAATGGCTGTGCCACGAGGAACCCACGTGCAAAGGCGGCCCGTGGGGCACCCGGTAGCCTGAAATCAGATATCCGATATCAGAGAGTGGAGAGTTGGGCGCGGCGGTCGCTAGCGTAATCGCGAAGGGCGGCGTTGGCGGTGGTGATGGTGGCGAGGGCTTCGGCGACGCGAGCCAGATCGGAGCCGCGCACAACGACGTATAGTTCATCCTCGCCCAGGCCGGTGTAGACGCGATTGCCGATGCAGCCGAAGCTGGTGATGGCTCCATGCTGGAGCGTGGCGGGAAGCGCCATGCAGGTTGGTCGGCCGAGCGCGGGCACGCCCGTTCCGACGCCGGCGCGGTGAGCCGCTTCGTTGAGCAACATGGCGCCGGCAGGCTTGACGGCGAAGAGCACCAGGTCAGGAATGGCAGCGGCTTCGGCGAGAGGCGAGTAGAGGATAGCTTTTGGCGGCTTGGGGAGGCGCGGGATCTGCGGGACCTCCTCGGGCTTCACGTAGCCGAGATCGAACATCATCTTGAGAGTCTGTTCGGTTTCCTTCTCGCGGTCGGGCGAGAGAGAGATGTTGTGGGTGTAAGCCCCCACGGCGCAGTTGAAGTGGTTTTCCGGCAGGGTATAGAAGGAGCGGCCAGCGGCAGCGAGGCGCCAGAAAGAGCAGCCGGAAGGCTGGGAGCCATCGAATTTCGGAACGGAAGAGGGAGGGGCGTCGAGGAATGTGACCGCCACGGGGCGTTTCCCAGCGGCAATCACATTGGCGAATTTTGCTTCGAGTTCCTTGGTGTTCCAGGTCACGTTCATGTCGTGCAGTCTCCTTGATCGGTACGGGCTAGGAAGCATAGCACGGCAAAGGGATGCGGCAAGGCAATCCAGGAGCCGAAATACCCGCATAAAAGCAGGAGTTATGCACACCCTCGAAAAAAAAGTGCCATTTTTCCTTGATTTTTGGGGGTTTCGGCCTTGCATTGGGGAAATGGCTTGGTTATAGTGCAGAACGGCTCGAGTTTTTCGTTGAAAAACGGGGGTATTTTCACTCGCGCCGGCCTCGAGCAATTCGAGGTGGATAGAAAACCAGGAGGATAAGCAGACTAAATGGCAGCTAAGCCACTGAGCAAGACCAAAATCGTTGCACACATCGCCGAGAAGGCGGGCACGTCGAAGAAGACGGTTGCGACTTTCTTTGAAGAGCTGCACAAGCTCGCGGTGAAAGAAGCCAAGGGCAGCGCGGGCAAATTCGTCATTCCGGGAATCGGCCGCGTGGTGAAGGCGCACCGCAAGGCGCGCATCGGCCGCAATCCGCAGACTGGCGAACAGATCAAGATCAAGGCCAAGACGGTGGTTCGCCTGCGTCCGGCCAAGGTGCTGAAGGATGCGGTTCTGAAGTAGATTTTCTCTTCGAGAGAGAAATGAGAATCCCCCGGTTGGCCTGAGGAGTCAGGCGGCCGGGGGTTTTTCTTTCTATTGCGCTCGATTCGTCGAAAGAAGCGGATTTCTCGCTTCGCTCGAAATGACGGAACACGCAACGGCAGGTTCCTCGGGCGAGGTCGCCCTGGGAATGACAGGCTTGAAACTGTTGCGGGCTACAGAGTCTTCACGTAGGCGACTACGTCCTTCACCTGAGCGTCTTCCAGCACCTCTTTGAACGGCGGCATCAACTGATCGCCATTGTCGATCCAGTTCTTCAGGCTCTCATCGGTGATCTTGTTGCCGTTCACGGTGAAGGTACCGCGCTTGGAGATGCCCTTCAGGCCAGGTCCGATCTTCTTCTGGTCGCTCGTGTCGTAATGGCACACCGAGCATTTCTGCTGGAAAAGCGATTTCCCACGGGAAACCGCGGCGGAGTTTCCGCTGTTGGATTTCTTGGCCGAATTCTGGGCAACAACGGAAGCGGCAAGCAGCAAGGCACCACAGACAGCAGCCGAACTGACGATTCTCAGAAAGCGTTTCACAATTCCCCCTATGTTCACGTCCCGGTTGATGTTCTCATTCTCTCTGTTCTCTGTCCTGTTTTCCAGTTGATGCCCGTCACGAGGGACAGGTTGCGCCTTTTGCACAGATAGAACCATCGTACCTTTGACCTTGCGCAGAATTGCCATTCACAATGTGTTCATGAATCAGGAGACCCTGACTCGCGCGTGGGAAGTGTTGCAAGACGCGTATCAAGCGCAGATGGAAGGCGATTACGACCGGGCCGTGGAGCTGTATCAGTCGTCGCTGGACCTGCATCCCACGGCAGAAGCGCACACATTTTTGGGCTGGACCTACCACTTCCAGGGCAAGTTGCTGGATGCAATCACAGAGTGCAAGCGGGCCATTGAGCTGGACCCGGATTTCGGCAATCCGTATAACGATATTGGGGCGTACCTGATTGAGCTGGGGCAGTTTGACGAGGCGATTCCGTGGCTACAGCAGGCCGTGGAAGCGCGCCGCTACGAACCGCGCCATTTTCCGCACTACAATCTTGGCCGGGCGTATCTGGGCAAGGAAATGTACGGACAAGCGATGCGCTGTTTCCAGGAAGCGCTGCACGTGGAGCCGCGATACTCGCTGGCGCGGCAGGCACTGGAATCGCTGCGGCGAATGGTGAATTGAGCGACAGCAATCAGTAGTCAGATATCAGTAATCAGAAAGAGCAGATAGCCAACAGTTTTCAGTTGGCAGCTTGCGTCTGAGCTGAAGGCTTCACGAATCGGTCGTAGATCAATAAGAGCAATGCGGTCAGCACACCTACGCCGGTGATCACGTACCAGGTGAATTGCGGCCGGCCCTGGACTTCGCCGAAATAGTGCAGGATTTTCCCGCCGAACCATCCGCCGATCAGCGAGCCAATTCCCAAAGGCAAAAACGCGAAGCCCATGTAGGTGCCTTGCTGGCCTTCGGGGGCGAGACGCGAAACGTATTCGTAGTAGCGCGGCTGGTGGATGATTTCGCCGATGGCGAGCACCGCAATGGCGGCGACCGCGCCCCACATGGTGGGATGAAGCGCAAGAATGATCCAAGAAAGCCCGGTAATGAGCGTGCCGAGAATGATGGCGGTAAATGCAGCGATTTTCTTGGTCAAGAAATTGAGCAGAATCGTGCAGGTGATGACGATGATGCTGTCGGTCATGAGGATGCGCTCGACGTCGATGTCCTTGTTGACGTACTGGTGGAGAAACACGGGCATGACGATCCACTGCTGCCAGAAGACGATCCAATAGCCGGTGAAGATGAGGAGGAAGAGCATGAACTTCGGGTTTGCGGCGACGGTGAGGAAGTTCCTCGCGGTTTGCGCGAGGGTGGGCGTGGGCGCTTTGTCGATGCGTTGGGGCTCACGGAAGAACAGCAGGACAAAGAAGAACATGGCACCCACGGCCGCGGAAGCGATGAGGAAGATTTTGCCAGCGCCGAGATGGTGCTTGGCCCACGAGCCGGTGTACGGGCCGAGCAATCCGCCGATGTTCACCATGGTGTAATAAATGGAGTAGCCGAGAGAGCGGACATTTTCTCTCGAGGCGCTTGCGGTGGTGCCGACAACGGAAGGCTTCACGAGCGAGACGCCGAGCGCGGGCAAGACCAGAATGAAGCCGACGAAGACACCGAGGGGAACAAGATTCCGGATCGGGGCAAGCCAGGGAGCGCCGATGGACCCCAGAAGGAAATACGAGCCGGCGAGAATCAGGTACGCCAGCGAAAGGGCGCGGCGAAAGCCCAGGCGGTCGGCAACTGCTCCGCCGAAGATGGCCAAGAACCAGACCATACCACCGAAGATTCCAGTGAGGATGCCGGTCTGTTCGGTAGGAAAGTTGAGGGTTTCGTGGAGATAATTCGCGAGAGATGCGAAGGAACCGTAATAGGCGAGGCGCTCGAAGATCTCGCTGACGTTGGCGACCCAGAACGATCGCTCGAAGCCGTGCCGGATATCCGCGAGCCGCTGAGCAAAGGGCATGCCGCCTCCGAGGGATGTGCAGGTGGATGTTAGCAGAGAGGGGCGGCTGCGGTCGCGCCGCGATGGCCCGAGGGCGAGCCTAGTTATTTGGGGATCCGGCGGTTGCCGGAGTTACGACGGCTTGGGCTTTTCCGCTTCCTGGCGCTGGCGCTCTTCGGTCCATGGCGGAACGACGCCGACCATGCGCGCGTAAGCGATGGACTGGCCGAGGTGTTCGCCATAGTGGCCGGAAATAAGGAAGAAAGCACCGCGAATCGAGGATTGTCCGCGGGGAGTCTTGATTTCCTTGTCGAGTTCCGTGTCCTTGATGGCGAGAATGGCGCCACGGAAATGAGCGAAGGAATCCTTGAGCGCCTGAAGGACTTTGGCCTTGTCGTTCGCAGAAGCCAACATGGCTTTGGTGTCGATACCGGCGGGCATGGGAGTGCCGAGCATGCGCGCAAAGCCGTAATTGGCGGTGGCGACGTGCATGTAAACTTCGCCGATGGAACGCACGCCTTCACCGGGACGCCAGGCGTATTTTTCCGCGGGAATCGCGTCGGCAAGGCGGATGAACCGCTGCTCGTAGAAGGAAACCTCATCGAGGAATTCCATGCGAGCGCCGGAGGTGGGACTGGTGGGAGGCGGGGCAGGTTTTTGCTGGGCATGCAGCACGAGCGAAGGCATCAGCAACAGCACAAGGCACAACACGCAGCGGCGCATTTCTCCCCCATCTTCCGGCAAACGACCCAAAGGGATGTTACACCGAATGCACGTAGCGAAACTACTTAACGAACGCTTGCGAGGCGAATTGCAGCGAAGCGGGAAGATGTTCGGCGAAGTAGGCGGGATCGTGGCGGCCGGGATAGAGGTGATACTCGTGAGGGATGTGGCGGGAGGTGAGGACCTTGTCGAGGGCCGCGGCGCCTGCTTCAAAGCCGTAATCGTCGTGGTCGCCACAGTCGAAATAAATCTTCAGGCCAGTAAGATTCGCTGAGCGCGCCAGGGTGATGGGGCTGTTGCGATTCCAGAAGACAGGATCGGGCGGAGATCCAAAGACCTGGCCAAGAACCCGAGAGCGGGGAGAGTCGGGCGTGGGGCCGAGAAATTCCGGAAGCTTATCGATGAGGGCGGCGCTATGGGCGCTGACGGAGCTGAACAGTTGCGGATGGAAGAAAGCGAGATGCAACGCGCCGTAGCCGCCCATGGAAATGCCGGCGATGGCTCTATGGCCGCGGCCGGGAGCGACGCGATAGCGCTTTTCGATGAAGGGGAAGAACTCCTGGAGCAGGAAATCCTCGTAGCGAGACTTGCCGTCCTTGGAATTGATATAGAAACCGGCGCCGCCATCGGGCGTGGCGATCAAGAAGTCGATGAGCTGATGCTGTTCGCGCATGTTTTCGACAAGATTCCACGCGCCGGAATGGATGAACGACTGCTCATTGTCGCCGAGGCCGTGAAGGAAATAGAGCACAGGGAACTGGCGAGACCTGTCCTGGTCGAACGAAGGGGGGAGGACGATGCAATAGCGAACCGGGCGCGCAAGGATTTTGCTGGGGACGGCGTTGCACTCGACACGGCCGGTCGCAGCGGGGGTAGTGACGGCGATGGAGATCAGCGCGGCCGCCAGCAAACCGAGGCGGAGTTTATTCATAGCGCAGCGCGTCGACAGGATTGAGCTTGGCGGCACGGGAAGCAGGATAGAGGCCAGCGCCGAGACTGACAAGCACGGCAAAGACGAGCGCAAGGATGACCAACCACCAGGGCACAGAGGATAAATCGATGGGATTCAGACTTTGGCGTTTGAGATAGACATTGGTGCCGAATGTGATGGCGCGTCCGAGCAGCCAACCGAGGGTCACGCCGAGGATTCCGCCAAGGAAGCCCATGACGCCAGCCTCGACGAAGAACAGTTGCTGCACGTCGGAATCGGCGGCACCGAGAGCCTTGAGAACGCCGATTTCCCTGCGGCGTTCGAGGATGGCCATGACGAGGGTGTTGATGATGCCGAGCGTGGCAACGGCGAGGGCGAGGCTGCCAAAAATCCCGAGGAGAAGATCGAAGACGGAGAAGAAGGTGCGCAAGGATTTGGAAGCGTCAAGCAGGGAAAAGGCGTTGAAGCCCATTGTTTTGATGGAGGCTTCGAGCGCTTCAACCTGCGAAGGGGATTTTGCGCGAACGGAGAGCGAGGAGTAGGTTATCTTATCGGCGGTGTCGCCGCGGACGATGTCGCGCAGATCATTGACCTGTGCGGCGCGGAGAGTGGTCGCAGTGTGGAGCGGAATGAGCAGGCGCGCGTTGCCATAGCCGCCGTAACCGGCTGCCGGTTCCGTTTCCACGACGCCGATGATCTTGAGTTTCAGCTCTTTGGGGACGACGGAGAATCCGCCAGGAAAGGAAGGATCGTTGCCGGCAGCGGGAGTGGCCTGGCGTTCGGCATAACGGAGTAGAAGATCCTGGCCAACCAGGGAGGATGGCTTGTCGGAAAGATCCTTCGCGAATTCGATCTGCAGGATGGCTTCATCGGCGGATGCCGAAGAGAAGAAGTTCCCTTGCATACCGTCAAAGGCGCCGGAGTTACGCGAGGATTCCGGCATGCCAGCAACCACGGTGGAATAGGGCTTGTTGTTGAAGCGGACTTCCGTGAAGAAGCGAATCTGAGGATAGACCTCAATCACGTTGGGAAGTTTTTCGAGTTCCTTGCGAGCGTCCTCGTCGAGTGTGCGCGGCGGCTTGTCGGCGGAGGCATCCCGCGGTTGTGGCCGGCCCATGCCGCGAAAATTGTTTTTCGGGGTGACAAAAATCGTGTCGAACAGACCACTTTGCGACAAACGTTTGGACGCGAGCTGCTGCAAACCGACGCCGAGCGAGAGCATAGCGACCAAGGAAGCGACGCCGACAGCGACGCCGAGAGTGGTCAAGGCGTTCCGGAGAATCGCTTCGCGGAGATTGCGCAGAGCCAGATCGGTGAGGTCGCGAGTCTTCATTGGGCGAATGCCTTCGGCGCCGGGGAAATGGATAGTAATTTTCCGTCGCCCATGGTGGCCAGGCGGTCGGCGAACCGCTCCGCCAAGGGGCGCTCGTGCGTGACCATGACGATGGTCATGCCAAGCTGCCCTTGCACGTCGCGAAGAAGGTCCAGAATGGCTTCGCCGGTCGTGGAGTCGAGGTTGCCGGTCGGCTCGTCGGCAAGGAGGATTTTAGGCCGATTGACCAGCGCCCTTGCAATGGCGACGCGCTGCTGCTCGCCACCGGAGAGTTCGGAAGGACGATGTCCGATGCGATGCGTGAGCCGCACTCGCTCGAGCACTTCATGCACGCGCGATGCCCGTTCGGAACGATCGACCTCCGCCAAGCGCAGCGGCAACTCGATGTTTTCTTCCAGGGTCATGCGAGGCAAAAGATTGAACGATTGAAAGATCATCCCCACGGAGCTTCGGCGATAGCGGGCCAGTTCGAGCGGGGAAAGCGAAGCCAGATTTGCGCCGTCGGCCAAGAGGAAGCCGGAAGTGGGGCGATCCAGACCGGCCATGAGGTTCAGGAGAGTGGATTTGCCGGACCCCGAGGAACCGAGGAGAGCGAGAAACTCGCCGCGGCCAACGCGAAGGGAAACATCGTCGACGGCGCGGACGCTGGTCTCTCCCATGTGGTAGTGGCGGGAAATATGGTCCAACTGGATGGCGGGATGTGTGTCGGCCATAGCTCAAATAATGATACGTCGGAAGAGGGCGTAATCTTTCACAAGGGTTTTGATGCCGCGCACGGCCGATTCCGGTGTGCGTCACTAAAGGGAATACAGCGGCTGTGTTAGCATTGAAACCTGCGCAAGAGCAGCCTGCCTGGGCAAGGAGCCTACCTGAATGCCTGCAAATATGAGGGCGTTGCGGAAAACGCAAGCGGGAAAAGGTTTGCAACTCGAAAAAGTTCCGGTGCCTGCGATAGGACCGACGGATGTACTTGTGCGTGTGAAAGCCACGTCGATCTGCGGAACGGATCTGCATATCTATGGATGGGATCGGTGGTCGCAGGGCCGCATCAAGCCGCCCGTGACGCTGGGGCACGAATTTTGCGGAGTGGTGGAGCGCATCGGCGGAGAGGTAACGGCAGTGAAGGCCGGGGACTTCGTCAGCGCGGAGATGCATCTGAATTGCGGACACTGCCACCAATGCCGTCTGGGGCAGGCGCACATCTGCCAGAACTTGAAGATTATCGGGATCGATATTGACGGAGCATTCGCGGAGTTCGTGAAGATTCCGGCGACGAATATCTGGAAGTTGGATCCGGCGATTCCCGAACACTACGCCGCGATTCTGGATCCGCTGGGCAACGCGGTGCACACGGTGCTGGCAGGAGCGATTGCCGGGCAGACGGTTCTGGTTACGGGTTGCGGACCGATTGGGCTGATGTCCATTGCGCTGGCAAAGGCCTGCGGGAGTTCCACGGTTTTTGCCACCGAGACGAATGAGCACCGGCGGAAATTAGCGAAGGAGATGGGCGCGGACTTTGCGTTGAATCCGGTGGCAGAGGATCCAGTGAAGAAGATCCTAGCGGCCACCGGCGGGACGGGCGTCGACGTGCTGGCGGAAATGAGCGGAAATCCGACGGCGATCCAGCAAGGATTCAAGGCGCTGCGCGCGGGAGGCAGAGCATCGCTGCTGGGAATTCCCACGGAGAATGTGCCGCTGGACCTGGTGCAGGACGTCATCTTCAAGGGCGCGACGGTGCAGGGGATCTACGGACGACGGATGTATGAAACGTGGGTGCAGATGACGGCGTTGTTGAAGGCGGGGCGAGTGAACCTGGAGCCACTGTTCGGCGAGCGGGTGGACCTGGAGAATTTTGAGGCAGCGTTTGCGAAGCTGCACGATGGATTGGCAGGGAAAATTCTGATGTACCCGAACGGCATGAAGAAGCAGTGACGGCTTCTGCCGCGACGGCAGGAGAAAAATAATGAGTGAACCCGGAACCCAAACGACGAAGAACAATCCGCTGCAATACGTAACCGAAACACTGCAGGAACTGCGCGAGAAAGGTGTGGCGCCGAAACTGCGAGTGTTGGATGGGGAGCAGAAAGCGGTTTGTGTCTTTGACGGCCGCGAGGTGGTCAATCTGGCCTCAAACAACTATCTGGGGCTGACGTCGCACAAAGCGCTGCGGAAGGCGTCGATCGAAGCGGTGCGGAAATTGGGTGTAGGCGCGGGCGCGGTGCGGACGATTGCCGGAACAATGAAATTGCACATGGACCTGGAGGAGCAGATCGCGCAATTCAAGCGAGTCGAGGCCTGCGTGGTGTTTCAGTCGGGTTTCACGGCCAACGCGGGAACGGTGTCGGCGATTCTGGGCAAAGACGATCTGATCGTATCGGACGAGTTGAATCACGCTTCGATCATCGATGGCGCGCGGTTGTCAAAGGCGACGATCAAGGTCTTCAAGCACAAGGACGCGGCGGACTGCGAACGAATCCTGCAGGAGCACTCGAATTTCGCGGGGAAGAAGCTGATCATCACCGACGGTGTGTTCTCGATGGATGGTGACATTGCGCCGTTGCCGCAACTGTGCGATGTGGCGGAGAAGTACGGCTGCATCATGATGGTGGACGACGCGCACGCAAGCGGAGTGCTGGGCCGGGGCGGGCGCGGGTCGATTGATCATTACGATTGCCACGGGCGCGTGCATATTCAAGTGGGGACGTTGAGCAAGGCCATCGGATCGATGGGCGGTTATGTTTGCGGCTCGCGGGACCTGATCGACTTCCTGTATCTGCGAGCGCGGCCGTTTCTGTTTTCAACATCGCATCCACCCGCAACGGCAGCGGCTTGCCAGGCAGCGTTCACGCTGCTGGATTCCGTGGAGGGCGAAAAACTGATCAAGAAATTGTGGGCAAACACGAAGTTTTTCAAGAAAGAGTTGAAGAAGCGCGGGTTTGAGTTCAAGGCCAGCGAGACGCCGATCATCCCGATCCACGTGGGCGACGCGACGAAGGCGTTCGAATTCTCGAGGAAGCTGTTCGATGCGGGAGTGTTTGCGCCGGCGGTAGGATACCCGACAGTGGCGGAAGGGAAAGCGCGGCTGCGCGCGATCGTAAGCGCGGCACACAAGCGCGAGCACTTGTTGAAGGCCGCCAACACACTGGCGGAGGTGGGCAAGTCACTCGGGGTGGTGAGCTAAGGGGCGCACGGGGCGGAGAGCGACTCCTGCTATACTCGCGCGATGGCCGCGAAAGAAGATAACTCGAAGAAACTGTTCCTGGTGGACGCGATGGCGCACATCTACCGTGCGTTCTTTGCGCCAATGCCGATGCGGCTATCCGCGCCGAACGGCACGCCGACCAACGTTCCCTTCCTTTTTGGAAACATTCTCAAGCGGCTGATCAACGACTACAAGCCAAAGTACATCGGCATCGTGTTCGATCCGCCAGGCGCGACGTTTCGCGACAAGCTGTTCGAAAAGTACAAGGCGCAGCGGTCGCCGATGCCGGACGACATGAAGGTGCAGATTCCGCTGGTGCGGCGGCTGTGCGAAGCGATGCGCTTGCCAATTCTGGAGGAGAGGGGCTACGAAGCGGACGATGTAATCGGAACGATCGCGACGCAGGCGGCGAAGAAGGGGTTCGAGGTGCTGATCGTCAGCAACGATAAGGACATGATGCAGCTTGTGGGGAAAAATGTCCGGACACTGAAGACGGCTTCCGGTGGCGCGAAGAGCGACGTGATCGTAGATGAGGCCAAGGTGCAGGAGTTGCTGGGGGTGGCGGCGGAAAAGGTCGTGGACTACATGGCGCTACTGGGAGACACGGTCGACAACATTCCGGGGGCCAAAGGAATCGGCGAGAAGGGCGCGGCGGAATTGATTCAGAAGTATGGAAGCGTGGAGAGCGCACTGGATCACGCGGATGAGGTGGCGAACAAGCGTTACCGCGAGGCACTGCAACAGCAGCGCGACCAAGTGTTGATGAGCAAGCAACTGGCGAAGATTGAGACGGCAGTGCCGCTGGAACTGGATCCGGAAAAGTTGAAGATGACGGCGCCGGACCGGGAGCAACTCGCCGCGTTGTACCAAGAATTGGGATTCAAGTCGTTGTTGAGAGAACTGCTGACGAGCGGTGCGGTGGAAAGTCCCGCGGAGAACGCCGGAGCGGCGCAAAGCGAAACGGTGGCGGAGGCGAAGGTTCGCGATGAGAAGAAGGACTATGCACAACTGGCGAATGCCGAGGACCTGGCGGCGTACCTGAAGAAAGCAGCGGCGAAGGCCCCAGTGGCGTTGTGGCTGAATCTGGCGACGGACGAGCGCGAGGCGGAAGGGTTTGGAACGACGGTCACAGGCATCGAGCTATCGTCGAAGGCGGGGGAAGGCCGCGCGGTCTGGGCGGATGAGAAAGGCGAAGCGCTGAAAACGGTGCAGTCTGTGCTGCGGGACAATAAGCGGCGGAAGATTGTGCACGACCCGAAACTGTTTCAATTGCTGGCGGGGCGCACAGAAAGCATCGAGCACGCCACGCTGCTCTACGCGTATCTGCTGAGGCCGACGACCGCAAAACACGACTTTGCCGACGTGGTGTTTCGAAATTTCAACGTGGCGCTCGGCGGAGGCGCGGGCGAACGCGCGGATTATCTACAGAGAGTCGCGCCAGTTCTGCGGGAACAGATCAAAGAGCAGGGACTCGAGAAGGTTTACGAAGAGATCGATCTGCCGCTGGCGGGAGTACTGGCGGACATGGAGCGGGTGGGAATCCGAGTGGACCCCACGGCGCTAGCGGAGATGTCGGAGTCGATGGAGAAAGAGGTGCGGCGGCTGGAGAAGGAAATTTGGGGAGCGGCGGGTCTGGAGTTCAACGTCAATTCCCCAACGCAGCTCGCGGAAGTGCTCTTCGACAAGCTGAATCTGCAGCCACCGTCGCGGCGGGGCAAAGGGAAAGTGCGGTCAACGGCCGCAGACGTGTTGCAGGAGTTGGCCGAAGTCCATCCGCTTCCCGAAAAGGTGATCGAGTATCGCGAGATAGCGAAGCTGAAGTCCACGTATGTGGATTCGCTGCCGAAACTGATTCATCCGGAAACGGGCCGCCTGCACACGAGTTTTTCGCAGACGGGGACAGCGACGGGCCGGCTCAGTTCGAGCGATCCGAATCTGCAGAACATCCCGATTCGGACGGAACTGGGGAGGGAAATTCGGGCGGCGTTCGTGGCCGAAAAAGGGAAGATTCTCCTTTCGGCGGATTATTCGCAGATCGAACTGCGGATCATGGCGCATTTCTCGCAGGATCCCGTGCTGATCGAGGCATTCCGCAACGGCGAGGACATTCACGCGCGCACGGCGCAGGAAGTGTTTGGCGTTGGACCACTGGCGCAAACGGCGGAACACCGGCGCGCGGCGAAGGCAATCAATTTCGGAATCATCTACGGGCTGTCGGCGTTCGGGCTGGCAAAGCAGTTGGGCATCGACCAGAAGGAGGCCGCCAGCTTTATCAACGCGTATTTCACGCGGTACAAAGGAGTGAAGGCCTACCTGGACCGGGTATTGGTGGAAACGCGGAAAAGCGGCATGGCAAAAACGCTGTTCGGAAGGATCCGGCCGATCACGGAGATCAACGCGCCGCAGATGCAGGTGCGGAATTTTGCGGAGCGGACGGCGCTCAACTCGCCGTTGCAAGGGACGGCGGCCGACCTGATCAAGCTGGCGATGATCACCATCGACGAACGGTTGCGCAAAGAGAAATTTGAAGCGCGCATGATTCTGCAGGTGCACGATGAACTGCTGTTTGAGGCCCCGGCGAAAGAAAAAGCCGCATTGGAAGAGCTGGTGAAAGAGGAAATGGAAGGCGTGCATAAGTTGGCGGTGCCTCTGGTGGTGGAGATCGGCACGGGGCCAAACTGGCGCGACCTGGACTAAGCCCGCGCGTTACGCACATCCAGCCGAGCGCACCGACCATCCAACGAGAAGAAGCCCTGCCCCGCCGGACAGGCGACGCATTGGTCACGCCATGGCGCGCCTTGACTTCGGCGCAAAGACGCGCGTGTTAGCCTGAACCTGGATTGGAGTTATCGCGCCATGCGCCTGAAGATCGCGGCCGCCACATTTCTGGTTTCCACTTTATTGGCAGGCTGCAGCGGTGTGCAGGACGCGCACTCGGGATCAGGGGGCGGCGCAAGCCAGGTAACGGTGAGCGTTGCGCCGAAGCAGGCGTCGGTGGTGGTGAATCAGACGGAAACATTTCAGGCCACGGTAACGGGATCGACGAATACCTCCGTGACATGGCAGGTGAACGGAATAAGCGGCGGCAATTCGACGGTCGGAACGATATCGGCGACAGGAGTGCTGATGGCACCGGCGCAAGTTCCAAATCCGTCGACCATTTCTGTAAGCGCGGTGGCGCAGGCCGATTCGACGAAATCGGCGTCGGCGAGCGTACAGATTATTGCGTCCAACCCGAACCAACAAGCGCAGTCCATTCCAATCAAGTTGGGAACGTCGGGCGGGAACGCAACCGATTCGACCACGCAAGGAAACCTGATTTATTGCTGCGGTGGGACGCTGGGCTCGCTGCTGCAGCGGAACGGCAACCTGTATATCTTGAGCAATAACCACGTGCTGGCAAGGAGCGATCAAGCATCGATCGGCGATTCGATTACGCAGCCGGGAATCATCGACGCGAATTGCTCTACCGCGGGAACTACAACGGTCGGGAACCTCACGCAGTTTGTAAATCTGGAAAACTCCGGAGCAAATGTGGACGCGGCCATCGCGCAAATCGTGCCGGGAACGGTGGATACGTCGGGCAACATTCTCTTGCTGGGGGCAACGGCCACCGGAAACACGCCAGATGCAGGAACTCCTCATGCGGGCAATGGCGTCATCGCAGCGGTTGGCGAGGCTGTCGCCAAGAGCGGGCGGACGACGGGACTAACGTGTTCGAGCATCGATGCGATCGGGATTACTACCTCGGTCGGCTACCAGCGCGGGTGCAACAGCACGTCCAGTTTTTCGGTGACGTTCACGGGACAGATTTCCGTGGCATTTCCGACGGGAAGCACGTTCAGCGGAGACGGCGACTCAGGATCGCTGATCGTGGACCAGAACACCGCAGATCCCGTCGCGCTGTTATATGCGGGGTCTGACACAGATACGGTCGGGAATCCTGTGGCGGACGTTTTAAGCGCGCTGGCGGACGGACAAGGAAATCGGCCGAGCTTCGTTGGGTCGGCGTCGACGCACAAGGTGATCGGCTGTAGCCTGACGGCGGCAAGCGCGACAGCGGAGCAAGCGGAAGCCGCTCCCAGTATCAGTGCCGACAGCATAGCGCGGGCACAACGAGCGCGTGACCTGCACGCGCCGGAATTGCTGGCCAATCCGTATATTCAAGCAATCAGTGTGGGCGCCAGCCTCGATCACCCAGGCGAAGCCGCGATACTGCTGTTTGTGAATTCGGCGCAGATACCGGAGAGTTTGCCGGTCGAGCTGGAAGGCGTTGTCACCCGGATCATTTCGGCGGGCGATCCGGGACCACACGGCGTGGTGGAAGAGCAAGCCGCGGCAAGATTAGCGCCCGGAACCCGCCCATTCAGTGTGAGCGCGCTTTCGAAGGTTGAGCTGACGCGAGCGAAAAGGGCTCACGCCGCGCATGTAGATGCGTTGATGACACAGACGGGTGTGCAGGGAGTGGGAATTACGTCAAGCGCGGATTCGCCGGGAGAAGCGGCGCTGATGATTTTCGTGATTCGCGGCGTCGCGAGGAATCCCATCCCCGCGTCCGTTGATGGAGTGAGAACCCGCATACGCGAGTCGAGCCGGTTCAAAGCAGGTTATAGCGAAAGCGGGAAATCGCCAGCGTGCCGGGTGGGATCGGCTGTGGCAGCCGCGCCGGTAACCCCATAGACACAAGCGTGATAGAGCGCACAGCCTTTCTTTGCCCAATGCGCAAGCGTAGAATACGTGCAAGGGGTCTACGCATCGCTCCTCGGACGGCTTTTCCAACGATCAGGGGGTATCTATGCGACGTACTCTGTTGTTCCTCAGCGCAATTCTGCTCATCACTTTTGGCGCGGCGCTCGCGCAGCAGAAAGATCAAGCGGAACAGGCTCCGGCTCCAATCCCCGAAGCCGACGCAGCAAAGAAGAATCCAGTGAAACCTACCGCGGAAGGCCTGGCGGATGCCCGGAAGCTCTACAAATATCACTGTGCGATGTGCCATGGCGAGAACGGTGACGGCAAGGGTGATCTGGCAGAATCGATGAAGTTGCAATTGAATGACTGGCGCAATCCGGAAACGATCTCGAAGTATACGGACGGAGCGCTTTTCTACATCATCACGAATGGACGCGGGAAGATGGTGGGCGGTGAAGGCGACCGGACGAAGGAAGAGGCCCGCTGGAACCTGGTGAATCTGGTGCGGTCATTCGGGAAGAAAGCGACATAAGCCGGAACACGGTAATCGGGACGATTTGATCATTGCTGAGGATGAGGCGCTCCAGATGAAGCTGGGGCGCCTCTTATTTTTGGCGATGCGGTATGCTACGGAGAAGAATCCGCGGGAGGAGTTAGTTATGGCGCATGCTCCGAAGTTTCTGGCAATCGTGAACGACGCAAAAAAGCGGGTGAAGGAAACGAACGTTCAAGATGTGAAGCGGCGACTCGACGCCGGAGAAAGTATGATCCTGGTCGATGTGCGGGAGGAGAGCGAGTGGGCGAACGGGCATCTGCCCGGCGCGATTCATTTGGGGAAGGGGATCATCGAGCGAGATATTGAGGCGCGGATTCCGGACACGTCGGCGAAACTCGTGCTGTATTGCGGGGGTGGATTCCGGTCAGCGCTGAGCGCAGACAACCTGCAGAAGATGGGCTACACAAACGTGGAATCGATGGACGGGGGCTGGAAGGGGTGGGTCGCAGCGGGCTTACCGGTGCAGAAGGGTTAGGTTGGGCAACCCTTCCTCCAATACAACCCGGGAAAGAGGCGCGGTCAGGCGACGGTGGAGAATGCCTCGTCGTCGGAGTCAGGCGATCAGAAGCAGACGAAATCGTCAGTCGAGAAGATGTTCAAGAGCTATCCGCCGAAGGTAAAGAAGTAGGAAGCGTCGAGAAAAGTGGGGGTGAAGAGAGAATTGGCTGGGGCGGAAGGATTCGAACCTTCACCATCCTCATTAACAGTGAGGTGTCCTACCGGTTGGACCACGCCCCAGCGGGCTTTAGAGAACTCTCCGAATCGCCTGACAGTGAGTAGACTCCACCGCGCAGCAGACAGCAGAGGGTATAAGAAAGAATAGCATGCGGCGAATATGAGCCATAATTGAATTGGGTTAAGTTTGCATAAAAGTTTTTTATTTTGAAAAGGGCTTCCCGATTCGTTTCGGAACCGGTTTTCCAGCAGACCTTTTGAAGAAAACGCAGCCGACGGAAGCAGCGAAAAAAAAACGAGCCGTAAGGAAGCCGGGTTTAAAGTTGCAAACAGAAAACATTTGATAGACACTATTCGGTCGCGTTTCGACCCGGACAGGCGCTGTCTGGCACAAGAGTGTGCAGGCTCCGATTTGACGGCATTGCGGGGAGCATGTACCCTCTAGCGCAAAAGTTGACATGGCCCAAATTTTTCACCGTAGTGCAAATCTCATCGCGCGATTTTCTGTGCTTGCGCTCGTCGTTGTAGCCAACCTGGCCCTCGCGGGAGTGCTGCTGGTTGCGAGGTCGCCGTACATTACGAACGAACGGTTGACGCGGGTGCAACCCGTACAGTTCAGCCATAAACACCACGTGGGAGATGACGGAATCGACTGCCGTTACTGTCATACCAGCGTGGAGACCTCCGCCTACGCCGGCATCCCTCCCACGAAAACCTGCATGAATTGCCATTCCGTGCTGTTCAATAACGTTGGATATCTGGAGCCAGTGCGCGACAGCTACCGGAGCGACCAATCGATCGAGTGGGTAAAGGTGCACCGGTTGGCGGATTACGTGTATTTCAACCATAGCATCCACATCAACAAGGGCGTTGGGTGCTCGTCCTGCCATGGACAGGTGAATCAAATGCCGCTGATCTTCCAGGCGTCGCCGCTGACGATGCAGTGGTGCCTGGATTGCCATCGGAATCCGCAAAAGAATGTGCGGCCGAAGGACCAGGTTTTCAACATGGACTGGAGAGCGCCGGCGAATCAGGAAGAGATCGGGAAGAAACTGGTGACGGAGTACAAAATTCGGACGGTGAACGAACTCACGAGTTGTTCCACCTGTCACCGCTAATGAGCGATATGAACGAACGGGCAAAAGACAATACGCTGCGTATCCTGCAAGGTGCGCACGAGCAAGCCAGCGCGAATGGTCACGAGCATCACGACCATGACGGGCGCGAAGAAGACATGATCGAGCGGGAGCACCGGCTCGACCTGGCGGACCTGCGCGAGAAGTTGCGGGAGAAGACCGGCAAGCAGTACTGGCGCACGCTGGAAGAGCTCGCCGAAAACCCGCATTTCGAAGAGCTGTTGCACCGCGAATTCCCCAGGCACGCTTCGGAGTGGGATAGCGCGGTGGACCGGCGAGACTTCATGAAGCTGATGGGTGCGTCGCTCGCGCTGGCGGGACTGGCCGGATGCGGACGCCCAGACATCAGCCACATTGTTCCGTACGTGCGGCAGCCCGATGGACTGATACTGGGCAAGCCGAATTTCTACGCGACGGCGATGCCGTTCGGCGCCGACGCGATCGGCGTGGTGGTGGAGAGTCACGAAGGACGCCCGACGAAGGTGGAAGGAAACCCGGATCACCCTTCGAGTTTGGGGGCATCGAGCGCGATCGTGCAGGCATCGATTCTGAATCTGTATGATCCGGATCGTTCGCAAGCCGTTCAGCAATATGGAGAGATCCGTTCGTGGTCCGCATTCCTGGATGCGGCGCAGGCGCTGGCGGCAAATGTAAAAGCGACGCAGGGAGCGAATTTCCGAATCCTGTCGGGAACGGTGACCTCGCCGACCCTGACCGCGCAGATTCGTAAACTTCAGGCGATTTATCCGCAAGCCAAGTGGTACCAGTGGGAACCCGCCACAGGCGATGGCGCTCGTGAAGGGGCCAAGCTCGCGTTCGGACGCAGCGTGAACACGGTGTACAACGTGGGCAAGGCGAACGTGATTGTGTCGCTGGACTCCGATTTTCTGGCAAGTGGTCCGGGACACCTGGCTTACGCAAAGGAGTTTGCGCGCCGGCGCAAACTGGACGGGCCGGGCAGCACGATGAACCGGCTGTACGTGGTGGAGCCGACACCGTCAGTGACGGGCTCGTCAGCGGATCATCGCTTGCCGATGCGTGCCAGTCAGGTTGAGGTTTTTGCGCGCGCGCTGGCGGCAAAACTCGGCGTCGGGACCGGGGCGAGTCTGTCGGGAGACGCGGCTCATTGGGTCGAGACGATTGCCAAGGATCTACAGAAAGAACGCGGCGCTTCGCTGGTGATCGCGGGCGAGTATCAGCCCGCCGCAGTGCATGCTTTGGCGCACGCCATCAATGCGGCGCTCGGCAACATTGGAAATACGCTGTACCACACAGAGCCGGTGGATGGGGACGGCGCCAGCCTGGAATCGTTGCGCGAACTGTGCGTGGAAATGAATGCGGGCAAAGTGGATCTGCTGCTGATCCTGGGCGGCAATCCCGTTTACGACGCGCCGCACGATTTCAATTTTGTGGAGAAGCTCAAAAAGGTTCACACGTCGATCCATCTGGGGCCGTATTTCGATGAGACCTCGGCATGGTGCACCTGGCACGTAGCAGAGTCGCACTATCTGGAAAGCTGGAGCGACGCGCGCGCTTACGACGGTACGGCAAGCATCGTGCAGCCGCTGATTTCGCCGCTGTACTACACACATTCGGCGCACGAAGTGGTATCGGCATTCAGCGACAAGCCGGGCACGCCGGGTTACGACTCAGTGCGCGCGTACTGGACCGAAGCTTCGACGCATCTGCCGGAACCGGTGGATGCGGGCTGGCGCAAATGGCTGAACGACGGCGTGATTCCCGGAACGAAATTTGGTCCGATCACTCCGGAACTGAAATTCAACGCAGCGAACTTGCCGGCAACGGCGGCTGTGCCGCGGGATGAGATCGAAATTATTTTCCGGCCCGATCCGACCGTGTACGACGGACGGTTCGCCAACAACGGCTGGTTGCAGGAATTACCCAAGCCGGTGACCAAGCTGACGTGGGACAATGCGGCGCTGGTCAGCCCGAAGTACGCGCAGAAGCAGGATTTCGCGCACAAGATTCAATCGCGAGGCGGTGAACACGGACAGGTGCGCACGCCGCTGGTGGACATTGAAGTGAACAATAGCAAGGTGACCGGCGCCGTGTGGACTTTGCCTGGGCAGGAAGAGAACACGGTTGTTCTACCGCTAGGTTACGGCCGCACGCGTTCGGGATACACGGGCACGAACAAGGGATTCAATGCGTACGTGGTGCGTGCTTCGAACGCGCTTTGGACAGCATCAGGCGGCAAGCTGACCGCGACAGGAGACAGCTACCCGCTGGCCTGCACGCAGTATCACTTCAACATGGAAGGCCGGCACATCCTCTGCTCGGGGACACTCGAGGAATACCGGAAGAATCCGAATTTTGCCAACGAGCACGCGGAAGACCCGAAGAAAGACGATTCGCTGTACCAGGAGTTCGCGTATCCCGGGTATGCGTGGGGAATGGCGATCGACCTGACCAAATGCAATGGGTGCAACGCGTGCGTTGTGGCATGCCAGTCGGAGAATAACATTCCGGTGGTGGGCAAAGATCAGGTGATGCGTGGCCGCGAAATGCACTGGATTCGCATCGACCGCTATTACACAGGTACGGAATCGGCGGCGAGCGGGAAGGCGACCGGCGATCCTTCGGAATATCAGCCGGCACTCGATAACCCACAGACGTTCTTCCAACCCGTGCCCTGCCAGCAATGCGAGAATGCACCGTGCGAACAGGTTTGCCCGGTAGGGGCAACGACGCATAGCGCGGAAGGCCTGAACGACATGGTCTACAACCGCTGCATCGGCACGCGGTATTGCTCAAACAACTGCCCGTACAAGGTGCGCCGGTTCAACTTTCTGCGTTTTCAGGATTGGGAAACACCGCAATTAAAGCTGCTGCGGAATCCGGAAGTGACGGTGCGCAGCCGAGGCGTGATGGAAAAGTGCACGTACTGCGTGCAGCGCATTAACAACGTGCGCATCGATGCGGAAAAGCAGAATCGTACGATCCGCGACGGCGAAATCGTGACGGCGTGCGAGTCGGCGTGCCCATCGGAAGCGATTGTCTTCGGCAACGCGAACGATCCAAGCAGCAAAGTGGCGAAACTGAAGGCGCAACAACGGAATTACACATTGCTCGGCGAGTTGAACGCGCGGCCGCGCACGACGTATCTGGCGGCAGTGCGCAATCCGAATCCGGAGTTAGAAAAGGCATGAGCGCGACGCAACCTCCTCTGAATTCGGCAGAGATTCGCCGGCTGGATCCGGTGCTGGAACCGGGGCACACCTACGCTTCGGTGACCGACAAAATCGCCGCGGTGGTCCTGACGCGGCCGCTTGGAATCGGCTGGCTGGCGGGATTCACGCTGGCGTTCACGATCACGATGGTGCTGTTTATTTCGATTGCCTGGTTGATCATCAAGGGCGTCGGCGTTTGGGGCATTAACATTCCGGTGGGCTGGGGATTCGCGATTGTCAACTTCGTGTGGTGGATCGGTATCGGCCACGCGGGCACGTTGATCTCGGCGATTTTGTTCCTGTTGAATCAGAAGTGGCGCACGTCGATCAACCGGTTTGCGGAAGCGATGACGCTTTTTGCGGTGGCTTGCGCGGGAATTTTTCCGCTGATCCATACGGGCCGTCCATGGATGGCGTATTACATGTTCCCGTATCCCAGCACCATGGGGGTCTGGCCGCAGTTTCGCAGTCCGCTGATCTGGGACGTGTTCGCGGTTTCGACGTACGGCACGGTGTCGGCGCTGTTCTGGTTCGTCGGGTTGCTGCCTGACCTGGCGACGTTGCGGGACCGCGCGAAAAACCGCTACCAGCAGGTCATCTACGGCATGCTGTCGATGGGCTGGCGCAATTCGGCGCGGCACTGGCACCGCTATCAGTCGGCATATTTGTTGTTGGCCGGCTTGGCGACGCCGCTGGTGCTTTCGGTGCACACGGTAGTGAGCTTCGACTTCTCTGTCGCAATCGTGCCTGGGTGGCACACGACGATCTTCCCGCCGTACTTCGTTGCCGGTGCGATTTATTCCGGCTTTGCCATGGTGCTGACGCTGGCAATTCCGCTGCGGAAATTTTATGGCCTGGAAGACTTCATCACCATGCGGCATCTGGAGAACATGGCCAAGGTGATGCTCGCCACCGGACTGATCGTGGCGTACGGCTACTTCGTCGAGTTTTTCATGGCGTTCTACAGCGGAAACAAGTTCGACGTGTTCCTGGCGAATCAGCGGCTGCACGGGCCGTATTCGGGTTTCTACTACGCATTGATTCTGTGCAACATTCTGACGCCGCAGTTGTTGTGGATTGAAAAAGTGCGACGCAACGTGGCGGCGCTGTTTGTGATGTCGCTGGTGATCAACACGGGGATGTGGCTGGAGCGGTTCGTGATCGTGGTGATCTCGTTGACACGCGACTTTATGCCGTCGGCGTGGGGCCGTTACTCCCCGACATTCTGGGACTACAGCACGTTCATCGGAACCCTTGGATTCTTCGTGATGCTGATCTTCCTCTTCGTCCGGGGATTGCCGGCGATCGCGATTGCGGAAATGCGCGAACTGGTGGCGCACGGGTCGCATTCGAATGAGGAACACAAATGACGGAACATCGCTCTTATCTGCACGGTGTGATGGGCGAGTTCGAGACGCCGGAGCAACTGGTTTCGGCGGCGAAGAAGGCTCGCGAGGCAGGGTATAAGCACGTGGAGGCGTATACGCCGTTTCCGATCGAAGGATTGGCGGAACACATCGGCTTCCGTTGGACAGCCGTGCCGTTGATTACGTTAATCGGGGGAGTCGGGGGCGGGCTGACCGGATTCGGCCTGCAATACTGGTGCTCGGCGATCTCTTATCCATTGAATATCGGCGGACGGCCGCTGAACAGCTGGCCCGCGTTCATTCCGGTGACCTTCGAGCTGACGGTGCTGGGCGCGGCGATCTTCGCCGTGGTCGGCATGATCGCGCTGAACAAACTTCCGCAACCGCATCATCCGGTCTTCAACGTGGAGCGATTCGCGCACGCCTCGACGGATCGATTTTTCCTTTGCATCGAGGCACGCGATCCGAAATTCGATGTGGCGGGAAGCGCGCGGTTTCTGCAGGAACAGCGTGCCGTGCATGTGACCGAGGTGAAGGATGAAGAATAAATCCTCACTTCTGGTGGCGGCATGCGTTCTGATGCTGGCGGGCTGCGACCATACGCTACGCCAGGACATGGCGAATCAGCCGCGGCAGAATCCGCTGTCGCCGTCGGAGTTTTTCCAGGACGGTCGTTCAGAGCGGTCAATTGTGGAGAATACGGTGGCTCGCGGATCGATCGAAAACGACAAGCTGGCGGTACCGAAAGAATCCAACGTATTTCCGCTTCCGTTGACGATTGACCTGCTCAAGCGCGGACAGGACCGCTACGACATCTTCTGTTCGCCTTGCCATGGGTTGCAGGGGGACGGGCAGGGAATGGTGACGCTGCGCGGCATGAAGCATCCGCCGTCGTATCACCAGGACCGCCTGCGCAATGAGCCGAACGGATATCTCTACGACGTGATCACTAACGGCTTTGGCGCGATGAATGGTTATTCGGCGCAACTGACGCCCCAGGATCGTTGGGCGATTGTTGCGTATGTGCGCGCATTGCAAGTCAGCCGGAACGCTCACGTAGCGGATCTGCCTGCGAATTTGAGGGAGAAGCTAATGGCCGGAGGGTCTGCGAAATGAACGCGCAAGACTACCAGGCGCCCGCGGGCGTCAGCCGCGTTCAGTCGCTGGGTTTGATCGTGGGCGGCGCGGCGCTGGTGCTGTCTATTGTGGGCGCGTTTCTGTCGCCCGAAAAGTTCTATCAATCGTATCTGTTCAGCTACATGCTCGTGTTGGGCCTCACGCTCGGTTCGCTGGGCTTGTTGATGCTGCAACATCTGACGGGCGGGCGGTGGGGCATAGTGATCCGGCGGCCGCTGGAAGCGGCATCGCGAGTTTTGCCACTCACGGCGATCCTGTTCATACCGATTGTTTTCGGAATGAAGTCTCTGTACAGCGCGTGGCTCGATCCGGAGAAAGTGAAGGAGGAGCCGCTCTCACCATTCCAACAAGGCTATTTGACGCACAGCGGATTCCTGGTCCGCGCGGTGATTTACTTTGTGATCTGGCTCGGACTGATGTTGCTGTTCAATAAGTGGTCCAAGCAGCAAGATGTCGACCGCGATGACCGGGCGCTGCGGCGCCGGCTGAAGATGTGGGCCGGACCGGGCGTGATTCTGTACGTGCTGGCGATGACGTTTGCGTCAATTGATTGGGTGATGTCGCTCTCGCCTCATTGGGCATCGACGATCTACGGGTTCATTTTTGTTGCGGGGCAGGCGATCACGGCGATGAGCTTGATGATCATCGTGGTGGTGGCATTGAGTTCGACGCCGTACGGCGCGGTCTACAAGCAGCGCATGCACGACCTCGGGAAATGGCTGTTCACATTCAACATGCTGTGGGCGTATTTCGACTTTTCGCAACTGCTGATCATCTGGTCTGGTAACCAGCCTGAAGAAATCAGCTTTTACCGCACGCGGTTGTATGGCGGCTGGGGAGTGGTGGCGGTGATCGTGTTGTTGTTCAGCTTCGCGCTGCCGTTCCTGATCCTGCTATCGGAGCACGTAAAGAAGACGCCAAGCCTGATTTCGAAAGTGGCTTTGTGGATGATCATATTCCGCCTGGTGGATCTGTATTGGATGACGAGGCCGGAGTTCACGAAAAATCCAACATTGTATTGGCTGGATATCGTGGTTCCAGTAGCGCTGGTTGGCCTGTGGGTGGGTTTCTTTGCAATGAACTTGAAGCAACGGCCGCTGTTGCCGTTGGGCGATCCGAAACTTGCGGAGGCCATTGCGCATGAGCACTGAGCATCATCAGCACGGCCAGACCGCGAACGGGCGTCCGGTTCACGATGATGTGTCATATGAACCGCGCGATGTGCGCACGTCTCCGATTCTGAAGTTCCTGGTCTATTTGGGAATCGTGATTGTATTGTCTTACGCGTTGGTCTTTGGGATTTACCGGGGGCTGAAAAGCTATTGGATCGGCACGCATCAGCCTCCCGTGCCGTCCAGGGCGGAGGAGCCGGAACCGACGATGCCTCCGGAGCCGCGTTTACAGGGTGTGCCAGGTCATCTGAGCGATCCGCAGGAAGATTACCGGTTGAAGGTCGAAGCGGATAAGAAAGCCAATGACACGCTGCAATGGGTCGACGAGAAAGCGGGCATTGCGGAAATTCCGGTGAACGACGCAATGCGGCTAATCGTGGAGAAGGGAATTCCGGCAATCGCGCCGGAGGAAAAGAAGTAAGAGTGATGAAAGCAAGGGCAACACTTTTGGCGCTGGCGCTGCTGCTGTTGTGGGGCGGGGTGAGCCATGCGCAGATGATCCCTGACGACGTGGGGCAGTCGTCGAATGGGCTGCCGCCGGCGCTGGCGAATGTCGGCTTCGACCCGCAACTGAATGCGCAAATTCCGCTCGACACTCCGTTTGTGGACGAGTACAGCCAGCCAGTGACTCTGCGGGCGTATGCCGGGAAGAAGCCCATGGTTCTGGCATTCGTGTATTTCACTTGTCCGATGCTCTGCAATCAGGTGGAGCAGGCGGTGGTCGGCACATTGAAGATGATTTCGTTCAATCCGGGGACGGACTACGAAGTGGTGTTCGTCAGTTTCGATCCCAACGACAAGCCGGAAGACGCGCTGAAAAAGAAGCACGAGGCACTGTCTCGGTTTGCGCGGCCTGCGACGGAAGCTGGCTGGCACTTTCTAACCGGCACGCGGGAATCGATTGACGCGGTGACCAAGGCGGCGGATTTCCGCTACAGCTACGACCAGAAGAGCAAGTTGTACGGGCACGCAAGTGGATTGTTGCTGTTGACGCCCGACGGACGCATCTCGCGCTACTTTTTTGGAGTGGAATACCCACCGAGCAACGTGCGTCTGGGATTAGTGGACGCTTCGGCAGGCAAGATCGGCACTCCGGTCGATCACCTGCTTTTGTTCTGTTACCAGTACGATCCAACGAAAGCCCGATACAGCGCCACGATTCTGACCGTAATCCGCATGGGCGGAGTGGTGACGTTGCTGTGCATGGCGATTGGATTTGTGATATTCCGCCGGCGCGACGCTCACGCCGGCAGCAGCGGAAACCGCGCGGCGGGTTCGCCGGCGCAAGGAGCACATTAGAGCCGTGCAGTCATCACCGATGCCATTTTTCCCAAACGAGGCGTCCAGTATCGCGCCGCACGTGGATGCTTTGTTCACGTTCATCCTGCTGACGTGCCTGTTTTTCGCAATGCTGGTGACGTTGCTGGCGATCTATGCGGCATTCCGATACCGCCGGAAATCCGTTGGCGAGGTTGGCGACGACGTGGAAGGCAATATGTTGCTGGAAGTGGGCTGGACAGCGATTCCGCTGGTGCTGGCCATCGGCATGTTTGCGTGGGGCGCGGTGATTTACGTGAATTTCCGTACCGCTCCCAAAGACACACTGGACATTTACGTGATTGGCAAGCAGTGGATGTGGAAGCTGCAGCAGCCAAACGGCAAGAGAGAAATCAACGAATTGCACATCCCGGTCAACCGGAACGTCAAGTTGATCATGGGCAGCGAGGATGTGATCCACAATTTCTACGTGCCGGACTTCCGCGTGAAGATGGACGTGGTGCCGGGCCGGTATAACACGCTGTGGTTCAAGCCGACGAAGGTCGGCCGTTACCGGCTGTACTGCTCGCAGTATTGTGGCACGAACCACGCGGAGATGACGGGCTGGGTGACGGTAATGGATCCGGCGGACTATGCGGCGTGGCTCGCCGACGAGACCGGCGACGTGAATCCCGTCTCGGCGGGGGAGAAGTTGTTCACGCAATTGGCGTGCAATACGTGCCACCTGGCAAACGGAACTGGCCGGGCCCCGTCGCTCAACGGACTTTACGGCGGGCGGGTGTTGCTCGCGGATGGAACCACGGTGACGGCAGACGATGCGTATATTCGCGAATCGATTCTGCAGCCGAAGGCGAAAGTAGTGGCCGGGTATCAGCCAGTGATGCCCACGTTCCAGGGCTTGGTGACCGAGGAGCAGATCCTGAATCTGACCGCGTACATCAAGTCACTGCAGTCGCAACCCGTGCCCACCAAGGGCGCCGGTGTTGCGCCAGCGACGACAGGGAAGAAATAGTATGAGCACTGCACCGATGGCGGTCACACCAAAATTTCCGGAGAAGCATTACCTGAACCAGACGTACGGGATCCGTTCGTGGCTGCTGACGACCGACCACAAGCGAATCGCGCTGCTGTATCTCGCCTCGGTAACGTTCTTCTTCTTTATTGGCGGGTTCTTCGCGATGATGATCCGCCTGCACCTGTTGACGCCGAACGGGTATCTGCTTTCCGCCGACACGTACAACAAGATGTTCACGATGCACGGCGTAGCGATGATCTTCTTCTTCCTGATCCCGTCGATTCCGGCGATCCTGGGAAATTTCCTGATTCCGCTGATGATCGGTGCAAAGGATTTGGCGTTTCCGAAGATCAACTTGCTGAGCTGGTACGTGTATATCGTGGGCGGAACGTTCACGCTGTACTCGATGGTCACGGGCGGGCTGGACACGGGCTGGACGTTCTACACGCCATTGAGCACGGTGTACTCGAATTCGGCGGTGGCGCCGGCAGTGATTGGCATCTTCATCACCGGGTTTTCGTCGATCCTGACGGGGTTGAACTTCCTGGTGACGATCCATACGATGCGCGCGCCAGGAATGACGTGGTTCCGGCTCCCGCTGTTTGTGTGGGCGCACTATGCGACATCGGTTGTGATGATCCTGGGCACGCCGGTGGTGGCGATCACGCTTGGCCTGGCGGGGATGGAACGTCTGTTCGGGCTGGGCTTTTTCAACCCGGCGATGGGCGGCGATCCTATCCTGTTCCAGCATTTGTTCTGGTTCTACTCGCACCCGGCGGTATACATCATGATTCTGCCGGCGATGGGCGTGATCAGCGAGTTGATTCCAACCTTTGCGCGCAAGAAACTGTTTGGCTATCACTTTGTGGCCGCGGCGAGCCTGGCGATTGCGGTGATCGGCTTCCTGGTGTGGACGCACCACATGTTCCTGACCGGCCAGTCGACATACGCGGCGCTGGCGTTCTCGTTCCTGACGTTTCTTGTGGCGATACCGTCGGCAGTAAAGACGTTCAACTGGACCGCGACACTGTTTGGCGGATCGATTTCGTTTGATACGCCGATGCTGTATGCCTTCGGATTTCTGGGCTTGTTCCTGATCGGCGGATTGACCGGGTTGTTCCTGGGCTGCCTCGGAACCGACATTCACATACATGATACGTACTTCGTGGTAGCGCACTTCCACTACATCATGGTGGGCGGCGCAGTGATGGGTTACCTGGGCGGTTTGCACTTCTGGTGGCCGAAGATCACGGGCCGGATGTATCCGGAATGGCTGGCGCGGATTGCGGCGCTGATCCTGTTTGTGGGATTCAACCTCACGTTCTTCCCGCAGTTCCTGCTGGGGTATCTCGGGATGCCGCGGCGGTATCACGTGTATCCCCCGGAGTTTCAGGTGTACAACGTGATGTCGACAGCGGGCGCGTCGATCCTGGCAATCGGCTACTTGCTGCCGATGATTTACCTGACGTGGGCGGCCTTCTTCGGAAAAGTTGCCGGCGACAATCCCTGGCCGGCGACAGGACTGGAGTGGAAGACCCCCTCGCCGCCGCCAACGGAGAATTTTGAAGAGACTCCCGTGGTGACGTGGGAGGCGTACGACTTCCACAATCGGCCGGATCTTGGGTTGGACGCGCCGACAGGACATGGACCGCATCATCCTGGAGCAGTGCCGGCCCACGGACACGACTGAGCAGTGCCGGGCCAAGGCCCGAAAAACGACGGATAGAGGAGTGCGGAGTGCATCGCACCGGAGCGCTGTACGGACAATTCAAGACGCTGGAGCAGCAGAAGGATTCCGCGTCGCTGGGAATGTGGATATTCCTGGTGACGGAAGTGATGTTCTTCGGCGGGATCATGCTGGCGTACGCCATCAACCGCCACGTGTACTACCACGCGTTCGCCATGGGCAGCAACACGCTCAGCCTGAAACTGGGCGGGACTAACACCATCGTGCTGCTGGCGAGCAGTTTCACGATGGCCATGGGAGTGTGGTCGGCGCAGACCGGAAAGCGGAAGCTGCTGCCGTTGTTCCTCAGCTTAACGATATTGCTGGGGTTCATCTTCTTCGGGATCAAATATGTCGAGTACGCGCAGAAGTTTCATCACCACCTGGTTCCGGGGGCGAGCTTTGACATCAGCTACTGCGTGAATAATCCGAGCAAGTGCGACGACATCAGCCCGGAAGAGCTGGAAATCGAAGGCAACCTGATCGCGCAGGCGAAGGCGGCCGAACCCAACCTGAACTCGCACGCGCAACTGTACTTTTCGTCGTATTTCGGGATGACCGGGCTGCACGCGCTGCACATGGTCATCGGGGTGGGCCTGTTATTCTGGCTGTTGCACGGGTCTTTGAAAGGCCGATTCACGCCGGAATGGAATACTCCGGTGGACATTGTGGGCTTGTACTGGCACTTCGTCGACATCGTGTGGATTTATCTATTCCCGTTGCTGTATTTGATCGATCGGCACAAGTAAGGAGCGGCACACGTGTCTCACGAACCTGAACACAGCTACACGGAACACATCGTAGCGCCGCACGTGTATCTGGCGATCATTCTGACGCTGGTGGCGCTGACGGCCATCACCGTGTGGGCCGCATTCATCGATCTGGGGCGATTCAACATCGTGGTGGCGCTGGTGATTGCGACCACCAAAGCCTCGCTGGTGGTGCTTTACTTCATGCACGCGAAGTACAGCCACCGTCGGACGCAACTGGTGATCGTGGCTGGAATCTTCTGGCTGGCGCTGCTGCTGTTCATGACACTGAGCGACTACATTTCGCGGATCGATTACCGCGGCGTGCGTTTCCCCATGACACAAAACGTAGATACCAGGCCGGTGCTGCGGGGATAACCTCTGTAGCGATGAGCGGCGAGGTAAGAATCCCAACCGTCTAGAGCCGGGCCGGTTCCGAAATGGGACAGTACCGTTGTGACGGGTGAACGTGTACCCCCCCCTACCCCCCTATTTCTGCAGTACAACGTGGAAGTGATTGGAAGA
>Ga0335071_10000357_pt1 | contig 51913 bp, 45 predicted proteins | sample Lox_Sample_15_FD_206724 | JGI IMG/M metagenome (GOLD analysis project Ga0335071, IMG submission 206724) | Soil microbial communities from Loxahatchee National Wildlife Refuge, Florida, United States - Lox_Sample_1.5 | ecosystem: Environmental > Terrestrial > Soil > Wetlands | place: USA... | reverse complement strand
TGTGTGTCGGTTGGCAAGCTTGTCAGCTTGCCGATCATGAGGTCCACGACGTTATCGGTGTGGCTCTTGGCCTGAATGCGATCGAGATCCCAGCACCAGCTCCCTGCCTCATGATCGAAGCGGATCAAACCCTCTTCGGCCAGAGCGTAAAGGAACTGAACGGCGAAGAATGGGTTGCCGGCCGTCTTGCCATGTATCAGCCGCGCGAGTGGCGCGGCGCGGTCCGGCTCGCAGCGAAGCGTATCGGCAATCAAGTGCGCAATGTGCTCTCTGGCAAGCGGCGCAAGCGTAATCTGCTCCACCTTCGCGCCCGCGTTTTTGATGGCCTCAACCTTGCGCCGCAATGGATGGGCGGCATCGACCTCGTTGTCCCGATAAGCGCCGATCAGCATCAGGTGCTGCAGATCCGACCCGGTCAACAGGTCCTCGACCAAGTCGAGGGTGGCCGCGTCAGCCCACTGAAGATCGTCGAGGAACAGCGCCAACGGATGTTCCGCGCCTGCGAATAAACCGATGAATCGTCGGAGGACGAGGTGAAAGCGGCGTTGTGCCTGCTGCGGAGGAAGCTCGGAGACGGGTGGCTGCTCGCCTATGATCAGCTGCAACTCGGGGATCAGACCGACAACGAGCCGTCCATTCGGGCCCAGCGTCTCTTGAAGCGCTCGGCGCCAGCCCGCCAAATCGGCGTCGTCCTTGCTCAAGAGAGAATGCACAAGGCTCTGGAGGGCCCGCGCCAGCGTCGCATAGGGAATATCGCGTTTGTACTGGTCGAACTTGCCTGATGCGAACTGCCCACGCGACGGAACAAGCATGCGATGCAGCTCATTGACCACCGAGGACTTACCAATTCCGGAATAGCCGGAAACCAGCACCAGCTGCGGCGCGCCGCTCTTGACCACCCGATCGAAGGCGGCAAGCAAGGTTTCGATCTCGCGCTCTCTTCCGTAGAGCTTCTCGGTGATCAGCAGTCGATCGGGCGTGTCGGATTGGCCCAGTTGAAACTCTTCGATGCTGCCGCTGGTCTCCCATTCGCTCAAGCAGCGGCGTAGATCATGCTCGAGGCCCGCGGCACTTTGGTAACGCTGCTCGGCGGACTTGGCGAGCAGCTTGAGGACTATCGCTGAGACAGCCGCCGGCACAGCGCTCACCCGCTCGCTGAGAGGCGCCGGCTTTCTCGCAATGTGGCAATGCACCCACTCCATGGGATGCACCGCCGAAAACGGCAGAGAGCCGGTCAGCATCTGATAGAATGTGATGCCGAGCGAATAGAGGTCACTCCGGAAATCGATTGAGCGATTCATCCAACCGGTCTGTTCGGGCGCCATGTAGGGGAGCGTCCCGACGATGAACGCGGGTGGTGCGGGCGCACGTCGCTCCCGGACCAGCCGCGAGGCGATACCAAAACCGGTGAACCGGACCTGTCCATCCGGACAATTCACCAGGATATGCGTGGGTTTCACGTCCTTATGGACGAGGCCGCCCTGATGGACCTTGCCCAGAGCAGTCGCGATGCCGATCGCGAGCTGCAAGAACGGTGCAACATCCATGGGCGCCCCAATCAGTCGCTCGAGCGGTTCACCACCCTGATCATCGAGCAACAGCACGGGGCGACCGCGATCGCGCTCCAGTCCCAGCGGGCGCAGGGCCCACGTCGCGTCCAGCTGCTCCTTAAGCGCATATTCGTGGGCCAGGCGATCGAGGCTGGCGGAGACGGCGTGCTCCACCGCGGGAAGCACGGCCAGCACAGAGCGGCAGCTGCCATCGGACTCACGCCTGGACGTCCGGCAAAAGATGCGGTCGTCGTCGGCCCATAGCACCTCGAAGCTGCTATCCATGCGCGCCAACCGAGAGAATGGGGTTCAACTCGTAGCCCTCACGACACGCAATGTCGGGTAAGGAGGTACTGCTTTTTCCTCGCTGGCCAGACCGAGCTTGCCATAGGCGCGGCGGTGTGGCCAGCCGCCAAGCTTGGTATCAACGCGGTGCCGAGTTCCCGAGCTTGCTGGCCCCGCTTGATAGTGCCGAGTCGGCCGGTACGCGTCCGAGTGGGCAAGCTCGCGGCAACAGCCAGAAGCTTGAGGTCAAACAGGACAGTCTCACCGCCCGTTGAGGGGACGCCATATCGTAGCACAGCGCAGACTTGGGCTGTTCTTTTGCGCCAAGCCGAGTTGATACAATGTACCATGGCTGCCACAGCATGAGAAACGAAGTTACAGTCGGGAGCAATTTTGGCAAGGAACCCCCAATCGATTTGGAACGGCTGGCGCCGAGCAACAGCTCCGGCCCGATCACGGGTGTCGAGCTCCAGCCGCTGTTTCAGAGGAGCTGTTTCTGGTGTCGCGTGACGCAGCAGCGTGAAAGGCGGGAGAATCGGCGCTCAAGGAGCGGGCGGAGACAGGAGCCTGATGGTCCGCTCGGCTTCGCCGACAAGTTCGTCTTGTGCCGCGGTCTGTCGCCGTTGCCGCTCGCAATAAGGGCGGCGTGCTGGCCGGACGGGGTTCACCCCCGGCGACCGGTTATCGTGCGCATCGAGCAAATCCCGGCGAAGTTCTTCGATCTCGTCGTCGATCATGGCGTCGCTCTTCGAGCCAGCAGCAGTCGACACGTCACCGTGAAACAGTTGCACGACACGTCGGCCGATGCGGATGAACGCTGTTCGATCATGTGACCGCCGGTTGCGGCGGAGAGCAAGATTACCGCGAAGGCGAGCGCCGAGAAGCCCGGGACGCAGCACAGATGAGGTAATCCCAAGGCGATGCCCCCAAGATGGGCTGCCGACTAGCGGCATTTAGGACACCCCGAGGAGCTTTGCCAAGCGCTTTGGATATCTGAACGACAGTCGCGCGATATCAGTTGCCTGAGGCTGCAAACTCTCGCCGAGGCTGTTCGACAATTTTCACGTTGGACATGTCCTGGAGCCATGTCTCGCCGCGGAATTTCAAATATTGCTCCGCCCGAAGTCGATCGGCCAGCCGCCCGGGCGGCAGTACGACATCATCATACGTAATGACGGTATCCTTGGCGATGCGTCGCTTCAACCGGCAGCCCTGCACCAGGCCTTCCGGCAGATATCGACCAGCACTCATTTCGTCTGCGTTCACCGCCTCGCCATACGTCATGTACATCCCATAGTCGTCGAGCAGCTCGCCAGCCCTGAGATCCTGCTTGGCAACGGCGCAGACTTCGACGACCGGACCATTGAGCGGCCTGGTCGTCGCGTCGCGGAACAGCACAGCCCGGGCAATCGCGTTGGGTGCCTCGAAATGCACGAGATGGTAGGGAATGAAGAACGAATAGAGCGGCCCCGTCCCCATCTTGTACAGGTTCAGGTAATGCTGCTGCTTGGGATCGGGGTGCTCGGCCAGGCAATAGACCTTCGTTAGCGGCGTACCCACCACGTAATCGACCGCACCGCCAAGCCTGCGGAGTTCCTCGACATCATAGAGCTCGCCAATCTTGAGTACATCCCCCGTGTATTGCAGCCCCCGCGACATGCCTCGCGAGCGTACCTTGAAGCCCGTCGCATTGGCTACGATGCTCTGCTCGAAGCTGATCTTGGAACCATCGGCAAAACTCGTCACCATTGCGGCGTTCTGCCCCCAACGCTGCGCAAAGCCCTGTTGCGTGGTCGGATTACGATAACGATCCTGAAGGCCCTTCACGTTACCCATCAGACGCGGCGTGAGCCCCAGACCCTTGACCCAGCGATAGAGGTTCATCTGCACGCCCGGCTCATCGCCCTCGCAGCCGGTCAAGATCACGCCATGCCGGTCGGCATAGGTCTGAAGAATCGGCCCGATGGTACTGTCGAGCTCGGCATTCATCAGCACGACGTCTTTCCGGTGCTCGAACGCCTCGAGCGCGACATGTGCGCCGTATTCGACCGCGCCTGTGACGTCGAGGATGACGTCGACGTGCGGCGAGCGTGCGAGCAGCATCGGGTCCGCCGTTGCTACCGGCCGGGTCCGCGCGGCGGCATTGTCGAACTTGATCTGCGACTCGGCGATGACAACGTCCTCGCGGCCGGCATATTTGAACACCGCGACGGCTCTCTCCGGGCGCCGGTTGGATATCGCCACGACACGCATGCCGGGCGTGCTGTTGACAATCTGGTTGGTCAGACCCTGGCACATGAAACCGGCACCGACGATGCCGACCCCGATAGGCCGACTCTGATCGGCTCGCGCCTTCAATGCCGTATCGACGATCCACATCAGCTTTCTCCGTCGCCGTTCAATCGTCCGCAATGCCGAGGCGCTTTGTCATGCAGCCAGCGCCGCAAGGGACATCCTGCGCTTCACTTCGTCTTCGACCTCATGTAACAGGCGGAACGCCCCATCCTTCGACGAGATCACCGAGACCGGTAGCGGCCAGTTCAACCCCAACCGCGGGTCGTCGTGGCGGAGCCCACCTTCGGCTTGCGGCGTGTAGAATTCGCCCACCTGGTAGCTCGTGTCAGTATTATCGCGCAGCGCCTGATAACCGTGCGCAAAACGCTCCGGCACATAGAGCGCCCTCATATTGTCCTCGTTGAGCTCGACGGAAATGTGCTCGAGATAGGTGGCGCTCTCGGGCCGCAGATCGACGATGATATCGAGGATGGCTCCCCGGGTGCATCGCACCAGCTTGCTCTCTGCAGCCGGTGGATATTGGAAATGCATGCCGCGTAACGTTCCCCTTCTGATGTTCGATGCGATGTTGGCCTGCGCGATCACAGGCCGCAGGCCGTGATCGCGGAACTCGTTCTGGCAGAAGGCTCGCGCAAAGAAGCCCCGCTCGTCCGTCTTGCGGTCGAGATCGATGATGAAGGCGCCCTTGAGGTTCGTTTCGGTGAAGATCATGGCCAGCTCCGGTCTAGCTGTTGACGACAGCAAGCCTGTGGTCGGCTTCATCCTCTGCGACTCGGCGATGTCTCAGATCATCCGCGAGGATGCCGTCGGCGATCAGTTTCCGAATATGGCCGATGCGCTGGTAACGCGCGCCCTCGAATTCCTCGGGCGTCAGCTTCGATTGACGAAAAGCCTCGTAGAGCTGCTCGGCGCCGCGCCGCGCATCCCACTGCGGCTTGAAGCCGGGCAGGACGCGTGCGATCTTGTCGAAGTTGACGCGATAGGAGCGCGTGTCGGGGCTCGCATCGGGAGCGAACTCGATCTGACATCCCGGAACGACGTCTGCAACGATCGCCGCAATGTCGCGGATACGGTAATTATGTGCGGTCTGGCCAACATTGAATGCCTGATTGAAGACAAGGTCCGGCGGTGCTTCCAGGGCCGCGACGAAGGCTCGCGAAATGTCCTCAATGTGTACGATTGGTCGCCATGGCGTTCCGTCCGACTTCAAGTAAATCAGACCTTTTGTGGCCGCCCAGGCCACCAGATTGTTGAGCACGATATCGAAGCGGATACGTGGAGAGACACCGTAGGCGGTCGCCGGCCGCAAGTAGGTCGGGCAGAAGTCGTCGCTCGCGAGCGGAGCAATGTCGTGCTCCGACAGAACTTTGGATTCCCCATAAGCCGTGACCGGGTTCAGCGCGCCTGTTTCATCGAGCATAGCCTCGCCGGCCTTCCCATAGTTGCTGCACGACGAGGCCAGCAGGAAGCGCTTGACCCTGGCCTCCTTGGCCAGCCGGGCCAGGCGCGCGCTGGCGCGGTGGTTGATTTCATAGGTCAGCCAGGGACGAAAGTTGCCGAGCGGGTCATTCGACAGCGCGGCGAGATGGATGATGGCGTCAAGCCCTTCGAGGTCCTCGCGCTCGACGTCGCGGATGTCCTTGCGGATGCCGGGCACGGTTGCGATCTCGCCGCCGCCTTGAAACGTGCAGTCTTCGTAGAGATTGCTGTCCAGTCCGACCACGTCATGGCCCGACTGCAGCAGCATCGGCACCATCACCGTTCCAATGTAGCCTTGATGGCCTGTGACCATTACACGCATGATCGATCACCCCGTTCACTGCACGACGATCTTCCGGACGTGGAATGCTTCTGCAAAACCGTCCGGCGCGCGGCATTCCGCTCCCCGCAGCCGCGCCAAACCCATGAAAGTTTCTGCGTCGAACCAATCCTTCGAACGCTGCGAGCCGAAATGCTCGTAAAGCAATCTCGTTTTGCGCTCCATCAGCGTCCTGCTTGCCGGAATGAACACGTTCGGCCGGCTGAGGTCGCCGTCCCATTTCGGAATCTCGTATTCCAGGATCACGTGATCACGAAATGTGTTCCATGTCAGCATAGCGACTTCCCGATGATCCTGATGCGCATCGCCGCGCGAATGGCAGAGGATCACGTCCGGCGACGTGCGTCGCTTCAGCCCCTCGAACCAGGTCTTGATGTCCGCTCCCTGGTAAGGGAAGAACCCGTCCCTGAATTCGGCCAGTTCGATGGTTGAGTTTGCCGCGTCAGCCAGAAACGCCTCGGCGGAGCCGCGCGCCTCCTTAGCGCGCGGCCCGTAAGCGCTGAGCACCACCCAGTGCACCTCCAGTTTCACGCCGCGCGCTATCCAGCCGAGGATCGTTGCGCCCGCGCCGATTTCGATGTCGTCCGAGTGAGCGCCAATGCAAAGAACGGAGAGGCGCCCGCCCGAGCCGGCGAGTTCCACGAGCTTCATCCAATCTTCCTTTCGGCGGGATCGATTGAAGTGGCGCCGGGTGCCCGATCAAGGAGCCAAGGTGTCTTGCCTTTTTCAACGAGCTCCTCAAGAATCTGCTTGTCTTTCAGCGTGTCCATCGGTCGCCAGAAGCCTCCGTGTCGGAACGCCATCAGTTGGTCGGCTTCGATCAGGCGTGCGAAGGGTGCCTCGACGAGTTCTTCGCCTTCGCGCATGTAATCGAAGATCTCCCTGCGGAAGATGAAGAAGCCGCCGTTGATCCAAAGGTTGGCATCCTGGCTGGCGCGGATGCGCTCGACTTTACCGCCCGGCTCCATGTCAACCAGGTGCAGACTGAACGACGGTCGCACCGCCGTAAAGCAGGCAACTTTTCCGCTTGCACCGAATGAATCGATCATCTCGGTCAGATTGAGGTCGCAAAGGCCATCACTGTAGTTGGCCAGGAACATCTCCTCCCCCGCAACCTGGTCGCGGACAGCCCATAGCCGTTCGCCTATGTTGCGCCAAATGCCGGTGTCGATCATCGCGACGCGCCAGTCCTGCCGTCGGTCGCCAAGGATCTCGACTTGCTGGCCGAAACCCGTGACGACGCAATCGGAGTAGGTCTGCGGCTTGTAGTTCAGGAAATATTCCTTGATGACGTTTGCCTTGTAGCCGAGGCAAAGGACGAAATCATTGTGACCGAACTGGCTGTAGTAGTGCATCAGGTGCCAGAGAATCGGCCTGTCCCCAATCGGAATCATTGGTTTGGGAATGCTCTCGGATACATCCCGAATGCGCATGCCGAGACCGCCACAGAACAGAATTACCTTCATTTCAGGCCTTTGTTCGTGTGTGCCGCTTGGCGCGCACCGCCCCCGCTCCGGCTTGACAGCCCAAGTACCACGAGGCGGAAGCCTGCCGGCGGCCGTGCACGCAGTCAACGAAGCGTCCGGGGTACCCCTCGTCTGGACGACTGGAGCCCGCCGGTGCCGACGGCCGGCTTGTCGTCGCTTCTTTCGAGGTAGTCACTTTGCTACGCAAGCCTCGCCCAAAGCGCTTCCCCGTGCGGCGTCGGATCAGCTATCTGATCGATGATGAACACGCCTCTCAAGCTCGATCATGAGAAACGGTCCGATTTTCAGTTCGAGCGCTACGACTATCGAACCCACTACGAAGACGTGACCGCCCGAGCGCTCGCGTCGGTCGTCCGGCACAAATGGCGCATCGCGTTGCTGGTGGCCGTCGTTCTGGCGGTGGCATGTGCCTTGATACCGATCATGCCGCGCAAATACACTGCGGAGGCTCTCATCTACCCGAACCTGTTCTCGCGTGAGCAAAAATCTGATCAGGACAAGTTCGTTGCGCTGGCAAGCGTCGACGCAGCGGCCATCGTCACCGGTGAGGCGCGTCTGCTGCGCTCCGACGCGTTCCTGCGGGCCGTCGCAAAACGAATCGGCCAAGTCCCGGAGGCCGCCCTGCCGCGTTCCTGGGCGATGCAGAACTTTGATTGGCTTCGGGCCACGCTTCTGCCGGAAACCCGTAGCCATTCGTCATTCGACCGCACAGTCGCGATGCTGCGCAACAAAGTCGCAGTGATGAACGACACCCGCTCATATCTCATCTCGATCTCCTTCACGGCGTCCTCCCCCGACGAGTCCGCACGGGTGGTCAACGCCTTCCTCCTCCAGTACCTTCGCGACAAGGCCATCCAGCGCCAACTCGAAAGCGTCAACTCCGCTGAAGCCGCCCTGCAGCAGCAAATGGCGATCTACGGTGAAAAGCATCCGAAGGCTTTGCATGCCGTTGCCGAACGTGACGCCGCGCGCGCCGCACTCGAGGCCGTGATGGATGATGATCAGGGCGCCATCTCCGGCGACCAAAGCGTCCGGATGGCGGTGCCAAACCAGACGCCGACAAGTCCAAACGGGCTTGTGATCCTCGGACTTTCCTTCCTTTCGGCTTCTCTGGTCGGGATTGGCCTGGCTATCGGGTTCGACCGCAGAAAAGCCATGCGCACGCAAAGAGCGGTCTACCAGACGCAACGACAATAACCCGGCGCAACCCTGCTTTCCCACCAACAGACGAGACTGTCGACAGCACGTCCATGGGCGTCAAACTTCTCATCGAAAAGGCATCATGGACGCTCATCGACCAGGGCGTTGTGAGCTTCGGGAATTTCCTGCTCAACTTGGTGCTGGCGCGCACGCTCAGCGAACAGGATTACGGGGAATTCGCGCTTTTCCTCGGCGCCATCTTCATCCTGCGGAATATCGATTACTCGCTCATCTCCTATCCGCTGTCCCTACGCCTTTGTGTCACGAGCGCCGAGGCGCGAGCCGGCCTGCTCGGAAACACGATTCTCCTCGCTGCTATCCTGGCCCTCACGCTGGTCGCGGTCATGGCGCTCGGAACCACGCTGCTGAAGGCCGACCACATCATATTGCCGGCCTGCCTGTGTTATCTGTGCTGGCAGGCGCAAGAGACTTCGCGGCGATGCTTGCTTGCCGATTTCCACTATCGCGAGGCGGTGGCCGGAGACGGTATCGCTTACGTCGGACAGGCCGTGCTGGTCGCGCTCCTGGCTCGGCACGACGCCATCACGCTCCCAACGGCGCTCTACATCATGTCTGTGACCTTCGGCATCGGCGCCATCGTTCATGTGGCGAAGCTACGATATGCTTGGCCAGATCTTGCCGAAGCGTGGCCATTGGCGCGCGAATATCTTGCGGTCGGCAAGTGGTCTCTCATCAACTACCAGCTGGTGCTGACGCGCTTTCAGCTCTTTCCATGGGCACTCGCGGCCCTTGCGGGTACCGCCGCCACCGCATCGCTTCAGGCCGGCCTGAACATTGCCAACATGATGAACCCGATCATCATCGGAATGGGCAACGCCATCCCGCAGGTCGCCGCTCACGCCTACCGTACCGGGGGCACCATCGCCGCAACGCGCGCGGCCTCTGGCTATGTCCTCTTCGGTTTGGGCCCGATGCTGCTTATTTCGACCACAACCGTTCTGATACCGCAGCTGCTTCTGCGAATGGCGTATGGCCCCTCATCTCCATACCTTGCCATGGCCGTGAGTTTGCAGCTGCTGGCGGTCGCCGGCGTGCTCGACTACATCGCGGAAATGGTCAACAAGACCCTGCTCGGCGTTCAAGCCGGCAGGCTCGCCTCCCTGGTCAACGTCCTGGCCGTCGGCGCGGCAGCGGTGCTGGCTTTTGCGCTCATCGGCCAGCTCGGCGTGTTCGGAGCATGCCTCGCTCTCTTGGTCGCCAACGTGGTTCGTGCAACCGCCGCCGTGATTGCAATTGCCTGGCTGATCACCGACGAAAGCTCACGCGCGCCGGCGCGGCCCTCGGCGGCAGTCAGCTCAGCTCCGATCGACAAGGCCGTCGGCGCTCCATGACACAGGAATGAATGATTGCAGCGATGCCGGACACGCAGGGAACAGTAGCCGACACGTCGAGAATACAATCGCGGGAGGCGTCTTCCGGGGGCGACCGCTATCTCGCTCTGCTCGCGATCGTGTTGCTGGGTTATGCGGTCATGGGGAAGGGCTTCGCCTATCTAGGTTTTCCGCCGCTCTATGTGGGCGAGATAGCGTTCCTCACTGGCATTGTTGTCTTTCTTCGAATCGGCATATTTGTCGGCACGCTCGCGACGCTGCCGGCGCTCTTGCTGGTCCCCCTGATGGCTTTGGCCCTCGCGCGCACGATTCCGTTTGTCGGCTTATACGGGTTCGATTCCCTGCGCGACAGCGCGATTGTGATCTATGGCGGCTTTGCCTTCATCGTCATTGGTCTGCTGCTCGAGGATGCGCGCCGGATCAACACCGTGCTTCACTACTACAGGATCATGCTGGCGAGCCTTCCCGCCATGTTCTTGGGGTTACTGCTCATCAAATATTGGGGGGATGACATTCCGCGCCTGTATGGTCCGGTGCCGATCGTTGATATAGGTCCGAGCGCGGTCGGAACGCATTTGGCAGGCACCATGGTTTTCGCCCTGATCAGCCACCGTAGAGTCTCTTTCTTCTGGGCTATAGTCTGGTTTGCCACGCTGGCCTTGGTCTGTGCGACCAATCGTGGCGCAACGCTTGCTGTCATCGTACCGATCACGATAGCCATGCTCGCACTCGCGCGGTACCGCCTTGTGCTCACGACTGTGGCATTGACTGTTGGCATATTCACAATTCTTCTCGCGCTCGAATCGACCTTCGGCACTTACGAGGAAGCCAAGGATTCGATGGACCGCCCGGTCAGCGCACACCAGATCGTCGAGAATGCCAAGAGCATACTCGGACAATCCGGCGAGCAAGCCGAAGGCACCAAACAGTGGCGCCTGAACTGGTGGGACGTCATCATCAACGATACCATCTATGGACCCGATTTCTGGACCGGTCGAGGCTTTGGGATCAATCTCGCCGATGCCGACGGTTTCTACGCAGGCGATCCGCGCGATCCTCGTCCGCCAACGCGCAGTCCGCATAGCGCGCACATGACCCTGTTGGCACGCGCCGGGATTCCGGGCCTGGTGCTGTGGGCGCTCGTCCTCGTATCTTGGTTCGCCATGATGACGGGAGCGATAATGACGGCCCGACGACGCGGACACGAGCGATGGGTCGAACTGTTCGTATTCGTCGCCTGCTACGCATTAGCGATCCTCATCAACGCGTCGTTCGACGTCGTGCTCGAGGGGCCAATGCAGGGCATCTGGTTCTGGTGCCTGTTCGGCTTCGGCGTTGGGTCTGTGATGATCTATCGGCTTCAGCCTTTCAATCGCAGCTCACCGGCAGGTGTGCCGTGAACTCTGGACGAGCGGCTTCGCTCCAAACATAGGCCACGTGTATTTCAGCATGCTGGACAGCACCCGATCGCCCCCTGGTTCTCCGGGCGACGGCTGAGGCGTCACTGACATCACTTGTCCATTGAGTACGATCGCGATGGAGCGGCGGCAGGCCGCTCACCACCTCGGTTCGCGCGGCACGCAATTGGGTGATGAGCGGCCAGTTTGCATCACGCATTGGTGGTACTCAAAAATTCCGTTGCAGAATCACCAAAGGCCGTAGTGCAGCCAAGGCTGAACTGCCGCATCCTTATCGGGGTCGTCCTTATCGGCGTAGGGAGGCGTCTTCGATGGACCAGTGTCAGACTTGGCAGCACCCGACGTGTGATGGTGCCCTGCTTGTCGGTGACGGACTCCTGCCACAACAAGGCTGAGGTCGGCGTCGCTCTCGATCCGGACATATTCATTCGGGCGAGCGGACAAACGGTTGTTCCTCGACAATCACAAGTGAAAGGCTTCTCGTGTGCGGCATCGCAGGCTTCCTTGACCCCAGCAACAATCGCAGTCCCGAATCGATGCACCGAGATGTCATCGGCATGACAAACTCGCTCGCGCACCGAGGACCAGACGACGAGGGTTCCTGGGTAGACCCGATCGCGGGAGTCGCGCTTGGAAATCGAAGGCTGGCGATCATCGATCTTTCACCCGAGGGCCATCAGCCCATGCGCTCGGCATCCGGTCGATACGTGATCGCGTACAACGGTGAGATCTACAACTGCGCGGCCATTGCTCGCACGCTCGCGTCGGCGGGTCTGGCGCCGCGCTGGCGCGGTCATTCAGACACCGAGGTGATGCTTGCGGCCATCGAAGCTTGGGGCCTCGACAGGGCGCTAGAGTCGTTCAACGGCATGTTCGCGTTCGCGCTCTGGGATGTCCGCGAGCGAACGCTGTGCCTGGTGCGAGATCGACTGGGCGTAAAGCCTCTTTACTACGGTCGCCTCAACGGCGCACTCGTATTCGGTTCGGAATTGAAGGCGATCTCGATCTATCCTGGCGCGGCGCTGACGATCGACCGCGACTGGTTGGATCGTTACTTGCGTGACATACACCGACGGTCCGAAAACACGATCTACAGCGGGGTTCGCGCCATCTGCCCGGGAACGCATGTAACATTCGACCAGAGGCTTCGGACGCATGAGCGTGTATATTGGTCGGCGACCGACAAGGCCGAGATCGGACACCACAATCGCTTTTCGGGAAGCGAATCCGAGGCCATCGAGGAGTTGGACGGCTTGTTGACGGACGCGGTCCGTTTGCGCACGGTCAGTGACGTACCACTGGGGGTACTGCTATCGGGCGGGATCGACTCCTCGACGGTACTTGCACTTCTGCAGCATGAGAGGCCGACGGCGATCCGAAGCTTCTCGATCGGCTTCCCCGATTCGGGCCTCGATGAGGCGCCTGCTGCGCGGAAGATCGCAGCTCACATCGGCTCCGATCACACCGAACTATACATGGCGCCGAACGACATCATCCGGCTTATCCCTTCGCTTGCTGAGCTGTCCGATCAACCACAATCCGATCCGTCCTATGTATCCAATCACGTGGCCTACCGGCTTGCCGGACAAAGCGTGACGGTCACATTGTGCGGCGACGGAGGCGACGAGCTGTTCGCGGGCTATCACCGCCACCGATGGCTACCAAGGGTGTGCCAACGGCTCGGTTGGCTGCCGGTCGGGGTCCGTAAGCAGGCGGCGCGGGCGCTGACGGCGATACCGCCGGCGACGTGGGACAAGGTCTTCGACATCATCGAGCCAGCGGTCCCCTCCCGGCTACGGGAGCGAACCCCTGGCGCCAAGCTCCACCGACTGGCCCGCTGGATGGGCTCCGCCTCTGAGGAAGAGATGTACCGCGTGCTGTCCACCCGGTGGGATCCCGGTGACCGACTCGTCGTCGATCATGATCCCGAGCAACTGCCAACCGATTTTGCGTTCGTTCGACTTAACGGCAATTTCGAGGTCTTGGAGCGGATGCTCGCTCATGAACTCGTTACGACCTTCGTCGACACGCAGCTCAAGAAAGTCGATCGCGCGAGCATGGCCGTGAGCGTGGAGGCCCGCGTGCCGTTCATGGACTACCGCGTCGTGGAATTCTCCTTCACGCTCCCGCCTGACCTGAAGGTGCGCGGCGAGACGGGGAAGTACATCCTTCGCCGTGTCCTCCATCGATACGTTCCTGAAACATTGTATCAGCGACCCAAGATGGGGTTCCATCTGCCGTTGAGCACATGGCTCAGAGGACCCCTGAGGGACTGGGCCGAGGACCTGTTGGACTCAAGTTCCATCCGCCAAGAAGGGCTGCTGGACGCAGATCCGATCCGTGTGAAATGGCACGAACATCTCACCGGCCGGCGAGATCGCGCTGACCATCTTTGGCCCGTGCTCATGCTCAGGTCCTGGTTGAGGCATCACGGTCCTGGCGTCTCCAGCATGCTTGAGGATCGGAGGCCGCTGGGTGTTCACTGACGGGAGACACATCGCCGCCAACGCGACGCTGCAGGCCGACATCTGCATCGTCGGCGCCGGGATCGCCGGGATCTCAATCGCGCGGGAGTTCATCGGTCGATCTGAGAGCGTCGTCCTGCTCGAAGGAGGCGGCCTTGAGTTCACGAAGTCCCTTCGCGACCTGCCGACCGTGGTGCGACGACATACCCTGGGCGAGCAAGCACTGGCCAGCGGCCGGAATGCCGGACAACCCTACTATCCACTCCGATTCACAAGGGTGCGCGCGTTCGGCGGCTCGTCGCGGGCATGGCACGAGCAGCGCGGCGTTCACGCCCGACCGCTCGACGCGATCGATTTCGGGACACGAGACGGCTTGCCGGAGCATGGCTGGCCCATCGACAGGGCGCAACTCGACCCGTTCTACGAGAGGGCCCAACAAGTGTGCGGGTTGGGCCCGTTCGCCTACGACACGACGGAATGGGAAGCGCAGGGCTATGGGGCTCCGCTACCCCTGGATCCCAATCTCGTGGAGTCGGTCATATTCCAGTTTGGCAAGCGCAGCAGGTTCGACCGATACGAGGATGAATTGGCGCGGGCCGAAAACGTCAACCTCGTGCTCCACGCCAACGCCGTGCACCTCGCGGACACGGGCGGACGCGTAGTCCGGGTGGACTGTGCAACCTTGTCAGGCAACCGATTTGGTGTCTGCGCACGGACATTCGTCCTCGCTGCGGGGGCGATCGAGACGGCTCGTCTGCTGCTGGTGTCGCGGGACAGCCAGCCGGCGGGCATCGGCAACAACCGAGACCTGGTGGGACGGTCCTTCATGGAACATCCGGATGTTGCAGTCGGATACCTGATTCCCGATCCGCAGCTCGATCGAAGCGCGCTCAGGCTGTACCAGCACCAGTGCATTGGGGAACACGTCATGGTCGAAGCCATGTTTCGGTTGAGTGACTCCGTCTTGAGAAGGGAGCGACTGCTCAACGCCGTGCTGCGCCTGCAACACACCTACCGCTCCGGCATGACGGCGGCCGTGCGATCGGCCCAGGTCGTCCGGAGATCGGTGCACCACGGGGTTGCGACACCGGGGCTGGCGAGGCACGCGCTGCGGGCCATCTTGGGCGCACCGCAGATCCTACGCCACTACACGAACTGGCGCTCCGGGCGCCCGTCGGAGGTCTTCGGCATCGACGTGATGGCCGAGCAGGCGCCGACGATGTCTTCTCAAGTGAAACTAGCGCGGCGCCGCGATCGACTCGGCGTCCCCATGACCATCCTCGATTGGCGACTGACGAGCATCGATTGGGACTCGATCCGGCGGACCATGGAGATCTTCGGCGACGCCGTCCGTGAGGCAGGCGTGGGCACTGTGATCTCGACCCTGGGCGCCGAGAAGCATCCGCCGGCGGTGTTCGGCAACTGGCACCATCTCGGGACGACACGGATGCATCAGGACCCCGCTCATGGGGTCGTGGACGATAACTGTCGCGTACACGAGATGACCAACCTCTACATCGCCGGAGGCTCGGTCTTCCCCACCGGCGGCTATGCCAACCCGTCGCTGACCATCGTCGCGCTATCGCTTCGGCTCGCCGATCACCTCAGATCGGCGCCGAACTAGAGACCCATTGCCTCGAGTGCCTCTCAGCGACATGAGGTTGGATTTGATGAGCGCAATGATGGCATGGATTCGAAGTTCGGCGGCGCGAAGAACAGTCATCGGGACATTGGCGCTTTGCGGCGTGTTGGTCGCTGCCACAGCCGCCGTCGTCGACGTCAACAGTTCAGCTTGCCCGTTCGACGCGATAGCCATTGAGCCCGGCAACTCGATCCAGGCAGCGGTCGATTTAGCCGGCGAAGGAGCCGTTTTCTGCCTGAAGAAGGGAGTTCACAGAGCGCAAGCCATTCGGCCGCGGGCAGGCCAGATGTTCTTCGGGGAAAGTGGAAGTGGAACCGTCCTGAACGGCAGTCGGCTGTTGGACGGGTTCAGCCGCGAGAAAAGCTATTGGGTGGCGAGCAGTCCGCTTCAGCACCTCCCCCGACACGGCGAATGCCTTCGTCGCGCACCCGCCTGCGATCAGCCGGAAGCGGTGTTCATCGACGACAAGCCGCTGACCAAGGTGCCAAGCAAGGATGCGCTTGCAAGCAATGAGGTTTACATCGATTACGCAGCCGGCAAAGTCTATCTCGCCGACGACCCGACCAACCGCAAGGTCGAAGTGACGATCGCCGCGTTTGCCTTCGAAAGCAATGCGCCCGACGTAGTGATCAGTCACCTCACGGTCGAGAAGTACGGGAACCAGGCGCAAAAGGGCGCGATCCACGCTGGCGAGGGCGCACGCTGGACGATCGAGAATTGCGTCGTCCGGCTCAACAGCGGTGGCGGGATCGGCGTCGGGACCGGCAGCCGCGTGCATGACTGCGACATCCATCATAACGGCCAGATCGGCATCAATGGCAACGGCGACAACATCCTCATCGAGGATAACCACATCTGGTCGAACAACATCTATGGCTTCGATCCGGAATGGGAGGCTGGCGGAGCCAAGATCGCCGAGAGCAACGGCGTCATTTTCCGAGACAACCTTGTTTACGATAACGACGGCCCGGGTCTTTGGTGCGACATCGAGTGCCACGATGCGGTCTATGAGCAAAATCTCGTCGAGAATAATCGCTACATCGGCATCTTTCACGAAATTTCCTTCAAGGCCGAGATTCGCCACAACGTCGTTCGGCATAACGGGACCGCAAAAAGGAAATGGTTCTGGGGCTCGGATATCGTGGTCGCGGCATCGCAGGACGTGCGGGTGACGGACAATGTAGTGGAGGTCGCCCCGGGAGGATGTGCGATCATGCTCCTCGATCAGGGGCGCCGGGCCGAAGACGGTCGGGAATACAAGACGCAGAACAACATCGTGACCGCCAACGAGATGACATTCCAGGACGCCGCCTGTGCCGGCGCCGCTTCTGACACGGGATCGTTTGATCCAAACTTCGACATCATCGACTCGGGCAGCAACCGCTTTGACGGCAATACCTACCGTGTGCCGCGCCGTGCCGAAGCACCTCGCTTGGCATGGGGACGAGATGTGACCGACTGGAATGGATTCCGGCGCAAGGGCCAAGAGCAGAGCGGTCGCTTGGTCTTGTCCGACAAATGATGCTTGAGAGTGAACCGGATTGGCTGGACGAAATGTCGGGGCGACGATCAGCTTCAGCTCTTGATCGCCATGAGCGATTTGGTCACGCCGAGGTAGCGCTCCGGATAGATCTTCGCATCCGGAAGGGTTTCGACCATGTCATGCCAATCGAACAGATACCAATCGGCCGCCGTTCGTTTGAACCAGAAACGATTGCAGAATTTGATCAACACGAGTTGCGCCCGTCGCGGCAGAAAAACAATGACGCCGGGCAGGCAGGTGTGGCTTTCGATGAAGAAATAGCGGTACGGGGTCTGAACATAAAACGACTTTGCCACCCGAGCGATCTCACGCGCAAAAAGCTGCTGGTGCTGACGGGCGATCGCTCGGAACGAAGCGTTGTCGCTGATTTGCTCGACCTCCTGCTTCGGTCCGGTCACGTGCTCGATAACCGACGAGCAGAAGCAGAAATCGAACTCCTGATCTTGGAACGGCAGGCGTCCGGCTTCCAGCAATTGCACCGTCTTGAAGCCGTACCGCTCGCGGGCGGCTTTCAAATCCGCTTCGGAGATATCGCAAACGGTGACGTTGGAATGGGACGGCAGGATCGCGCGGACGTGCTGCCCGGTGCCGCCGCCGAGATCGAGGACTTTCGCGTCCAACGGCAAGGCGATGGTGCGCATAAGGAATTCCCCACGGCGCTTGCGGGCTGACCGGGAAATCCGCGCGTAAAGCGTTCTTAGGATATTTTCCACGTGGTTTGTTCCGTCCCACCAATTTTGCACATTTAGACGAATGTCTTTCACAAGAAGGCGCTTCCAAACGGCGTAGCAATATCCCTGCTAGGCGTGGGGCGCAGCCTGCGGAACACCGACAACCGGTGCGCAAGAGAGATTGGGCGATGGCCTCGCGGGCAGCCAGTTCGCGACACACGCACCCACGCGAAGAGGTACGAGACCAGCGTCCGACAGTGTGGGCCGCAACCGGCGATTGCGCGCCACATGGACAAGCCGAGAACCGTGGCGGTCACTGCCCTCCAGTATGACGGCGGGCATCTTCATCTGTCCAAGGAGCATCAATGAGGCTCCTTCGGAGCCCGGATGGCCGGCTGGGATCGAACCGGGTCCTGCGCCAGACTTTCCCCTGCGCCGCATTGCGCGTATCCTTCTGGGTAAGAGCATGTATCAAGGTTTTCACACAATGGACCGCCACGAGGCCGGTGCACGCTGACTTGGTGGCCACCCCGATGGGCTTGCCGGCCGGGGCACTGAAGTAGGCACGGATCTGCCGCGCTCGCCGCGAATAGGCCTTTCCGTCAGTGCTGAGGAAACCCTTTAGTTCCGTCTGATCAAGGGCCCAGGATACGCCCGCGTGAAAGCGCTTGAGAAAGAGTCGCTGCGGCACCGATTTGAAGCGGCCGAGCAGTGCGAGTTCGGCGAGCATGGCGCGGTCGCTGCCCGCAAAATTCGGCAACAGCTGGGTTTGGAGCAACACATCGCGTCGGATGACACCGAACATGTGCGTTCCCCAGCGTGCGCGGGCGAGGACATGCCAGAAGCGCTCGACCGCGGCCAAGCTGTCGCCGATGTCGGGGCTGTCGGGTCGCTGCCGGATAGCGGTCCTTGGATCGACGTAGGTTTCCGTTTCGGAGTCATACGGGAACTCGCGGCCGGCGTCGTCGATGAAGGCGGTTGCGCTGTGGGCCAGGACAGTGGCAGCGTCCTGCTCGAGCAGCCCCACGCAATTCTCAAGGTAAGTTGGTCGGTGTAGATCGTCGTGCGCGGCCCATTTGAACAGCGGCGCGCGCGACAGCTCAAACGTGCGGTTGAAATTGGCAATAGCCCCGACATTCATTTCATTCCGGACGTAGCGGATACGACGGTCGCGGTTGGCATACTGAAGGCAGATCTGCGACGTGCGGTCCGTCGACGCGTTGTCGCTGATGATGATTTCGAAGTCGCAGAAGGACTGCGCCAGAAGATGGTCGATTGCTTGCGGCACGAATGCCTCGCCATTATAGACAGGCAGGCCAATCGACAATTTAGGACAACCAGCAGGCGAGTGCGACATATCCATCGCTTCCAATTTGCGTTTCGCGGTGCGCTGGAGCTGGCGAAGAGCAGCTCTTCTGATCCAGGCCCAAGTTTTCGCAATTCAAACGCGGCCGCACGTTGCTCCATCGGCCGCGGCTCCCTTGATCGGCAGTTCACGTCCCGCCCAATCGCCGTAGGGCCGCAACTTTTTCAGCGCGCGAGGTAACGCCGTTGCCTCCCAATGACTACTACCCTGCGGACGAGTTCGCCCGCCGCAAGGATCATGAACCCCGGCACGATGTAGGCGTAGCGTCGCCACAGGCGCCGCGGCTCCGAACACAGCCGGAACAGCCACTCGAGGGCATGACGTTGCATCCATTTCGGCGCCTGGCGTTTCGTCCCCGCCAGGAAATCGAACGCCGCGCCTACGCCGATCATGACGGGAGCCTCGATATGTCCAAGATGTGAGGCCATCCATCGCTCCTGTTTGGGGGTACTCAACCCGACCCATACGATGTGCGGCCGCGCGGCATTAATCATGTCGACAGCGGAGCGGTCCTCTTCAGCCGTCATGTCCCGAAATGGTGGGCAAAAGGTGCCAACTACCTGAAGCCCGTGAGCCGATTTGGTCAATGTTTCCTTCAGTTTCTCGGCGACGCCAACATCGCCTCCGTAGTAGAACTGCCGGTAGCCGAGCCGCGCGGAAAGTGCGGTCATTTCCCGCATCAAGTCGGGCCCGTAAACACGTTGCGTCCGCTTCCTGCCGCTCAGCCGAAGGAAATAGACGAGGGGAACGCCATCGGGCGTTACCATGCCCGCCTGATTGTGAATTTCGCGAAGTAACGGGTCATGGCGGCATTCCATGATGCCGTGGACGCCGGTGATACAGACGTATTCGCGACCTCCCTCTCCGATCCAGCTCTTGATGGTCGCTATCGCGTCATCCATCGTGATGGCACTGACGTTGACGCCGAGAACGTCGCCCCGCTCAAAGCGCCTATCAACCGCGGGACTTGCTGGTTGAACTTCCATACGAACTCTTCCGTTTCGTCGCCATTTCCAACAAGAATGTCGGAGTCTATGATTTTCCTCGACGCTAAACCTCATTGATCCCTTTGCGTTCCGTCGAGCCTCTCCATTCGAACTTGGCGTCGCGAGCTACCCCCCGCCAGCCCTCCGCGTTCCCAACGGCAAACGACGCTGTCCCAATTCGTGGGGAGTGCGCATGTTCTGCCGTTGCGCATGCGTCGGGTCGGGTGATAGAGACACGCATTCGTCGACGGCGACCCGTTCGAGCCAGATTTCGCGCCACCACAGATGGATGCCGCGCGTACAGAATATGCGCCGGCCGCTATAAAGCGCCTTGCAGCTGACGCCCGCCAGGATCACAGCCGGCGTATTCATCCGCCTCAGTTGCCCGGTTTTTTCATCCACGAAGCGTTCAACACAGGTACTGACGCGAAAGACCTTGCCGCAGAACGGCACGAGTTCCGCATCGAACGCGAGACCTCGGTTCGAGAGCCTGGCGTCCAGCGTGGCGAGGATTTCCTGATAGGATCTGACCCGCACCAGGTCACCCGGCCGAAGACCCAGATCGCGTCTGGGCGTCGGTTGACCGAGCGGTATCGTTCCTTTCAATCTGGGGAACGGAACTCCGCCGGTGACGGCCTGGGTTCGATTGTACAGCCAGCGAGCTGGCCGCCCCCACCTGTCGCTGAAGGCAAGCGTTCCGTAGTAGTAGGACAGATAGAAAAAGCCGCGTGCTATTTCCCCCAACGTTCTGTTACGTGATCTCCATGACTCCAAATACTGCCGCACATCCCACCAACTGAGCGATGTCGTATAGTTGAGCAGTTCGGTGGCCTGACACGAATATCTCGTGTTGGCGCCAAGCTCTGGGCGTTTCGTGGCGTCCAAGACGTCGCTCTCCGTACAGCGTGGCGACGACTCCGCCTCCTCGTTCGGTGCATGGGTCAGGCTCGGCACATATTGCACTGGCCCGCCGACCCGCTTGAGCCAAGCCGCCTTCCAGAATATGAGGCAGCCGGCCTGACAACCACCGTAAGCACGGCCATCACAACGAAGGTTGAGATGGTAGCCGTTGTGCAGGTGCCGACCCGAGTAGTTTCCACTCACCGTGTCGCAGGTCTTGTACGCGGTACTGTAAATGCGAAAACGCTGACCGCAATACCTGAACATTTGCGGCATGAAGGGCAGCCCCTCGAGGCGCCCATGCTTGTCAAGCGTTCTGAGGATCTCATCTTTGCTGAGAACCTCGACCCAGTCACCGGCGCGCGCTTTCATCCTCGTCGTCTCATGCGAAAACTCACCTTGCACCGTCGGCTACGAACCGACGGAGGCTGACCTGATCACGAGAGATGTTAAGCCAAGATGCCCGATGAGCCTGCGGACTAAAGCGGCGCAGGGCCTACTCTTGCGAGGTAATCACGAGTCAGGGCCCGGGCAGTCATCGACCAATCGCAGCCAAAAAGGATGCGAAGACTACCGCCGCTTGGCGACCGCCATCACACGAGCCACTGCGCAAGCCCAGCGCGCCGAGAAGATGACCTGGTCGAACGCCATCTAACAAGGAGTACCTCCCAAGATCCTAATCCTGCGCCGCTCCATTTTGATTATAGTATCAACACAACGCACCGAGCCAATCGATGAGCCGGAGCAGGATGACCTTAGCTTGCGGAAAGTCACGGCAAAAAGAGGCACGATGGTGTTCTCTGATGCTCTATGCCCGGGCACTGGCGATACTGCCAACCATTCTGCCTGTCTGGCCGATAGATGTTGTCAACGCACAGCCTTCCGCTCCGCAAGCCTACCGGATCGGCGTCGGCGACAAGCTTGCGATAATCGTATACGGCCAGCCCGACCTGTCGGGGGACTCGACGGTCGATCAGAACGGCAATATCCGCCTGCCGATGATCGGGGACGTCTCCGCAATCAATCTTACGCTGGGCGAGCTCGAGGGTAGCATCTCTCGCGCCTTTGCACAGGGATTCGTCCGTGATCCCACCGTCAGCATAAGGGTCGCGGAGTTTAGTCCGATCTATGTTCTTGGCATGGTCCGGACACCGGGTCTCTTTCCTTACCGCGAGGGCCTGTCGGTGCTTGGCGCCATAGCGCGCGCGGGCGGGATCGGAAGTTCCGAAGCTCAGCAGAGCGGCCTGCTCGGCAACCTCCTGCAGGCCGAAGAACGTGTTCGACTGCTGGAAATCAACCGCGTGGCTCTCGTTACAAGACGCGCACGTCTCACCGCCTTACAAAGCGGCCATGATCGCATCGATTTCCCGGATGTTTCAGGACTCATCGCCGATCCCGCCCGTATCGCGCAGATCCGCGACGGCGAACAGGCTGCGTTCGACTCGGAGCGACAGGCTCTCCAACAGGAAACCGAGGCGCTGCAGAATCAGATTCCACGTCTTCAAGCCGAGATTGCCTCGCTCAATCACCAGTTGGAGCTCGAACAGCAACAGCGCGACCTCCATCACCAGCTCGTCGCGGACTACGATCAATTGAACAAGACCGGGCTGGCGCGCAAGTCGACATATATCGAGGTCAAACGCGAGGAAGCGCGCATAGAGGAAGCGATCGGGCGTCTGCAATCGGACTCGCTGAAGGCGGAGCTCTCGATCGGCGATGTCAATTTCAAGATCACTGAACTGCGCAACACGTATCAGCGCCGCGTGACGACAGAACTCCGGGAAACCGATCGATCGCTTCTGGATTTGACTGTTACACTGCCGGCCGCGCAGCATGCCCGTGCGGCTCTTGGCCGCCAGATCGGACTTTTGAGCGCGGCGCAAGCGCAGCAGCCGGCCATAACCGTCATTCGCGCCAAAGGCACCAGCACCGTGAAATACGCCGCAGCCGCCGACTTCCTGCTGCAGCCTGGAGACGTCGTGCAGATCGGCTCGCTTTTTCCATCCGCGCCCGAACTTGCCGGCGACCAAGCCGAGGTGTCCGGAGGTAACGCAGCGCAGACCGGGATCTCATCGCGGCCCGAAGGCGCCGCCGCAGCACGAGCGACCACATTCGGATTGGCGCAGACGGCGGAGTGAGCGAATCTCGTCGACGCCCTCCGCAGGACGCCACACTCCACGCTTCGGCCGGGTGCGCGGTCCTGAGCCAGGATCAGCCGGCCGGCCCCTTTGCCGCCCGCGCCTCGCAGAGGGATAAGGCAAGGTGTGACGGCGGCATGACGACTCCTCGAGATGCCATTGCTCTTTTGATTTTCCGCCTCTCGTGTCGGACCCGCCGCATCGAAGAGGACAGGTGACGATCGGGCTACTCCTTCTGCGCGCTTGAGAGCGTGACCATTCGCCGTAACGTGGTCGCCGCGAGATGATCCTGGTGAACGTGGATGACGGAGGCGATGGATCAAATGGATCAGATGTCAAAATCGTTAAAGCCTTGGGCGTTGGTTACGGGAGCGGGTGGCTTCATTGGCCATCATCTCGTGTCGTATCTGAAAGCAAACGGCTATCGCGTCCGTGGCGTCGATATCAAGCTCCCCGAATACAGCAGCACCGACGCCGACGAATTCCTGCTGCTCGACCTTCGAGAACTCAAGAATTGCCAAACCTGCACGGCGCGGATGGACCTCGTCTACCACCTGGCTGCCGACATGGGCGGGATCGGATATATCACCGCATCACATGCCGGGATCGCACATAACAACTCCTTGATGAATCTGTACATGCTGGAAGCATCGCGCAGAAACGACGTCGGACGGTTCCTGTTTTCGTCATCCGCTTGCGTCTATCCGCACGGCCTGCAGACATCACCTGACGTGACACCCTTGCGCGAGGAGGACGCGTTTCCCGCGCAGCCTGAGGAAGGTTACGGCCTCGAGAAGCTCTACGCCGAAAAACTCTGCCAATACTACATGGAAGACTACAGCCTCTACACGCGTGTCGTGCGCTTCCACAATGTTTACGGACCGCTCGGCACCTACGATGGCGGTCGTGAAAAGGCGCCGGCGGCGATGTGCCGGAAGGTCGCGTGCGCTCAAAGTCCAGGCGGGATCGAGGTCTGGGGAGATGGCAAGCAGACCCGCTCGTTCATGTATATCGACGATTGCGTCGAGGGTATTCATCGCATCATGCGATCGGACTATAGAAACCCGCTCAACCTCGGCACGGACGAACTCGTCAGTGTCGATGAACTTGCCGAAATCGTGATCGGCGTATCCGGAAAGAAGATCGCGCTCATGCACGATCTTACAAAGCCGCAAGGCGTGCGCGGTCGGAACAGTGACAATACGCGTCTGCGTTCGGTCTTGCACTGGGAGCCGCAAATCACCTTGCGCAAGGGAATTGTCCCTACCTACAGCTGGATCGCCGCCCAGACGGTGAACGCCACGCCCGGTGCGATTGTCGCGGCGGAATAGTCGCCGCGGAAAATCACCGAACTCAAGCATTGAACGGCGGATGGCCGATGTCAAACGTCGAAGCACGTGTGGCCCACACATTGCCGCCACCCGGCAGCCCGCCTTTCGGCGCGAGCAGCGGCCTTCGTCCTGGATCAGCTGGCGGGCGTGCCAGGCGGCAATGGAGTTTCACCGCAACGATTCTTGCAGCCGAGATCGTATCCGGCAGCCTCTCCGTCGCTGCAGCCGCTGTGATCGTCATTGTATGCTCACGGGCCGACTGGTTCGGCCTGATCGGTAGAATACAGATGCAAATGAGCATCCTGCTGCTGCTGTTGCTTGGAATCAGCGGTGCGCTCGGGCTCTACCGGTCCAACATCACTAATCCGCTTGAGCGCTTCCGGGTGCGCCTCACGGCAATGATGCTGTTCGTGTTCGCAGGCACGCTGTTGTGGATACGCCAGGGGCCGCTGCTGGAATTGGCAGTTGTGCCACTGGTCGGTGCGATCGCATTGGTGCTCGGCTTGTGGGGCGAACATGTGGTCCGCGCGCGCCTCATGCAACGCTCGCTCGCCCCAACCGCAATTCTCGGCATCGGCGCAAGCAGCCGGGTGATGGCTCGCCTGTTGCTCACTCACCCAGGCTGCGGTCTTCTGCCCGTGGGTTTCATCGATGATGGCACATGCCATGAGATCGATGCCTCCCGGCGGCAACCTGACCTTGACAATACCGATACGACCCTACCCGTGCTCGCTACGCTTGATGGATGGCGGGCCGGCCACGAAGCGGAGGTGGTCGTCGTGCCGGACTATGAGCATCTTCCTCGGAATCCAGCCGCTCTTTATCGGCTGGGTGTTCGACAGGTCCTGCTGGTCACATCGCTCGGCGAGTTTCCCACCTTCGGAATTCACGTTCGCAATGCGGACGGCTTCGTCGCTCTGGAACTGGGCGGACGCCCCCATCATTGCGGCCCGAATCTGAAGCGCGCCATCGATTTGGTCCTGGCGCTCCTGCTCTTCGTTGTCACCGCGCCGCTCATCGGACTGCTCGCACTCGCGATCAAGTTCGCCGATCCTGGCCCGGCCTTCTACGGCCAGTGGCGCGTTGGACTTCATGGCAGACCAATCCGAGTTCTGAAGCTGCGCACGATGTATCGCGATGCCGAACAGCGGCTCGAGAAGCTGCTGGCGAGCGATCCTGGTTTGCGTGAGCATTGGGATCGCTATTTCAAGCTGGCTATGGATCCGCGCATCTTGCCGCACGTCGGCAGTCTGATGCGCCGCACCAGTCTTGATGAGCTCCCCCAACTCTGGAATGTAATCCGTGGCGATATGAGTCTGGTGGGACCGCGACCTTTTCCCGCCTACCATCTGGATGCATTCGACGCAGAGTTCAAGGCGCTGCGGGCCACCGTCCCACCCGGACTGACCGGCTTCTGGCAGATCTCATCACGCAGCAATGGTGACCTCGAGGTGCAGCGGGCCGCCGACTTGTTCTATCTCAAGAACCGCTCCTTTTGGCTCGACCTCTACATTCTCCTTGCAACGTTGCCGGCGGTCATCGGCGCGCACGGCGCGAGGTGACGCGCGAACAGGAGCACAACCATTCTTCGGCACCTAGCTTTAGAGAAACAATGCTCCCACACCGCTCTTCTTCCTCAAATAAGCCGCAGCTCTTCCGGCGAGGCGAGGATGCGCGGACGCCGCGCTGTTCCGGCAAGCTGCTATCGGTCGCAATCGGCGTCGCCATCATTTTCATCGCACCACCGTGGGATCTGCTTTGCACCGGGAGTGACAACTCATGGATCTTGCAGTCAGCCCTGATCGGGCCATTGTGCCAGCTGTTGCGACGACACCCCTGCCGGCCGCCCACCAGACACGACGCGTGCTCGTGACGGGCGGGGCCGGCTTCATCGGCTCCCATCTGTGCGAACGCCTGCTCGAAATGGGCTGCGACGTGCTCTGCGTCGATAATTTCTTCACCGGCGCCAGGCGCAACATCGAGCACCTCCATGATCACCCGAGATTCGAACTTCTGCGGCACGACATAACTTTTCCGCTCTATGTCGAAGTGGACGAAATTTACAATCTCGCCTGTCCAGCCTCCCCCGTCCACTATCAATGGGATCCGGTACAGACGACCAAAACGAGCGTGCTCGGGGCCATCAACATGCTTGGTTTGGCCAAGCGGCTGCGGGTCAAGGTTTTCCAGGCTTCGACATCTGAAGTCTATGGCGACCCCGAGACCCACCCGCAGCAGGAATCCTATTGGGGCCATGTAAACCCGATTGGGCCGCGTTCCTGCTATGACGAGGGTAAACGATGCGCCGAAACCTTGTTTTTCGACTACGGACGGCAGCACAAACTGAAGATCAAGGTCCTGCGCATTTTCAACACTTACGGACCACGCATGCAGCCGAATGACGGACGTGTCGTGTCCAACTTTATCGTTCAGGCGCTCAACAATCAGCCTATAACGATCTATGGGGATGGCCAGCAGACGCGTTCGTTTTGCTTTGTCGACGACCTGGTGAATGGATCGATCCGCCTGATGAATAGCCCGGACCACATTACCGGGCCGCTGAACTGCGGAAATCCACACGAGTTCACGATTCGTGAATTGGCGGAGAGGGTGATCGCCTTGACGGGCTCTCGCTCACGGATCATCCATCAGGCATTGCCGCAGGACGATCCGAGGCAGCGCCGTCCGGATATCAGTCAGGCACAAGAGCTGCTTGACTGGCAACCGACGGTCATGCTTGCGGACGGACTGCGACGAACGATTTCCTATTTCGAGCAGTTGCTCTCCGTCGGCCCCAGGCAAGAATTCGCCGAAGCCGATAGCCCACGAGAGGCATAAGTCAATTTCTCGGCGCGCATCGGACACTGAACTGATCTTCGAGAGCATCGAATTGCCGTCTTGATGAGGAGTCCAGGCTCCACGACGGGGATACCGCGGCGCGAGTGATGCCGTCCTTTCCAGGTCGTCATTCATGATGGCGTCTTCTCTGCCGGCCCTTCGCGCCGCGACTTCCGGGAGACGAACCCGCGTGCTCATTTTGAGAGATGGCAAGCGCGGCGAGCGCTGTCCTGTTGCCAATTTCAAGTTTCTGAAAGATGTTGTGAAGATGCACCTTGATGGTACCATCCGCAATATTCAGTCGGCGCCCGATTTCCTTGTTCGACAGTCCTTCGGATACCAGACGCATGATCTGACGCTCCCGGTCTGTCAGCGCCGTCAGCGCTTCGTCCGCGACTACGCTCTCCTCTCGAAAAGCCGGCTTGGGGGACGATGGCTCGGGCAAGACTCTCTGACCATCAGCGACTTTCCGCAAGATCTGCACCAGAGCATCGGGCTCAATATCCGTCGGGATGACGGCGTAAACGCCGGCCGCAGCAAGCGTCCGCAGGTCGCGATCTTCGACGGATGAAGTAAAAAGCACCAGCCTGGTAGCAGCATTTTCGGAGGTGAACTTAACCAGCGCCGCAACACCAGGCATCAACATATCTATGATGGCGATGTCCGGAACAAGAACGCGAATTGCATCGAGACAGCTCGCGCCGTCTCCACAATGTGCAACAATCTTGAAGTCATGCTGCGCTCCAAGCACTCGACTCAAGCCCTGCAAAATCACGGGATGCCGGTCTGCAATAACGACGCGTTTACGACGCATATGGTCTTCGCCCCTGTCGCGAATACGCAATACAGGCCTCGGTCGCGGCTTCGGTTACAACCGTTGGTTTTGAACAACCTGTCCTATATCGAAAGGCATATATGGAAATCAGTCAATTGATTCTACCATTTGGTAATTTCATTATAAAAGGTACCATTCACCCTTTCGCGAGGCCACTCAACACCAATCACGAGGAGTTCCGGGACAGGAAAACGACGCCATGAGCCCCTTAGTCGGAGTCAACCGCCCCCGCGGTTGTATTGTTGTGCATAGTCTGGAGTGCCATCATGAGACGGCGCTACCCTTTTGGAATCGTACTCGTTGGAAAGACTAGCTTACTCAAAGAAGGCCTCGCGCAGATCTTACGCTCAGCAAATTTTCGGATCCTCACCTCGGTTTCATGCGCGGACGATCTGCCCACCAGCAAAGCTCAACGTCGCCAACAACTATTTCTCCTTGTCCATACGGGCCAGAATTTCAACTCAGCAGTCGAACAAGTCGAGCTCTTCAGGAGCCGACGCCCCGACGCGCGGATAGCGATCGTGGCCGATCGCTATCGCCTCGACGAGTTGCTTTCTGCGTTTCGCGCGGGCGCCAACGGATTTTTCGTCGATGTTATGACGAGCCATATTTTGATCAAGTCGTTGGAACTGGTGATGATGGGTGAAACTGTTTTCCCTCCAGAATTTCTTTCATTCGCTCTCGATGCTGAAGGCGGCGATGCGCCTGCGCAAGAGCGCCCAGACGACAATCAACGCCCCGTCGCGACGGACGAAGGCATTGCACCACAGCTTTCGCCGCGAGAGATCTCAATTCTCCGGTGCCTCATCCAAGGAGATTCCAACAAGTCAATTGCACGAAAGATCGACATTGCCGAGGCGACCGTCAAGGTGCACGTCAAGGCGATCCTTCGCAAGATCCGGGCACAAAACCGGACCCAGGCAGCGATCTGGGGCATGAACAATGGATGGCTGGCACAGACGACAAATTCGCTATCCCCCGCCCCGCCCTGGTCGGAGGAAGCGGCTTCCATCTCCCCGGAGATCGTGCCTGAGCTCGAGCAGGCTACGAGGCATTGCGACCTGCCTTGGTCGAGTACGCCCCGCAAATAGGCTGGCAGACTAACTGCGTTTTCGAACGAGGCGAAGCTCGCCTCGCGTCTTGGTTGGCTCCTTGACCTTGATTGCCGCCAACGAAGTGGAGCCGTTCCTGTACCCTTCAGACAGCGCGTGCACGATATTCAGATCGCCGGGCGGCCTGGCTCGCACATCGTCCGATGCAAGCGGGACCTCTTCTTTTGCCCAGTCAAGCGGGTCATTGCTCATCGCCCAAATCGCGGCCTGGGTGCGGTTGCGGACCCGAATCTTCCGAAGGATGGTTTTGATGTGAACTTTCACGGTCGCTTCGGTCATCGTCATCCTGCGCGCGACGGTCTTGTTGGAATCCCCATCGGTCAGGCAGCACAAGATGGCACGTTCGCGAGTCGATAACCGCGGCGTATGGCCGCCATCGGCTCCCGCTGAGCGCTCATTGCCCTCGACATCGGCTTCGACAATTTCATGCCTGCCGAGATTCTCGTCGTCGCCCGCATGTCCATCGTAAGCCGCACTGTGTACATGGTCGCCGTCGTTGTGGCCACCCTGCCTCTCTGAGATGAAATTCAAGATCTCTGGTGGCAACAATGTCACTCCAAGCATGACCAATTCGAGCGACTTAACAAACGTCTCGCAAGTCGTGACCCTGACCAGATACGCGTTGGCGCCTGCGCGAAACGCAGATACCATCCGGCCGAGATCAGGCTGGTCGCCCAGGACCACGACCCGCCCGGCCGGACACCGTTCCCTGAATAGCGCGATTTGTGTCAGGCCAGCATCAACATCATCACTCAGATCGATGATGAACAAGATCGGGCGTTCCCGTTGAAGTGCATTCAAGAGGTGAGCGTCGGCGCAGAGCGCCGAAGCAACGATCCGATAGCCGGCCGCTGCCAAGATCCGACTCAGGCCTTCTCTCAACAGGACATTTGCCCCGACAAGAACGGCTCCCTTCGAGAGGCTGCCCAGGGGGGCTTGCTCTGCCCTGGACTTCACCGATCTGCGACGGGCTGGTGAGCGAGTTGCTCGGCAGTCCTGCCCTGCCTCTTGCTTGCGGTCTTCGGCTCGCGATGGCTCGCGTTTGCGTGGAGCAGGAGAAGCTGCGCTGTTCGTCGTCGTCCGACCGCTCTTCACGTCGCACTCCTGCCTGTTGCGCCCAGCCAGGTCAGGACCAACCTTTCCAGCCCGCTCACATCTTGGCAGATGGCGAAAACGGACAACAGCGGTGCACATGGATGGCGGCACGGCGCATAAGAGCTATCGACGCTGGAAACATGAGTACTCCGGCTGGAGTACTCCTTGAGAACTCCGCGATGGTCTCCGTTGCTCGGCGCCGCAGCGCCATAACGATTATTCTCGCCGTGAGCGATCACAAGATGGAGCGATCACAAAATGCAAGTCGACTTCGACCGCCGAGGCATAAAGCCGTTGTCGTGCATCACCAACTTCAAATTTGGAAGCATCCCGTCGCCGGTCCATGTTGGCTGGTCTCGCGCGCAATCGTCCGCCCGTCTTGCGCCTTTCGATCGCCGGCCTGGCGGAGTTCGCCGACGGTCGCGCCACTTCGGCGCGCCCTCAAACCCGGGATTTCCGCTTCATCCGCGATCACTCGCGGCCCTTACTGACAATCTGGATGGAAAACTGAGATGCGCATAGCGATCATCGGGACAGGCTATGTCGGCCTCGTGTCCGGCGCCTGCCTCGCCGATTTCGGACATCACGTCACTTGCATCGACAAGGACATCGGCAAGGTCGCGGCGCTCGCGCGTGGCGAGATTCCGATCTACGAACCGGGACTGAACGAGTTGGTCCTCACCAATGCGGCAGCAGGCAGGCTCGCTTTTGCTACCGACCTGAGGGATGCCGTTGCGCAAGCGGAGGCGGTTTTTATCGCGGTCGGCACGCCGTCGCGGCGCGGTGACGGACATGCCGACCTGTCTTATGTCCACGCTGCTGCGCGGGAGATCGCCGCCAACCTGATCGGCTTTACCATCGTCATCACCAAATCAACCGTGCCGGTCGGGACCGGCGATGACGTCGAGCGCATCATTCGAGAAACGAACCCGAGAGCGGATGTCGTGGTGGCCTCCAATCCGGAATTTCTGCGCGAAGGCGCGGCTATTCGGGATTTCAAGCACCCGGACCGTATCATCATCGGCACACATGACGAACGCGGCCGCAAAATGGCTGCTGAAATTTACCGGCCGCTCTGCCTCAACCAGGCGCCGATCATATACACGGGTCGGCGTGCCGCGGAGCTGATCAAATATGCAGCCAACGCGTTTCTTGCAACCAAGGTCAGTTTCATCAACGAGATCTCCGACCTGGCCGAGCGCGCCGGCGCAGACGTGCAGGAGGTGGCGCGGGGCATCGGCCTCGACAATCGGATCGGTCCGAAATTCCTGCATCCCGGTCCGGGCTTCGGCGGCTCGTGCTTTCCCAAGGATGCTCGCGCGCTACTCAAGACCGCCCAAGATCATGACGTGCCGCTGCGAACCGTGGAAGCGGCGCTCCTGGTCAACGAGAATCGCAAACGTGCCATGGCGCGCAAGGTGGCGAGCACCTTGGGCGGCTATATTCGCGGCAAGACGATCGGTGTGCTTGGACTGACCTTTAAGCCCAACACCGACGACATGCGCGAGGCTCCCTCGATCGACTTGATCACCGCTCTGGTCGACATGGGAGCGAATGTGAAAGCATATGACCCCGAAGGGATGCAGCAGGCCCAGAACGACTTGCCGCCGATCCGATATTGCGAGGACGCTTACAGCGTGGCGAGCGGAGCAGACGCACTGGTGATCGTCACTGAATGGGAGCAGTTTCGGGCCCTTGACCTGATGCGGCTGAAGAGGGACATGCGACGGCCCGTCATCGTCGACTTGCGGAATATCTATCGACCGGAAGACATGGCCCGGCACGGCTTCATTTATGAGAGCATTGGGCGGCCACCTGCTCCCGCTGCAAGGAGGGTGGTAAGGCAGTTGTCATCGGTGGGTTGATACGCGTAGCACACGCCGTCTGCCTTGCTTGCATCCGATCGGCTCCTGTCCGTCCCGCGAACCTCGCCGGTTCAGACTGATCCGCGCCTTCCAGCTTCATCATCCGCGACGGCCCGCCACTCGCTTCCCATTGAGGGTAACGATGCCCATCCACCACGATCGGCATCTTGATCCGCGGCAAGATGTCGCGCCGAAGGCCCAGTCACTCGTCAACGCCTCATTCTTATTCCCGTTCGTTCTGCCGGCTCCTGAAGCATTGCATCGCCGAGCCAGCGCATGACTTCCTCGGCGAAAACAGCAGTCTTGACACGCTTGTCATTTACAAAGATGTCATACTTCGTGGCGATTCCCTTTGTTTCAAGTGCAAATTCGATTCTGACACGCTTTCCGCAATGCTCGACATCAATGATTGGTTTTATAGCCATCGTAGCTCATCCTGTCGCGAAGTCGACGCTCGCCCCCGGATGCGCTTTTCACCGTGATGTTGACCTCACTCCCTTGGCTGACGCGCTGCCCGCAATGCATACACGGCCACGAGCCATTTATTCCTCCTTGGTTGGCCTGCATCGCGAATATATCGAATTGCAGTAGCAGACGTTCCGATGCCAGGCGGGGCGATCGCCGTCAATCACGCTGACGAGTCCGATCCCGCCCACGAACTCGGCAGCAACAGCTTCGGTGACAGTTTGAACGCTGAGTGTGAGCTGAGGTTTGCCTTGTCCGAAGCGGGGCGAACTGGAGGACTATGTGATCGCGGTCCGCGATTACGCTTTACAGCGGTAGCGCGATCCAGCCGCAGGCAATGCCATCGTTTGCAGCCGTCGCCAGCAGGTGCTTACACCGTTCGTTCCAACGCTCATCGGCCATTCTGCCGGCACCGTCCCCTTCCATGAGATCGGCATGGCAAGAAACAATGTATCGAGCCGGGCATCATCGAAGCCTTCGCCGATGTATCGCCCGGTAGCGATCAGCACCCGTTCGTCGGTCGCGGAAACATCGCCCAGCCTTTGCATGGCGGCTCGTCTTTGCTTCGCCCCCACCCCACCGATCAAGACGATGACATTGCACGCGAACCGAGAGATCCTCTCGGCCAGCAGCAACGCATGGTCTTTACGCTCGATCAGGATTACCGGCGAACGTTTATCCTCCAGCGCTTGCAAGACATCGTCGAAGATCATGGCGTTACGAGCCTCGTCCGCCGCAAGCGCCGCGTAAACCCGCTGAATCGGCGGACGCTCACGCTCATGTTGAAGCACGGGCGGCAGTACGAAGGACGTGCTGCGCGGCACGACTCGATGACAACGCTTGTTCATGCGAAAGCCCATTGCGGAAATCGACGGGCCTACACCCGTCAATCCAAGCAAGCCAGGGCCCAGGTTCTCTCCTGACCAGCTGTGGTTCAGCTATGTCTGACTTTTCCCGGGACAGCCCTGCACTGACGGGGAGGAATTTGAAACGCCGAGTTCGGGGCGGCCTTCAACCATTTGACGATTTCAAACCAAGGCAGTGTGACCGCTTCTATCAGCCGTCCCTCTTTGGTCTTGTCGGCGGGGACGATGACAGCCTGCATCAGCAAGCTGGACGCAGTGACAACGGCCTTAACGTCAGCAACCAAGCTCGTCGATACGCCCGCTGCCGCGCCTATTGTGGAAGTGGCGGTCATGTGCAGCGATCTCGCCGTCGACCCGCACCGCGGACAAGGCTGTCCGGCGGGTTGGTCGAGGTCGTCCGACATGTCCCCGCCGCAATTCGAGCAGGTCACTGGAAATCCCATCGACCATACTGCCTAGATCCACCCAATTTCGTTGCGCCCCAAAATCGCAGTAACTATAAGTACTTGAAATAATGGTCGGAGTGGCAGGATTCGAACCTGCGACCCCTGCGTCCCGAACGCAGTGCTCTACCGGGCTGAGCCACACTCCGACTGAGACCGCGGCTTATAGCCTCCGGTTTTGTTCACTGCAAGAACCCGGCGTAAGGATTTCGCACAGGTGCAAACAGCCCTGACCACACGGATTTTGTCCCCAGACGGCCCGGGGGTCGGCGCCGCCGCTCAGTGCCTGGCAGCCGGCGGGCTGGTCGCGTTCCCGACCGAGACGGTCTACGGCCTCGGCGCGGACGCCACCAACGCGGCCGCAGTCGCCGGGATCTACCAGGCCAAGGGCCGGCCGTCGTTCAATCCGCTGATCGCCCATGTCGAAAGCCTCGTGGCCGCGCAGGCGGTCGGGCGGTTCAATGCCGATGCCATGAGGCTGGCGCAGGCGTTCTGGCCGGGTCCGCTGACGCTGGTACTGCCGAAGGCGCCACGCTGCACGGTGGCGGACCTTGCCACCGCCGGGCTCGACACCGTCGCCATTCGCGTGCCGGCGCATCCGGTGGCACGGGCCATCCTCGCTGCATCCGGCCAACCGGTGGTCGCACCGTCGGCGAACCTGTCGGGTCACGTGTCGCCGACATCGGCGGCGCATGTCCAGAGCGACCTTTCGGGGCGAATCGACCTGATCATCGATGGCGGACCGGTTGCCGTTGGCGTCGAATCCACCATCGTCGGATGTTTCGAGCAGCCGATACTGCTGCGGCCGGGCGGCCTGCCGCGTGCCGACATCGAAGCCGTGCTTGGCCGCGCGCTGGCGCAGCCGCCGGCCGATGTCGCGGCGGACAGCAGCCAGCCGCTCGCGCCGGGCATGCTGGCCTCGCATTATGCGCCGCGCACGAGGGTCCGCCTCAATGCGAAAAGCTGCGAGCCGGGCGAGGCTCTGCTCGCCTTCGGCGACGCTGCGATCCCGGGACAAGAGGCCGCCGCCGCAACCCTGAACCTCTCGCCGCGCGGGGATGTGGTGGAAGCTGCGAGCCATCTTTTCGGTTATCTTCGTGACCTCGATGCGACGCGCGCCAAAACCATCGCGGTGATGCCGATCCCGAGCGAAGGCCTCGGCGAAGCCATCAACGACCGGCTGCGCCGCGCCGCGGTCGAAAGGGACTGAAGGAAACCAGGGAAGCAATGAACATCGCCCACACCGCCGTGCCGCCCTTGTCGCCCGAACTGATCGCAAAATTCCGCAGCATCGTCGGCGGCAAATATGCCGTCACCGACCAGGCCGACATCGTGCCCTACGTCACCGAGGAGCGTGACCTGTTCAAGGGCCGCTCGCCTTTGGTGCTGCGGCCGGGTTCGACCGCCGAAGTCGCCGCGATCTGCAAGCTGGCGAGTGCGCACAAGATTGCGCTGGTGCCGCAGGGCGGCAACACCGGCCTGGTCGGCGGGCAGACCCCGCACAATGGCGAGGTGGTCGTCTCGCTCAAGCGGATGGACCGGATTCGCGAGGTCGATGCCGCCTCCAACACCATGACCTGCGAGGCCGGCGTGGTGCTGGCCGTGGCGCAGCAGAAGGCCGCCGAGGTCGACCGCCTGTTCCCGCTGTCGCTCGGCGCGGAGGGCAGTTGCACCATCGGCGGCAATCTCTCCACCAACGCCGGCGGCACCGCAGCTCTCGCCTATGGCGTGGCGCGCGAGATGGCGCTGGGGCTCGAGGTGGTGCTGGCCGACGGCCGTATCCTCAATGCGCTGTCGAAGCTGAAGAAGGACAATACCGGCTACGATTTGCGCAATCTGTTCATCGGCGCCGAGGGCACGCTCGGCATCATCACCGCGGCAACCCTAAAACTGTTTCCAAAACCGCGGGCGATCGAAACCGCCTTCATCGGCCTCGCCTCGCCGGCAGAGGCGCTCAGGCTGCTGTCGTTGTCGCAGAACGAGGCGGCCGGCACGCTGACCAGTTTCGAGCTGTTGTCGGACGTCGCGGTCGATTTCTCGATCCGTCATGGCATCGACATCCGCGATCCCCTCGCCAGCAAATATCCCTGGTACGTGCTGATGGAACTGTCCTCGCCGCGCGAGGATGCCCGCGCCACGCTGGAGGCCATCCTGGCGACGGCGCTGGAGGACGGCATTGTCGATGATGCCGTCATCGCGGCGAATCTGAGCCAGCGCCAGGCCTTCTGGAAGCTGCGCGACGAGATGTCGGCGGCGCAGAAGCCGGAAGGCGGCTCGATCAAGCACGACATCTCGGTGCCGACAGCGGCGGTGCCGGATTTCATTGCGGAAGCCAATGCCGCCGTGGTGAAGCTGATCCCGGGCGCGCGGCCGGTGCCGTTCGGCCATCTCGGCGACGGCAATATCCACTACAATGTCAGCCAGCCGGTCGGCGCCGACACCGCAGATTTTTTGGGCCGCTGGCACGAGGTCAACGCCGTCGTGTTCGAGATCGTGCTGAAAATGGGCGGATCGATCTCGGCCGAGCACGGCATCGGCGTGCTCAAGCGCGACGAACTGCCCGAGGTGAAGGACAGGGTCGCGATCGAGCTGATGCGGCAGCTCAAGGCGATGCTCGATCCCCAGGGCATCATGAATCCCGGGAAAGTGCTGTGAACGTCGCCACGGTGCCTGCCTGACAGAAACCCGTCAGAAAGCGCGGATATTTTCCGCCTCCTGATTCTCTCCCTGCTTCCATGAACGGGAACTCGCTATGGATTCCGCCAGTCATCTGTCATTTGCACCGATCGCCGACACCGACGTCGCCAAGGTCATTGCCCTGTGGGAGCGTTGCGGCCTGACGCGGCCGTGGAACGACCCGGCCGCCGACATCGCGCTGGCGCGCCGCAGCCCCGACGCCACCGTGCTGGTCGGCCGCGTTGCCGGCGAGATCGTGGGCTCCGTGATGGTCGGCCATGATGGTCATCGTGGCTGGGTCTATTACGTCAGCGTCGATCCGGACCACCAGGGCAGCGGCCATGGCCGCGCCGTCATGACGGCCGCGGAAGACTGGCTGCGCGCGCGCGGCGTGCCAAAACTGCAGCTTCTGGTGCGGCGTGCCAACGCCAAGGTGCAGGCGTTCTATGAAACCCTCGACTATGCCGAGCAGGAGACCGTTGTGTTCGGCAAATGGCTCGACGGCCGCGACCCGACGCCATGAGAGCGACGGCGCCCCATAAGGAATTTCCACATGAGCATTTCCGACCGCGTCCGCATCAAGGACGAGCGCGTGCTGTCCGACAACTACGCCAGGGTCACGAGCACGACGTTCGAGTGGCGGCGCAGCGACGGCTCCTGGCAGACCCAGACGCGCGACGTCTTTGACCGCGGCAACGCGGCGACGCTGCTGCCCTACAATCTCAGGCAACGCACGGTCGTTCTGATCCGCCAGTTCCGCTATCCGGCTTACATCAATGGCCATGACGACATGCTGATCGAGGCGATCGCGGGCCTGCTCGACGATGCCCATCCCGAGGTGCGGATCCGTGCCGAAGCCGAGGAGGAGAGCGGCTATCGCCTGCACGACGTCCGCGAGATTTTTGAGGCGTTCATGAGCCCGGGCGCCGTGACCGAAAAAATCCATTTCTTCGTCGGCGCGTATGAGCCGGAGATGCGCCTCGGTGCCGGCGGCGGGCTTGCGCATGAGGGCGAGGATATCGAGGTGCTGGAGCTTGGTTTTGACGAGGCACTCGCGATGATCGACAATGGCCGCATCGTCGACGCCAAGACCATCATGCTGCTGCAATACGCCGCGCTGAAGATTTTCAAGTGAGACGCAATTGAATCGAGCTGCCGCGCCGCACGGGAAGTGCGCTCCCTCCCCCGCGTGCGGGGGAGAGCTGGGGTGGGGGCACCCGTTTTACTCACTGCTAGCAACAATCCGGGCTGGCCCCGACCCGCCGCGCAAGAGCGGCGACCTCCCCCGCAAGCGGGGGAGGCGAACGGAGACCGCGGGGACGCCGCCTCAACACGACCGGAGAAGGCGCCCTGCGATCAGAACAAACTCCCCTGGCCGTCGTCGCCGCGCGGCGATGACGCGGCCTTGCGCGGCGCGGCTTTCTTCCCGGGTTTCGGCTCCTCGGCGGCGCGCTGCTCCGCCGTGATCGGCAACAGCAGCTGCGCATCGTCATTATTGGCGCTGTTGACCCTGGCCGACACCTCATGCCAGGTGAACTCGCCGGCCTCGGGCGGGGCAAGCAGCGGCATGATCTCCTCGACATCGAACGCGCTGCAGTCGAGCCAGCGCGCGAAATCGGACAGCGCGATCGACACGGGAACGCGATCGTGCAGCGCCGCCAGATCCTCGCTCGCGGGCGCGGTGACGATCGCAACGGTGTCGACTTCCTCGCCATTGGGTCCCATCCAGGTTTCGGCAAGGCCTGCGAACGCAAAGGCATGTCCGTCGCGGCGATAGATGAAGAACGGACGCTTGCGGCCACCAGCCGCCTGCCACTCGTAATAGCCATCGGCCGGAATCAGGCATCGCCTGCGCTTCAGCGCATTCTTGAAGGCCGGCTTATCCTTAACGCTTTCCGAACGGGCGTTGATCAGCAGCGAAAACGAGCGGGGATCCTTGACCCAGGCCGGCACCAGGCCCCAGCGCATCAGGCGAAAATGCCGCGCCCCATGCTCGATGATGACGACAGGCACAGGTTGTGTCGGCGCAATATTATGCCTGGGCGGGAAGTTCGGCTGCTCGACATAACCAAAAATTAGCCGCAGGGCGTCAGGAGGTGAGGTAATTACGAACCGTCCGCACATTATCTCGCCATAATCAGCGCATCCTTCAGGTCCTTTTAACCCCAAGTGCCAAGACTGCGACAATGACGTCAATGGCTTCGACACCAACACAAGCGCGCAACGATCACATGATGCCGATGGGGCTCGACGAGGACCGGGCCGCCGAGCTGCGTGCCGCCAATATCAATCCGCGCACCGGGCTTGCCACCGATTACCTCAACCATTTCAATGAAGCGATCATGCTTCTCGAGATGATCCCGGACATGCCGGAATGCTCGGGCGACTTTCTCGAGTGGCATCCCCTGTCCTATGCCGAACACTTCCACGCCTCGAATTTCAAGGCCCGGGATCTGGCGATCTCGGCCTATGAGTCCGCCGATCCTGCAATCCGGGCCGAATTCGACCAGCTCACCGGCACCATGACATCGATCCTGACCGCGGTTGGACAGGCCATGCGCGAGGCGAGCCAGGACAAGACCCGCGCCAGGTTAGCCGAGCAGGCCACCGCCTGGGTCAAGCCGCTGGTCATGGCCGCCGGCGGCGTGATCAATGGCGGCTCCGAGGGCGATGTCGACTACATCATGACGCATTGATGCCTGCGCCATCCGACACGGCCGCGGAGACCCAGCCACAGCGTCCCCAGCTTGCCGTCAGCGCCGCGATTTTTCGGGACGGCAAGGTCTTGCTGGTACGGCGGGCGCGATCCCCGGCAAAAGGGTTTTATTCGCTGCCCGGCGGCCGGGTCGAATTTGGCGAATCGCTGGCGACGGCCCTGCACCGCGAGGTGGACGAGGAAACCAGCCTGAAGATCGAGATTCTTGGGCTCGCCGGCTGGCGCGAGGTGCTGCCGCAGTCGGCGGGCGCCGGTCATTATCTCATCCTGTCGTTCGCGGCGCGGTGGCTGGACAGGGAACCGCACTTGAACGAGGAACACGACGATTTCCAATGGCTGGCGCCCGAGGAGATCGGCGGCCTCAAACTGACCGGCGGCCTGACGGAGATCGTCGCAGCCGCACGCAAGCTGGTCGTCGGCTGACACCGGCCGATCCCGGCCCTGAACGTCAACATATTCAATCATCTTGCGTCCGATGCCGGGCGGCGCCATACAATCGCGGTTGTGAACCCCTTTAAATCCAAGCCTGCGGCCGCCGCCCTGATCCTGCTCTCGATCTGCGCCCTTACCCCCGCGCGGGCGCAGGATGCCGCGGCGCCGTTCGACGGCGACCTGCAGCGGCTGGCCGAAATCCTTGGAACCCTGCACTATCTGCGCGGCATCTGCGGCACCAATGAAGGCGGCAAATGGCGCAACGAGATGCAGGCGCTGATCGACGCCGAAACGCCCTCGGGCGACCGCCGGACCCGGATGATCGCCGGCTTCAACCGCGGCTATAATGGCTTTCAGCAGACCTACCGGACCTGCACGCCGGCGGCCCTGGTCGCGATCCGCCGCTACATCGACGAGGGCTCAAAAATCTCCAAGGATCTGACCGCCCGCTACGCGAACTAGCGCGTGATCTGGGAGCCGATCTTTTGCGGACGCGCGCCCCGTAGATTTACGGGCACTCATCCAGATCATGAACGGCTTTCAGTTCGCCTGGAAGTTGTCTGTCCGCATGAGGAAGCGGCGCCTGACGAACTCCGGCGCGAAGGCGCGCGCCCGGCGGCCGGCGCGCATTTCCCGTGACCTCAAAGGAGCTTGCTCGGATCGATTCACTGCGATCCCGGCCGTTAACCGTTCCTAAAGAAGTGGTTTAGCGACCGGCAAAACGCGTGCTACATCTCGTTCGTTAACGCGGCCTGCCGCTGTCGCGCCTTCCGAGGTTCGTACCTCATGAATCCCGCTGTCCTGCGGGGTTCGGATCAGGCGAGGCACAGGCGAATCCGGGGGGGTTTTGGGGGGCCGCACCTCGCGCTGATTTCAACGACAAGAGCCTGCCTGTGCCGTTTCGACCTGCCCGTGCGCCGCTGCCTGATCCCGACCAGAAGAAGGCAGCGCTCAGCTATCTCAACGAGGCGTGGGCGGAAGCGCGCCATGATGGCGTCGATGGCGACTGCCTCGCACAGGCCAGCCTGTTCGCCGCGCTCGCCGAACTGGTCGGCACCTACGGCGAGGACGCGGTCGCCGATTATCTGGAAGGCATCCCCTCCCGCGTCCGCAACGGCGAGTACTCGCTGTCACTGGCACGGCAGTAGCCTCGCGGCCGCAGCGTCGAACCGCCCGCGGCGCCCTTGTCGTTTGCGGCCCCGCGGCTTACGTTTCGCCGCAAGATGAAAAACGAGACTATCGCATGAAAGCCGCGTTCCTTCCCGACCGCGGCGTCGTCAAAGTGTCTGGCGAAGACGCGCGCAACTTCCTCAGCGGACTCGTCACGACCGATGTCGAGCGGATCGCACCCGGTGTTGGCCGCTTCGGCGCGCTGCTGACGCCACAGGGCAAGATCGTCGTCGATTTCCTGATCACCGAGGCGCCGAACGGCCAAGGCGGCGGCTTTCTGCTGGACTGCCCGCGCGCGCTGGCACAGACGCTCACCGATAAACTCCGCTTCTACAAGCTGCGCGCCAAGGTCACGGTGGAGAATCTGTCCGATGGCCTCGGCGTGATCGCCGCCTGGGACGGCGAAGCGTCGGTGCAGCCCGATCTCGCCTTCGCCGATCCACGCCAGCCATCCCTGGGCTTGCGGATCCTCGCAGCCGAGCCGCTTGCGCCAGACATTGCCGAACGGATCGGCGCCGAGCTCGTCGATGCCGGCGCCTATGAGGCGCATCGCATTGCCTGCGGGGTGCCGCGCGGCGGGCTCGACTTCATCTATGGCGATGCGTTCCCGCACGAGACCAACATGGACCGTCTCCACGGCGTCGATTTCGACAAGGGCTGCTATGTCGGCCAGGAGGTGGTGTCGCGGATGCAGCATCGCGGCACCGCGCGGACCAGGATCGTGCGCATCGCGCTCGATGGGCCGGCGCCGGAAGCCGGTGCCACGATTCTCGCCGGCGACAAGACCGTCGGCACCATGGGCTCGACCGCGGGCGCGCTCGGCCTCGCGCTGGTGCGCATCGACCGCGTCGCCGATGCGCTGGAGGCCGGGCTTGCGCTGTCGGCGGGCGGGCTGTCGCTAAGCGTTGCCGATCCCGACGCGCTCAAATCCGCAGCAAAACCGTCCGTCGCATGAGCCGGTCCCCGCGCCTGCATCCCGACGGCAAGCTGCGCTGCCCCTGGCCGGGCGAGGATCCGTTCTATGTCGCCTATCACGACACCGAATGGGGCGTGCCGGAATATGACGACCGCGCGCTCTACGAAAAGCTGATCCTGGATGGTTTTCAGGCCGGGCTATCGTGGATCACCATCCTGAGGAAGCGCGACAATTTCCGCCGCGCCTTCGACGATTTCGAGCCGGCAAAAATCGCGCGCTACGGCGACAAGAAGGTTCATGCGTTGATGAACGATGTCGGCATCGTGCGCAACCGCGCCAAGATCGAGGGCGCGATCGCGAGCGCGAAATCCTATTTGACGATCATGGAAGACGGTCCGGGCTTCTCAAAGCTGCTGTGGGATTTCGTCGACGGCGCGCCGAAGGTGAACCGCTTCAAGACCACCGCGAGCGTGCCCGCCTCGACGCCGCTCTCGATCAAGATCTCGAAGGATCTCTCCCAGCGCGGCTTCAAATTCGTCGGGCCGACCATCGTCTACGCCTTCATGCAGGCGACCGGCATGGTCAACGATCATCTCGTCGACTGTTTCTGCCATGAGACCTGCGGCAGGGCACGGCGGGCGCCGCGCCTGAAGCACAAATGAGCACGACGCGGACCGCGCCCGTAAGCGCACGCGCTTGGCAGCGCATGCTGTCGGGCCGGCGGCTCGATCTGCTCGATCCCTCACCGCTCGATATCGAGGTCGTCGATATCGCGCATGGGCTGGCGCGGGTCGCGCGCTGGAACGGCCAGACCAGCGGCGCCCACATCTTCTCGGTGGCGCAGCACACGCTACTCGTCGAAGCTGTCATGCGCGCGGCCTCACCGCGCGTCGACGATCGCCTCCGCCTCGCGGCGCTGCTGCATGATGCGCCCGAATATGTCATCGGCGACATGATCTCGCCGTTCAAGGCGGTACTCGGCGGCGACTACAAGGTGATTGAGAAACGGCTCCTGGCGGCGATCCATATCCGGTTCGGATTACCGCCGCAGCTTGCTCCCGAGATCGAAAAGCAGATCAAGAATGCGGACCGCGGCGCCGCTTTTCTCGAGGCCACCGAACTCGCCGGCTTTTCGGAGAGCGAAGCCAGGCGCCTGTTCGGCCGCGACCCGGGCCTGCCCGAGACCACGAAACGCGACTATCTGACCCCCTGGAGCGCGGCCAAGGCCGAGAAGCGCTTTCTGGCGCGGTTTAACGGGCTGCTGCCGAACTGATCTGTGAGGCCGTTCCATCTGAAATCTTCACCCTCCGCTGCAGGGTGAGCAGCCGCGGCCGCAGCTTCGTTAATCTTCTCAGTCCAACGGCTTGAACGGGCAGCCTAAAGCTGCTTTCACCATCCTGTCCGCGGCTCTATATTCGACCCGCGCAAGACGAGATGACCATGATCCACGTTTGCTCGCTCGCAGCCCTGCCCGAAACCGTCCGCCTGACCGGCGCCAGCCACGTGCTGACTGTGATGGCCAATGTCGACCAGGTGCAGCGGCCGGTCTCGGTGCTGCCTGCCAACCATCTCAAGGTGTCGATGGACGACATCACCGAGGCGATGGATGGCTATGTGGCGCCCTCGGATCAGCATATCGCGCGGGTGCTGGACTTCGTCCGGGGCTGGGACCGCAGCGCGCCGCTCGTCGTCCACTGCTATGCCGGCATCAGCCGCTCCACGGCAAGCGCGTTCGCCGCGGCCTGCGCACTCAACCCGCACCGCGATGAAACCGAGATCGCGCTGCGGATCCGCGCCGCATCGCCGATTGCCGCGCCGAACCGGCTGATCGTCAGCCTCGCCGACAAGGCGCTCGGACGCGACGGGCGCATGCTGCGGGCGCTCGACGAGATGGGGCCGGGCGCGATGATCGCCGAAGGCCGCCCCTTCCGCATCGAGCTCGAATGAGCGACACGCCGCTGAAGCCGATCGAGATCGGCCTGACCGCGGCGATCGTCGCGAGCGACGGCAATGAACCGCAGATCCTCACGGCACGCGGCGACGACCAGCTCACCGGCCTGCCGTTCGGTCCGTTCGATGCGATCTCGCACCGCACCTTCGAGATCGGGCTGCGCGCCTGGGTGGAAGAGCAGACGGGATTGCGCCTCGGCTACGTCGAGCAGCTCTATACCTTCGGTGATCGCGGCCGGCACGCGCGCGAAGGTGAGGCCCATGTCGTCTCGATCGGCTATCTCGCGCTGACGAGAATTGCCGATAACGCCGTGCAGGCGAAGGGCGCGAGCTTTGAGCCCTGGTATCGCTTCTTCCCGTGGGAGGACTGGCGCGTCGCGCGGCCCGACATCATCGAGCGCGCGATTCTTCCGGAGCTCACGCGCTGGGCGGCCGAGAGCGAGGCGCCGGAGACCGCGCGCGCGCTGCCGCGCAAGGACCGGGTCCGCTTCTACTTCGGCACCGAGGGCGCAGCCTGGGACGAGGAGCGCGTGCTGGACCGCTACGAACTGCTCTACGAGGCGGGCCTCGTCGAGGAGGCACGGCGGGACGGGCGCCCCGCCGCACTGGCACGCACCAAAATGCCGATGCTCGGCACCTCGATGCGCTTCGATCATCGCCGCATTCTCGCCACCGCGATCGCACGGCTGCGCGCAAAACTGAAATACCGCCCCGTGGTGTTCGAACTTCTGCCGGCCGAGTTCACACTCACCGAGTTGCAGCGGACCGTGGAGGCGATCTCGGGGCGCCATCTGCACAAGCAGAATTTCCGCCGCCTGGTGGAAAGCGGCGCGCTGGTCGAACCGACCGGCGTGATGTCGACACAAACCGGCGGCAGGCCGGCCGCGCTGTTCCGCTTCCGCCGCGAGGTGCTCCAGGAGCGCCCCGCGCCGGGGCTGCGCGTCACCGGACGGAGATGAGGATTTTCGCAAACGAGCGACCTGCCGGAGACAACACATGTTCGATTCGCCGGCCGACGCCATGACCTTCCTGACCCTCGTGCTCGCCATCGCCGCATTTGCTTTCGCGGTCAGAACCTCGAATGAAATGGCAAGGCTGCGCCGGCGGCTGGAAGCCATCGAGCAGCGGCCGGAGGCGCCGACGGCAATCAGCGCAATGCCGCCGCCGATCCCTTCGCGCGATGCAGAGCCAACCGGCGCAGCGGCGCGCGCGCCCGAGACGATATCGGCGGAGCCCGCAGCCGAAACCATAACGATCGAGACACCCGGGCCCATCAAGGCTGCCGAGCCGGCCGAACCTCGCCAAGCGACCGCCACGCCGCCGCCACTGGCGCCGGCCGCGCCTGGATTCGAGGAACGCATCGGCACCCGCTGGGTGGTCTGGATCGGCGGCCTGACGCTCGCGCTCGGCGGTTTCTTCCTGGTGCGCTATTCGATCGAAGCCGGCCTGCTCGGGCCGGCGGTACGCACGGTGCTTGGCGGCCTGTTTGCGCTGGCCCTGCTGATCGCGGGCGAATCGACCCGGCGCAACGAGAGCGTCTCCACCATTGCGGCGCTGCCAACCGCCAACATCCCGGCCATTCTCACCGCCGCCGGCACCGCGGTCGCCTTCGCAACCGTCTATGCGGCCTATGCGCTCTATGACTTTCTCGCACCCGCATCGGCCTTCCTCCTGCTCGGCCTGGTCGCGCTCGGCACGCTCGCCGCGGCGCTGTTGCATGGGCCGGCGCTCGCCGGACTCGGCATCGCCGGCGCGTTCGCAACGCCGCTGCTGGTATCGTCGAACGAGCCGGACTACTGGGCGCTCTATATCTATCTCGCGGTCGTGACCGCGGCGGCATTCGCGCTCGCCCGCGCGCGGCTGTGGCGCTGGCTCGTGGTCACCACCATCGCCTTGGCATGGTTTTGGACGCTTCCCTGCCTCGATTGCGGTCCAGCCATGGTTGCCCCTCACGACTTCCACGTGATCGCGGGCTTTGTGCTCGCCACGCTCCTGGTGGTGTGCGGATTCCTCTTCGGCCCCGCTTTCGACGAAGGCCGGATCGAGCCGATCTCGTCCATTGCGCTTGCCGCCTATCTGTTCGGCGCGACGCTGATCGTGCTGTTCAGCGACCACGCCGACACCGCGCTCGTCAGCTTCGCATGTCTCGTCGCGGCCACACTGGCCGTGGCCTGGTGCGCGCCGGCCGCAACCGGTGCCGTCGGCGCGGCCGCCGCCCTTGTCTTCATCGTGTTCGCGGAATGGGCCGTGCGCGGCAATCCGGACATGCTGGTCGTACCGGGCGGTCCCCTGCCCGGCATGGGACGCGCCGCGACGGATTCCTCGGTGACGCTGCACCTCGTCTCGGCTGCGATCTTCGCCGCAGGCTTTGGCGCCGCCGGGTTCTTCGCCCAGGGACGCGCGTCCAACGCCGCCATTCCGGTGATCTGGTCGGCAACGGCGACCTTCACGCCGCTTGCGCTCCTCGTCGCGCTCTATGCCCGCATTGCGCATCTCGATCGTTCGATTCCCTTTGCGATCCTTGCCGTGCTGCTCGCTGCGGCCTTTGCTGCCGCGACGGAAATTCTCAGCCGGCGCGATCATCGCCCGGGACTGACCATTTCGATTGCACTGTTTGCTACGGCGACACTTGGCGCGCTGGCGCTCGCGCTGACCTTCGCACTCGAAAAAGGCTGGCTCACCATCGCGCTTGCGCTGATGTCGCTGGGCACGGCCTATGTCTCGCTGACGCGGCCGATCCCGTTCCTGCGCACGCTCGCCGCGGCCCTTGCCGGCATCGTGGTCCTGAGGATCGGCTACGAGCCGCGGATCGCGGGCGACGACGTCGGCACCACGCCGATTGTCAATTGGCTGCTCTGGGGTTACGGCGTGCCCGCGCTGTCATTCTGGACCGCAAGCCATTTTCTGCGCCGCCGCGGCGACGACGTACCGCTGCGCACGGTCGAATCGGCCGCGATCCTGTTCACCGTGCTGCTCGCCTTTTTGGAGATCCGCCATGCCGTCAATGGCGGCGACGTCTATGCAATGGTGCCGCAGCTCGCAGAATTTGCCCTGCAAGCCTGCGTGACGCTGGCGATGGCGATCGGCCTGGAGCGGCTCTGGCTGCGCAGCCACAGCATCGTGCACAATGCCGGCGCGGTCGTGCTCGCCGTCATTGCCGGGATGATCGGCATTTTCGGCCTGCTGCTGTTCGAGAACCCTGCTCTCGTTCCGATCCGGATCGAGGGCAATGTGCTCAACCTCCTGCTGCTTGCCTATGCGCTGCCATCGGTGTTGATGCTGCTGCTATCCTATGCGGTGGCAGGCCACCGCAGGCCAGCCTATGGCAACACCATCGCGGCCGGCGCGCTCGTCTTTGCGCTCGTCTATCTGACGCTGGAAATCCGCAGGCTCTACCATGGGCCGCTGCTGACCGATGGTGCGACGACGGACGCCGAGCAATACACCTATTCGATCGCCTGGCTCGCCTTCGGCGTGGCGCTGCTCGGCATCGGCATTGCCGCCGGCTCGCAGCGCGCACGGCTGGCCTCGGCCGTCGTCATCGCGCTGACCATCCTGAAAGCGTTCGTGATCGACATGTCCGCGCTGACCGGTGTCTATCGCGCGCTGTCCTTCATGGGCCTCGGGCTGGTGCTGGTGACGATCGGCTGGCTGTACCAGAAAATCCTGTTCCGGCGCCAGGCGCCGCCAATCGCGGCGCCTCAAGCCTGATCGTCAGGCCGCGCGCACCGTGTTGAGGAATTTTCCGACCTCGAGCTTCAGGCGGTTGCTGTCGCCCGACAGCGACTGTGCGGCGGCAAGCACCTGCGAGGACGCGGTTCCGGTCTCGCTCGCACCACGCTGCACGTCGGTGATGTTGGCGGAGACCTGCTCGGTGCCCTGCGCGGCCTGCTGAACGTTGCGGGAAATCTCCTGGGTCGCGGCGCCCTGCTCTTCCACGGCGGCGGCAATCGTCGACGAGATCTCCGACAGCCGCTCGATGGTGCCGCTGATTTCGCGAATCGCGGTCACCGAATCCTGCGTCGCGTTCTGGATGCCGGAAATCTGCTGGCCGATCTCGCCGGTCGCCTTGGCGGTCTGCTCGGCGAGCGCCTTGACCTCGGAGGCGACCACCGCAAAACCGCGACCGGCTTCTCCCGCACGCGCCGCCTCGATGGTGGCGTTGAGCGCCAGAAGGTTGGTCTGGCCGGCAATCGTGTTGATGAGTTCGACGACGTCGCCGATGCGGCTCGCCGCCTTCGACAGCTCGCTGACGCGCTCCGTCGTCGTGCGCGCCTGATCGACGGCCTCGCCCGCCATGCGGGCTGATTCCTGCACCTGGCGGCTGATTTCGTTGACCGAGGACGACAGCTCTTCCGACGCCGCGGCGACCGAATGGACGTTGGTGGAGGCTTCTTCGGATGCCGCCGCCACGGTCGTCGCCAGCCGCTGCGATCGCTCGGCATTGCTGGTGAGCGATGAGGCGGATGCCTCGAGCTCGGTGGACGCGTTCGACACCGTGTTGATGATCTCGCCGACCGCGCCTTCGAAGCGGTCCGCCAGCTGCAGCATGTCGGCGCGGCGCTGCCGCGCAGCGATCTCGTCCTGCTTGATCTTGGCTTCGGCCTCGGCCCGCGCCTTCTCGGCCAGCATGGCCTTGACGCCGTCGACGGCGCGCGCAGTGTCGCCGATCTCGTCGCTGCGTTCATGGCCGGTCATCTCGACATCCTCGCCCTTGGCCATGCGCTGCAGCAGGACGACCAGCGCGCCGAGCGGCCGGGCAATACCGAAGATGCCGATGCAGAGCGCCACGACGATCGCTCCGGCGCCCGCGAGCGCCGAGACGATCCAGGCGGTGCGGACCTGGGTGTTTGCATCCCTGTGCTGCGCATCCGCCTTCGCTTTCGCGAAAGCTACGATGTCGTCGACCAGGACGACCTGCTGCTCAATCGCTCTTTGCAGGATTCCATTGCATTCGGCGCGCATCCGATCCGCAGCCTTGGTATTTTCCTCCGGCGTCGTCGTGGTCGAAGCAAATTCTATCGCGGGCTTGCAGGCTGAAAACACCTTGCTGAAGCTTTCAAGACCTCGTCCGATCTCGGCCGCCTTCTCCGGCAGGTCCCCCTTCAGCTTGCTCATGGCTTCGGTCACCTGCGCCGACATGTCCTGCGTGACCTTCAACAAGCGCGCATTGCCGGCGTCCGTCGTCTCGGTCAGAAGTTCGAATGCCGCTTCGCGATAGGTTTCGGCGCGGCGCGTCGTGCGGGCCATCAATACCGCCGAGGTATCGACGCGTCTGACCACGTCGGAATAGGCTTCGTCGAGCGAGGTCATCCCGCCTGCCATGTAGGCGACCAGACTGAACATGACGACGCCCATCAGGGCTGCGATCAGGCCGACCTTGAAGACCATGCGAAAATTGTTGAGCAAAGACATCTGTGTTCAGCCTTTGGTGACAGAAAAAGGTGGAAATCAAGGCCAATCGCGTGCATCGCAAAGCCCGCCAGCCGAAGCGCGCATGTTGCGAGAAGGACGAAAGCCCCGTTGCAAAATCGTCGTGAAAACCACGCTCCGCCAAGGCCGTTAAAAATTTGATCTCGATTAAATGTGGTCCGTATTGCTACGGTCCGTCAAAGCGCGGACATTCGTGAACTTGCGGAAGAGCTGCGCCGCCGCGCACATCAAATGGAAAGCCGGCGCGGCCTGTTCGGCGGCGCCGGCTTTGGGAACGGATGCGATCAGGCCGCGCGCACGTTGTCGAGAAACTTGCCGACCTCGCGCTTCAGCCGATCACTGTCGGATGACAGCGACTGCGCCGCCGAGAGCACCTGCGACGAGGCCGAGCCGGTCTCACTGGCGCCGCGCTGCACGTCGGTGATGGTGGCGGAAACCTGATGGGTGCCCTGGGCGGCCTGCTGCACGCTGCGGGAGATTTCCTGCGTCGCCGCGCCCTGCTGCTCCACCGCGACAGCGATGGTCGACGCGATCTCCGACAGCCGCTCGATGGTGCCGGAAATTTCCTGGATGGCGCCGACGGATTCCTGCGTCGCGGCCTGGATGCCAGAGACCTGCTGGCCGATCTCGCCGGTCGCCTTCGCGGTCTGCTCGGCGAGTGCCTTGACCTCGGAGGCAACCACGGCAAAGCCGCGGCCCGCATCGCCGGCGCGCGCCGCCTCGATGGTGGCATTTAGCGCCAGCAGGTTGGTCTGCCCGGCGATGGTGTTGATCAGTTCGACCACGTCGCCGATGCGGCTTGCCGCCTTCGACAATTCACTGACGCGGTCGTTGGTCCTGCGGGCCTGATCGACGGCGTCGATGGCGATTTTTGCGGATTCCTGCACCTGCCGGCTGATCTCGGAGATCGAGGAGGACATTTCCTCGGTGGCCGAGGCCACCGCATGCACATTGGTGGATGCTTCGCCGGACGCTGCCGCGACCGCGGTGGCCAGCCCACCGGCGCGGTCCGCCGTCGTGCTCAACGTTCCCGCGGACGCTTCGAGCTGCGCCGACGCCGAAGAGACCGCGGCGACGATGTTGCCGACGGCGCCCTCGAAATCGTCGGCCATCCTGCTCATCTCGGCCTTGCGCCGCGCCGCCGCGCGCGTCTCGATTTCCTTCTGCTCGTCCTCGAGCTTGAGGCGCGCGATCGCATTGCTCTTGAAGACCTCGACGGCGCCGGCCATCTCGCCGATCTCGTCGCGGCGGCGCACGCCCGGCACCCGTGCGTCGACGTCGCCGGCTGCGATATCCTTCATCGCGGCCGTCATGCGCTGCAGGGGCCGCGTAATGCTCCGCGCCACGAACATCGAAACGATCAGCATGATCAGGAGAACCAATGCGCCCACCAGCAGGACGCGCTGGGTCGAACTCCAGGTCTGTGCGTCGAGATCGTCGATATAGACACCGGTGCCGATCACCCAATTCCACGGTGCAAAGGCGACGACATAGGACTGCTTCGGCTGCGGCTTGTCGAAGCCCGGCTTCGGCCACTCATAGGATACGAATCCGGCGCCGTTCTTCCTGGCCTCCTCGACGAATTCGACGAACAGCAGCTTTCCGTTCGGATCCTTCATGGTCGAGAGATCCTTGCCGTTCAATTCCGGCTTGATCGGGTGCATCAGCATGACCGGCTGCATGTCGTTGACCCAGAAGTAGTCGCCATTGCCGTATCGCAACACCGCAAGACGCGCGAGCGCCCGCTTCTGCGCATCAGCCGCCGAGATTTCGCCCTTCTGCAACGCCGCGTATTCGTCCTTGATGATGCCGAGCCCGACCTCGGCAAGGTGTTTGAGTTCGATCTGCTTCTGCTGCTTCAGGCTTGCGGCCAATTCACCTGACTCGACGATGGCAATCCCGGCCAGTCCGATGAAGGTCATGGCGATCAGCGCATAGATCTTGACGCCGATCGTCAGGTTGAATCGGCGCGGCACTGCAAGCGACATGTTGAAATCCCCCAAGCTCGACAACGCAAATGGCGCCGGCCTGCGGCGACATTGCTCTCCCGGGGCAAAAGCTAGCCGCCGAGCTCCTTGCGGATCGTTAAAGTCTCCAGAACGCTGGAATGCGTGTCATTCTCAGGCTGCGCGCACCGAATCGAGGAATTTTCCGACCTCGCGCTTGAGCCGGTCGCTGTCGGTCGAGAGCACCTGCGCCGCGGAGAGCACCTCCGAGGACGCCGTACCGGTCTCGGTGGCACCACGCTGCACGTCGGTGATGTTGGCGGACACCTGTTGGGTGCCTTGGGAGGCCTGCTGCACATTGCGCGAGATCTCCTGCGTCGCCGCGCCCTGCTCCTCGACTGCCGCGGCGATCGCCGATGAAATCTCCGACAGCTTTTCGATCGTGCCGGAGATCTCCCTGATGGCGCCGACCGATTCCTCGGTCGCCGACTGGATGCCGGAGATCTGCTGGCCGATCTCGCCGGTCGCCTTCGCGGTCTGTTCGGCGAGCGCCTTGACCTCGGCGGCGACCACGGCAAAGCCGCGGCCGGCGTCGCCGGCACGCGCGGCCTCGATGGTCGCGTTGAGCGCCAAGAGATTGGTCTGTCCCGCGATCGAGTTGATCAGCTCGATCACGTCGCCGATCCGGCTTGCCGCCTTCGACAGTT
>Ga0335071_10000356_pt1 | contig 52067 bp, 47 predicted proteins | sample Lox_Sample_15_FD_206724 | JGI IMG/M metagenome (GOLD analysis project Ga0335071, IMG submission 206724) | Soil microbial communities from Loxahatchee National Wildlife Refuge, Florida, United States - Lox_Sample_1.5 | ecosystem: Environmental > Terrestrial > Soil > Wetlands | place: USA... | reverse complement strand
AAGAAGCGCGGCAAAGCTATTGTGAGGGGAGGTCTTGGTACAGCCGCACGAACGGTAGGCCTTCTCGGTGGAATTCTGACTTATGCCGTGAACCAAGGCTTCATCGAGAGGAACCCCGTACATGGCATTCGCAAGCCGGCGGACGGCGTGAAGAAGAGGCGTCTGAGTGATGACGAGTATCGTCTTTTGGGAAAAATCCTGCAGGAGAAGGCTACAGATGAGCAATTCGAAACGACAGTGAAAATCATCCGTCATCTGACCCTCACCGCCTGTCGGCGCGGTGAGGCAATCCACCTCAAGAAGTCCGAGGTGCTGATTCCGCTCGATGTCGCCCACCATTCCGGAATGATCTCGCCCACCGTTCCGATTTGATGTCGCCCACCCATTCCGAGATGATCTCGCCCACCATTCCGGGATGATGTCGCCCGGGTGACGAGGCCTCTTCTGGCTCCGATACGGTCCCGCCTTTCGGCTTTGCGAAGGGGGACTGGATGCCGACGGAGAGGCTTGCGATGCGCCATGTGCGCGATGTGATCAGGATGAGAGCGGCCGGGCTTTCGAGCCGCGAGATTGCCCGGCGGGTCGGGGTTGCCCCCTCGACGGTGCGGCTGACGATCCGGAGGGTCGAGGCCGCGGGCCTGGTCTGGCCGTTGCCGGACGAACTCACGGACACCGCCCTGGAGGCACAGCTGTTCGCCGGCGCGGGAGCCGGCCCTGGTACCCGGCGGGGCCAGCGCCGGCAGGCGGAGCCGGACTGGGCGGCCGTGCACCGCGAGCTCAGGCGCAAGCACGTGACGCTGTCGGTGTTGTGGGAGGAGTACATCGCAAGCGAGCCCGGCGGGTTTCGTTATTCTCGGTTCTGCGAGCTCTACCGCGCCTGGGAAGGCAAGCAATCAGTGACGATGCGCCAGTCGCATGCGGCCGGCGACAAGCTGTTCGTCGACTATGCCGGTGACGGCGTGCCGGTGGTGATCGACCGGCGCACCGGCGAGCGGCGCAGTGCGCAGATTTTCGTCGCGGTGCTCGGCGCATCGAGCTTCACCTACGCGCAGGCGACCTGGACGCAGGGGCTCGCCGACTGGATCAGCGGGCACGTCGGCGCCTTCGAGGCGATCGGCGGCGTGCCGGCACTGCTGGTGCCGGACAACACCAAGGTCGCGGTGATCAAGGCCTGCCTCTACGATCCGCAGATCAACCGCAGCTACGCCGACATGGCGGCGCATTACGGCACCGCCATTCTACCGGCCAGGCCACGCCGGCCGCGCGACAAGGCCAAGGTCGAACAGGCCGTCCTCATGGTCGAGCGCTGGCTGCTCGGGCGGCTGCGCTACCGCATCTTCCACAGCCTTGCCGACGTCAATGCGGCGATCGCCGAACTGCTCACGAGGCTCAATGAGGAACGGCCGATCCGGCGGCTCGGCGTGACGCGCCGCAAGCTGCTGGAGGAGATCGACCGGCCGGCGCTGAAGGATTTGCCGGAGAGCCCTTACGAGTTCGCCGAGTGGCGGATCTGCCGGGTCAGTATCGACTATCACGTCGAGGTCGAAGCGCACTACTACAGCGTCCCGCATCGTTTCGTCCGCGCCGAGGTCGAGGCACGCTTCACCGCCCGCACCGTCGAGATTTTCCACAAGGGCGAGCGCATCGCCGCGCATCAGCGCATGAGCGGCAACCACAAGCACACCACGGTACCCGAGCACATGGCGTCCAGCCATCGGCGCTACGCCGGCTGGACCATCGAGCGTATCCGCAAGGAGGCTGCGGCGATCGGGCCCGCCACCGCGGCGCTGTGCGAGCTGATTCTGGATGAACGCACACACCCCGAGCAGGGCTTTCGCGCCTGCCTCGGCATCCTCCGGCTCGCCCGGTCCTACGACCGCGAACGGCTCGATGCCGCCGCCATGAGGGCGATCGACATCGGCGCCCGCACCTACGGCTCGGTCAAATCGATCCTCGCCAACAATCTCGATCGGCGTCCTTCACAAAAGCGCTCCGCGGACGAGGCGCCGATCCTCCATCCAAATATCCGCGGGCCGCGCTACTACAATTAGGAGATCCCACCTTGCTCACGCATCCGACCCTCGATCAACTCCACGCGCTCGGCCTTCACGGCATGGCCAAGGCCTTTGCCGACATCGAAGCCGGCGGCGAGGCCGCAAGCCTCGGCCATGCCGAATGGCTCGCGCTCCTGCTCGAACGCGAAGCGTCGCTACGACGCGACAAGCGGCTGTCGAAGCGGCTGCAATACGCCAAGCTGCGCCAGCAGCAGGCCTGCATCGAGGACATCGACTATCGTACCCCGCGCGGCCTCGACCGCAGCCTGCTGACGATGCTGGTCGAAGGCAGCTGGATCGACGACCACGCCAACCTGCTGATCTGCGGGCCCTCCGGCGTCGGCAAGAGTTGGCTTGCGTCTGCGCTCGGCAACAAGGCCTGCCGCGACAATCGCTCTGTGCTCTATCAGCGCGTCCCGCGGCTGTTCACCGATCTGGCTCTGGCGCGCGGCGATGGCCGCCACCCGCGTCTACTGCGCGCGCTCGGTCGCGTCGATCTCCTCATCCTCGACGACTGGGGCCTCGAGCCGCTCGATGCCGCAGCCCGCCACGACCTCCTGGAGATCCTCGAGGACCGCTACGGCCGCCGCTCGACCATCGTCACCAGCCAGCTCCCCGTCGATCAGTGGCACGCCCTGATCGGCGACCCCACCTATGCCGACGCCGTCCTCGACCGTCTGGTCCACAACGCCCACCGGATCGACCTCAACGGCGAGAGCATGCGGCGAACCCGCAAACCCGGCCGCAAGGCCTGAGCCCGTGGCGCTGTGGACATGCCGCTGCGCTTGGACAACGCGAAGTGCGTTGCCCACATGCCCACAGCAGCAGCAGACAACGAAGACTTCAAGCCGCGATTCAAGGTTGACCACGCGGCTTCGCCGATGCCAGAAACCAACAAGCCAGAACGCCTCGCGCCCCGGGCGACATCAAATCGGAATGGTGGGCGAGATCATCTCGGAATGGGTGGGCGAGATCAAATCGGAATACCCGGGCGAGATCGTCGGAATCCGCAGTCCGAGGTCGATATGGACGGCAGCTGCCTACGTCTAAACGATAGCAAGGAAGGAGCATCCGTCCGTCCAGTCGGGCTGCCCGTCCTGAATCTCCTTGCTCCACACCTTTCCGAGGACAATGAAAGCTTCGTTTTCAAGGGTACGGCAGAAGGCAAGGCGCTCGTCGGATTTCCGAGACTCTGGAAGAAGCTATTGAAAGACACCGCGCTCGCCGATTTAACGCCTCACGTACTCCGTCACAGCTTCTCAAGTATTGCGAACGATCTCGGCTTCACGGAAGCGACCATTGGAGCATTGATGGGGCACTCGCGGGGCACCGTCACCGGACGCTACATCCACACAGTCGATTCCCTTCTCGTGATGGCAGCTGACACAGTTGCCGGCTATATACAGGGCTTGCTCGACGGCAAGAAATTCCGACGAACGATCTATGCACTCGATCGTGCATCCCGAGAAGCCGCGCTTGCTCGGCTATTTGAGCAGTCGCTTGTTCCAGAGGACAATGAGGCCGCACAACGCATGGCCGTTTAGAGGCCCGCCTATGTACCACGACACGATCTAGTGCGAAACCTACCGCATAGTTCGGCGCATAGTCTCCCATAATTGACGTAATCGACATGATTCATAATTTTAGTGTTGGAAAGCCTATTCACGAATCAGGGGGCTGTAGTGGCTAAGAAGGCAAAGAAGCGTGCGCGCGTTCTGTATACCAAAGAACAGGTGAAAGAATTACGCGCTCATTCAAAGGCAAGAACGCCAGTTGCCAAGATAGCGAAGGCGATGAAGCGTTCGGAGGGCTCACTGCGTCAGAAAGCACAAAAACTAGACGATCGTTTCCTTGGTTCGAATCATATCAAGCGACGTCGGCGAGCTTGTAGGACCAGGTGTGGACGATGGGACGGCGATTGATGTGGTGAATACCGGCCATGATGCGCTCCTTGAGCTCGAGTTTGGAGGTTACGCGGATGTGGCGGAGGACCGAGCGGGTCAATTTGGAGAAGAACCCCTCGATGAGGTTCAGCCAGGAGCCGTGCTTCGGGGTGAAGGTACAATCGAAGCGTCCGGTTGGCCGGGTGGCGAGCCAAGCCTTGGTTTCTTTGGATACGTGCGCGGAATGATTATCGAGGATCAACTTGATCGCAGTCCCGGCCGGATAGGCGGCGTCGAGGAGCTTGAGGAATTCGACGAACTCGCGGCTGCGGTGGCGGTCCCTGACGAGGGCGTGGACCTTGCCGGTCAGCAGGTCGATTCCGGCCAACAGACTGAGCGTGCCGTGACGCTTGTATTCATGATCCCGGGCAAAGGTCGAGTGGATGCCGGGTTCGGGAGGCAGGTCGGGAGCGGTCGTTGCGATGGCCTGGATGCCAGGCTTTTCGTCGCAAGAGACAATCGCGACCGCCTTGGCCTTGTTCGGTTTGGTCTTGTTCGACTTGGCGCGGGCTTTCTTCAGCACGGCAACTTCACGATAGACGCACAGAACCTCGGCCATCTTCCGCTCGAACTCGGCGTCACGATTTTCGAGATAGTAGCGCACCTTGTGCGGCTTGATCTCCTCGTTGCCGAGAATCTTGCAGACAGTGCCCTGAACCAGATGGGCCAAGCACCGATGCCCCGCCGCCGGGCCCCGTTTACGAGCATGATCGGCCAGCAATCGCGTCGTCCACAACTCGTGCGGATAGCCGTGGTCTTTGGCCTTGTCGCACGCCAGCGATACCAGCCACGCCTTGGCCTCCGGCGTGATCGTTGGTTCCTTGCCGGGCCGCGGTCGATCGTCGAGAGCCAAAAGCGGCCCGTAGGCCAGCGCCCGCTCGACGCACCGCTCGACCGTCTGGTGGTGCACCCCAATCGCCCGACCGACCGCGAAGAACGACGGGTTCTTGCGGTAGGCAAGCAACATCTTCGCCCGTGCCACCCGGCTTCCTCGTTCCGTTCGGGACCGGGAAATCGCCGTCAGCTTGGCGATATCTTCGTCACTCAAGGCCAATTCGACCGCCTGTCGCCATCCACCCATCGCAGTATCCTCGTTCGCCCAGCTCAAACGAGGAATCCACCAACAAACTCATCGTTCCATGAGGCTGGTTTCATGGAATCGGTCGTCTAGGGATTGGCCTTGGCCATCAGCGTTAAGCCCTGGGAGCAGGGCCGTTATGAAGCCTATCGCATTGGCAAGCGGGGCCAGCGTTCCGAAACCGACCGTCCCACACGTCCAACCTGCTCGCAAAGCTTACCTGTTTGGCGCTCGTGTAAATTCTCGCGCTCATCCCCGCCGCGATCAATATCGAGGCCGGCGCCGTGAGCATCGTCACGCTGAAACGGCGTCAGCCCGGCATCGTCCAGCAGGTGCCGTTGCCGCCGGACTTGGTCGCCGAACTTCGCCGCTTCTTCCGGCTGCGTATCGCGCAGCGAGATCCCCGGCTTGCGAGCTTGCACTTCTGGCGCTGAAGCCAACAACCGCCTGGCCGCGAAGGAAGTAATGGTGGCGGCACATATCTCCGGCATGCCGCCTCGCCGAAAGGCTTGCATCACGGCTTCGGCGTGAACGCCTTCCAGTCCCCGAGTGCCGCCGCATCTCGTCCAACGCTGGCTCGGCCACGCCTCACTGTGCACCACCGCCATCTACGGCGACGTCATCGGCGCCGGCGAATGAGCGTTGGTGCGAGGATGTGGCCGGGACCGGCGAAGTGACGGCTCCTCGCCGCTAAACGAAGGCAACAAGGATGCCGAGCACGACCAGGCATCCGTGAATGGCGAGCCAGAAATAGCGGGCGCGAATGGCGGACATGAACCCGGCGGATTTGGCGTGCTGAGCTGCCGCGAGCTGGTGAATTTGTTCAAGTTCGGTGTCTTGAAACTTGCTGACAACCGTGCTCGCCGCCCTGCGATAGGCGCGCGCTATGGTGGCGTGGCGATCCGCGCGTTCTGAATATTTGGCCGAGATCAGGATGCCGATGATTCCCAAGACGACGATGAAGAGCGAGATCGGGAGATTGGCGGCCGGCGCCGTCCGGGCCGGGCCAAACCGCGTCGCGCCGATCAACAGGCCGGCCAGCGTCACCGTAACTTGAGTAATCTTGAAGCGAACGTCATCGTAATGGCGAATGAAGACGCCGTTCTCCAGCTCGTTGGCCAGGAGCAGCCTGGCGACCTCGCTTGCCGGGATGGCGGCATCAACCTCTTCGCCCGACATCACTTGCTCCCGTCGATTTCAACATCGACGAACTCGCTCTTGATCTTTACCTTGATATGCTTCGCGGCTTCCGCGAGCCCGCCCAGAACCTTCGTCGCAACGTCCTGCCAGCTCAGCCACCACTTCGCCGAATTCAAATCCTCGCTGCTCAGCGTGCCGGCCACCAAACCATCCGCAAGTTTCGTCAGCAACGTCGCGGTGGACTCAGGGCTGAGATCGCCCAACTGAAGCAGCACATAGTCGCCGAGTGAGGTCGCCGGCGTCGGGCGCTTCGTCGTCACGACGAGATGCGGGCTCGATGAAATCTTGAGACCCAGCGCCTTTTCGTACTCGGTGCTCCGGCTGGCATCGATCTGCGCGGCCAGGTCGCTGCCAACGAGTTTGCCGTCCTTCTTCGCGGGCGCCTTCTTCCAGAAGAAGACGGCGGCATGCTCGTCGCCTATGGCCCGGGCAAACGCTTCATACGCGTTGTAAAGTCCGGCAATCTTGCCGTCGCTGTTCGGCCCCAGCCACTCCGGGTTGGATATCAGGAAAAGCGAATAAGTCTTGAAGGAGCGGTGCACCGTAAAGATGTCGCCCTCCCGGATCGGATAACAATCGGGATTGCCGGCGTGAAGCCGGTTGGGCAGGCAGGATTTCAGAGTCTCCTGCTTCTCCGCGGTCGTCCCCAGGGCGACGTACGATTCCGGCAACTCGTCCTGCGGCCCTAGATTCCAGACCGACGGCGGCAAAGGTGGGACCTGCGAGGCGACATCACTCACCGCGTCGGTGGAATAAGGGAAGGAGACGGCGAGAACGCTGGCAATCGCATTCCGAAAAAGGCTGCGTCGGTTCATGAAATCCCCGCTCAAAACGGCATCGCCTAATCGTCGGCACGCTATCAGATCGATTGGCGACCGCAAGCTCAGGTGGCTTGCACACAGATCAGCATCCTGGGCCGGCGGAGTAAGTGTCATGCTCTATTCCCTTGTCCTGCGTGGATCGAACTTCGGCCAGTTTTTGAGCGGCTTCATCCGGGGCAAATTCTCCGGCCGCTCAGGGTAATGAAACTCGCTTCCGCGCAGCCAGCGCCCTTTGAACCGATCCCAGAACTGGATTGCGTCCAACTGCCATGTAAATTCGTAAACGCACCAGAGGCCGTCATCGCGAATCTTTTCACCGGTGGCGTTGAAGGGGATGCCGTTGAGTTTGCAGAGCGCGTTGATCTCATCCCAGTGCGCGCGGACATAGCTGTCCTCCAACGCAACATGGTACGGACGACTCGGCTTCCAGCGAAAACCGCCGCCTCGGGAATAAAATCCCCGCCGTTGCATCAGGAATTCAGGGAGGCGCGCAATCGTCTTCGCGATGCGCTGCGCTGCGCTTCGCCCGAGGTCAGGTGCTTGTGCCCGAAGGACCATTGTTGAAGGTCGTCTCGATAAAGGACGACGGCCAGGACAATGTCGTTGGCATCGACGACGTGAAGGCAATCGTCTCCCGTCCTTTCGACGCGCCAGGGCGGGGGAAAGCGGCGTTTCGGGTTGCTTGACTCCATAAGAACAAAATGAGAACATAGCGGGCGCACGTCAATCCGGAACTGCCGATGCCGTACGGTCGCGCGTCACTTGCACAGCCGGACGCGGGTGAGCTCGATGCGGCGGCGGACGAAGCGCGTGCGGCGGCGATGCTCGCTGAAGTCGTTGATCGTCGCGAATGGCTATCTCGAAGCGGAAGTGAAGCAGTTGCAGGCTCCCGTCTCGAACAGCTATCGCGCGGGAAGCTTCAGCTTCCGCCGCGCGATCGCAAGGATTGGTATGACTGATCGGGAGCGAGGGTGATGACCGACATGACCTACTACGTTGCTCTGCCATTTGTCGCGAGCGATGACGGCGTGGCGCCCGGCGAGCCGGTCGAGTGTTTCAATCCAAACGCAGCCGTGATGCGCGCCGAAGCATTGTCGCGGAAGGAAGGACAGGTCGGCGCGGTCGCGTTCAGCCGCACCGGCGATTCGGCGACGGGGGATTTCACCGACGCGAAGGTGATCAGGAAGTTCGGTGACGTGCCGGATGACCTTGGCGCACTCTGATCGACTCGTGCTATGCAATCGACGCGTATTTATTAAGCCACTGTCAGGGGCGCATCGACCCACATATTGAACATCGCCGTCCGTTCAAGGTTATCGTCATGATGACGCCACGCACCAAAAAGACAAATCGCGACGATGCCGGCTTTCTGCGTGTCGTCGAATGCGGTCTGGGCGGGACCGCGGACAACTTCGACACCGTCAGCTTTCATACTCTGCCAAACCCACGTCCCGTTGATGAACTCTGGCCAGACCTCCGCAAGGAGGATGAGCGGAAGATTGAAGCCGAACAAGAACGAGCCGCCAACGAGAACCTTGGCTACCAAAAGCTGGCAGGTGACGTTTGCGGACGGCGTGATCTTGCCGGAAAATCGGTCGCGGTGCCTTTCGTCGGTACGACAGCCGCTAGCCTCGTGGTCGCGGAAGCGGTCAAGCTGTTTCACGACGGACCAGCCTACTACGACATGAGGCTTAGCCTGGGCAGTCTTGGCAAGCATCGCACTCTGCGCAACGGCAACTACGGCCCTCAAGATGCGACGGGTTTGACCTTTGTCGAAAGCAAGAGCTTGAACGCATAGTCGTCCATTGTTTTGGAGATCAGCCGTGCAATATCTCTTTGATAGTCAGGGGCGAAATATCGCCAATTTCGTCAACGGCCAATTGCATGCGCCGACGGGGCAGAACATTGGTCACTATCTTCAAGGCCAATCGATCTTTATCGACATGCGAGGCCGCTATCTCGGTGAGATCGTATTCAAGAACCGGCTCATGTATCGGCAAAGCTCACCGCATCGCTCTGTGAATTACGGCAATTACGGAAACTATGGGAACGTTGGGAACTACGGAAATCCTGGCAACTACGGATCGATCGGGCGACCGGCGGGATTTGCGGATGTACCCAGAGAGCGGCTTGAGCGTTGATATTTTTATCAAGCAGTTACAATGGGATATCTTTTTGTATGATACAAATCATTGTCATAGTATTGACTTTCGCAATGTTTTATATCATATAGGTTCCATGGACAAAGAGCTGCCGCGCCAGGAGGACAGGGCGACTTCGCTTCTGCGGGAGCGAGGCATGATGCGTCTGTCCGAATTTCTCAAAGAAGGCATCACGGCAGCCACTATCTCCCGCATGCTGGAGCGGGGAGTTCTCAACCAACTCACTCGCGGCCTTTATCAGCTTCCTGACGCAACGCTCGATGGCCACCATTCGATTGCCGTAGCGGCCAAACTCGTTCCAAAAGGCGTTATCTGTTACGACTCCGCGCTCGCGTTTCACGAACTGACAGATCGCATTCCACCCTATACATGGATGGCGATTGGCCCCCGGGACTGGCGTCCCAAGATTACGCGTCCGCGCATCCAAATCACTCGTTTCGGCTACAAAGAATTTGATAAAGGCGTCGAGCGTCACGTCGTTGAAGACGTACCCGTCAAAATCTATTCGCCGGCCAAGACGATTGCCGATCTCTTCAAGAGCGGCAAATATCAAAAAGCGTTCTACAACTCGGCAACAGGCTTTGCGCACGCTACGCAAGCCATGAAAGACGCACTTCGACTTCGCAAAGCGACGCCTGCCGAAATCGCCAAGTTCGCGGTCGAGGCAGGCATTTGGGAAAATATCGTTCAGCCACGCCTGGAGACGCTGACCGTGAATGCGTAAGCCGCTGCAAAATATCGGGGCTTCCGTCCGCGCCCGCCTGCTCAATCTTTCTAAGCAGCACCATGAACCGTTCGAACTCTTGCTCACGCAATACGCTTTAGAACGGCTTCTCTATCGACTCAGCATCAGTCAGTACAAAGAAAGGTTTGTGCTGAAAGGAGCCATGCTACTGCGGCATTGGCTCGACGACCCGCACCGGCCGACACGCGACCTTGACCTTCTAGGCTTCGGCGACAGCGATCCTCAACTCACGCTCGGCTATTTCAAAGAGATTTGCGCGATCAAGGAAGACGATGGTGTTGTCTTTGACACCAACCAACTCGTCGTCGATACCATTCGCGACGAATCCGGCTACAGCGGACTCAGACTCAAGACCTATGCGGTGGTCGATGGTGCGCGCATCCGCGTCGTGATCGATATCGGCTACGGGGATGCGACCGAACCCGGCCTCAACGAGATCGAGTTGTTGCCGTTGCTCGACCAGCCGGCGCCGAAGCTACGCGCGTATCCGCCGGAGACGGTCATCGCCGAGAAGTTTCAGGCGATGGTGCATCTTGGCCTCGCCAATACGCGTCTCAAGGATTTCTACGACATATGGGTGCTCGCCCGAACTTACGAGTTCAAGGATGATCGCCTGGCGCGCGGCATCAGCGCGACCTTTGCGCGCCGAAAAACCGCCATTCCAAGTGATCGACCGGACGCCTTAACCGCGGCCTTCGCCAATGATCCCACGAAGATCCAGCAATGGACCGCCTTTCTGCAGGACGTCGCTATCGACCCTGGTTCGCTCGCGGACGTTATCGAGGTTCTGGCGACATTTTTGATGCCGCATGCGGATAAGGCGTCAGTTGTCAGATAGCGGCGAATACCCGTTTCCAAATAGAATTTGGTCTGAAGAGATCAAAATAATGACCGGTCCAACGCAGATCAGGATCAGCTTCGTAAGCCACGACGGCACGGCCACAGACGGACCGTCGTTCGACGTGCCCGATCCGGCGCTCGCTGCTGAAGAACGGGCACGCGAGGCCGACGAGAGTCAATCGTGGCGACAGCTCATCCGTTCGAACATTGAAGTTGCTTCAGGCCTTTTGATCAGAATGATCCAGGACCGCAACCCGCGCGTAAGAAGTCTGCTCAAGATATTTCACGAGGCGGATCGATCCAAGACCGCCTTTCGGTATCTCGCGGCAGAAACATTCAGTGACCACGCCCGTGAGGCGTTTCTCCCGATTTGGATCGAGAGCGGCCACCATATTCGTCGAGAAGTTGCGGACGATTCCATACTTCTTGACGCTCTTTGGAAGCTGCTTCCGGCCTATGAGGGTCCTGCTGTCCGACTGTACCGGGGCGAGCCGTGGGCTGATTTTGTGGGTCAACGACACGGCATCTGTTGGTCGAGCGATCCAGAAGCAGCGGAAGTCTACGCCAAAGGCTTGAATGCCATGTATGACGGCGGCGGCGTACTCGTCGAAACGCTTGCGCCGGCAAGCGCCGTCATTTCGCGCGCGACCATCGAAGGTGTCAACGGCTGGGAGTTTGAGTATGTGATCGATCGACGATATCTTACCGAAATTCGCGAATTGAAAAGGTTTCCACAGATAACGGCAGAGGCATCCATGCCGTGGGCTGTTCTGTCTGATCTGCAGCGATATTCTTGACAGCCAGCAACCGTTGCGGGCAGCCTAACCTGGCTGGACTTCCGAAAGATTGCGATGACGCGAGCTGTGCGACAGGTCAATGTTGCGGCCGACCGGCCCGACGATGCTGCGTCGCGGCCGTTCTCGGAATTTGCCGACCGCACGAATATTGTTCTGCTGGGCGATCCCGGCGCAGGCAAGACGCATCTTTTTCGGGAGACGGCAACCGCTGAAGGGGCCCGCTTCATCAAGGCGCGCGCCTTTCTCAACACGCCAGCCGCCAATCTGCGCGGGCAAGCCCTGTTCATTGACGGACTGGATGAAAAGCGTTCCGGGCGAGCCGATCAAGACACCGTCGATGCATTGGTCGTAAAGCTGTTCGAGGTCGCCCCGTCCAGGGTACGAATTTCATGCAGGGCTTTCGACTGGCTCGGTGAGAGCGACCTTGCGGCGATGGCGCCGTTCTTCGATCAGCAGGGCGGCGCCTGCGTCCTTCACCTTGAGAATTTGTCGCGCGACGAACAGATCGATGTCTTGGCTGGTCAGGCCGTCGCCGCTGATGCGATCGAACGCTTCCTTAATGAGGCCGCAGAACGCGGGCTCAGCGATTTTCTCGACAATCCGCAGAACCTCATCATGCTTTGGCGCGCGGTGCAGACCGGCTCCTGGCCCGCAACGCGCAGGGAGGTTTTCGAACTTTCGACCACGCTGATGCTTCAGGAATTCAATCCGGATCGGGCGCGGGCTGGCAGCGGCAGTTTCTTGGCTTCCGAGCTGCGTCCCGTAGCGGGCGCAATTTTTGCGGCTCGGCTGATCAGCGACGTTGATGCGATCAGTCTGGCGGATCAGGAAGGCTCGGCAAGTATTCCGGGCTATCGCTCATTGAATCTGTTTCCGTCAGAAAGGGTTCAGGCCGTTCTCGGCCGGCGCGTGTTCGACGCTTCGTCGGAGCCGGAGACAGTTGACTATGCGCACCGCACGACGGCGGAATTTCTGGCCGCCGAGTTTCTGGCTTCCCGCGTGCGCGAAGGCCTACCTTTCGGCCGCGTTGTGGCTCTGCTGGGCGTCGATGGTCACCCCGCGCCGGAATTGAGGGGCCTGCACGCCTGGCTGGCGGTGCATTTGCCCGAGTGCGCGGATCAACTAATCGAAGCCGATCCTTATGGCGTCCTAACCTACGGCGATGCCGCCTCGCTGTCACCTTCGACCTGCGCTGTTCTGGTACGTGCCCTCGACAGGCTCTCGCAAACCAATCCCTGGTTCCGTTCGGGAAACTGGCAGGCGCGGCCGATCGGAGCCCTTGCGCGGTCCGATATGGTCGGCGAATTTCGCGCGATCCTCAACAATCCCGCGTCTGGCTTCGGCGTTCGCTCGGTCGTGGTCGATGCGCTCGCGCTCGGGACGCCCTTGCCAGCGATGCTGCCTGACCTTGAAGCGGTCCTTGCGCGACAAGCCTCGCCCAATGCCGAACGCCTGCATGCAGTCGAAGCCCTTTTGCGCCTGGGCGCCGCCGGAAAGGCCGCTATTCGGGCGGTCTTCGGCACCCAACTCGGCAATACTGCGAATGATCTGCGGCTGCGCGCTATCATTATCCAGGCGCTCTTCGGCGATCCTTATGGTCCGAATGACGTCATCGCCTTGGTTGAAGCATCTCGAGGTACTCATGGCTCGATGACCGGCATGCTGTGGTCTTTGGCCGATGCAGTTCCCGTGCAGGACCTGCCGGCCGTCCTCGACGGTATCCAGCCGCCATCTTTAGATTCGGCTGATCGTGGCGGTTGGGAAGCGAGTTCGTTTTTTGCGCGTATTCTTGTGCGCGCCTGGCCGATAATCGACCCGTTCGAGCCCGCCCGTGTCCTGACATGGCTGCACAAACGCGCCGCTTTTAAGGGGGGTCTTGGCGAGAGCCGCGCGCGTGATCTGCGCCCCTTGATGCAAGCCGCGCCGGAACGGCTACGTGCGCTTGCTGACGAGTTCTTCAACCGCGTGCCATTGGACGAGAACCGGTGGCTTGCGTTTAACCGTTTTCGCCAAGCCACCTTGTTCGAATTGGGCCCGGAAGAACTGAGTGCGATTGCTGTTGAGGTACTCGACGCCGCTGAAACAGGAGCCGAAAGGCGCCTGTTCCTCTATGACGTCGCCCTATCGCTATCGTTTCAAATGGCATCTCCGAACGGGCGGGAAATTTTCGAACGCCTCTACTTGCGGGCCGACAGCAATCCAGAACTTCTCTCTACACGCACCGAAGCAGTCGCTGTGGGTCTTCCGGTCAACTATTACGCGGGTCGTACCCAACGGGTTGTCCAGGACCAAGATAATCGAGAACGGCAGCAGCAGGAATTTGACCAAAACGTCGAACAAATTCGCAGAGGCGTGCATCTTGGCTGGCTCGGTCACCTGGCGTCGATCTACTTCGCCCGCTACGCCGACACCAACCGTAGCCTTGCGCCGCACGATCGGATCGCGGCGTGGCTTGGCGCAGAACGCGTCGATGCCGCATGCGAGGGTTTAGCTGCAGCGCTTTCACGCAACGATCTGCCCAGCTTCGACGACGTGATGACGGTTACGGCTGATCACCGGCTCCATGGCTGGTGGTATGCGCTAATTGCAGGCTTGAACGAGCGTTGGGCGGCCGGACAGGGTCTGGGCAATATGTCAGACGATTTCCTCAAAGGTATGCTCGTCGTGGATATCGCCAATCCGGTCTCGATCCGAGAAGAAAACGTCGAGCGGATCATGATCCATCCCTGGCGGACTGCGCTCATGGAACGTCGGCCTGAACTGGTGCGGGACTCCTATTTTGCAATCGCGCATTTGCGGCTCTCTCGCAACGAGCCGTACGTCGACGGCCTCTATGAACTTCTTCACGAGGCCGCCCTTGAACCGTATCGGCCGGCGATTGCCCTCGATTTATTGCGACAGTTCCCCAACGCCAACCCCTTTCGACTTGCCGATCTTCTGGACGCAATCGCGGCGCGGCCGGCGACTTACCAAGAATTCCAGCGGCTCGCTGGTCAGGTCATTTCGGGCGCGGTCGCCGTCGATCAGCACCAGCGTGATCTTTGGCTGGTCACGGCCTATGTGGTCGCCCCCGATCGTTTCGAGAACGATGTCCAGCAACGCGCGGCCGCACGTCCCGGTATTGTCTTTGATCTCCGCGACAGGAGCGGTTTCGCGCAGCAGGGACAGCCGGATCACGTCCTGCCGTTGCCGATGCTTGAGTTCATGGCGCGACTGACCGGCACGCTGTTCCCCGAGACGCCGCATCCGGAGGGCGGCTGGGAGGGTAACACCAACGCCTGGGACGCATCGGAACACTTTCGAGCGTTGATCAATACGATCTCGGCGTCGCCGAGCCCGGCGGCAACCGACGCGCTTGAGCGGCTCGAAGCCGATCCGCAGCTCGCTTCTTACAGCGCCCATCTGCTCTACGCACTGGACAACCAACGGCAGCGTCGCCGAGAAAATGAGTATGACCGACCCGACTGGCCACGAACCATCGCCGCCCTTGCCAATCGCGCGCCCGCGACCGTAGCCGACCTGCATGCGCTGCTCGCCGCCCAACTGCGCGATCTTGCTCATCGCATCGCGCGTGAGAACACCGATATCTTCAAACAATTCTGGAACCTCGATGCATATGCGAGGCCGACGGACCCGCGGCCCGAGGAAGCCTGCCGGGACGACGTCATTATCCTGTTGAGGCCGACGTTGCTTCCGCTTGGCGTTACGGTCGAGCCCGAAGGCCACATGGTGGCTGACCGACGCGCGGATATCTCAGTCGCGATGCCGGGGCGCAAGATTCTCTGCGAATTGAAGCGCGATTACCATGCGGAGGTCTGGACGGCGATGATCAACCAGCTTGACCGTTTTTACGCCCACGATCCCGAAGCAAAAGGATTCGGTGTTTACGTTGTCTTCTGGTTTGGGGTGAATAGATCGAGGCAGATTCCCTCACCGCCCAATGGTATGACGCCGCCAAACACCGCTGCCGAGATGGCGGCGGTGCTTCAATCGCTGCTACCGGATGACATGCGCAAGCGTCTTGCCGTCATCGTCATTGACGTGTCCGGTCAAGTCTAGTGGTCGCACAAGCCGCTCATTTGAATTCACCGAGACAACAATTTGTGGCGTAGTCGCATCGTAGTCTTGTCGATGAAGCCATTAAGGTCAAAGAACCTATTGAGAAGCAGAAATCTTCAACCCTCCGTCCCGTTACCAAAATGCCGATCGCGTTTCTGACGCTCCGTCAGAAACGCCAGCAGTCCCGGATACGGGTAGTCATGGGCTCGTTCTTCCGCGCTGTATTCGACAACAAAATCGTGGAACGCACCGTCCATCGTCGGGCCAGACTGGACGACAAGGCGGCCTGCTGCCAGTCGATAACTGTGAATAACAAATTGCCGGACGCGATCACAGATAAGATTGGCGGCTCGGCTGAGCTCGAGCATGAGGTCCTGAACGAGGTCCACATGGAAGTCATACTGCCCTCCCAGTCGTTGATAGCGCTCCGGGTCCCATTCCGGAATTTTGTAAAACTTGCGCGTCTGACGAATGGTCGAATCTCCGACCAATTCAGCGTGCTTCCGAAAAGTTTCCTGAAAATCCCCGAGCACCTGTCGAAAATTCTCGAAGGCGTACTTAAGCTCAGGATACCGACACGGCCATATTCGGCCCAATAACCAGGATCGCAGCTCTTCCAAGTCACGATCGATCTCAACACGCATGCGCGGCTGACCAGCTCCCAATACATAGCTGCTCCAACCCAGCCATTCACCGACGTGGGCCAGTTGCTCCCATTTTTCGACGATCCCTGCATAGAGCTCATCGTCTCTTTGTTTGGCTGCGTCAAAGCCGAGCTGAGCGGCAACCCAGGCTTCGTGCGTCGCTTTCATCTCATGAAGACGCAAAACGGTGTACTCGCCTTCTTGCGCATCGATCACCTTGTGATGATCGCGGCAAAGCAGAATAAGATTTCCATAGCTGTTCCGCCGCTCAAGCGGCATCGATGGATCGCCACGAGGGCCGTCATCGCTTTCGGCAACGATGTGGCAGTTTTCGCCGACCAGCGTGGGATCGTCCGCCTCGGTTTCGTCCTCAAAGAGATCCTGGCGGCAGTCTGGTCTTGAACATCGGCCGGCTGCTCGACCCCAAAGCATCTTCTGCGTTTTGACGGAGATAGTCATTCTGGGCCGTCTGGCAATTGCTGATCAAACTGGTGAGGCCGCGCTACCCACGATAGTTCGATTGCAAGACAAGAGTCAAAAAGCCCTGTCCGTTCGGCTGCGTGATGGGTCATGCTCGGCGGCCGAAACAACCCCGCTGTTATGGATGATGGCCTTGCGAATAATCCGCAAGTCGCCCATTGCGTCTAGCTGCACGGCGTTGGGCTGAACGCCACGAATACACGCGATCTGCGGGCGAACCTCCTCGTCCCAATACGCAAAGGCAAACACGATGATGGCCCATGCTGCTCGTTAAATGCCGCCTCGGAGTTTACGTTAATGAATTCATCGGCCCTGATCATACGATGATGTAGGACATCCGGTCTGCTCGGGTCCTCGACGCTTACATACATGATGACCGGTTGGCCATCCTCGATGCGGCGGCTGGTCGGGCGCTGAAGTCGCGGCATTTGCCGTTCCACGCGAACCTTATTTCCCTGAAAGCCGGCAAGGCAGTCGCAATAGACGCCAACCTGGCGGTTGACGAAATCAATGAAGCTTCGCAGTAGGGTCAGCTCGGCGTCCGCCTTTTTCCTATCCATGCTGCTAATTTATTACCGCGCCGGAAGTCCGACGCGAGTTCAAAACCACTTTTTCCATACGCAGTCTTCTTGGCGATTAGGCCGACGATAGCCCAACGCGAGCAGCCGAATGCATAGATTTGGAGGCATCCTCCTCCGCCGCGCTCTGGAGGACCGGGCTCTAGGCGCTGAGGCGCCCGAGCCGCCTGGAGGCGTCTCGGCCCTTACGGGCAACGATCCCTTGCCCAGGGATGTAATGCGCGCAGACGCGCGCGGTTCTCTAATTTAAGGGGCGCTGCCCCTCGCGCCCGCCAGGGTGAAGCGCCGGCAAACGGCCGGCGCCGACCCGAGCCGTCTCCCCGGTCTTCCGCGCTTTTCTTCGATCCTCTTCTCCGACGTCCGACATACGCTTGTGCAGACCCGCACGTTGTGCGGCCCTTGAAGGGCGGGTGGTCCCCCTCCGCTCGGTCGCCCTGGCGCTTGCTACCCCCGGTCTCGCCGACGGGCAGGGGCGCAGGCGCGAGGTGCGCCCTGCACCCATGAAGCAAACGGAGATCAGCATGTCGGCAAAGCCTAAAGCAACTGTCCCGGACAACGGGACCGAGCAGTTCATTCCGCTCAATAAGCTGAAGAAGTCGCCGAAGAACGCGCGCAAAGTCCCGCATAGTGAGGCGGCGATCGAGGCCTATGCGGCGAGTATCGCCGCGAAGGGCATCCTGCAGAACCTCGTCGTCGCACCGGAGGTGGAGGCAGATGGCACCGCAACGGGGTTCTATTTCGTGACCATCGGGGAGGGCAGGCGGCTCGCCCAGCTGCTCCGGGTCAAGCGCAAGGAGATCAAGAAGACCGAGCCGATCCGCTGCATCGTCGACACCACAAACGATCCGCACGAGATCAGCCTGGACGAAAACATCACCCGGGAAAACATGCACCCCGCCGACCAGTTCGAGGCGTTCAAGAAGCTGTCCGACGAACGGGGGATGGGCGCGGAGGATATCGCCGCACGGTTCGGCGTGACCGCGCATGTGGTGCGTCAGCGGCTTCGGCTTGCCGCCATTTCCCCAAAACTGATGCAGGTCTACCGCGACGGCGGCCTGACGCTGGAGCAACTGATGGCCTTTGCCATCACCGCGGATCAGGCCCGGCAGGAGGCGGTGTTTGATCGGCTGTCCTTCAACCGGGACGCCAGCACGATCCGCCGCCTGCTTACCGAGACCCACGTTCCGGCCACCGAGCGCCGCGTCCATTTTGTCGGCATTGAGGCCTATGTGGAGGCGGGTGGCACCCTGCTGCGCGACCTCTTCACCGAGGATCGTGGCGGCTATCTGGAGGATGTGGCACTGCTTGACCTCCTCGTCACGGCCAAGCTCGGCCGTGAGGCCGATCGGCTGCGCGAGGTCGAAGGCTGGAAATGGGTGCAACCAAATCTCGACTTCCCGCACGCCCAAGGCATGCGCCGCGTCTATCCGCACCCGGTGGAGCTTTCGAGCGACGATCAAGCGGCTCTGGACGCGGCCAAGACGGAGGTCGACCAGCTCTCGGAGTGGCTGCAGACGGCGGACGAACTCCCGGACCATGTCGAGGGGCGGTTATGCGAGCTTGAGGCTGACATCGAGCGGCTGGAAGCCAGGCGACACGCCTATGATGCCGATGACATCGTGCGTGGAGGTGCCTTCGTGATCCTCAATCATGACGGAGAGGTGCGGATTGAACGCGGCTTCATCCGCCCCGAGGACGAAAAGCCCCGCACTGATGCTACAGGCGATGTTTCGGCCGTGAACGGTGAGGAGGATGGGGCTTCTCCCGAGGTGGAGGACGGAGGCGGCGAGGGTGATGCCGGCACCGAGGAAGAGGATGACCGCCCGCTCTCGGACATGCTCGTCCGTGACCTCACGGCTCATCGCACCCTGGGGCTCAGGCTCAATCTCTCGGAACAGCCCGATGTCGCCATCATCGCGCTCACCTATGCGCTCGCGGCGCAAATCTTCTATGTCGGAGCGGATGTGCATGTCGTCGGCATTCAGCCGGTCAGAACTGATCTGACGGCGCATGCGGACGGCATCGAGGATACCCCGGTGGCCAAGGCGTGGGCGGATCGCCACGCCAATTGGGCCCGCCAGGTGCCGCGCGATGTGACGAGCTTGTGGGCTTTCGTGGCCGAACTGGATCACGACAGCCGTTTAGCGCTCCTGGCCCATTGCGTCGCGCTCACGGCGAACGCGGTCAAGCTGCCGTGGGAGAAGAAACCCCGCGCTCTTGTAACGGCTGATCGGCTGGCGGAGGCGGTCGCGCTCGACATGGCCGGCTACTGGCGGCCGACGGTGCGGAGCTATCTCGGCCGCGTGACGAAGGCGCGCATTCTGGATGCCGTGCGGGAAGGCGTGAGCGGTGAAGCTGCCGAGCGCATGGCCGACATGAAGAAGGTCGAGATGGCCGAGGCCGCCGAGCAGCTGCTCGCGGGAACCACGTGGCTGCCGGCGCTGTTACGGACGCCGCAGTCCGATCCGGAACGCGGGGTCGCAACAGGACAGCAGCGCAGCGACACCTATTCGCAGGCGGCGGAATGAGGGTTAATCCGGGGCCGCCGGACTGGCCCCGGCGCTGTAACAGAGATTTTTTGGCCGCGCGCCGGTCCGGCGCGCGGCCGATTGTTACGGCGTAACAAACCATATCCGTTACAGCGTAACGCAACCGCGAACGCCTCATGTGACGACGCCATCGGCGGAGAATCAGCGGATGTCCGGAGCGCCGTCCTCCCGGCGCGCGATGATGTCGCCGATACTCGCGTGTTGCCGTGACATCGAACGCTGCGACCAGCTCAGCGGGCAACGCCAGGTCCTCCTCGATCCAGCCCGACGGCGTCGAACAGTCTCGCGTGCGTTCGCCTCGGTGGGACATCATGGCCGTTGTTGCGCTTACGTACGAAATCTTCGATCGATCCAGCCTCCGTCTTGTCCCAGTGAAGGACCGTCCGCCAAGGTGCTTGCCGTCAGTTCGTTTGAGGGCACGGCAGCCCAGCGCAAAACCTCGAATGGTGATTGGGCCCTGAGGAACGGCAAGAGCCTCGATCGCCTTCCCGCAACGGCTTAAGGGCTGCTTTTTTCCCCAGCCGCCAAGTGGCGCATTCCTCGCGGGACAAAAAAGCAGCCCTGTTCGCCGTCCTCCGCGTGCGCTGCGGGCCTGATGGCTGCGGGCCGATCGCTCCTCGGGCCACGGATCGCCATGGAGGCCGCGATGGGCGCGGCCCGACCACGAACAGGAGCGCACAATGGCGACAATCGGCACCTTCACCGCGTCAGACAACGGCTACACCGGCTCGATCAAGACACTCACGCTCAACATCAAGGCCAAGTTCGTCGCGTCCGAGAAGGACAACGACAAGGCGCCCGACTATCGCATCTTCTCGGGTGTCACGGAATTCGGTGCGGCCTGGAAGAAGACCGCCCGCGACAGCGATCGCGAATATCTCTCGGTCAAGCTCGACGACCCGAGCTTCCCGGCGCCGATCTACGCCTCGCTGGTCAAGGTCGACGGCGACGAGGGTTTTACCTTGATCTGGTCCCGCCGTACCGGCGAGTGAACTGGAACCGCTCACCCCGCCTCTCACGAGGCGGGGTTTTTCCGCGTTTGAAAGCTCACGCCGTGCCTGAAGCGGAGTAGGGGAGCATGGCTTTCGAAAAGAAATCACTAAGGGCGTCCGCCCTCGCGCGGGCAAGGGTGAAGCACGAAGCCGTGCCGTCCGGCGCGGTGTCCCCGGTCTTCCGCACCCACATTGGATGTCGTCTCTCTCGAATGGCGAGGCGCGTGCAGACGCGCGCGCAAGTCGCGCGCCCCTTCCGGCGGGTGATCCCCCTCCACGCCGGCCGCCCTTGCCCTTGCTACCCCGGTCTCACCGACGGGCAGGGTTGCAGCGCAGCGCTGCGCTTCAACCTGAGAGGAAAATGATCACGAACATGATGAGTGTGTCGCAGAATAGGCAACCCGTGACGGGCGGTTTCCGGGTGGATGTATCGCGCGGCCAGCGAATTGGCCGCGTGTCGTCGGAGTGGTTTGCGCGGCCGGATGACGAGCGCTATTTGAACCTGCAGGACCTCTATGAGGCGGTGCGCGGCCGTGCCGAGCGCGCGCAAGCGCGGACGGTGGAGAGCCGGACCATCAAGGTGGAGGCAAGCTCCGAGCATCTGGAACGGCTGGCGTTGATCGTACCGGGACGTGATCAGCCGGTGGCGCCGACGCATTGGAGCTTTGGCCAGCTCTGCACGCTGGTCGGGGCGCCGACATCCTACCTGCGGCAACTGCCTGCAGTCCTGTCCGGGATCAACCTGCAACACGGTCTCTTGTCTCACCGTGCTGAACTGGTGAAGACGCTGGAGGCGGATCAAGGCCGGATCGAGCTTCGCGCCGTGACCGGGCCGGACTATGGCCGGATCTGGGATCATGAGCTTGTCTCAGCCGTCATGACCATCGCCGGCAATGGCACAGGTGATACCCGCTGGAAGGTGCCGGGGATGCTGGATTGGTCGACCATGACCCATAATCCGCATGTGGATGTGACCAAGGAGACGACGACGCTTTACGCCAGCGACCGGGACGTGTTCCTGTTTCTGGTCGACGACACCAACCCGATAGAGGCCGGGCGGCTGCCGGACGGATCGCCGGATTTATATTTCCGGGGATTCTATTGCTGGAACAGCGAGGTTGGCAGCAAGATGCTGGGCATTGCGAGCTTCTATCTCCGCGCCGTCTGCATGAACCGCAATCTCTGGGGCGTCGAGAATTTCGCGGAGATCACCATCCGCCATTCGAAATTCGCTGCTCAACGGTTTGCGCATGAGGCAGCACCGGCGCTGGCGCGCTTTGCCAATTCGTCGCCCGTGCCATTCGTCGCCGGCATCAAGGCCGCCCGGCAACGGATCGTTGCCCGCACCGACGAGGACCGCGAGAGCTTTTTGCGCAAAAGCGCGTTCTCCAAGTCCGAGACATCGAAGGTCATTGAAACCGTTCTTGGCGAGGAAAGCCGCAAGCCGGAGAGCATCTTTGATTTCGTGCAGGGCATCACCGCCGTTGCGCGCAGTAAGGCCCATCAGGACACAAGGCTTGAACTGGAAGGCAAGGCAAAGCGCTTGATGGAGCGCGCCATCTGAACGAGAGCCGCGCAACCGGAGAGATCGGTTGCGCGGCCATTTTTCGTCATCGGTGGTCAGCGCCGCCGATCCGTCCGGCCGGATCGGCGGCGCTGACGCGTGTTCGCGTCCGACGCACGCCGGGCCCGCGGGCCGGCTCGCGAAAGCACATCGTCCAACAGCAGGCCATTCATTTCGATTGCTGGCCGACGGATCGATTCCGTCCGATTTCTTTCATTTCGCGATGCGGTAGCACGCGCGAGATTTCGGTTCGCTCTGTGCCCAGGACCTGTAAACCCGCGCGCGATGGGCACTTGGTGCGCGACCGTTCAATGCGGCCGCTTGTGCAGGCGCGGGAGGATTTTCCTGAGGGAGCTGACGTACTCTTCGATGACCTTCCGCCGCTCTTCCATGCGCGCCTGATTGCGACCAGGCCGCTTCGCTCGAGCGGGCGTGGTCTCGTCGCCGGAGGCTTTGGATTTTCCCATTGAATGCCCTCCTAGCGCAGAAAGACGCTACCACGGCAAGCAATCCAGTCGGGGCTCGCGACGACGATCGGAGACTGAGCTGTTGCCCGGGTCAGCGAAAACGCTAGGTCAGGCGAACACATCGTGGGCGTGATCCAGATCAAGGTCATCCCGTTCCGTGAGCCCATCGGTGACCTGAAGCAAGCAACGCTGCCCAGCCGGTCAGGCCTTTCCGGTTTACACAGGAACTGCGCAAGAAGCGACTTAACCTTCGCAAGTCGACGGCAGTTGGTGAACAGCTAGACAGCGATAAATTGCGGTTTGAGCTGTTCGAAAAGCAAGCCACAGCCGCGAGAGCACTTGCAACGAAAGCCAGCCAAGAGGCCAAGGAAAAGGAAGCAAGATTTTCTCACACCCCATGCACCGCCGGTGCTACCCCGAAGATCGCGCTCGCCTGGCTCTTATCGATACGCGCCATGAACTAGAACGCAGACTTCCCGTCGTCGCTCAATTCCGAAAAGGCAATGGCGTATGCGCGAGGTCGCAGACCGCTTCTATCAGAAGACGTACCGCCCGCTCGTCCCAATCGATGCGGTCGATGGGCACTTCCCAATAATGGGATATTACATAAGCCGCGTGGCGCGCCTTCACTCCCAGTCCTGCGATCGTGCGTGCCGGGGTTGCCATAATCGCCTGCTCGATCGGGTCGAGGCGAGACAAGATGGCCTCTGCCTTTCTCATCTTGGCGTCCTGAGCCGCCTGATCCCCGCGAACCGGTAAGCCGGCCTCCAGACCGATTGCGTCGCTAGCATTCTGAGCAGCGACTAATTCCGCAGCAAGCTCGTTGAACTGGGCTTCGAGCGCGAGGAGACCCGCGTCGTCGTCCGTCGGCAGCAATAGGAAATCGGAAGGTTCGGAATGCGACGACTCAAAGAGAGCGTCCTGTCCATCTGAAGATTGACTGTCCCGCATCTTGACTCTCCCTTTCCGGCATTCGCAACCTGTTCGGATTTTTCGACATGCAGATCTTTGTTTCGATCTGCGTTCTGTTGAGTATACTCAATTGATGAGTATGCTCAACAGGTCGCATTCATTTGTAAATGAACGACCTGCGGAACACTGTCGCCCGCAATCTCCGGAGGCTTAGAACCGACAAGGGTTGGAGCCAGGAGGAGCTGGCTTTTCGAGCGAAAGTCGACCGGAGCTATATCAGTCAGTTGGAAACCGGGGTCTACAGCGCGTCCGTCACCATGCTTGGCAAGCTGTCCAAGGCCCTTGGGGTAGAGGCCAGCGAGCTTTTAAAACCCTGAATCGCTTTTCGACTGGTCGCCCATCGCATTGCAACCGGCTGTTTCGGTCGCCGTATCGTGGCTGAAGAACCGTCGAGCAGCGCCGGCAGATCGTGATTTCCCCTGCCAGCACCGGCGGACGGGCGAAGATGCGCGCGGGTCGGTCTCGGACTCGCGGTTGTGCCGCCGGTCCCAGCGCAGCGCGGACGGTGGCAATCTACAGTCCGGCCGCGTACGCGCGAACACTCATTCCGCTTCCGTCCGTTCTTCCATGTGTATCGCCCGGAAAGCTCGCGTGGAGCGGGTCGCGATTCTTACAGATCGGAGGATCTCCAAGGCTGCAGAGGTCCGAATCGGGACGAGAGCGCACGATCGAAACGCTGCTGTTACAGACGGACGGGCAAGGGCGAACGCGGTAACACCCGGCTGCTCGGTCTCCGTTACGATCACGAGCTTCTGCTCGTCACGGAAGACGCGCCGGGCCGGCGTAGTCAGCGGGCGACGGGTCGTCGATCACGGCGGCCGTCGAGCTGCTTTCGGCGGGCGAGTTCCTTGTACTAGTGCTAACGACCGGCCGGGCAGAGGGATGAATATGCTCGCGGTAGTCGATCCGTCTCGCCGCTGTCCAGTCTGTTGCGCTGCCTGCGCAGCGAATAGAAGGACAGTTGCATGACTGTGGCCTGGGCGCGGACGGCCATTCCGCTCCAGTTCATCGCCTCCGCAGCACCGCCCAGAACGCCTGCGTGGCGGTTGCGAATGTTCGGGCTCACGATAAATCGCCGCAGCTTCCGCCCTTTCCGGCTCTTCCTGGCGCTGAGCGCGGCGCAGTTCGTGTGATATTTCTCCAGCTTACGTGCTGTATCATCGCCGGTTGGCTGCTTGAGTAAGCGTCCGGACGTGCTGTCAGTGGGACATCGCTGGCGACAATATTTGCTTATCCCGAGATCGCTTCGACGCCACGCTTCGATGTGAAGCGACCACCATTCCCGACGCCATTGTTCTGGAAGTGTTTCGGTCGCGCCGGAGAATCTCGACAGCAGCAGAGAACTTGAAATGAAACGAGAACACACGAGCAGAGAGTCGTGCAAGATCCGGATGGTTACCAGGCGACCTTGAATGGCAAGATAAAGCGAACTGGCGTTCGCAACTTTCGCGACGGGTTTATTGTCGCGAAGACATTGTCTGCACATTGGTTTTTGCAAGGTGCGGCGGCACGCCAACGGCACCACGCAGAGTGGCCGTGTAGCCGTTTTTGCGATTTTCCTTTTTGGTTTCAACCCTCCGGGCGATGTCGATCGCAATGTGCGTTGATGACGAGCGTCACTATTTGTTCGCTATCCTACGCCTTGATGCGATTTGACGCGATCGATGCCTGGCAGCTCTTGTACGCGCCCGCTGTGATGCCAATCGTCGCGTCATGGCAAGAGATGACAGCGAGAATTTCCGGGTCAGGCCGGGGCGGTCCCGCCGTAGCGGCAACAGGATCCATCCGCGGATGCAGCCGTTCCTGAAGCAGGTCCAATTCGCGGTCCGCAAGGCGGGCGGCGATCCCCGCCGGATAGGTGTGGGATCGAGATCAGCGAACGACCGGGAAGGAGGAAGGGCGGGCCGCTTCAACGCGCGCGGCCGGGGCGCGAAGGTCGTTGCCTCGTTTCCTCGCCAAGGTGGAAACGGGGGGTGGCAACACGATTCGGCAGGCCGCTTCCGCGCCCGCCGTGTCGTGGTCAAGGCAAGGGTGGTCCGGCTCAATCCGCAGCGGCGGGGCGGGCGGACTTCGAAGATGCGCACGACGATAGGCCGGGCGGTGGACGCCCATCTCCGCTACCTCGAACGGGACGGGGTCACCCGGGACGGCGAGCGGGGCAAGGCCTATTCCGCTCTGGAGAACGAGGCCGACGGCAAAGCCTTTGTGGAGCGCGGCCGGGAAGATCGACATCAGTTTCGGTTCATCGTCGCACCGGAGGATGCAACCGAAATGGCTGACCTTCGTGGCTTTACCCGTGACCTCATGCGCCAGGCGGAACTGGATCTGGCCACCCGCCTAGACTGGATCGCGGTCGACCATCACAACACTGGCCATCCCCACACCCACATCATCGTCCGCGGCATCCTTGATGACGGCCGCATCCTCAACATTGCCGGGGACTACATTGCCCATGGTGTCCGCCACCGGGCGAGTGAACTGGTCACCCAGGAATTGGGTCACCAGAGCGAAATCGAGCTCCAGGCCAAGCTACAAAACGAGGTCGAGGCCGAGCGCCTGACGCGGCTCGACAAGATGCTTCTGAGCGAGCAGCGCGAGCGGGGAATGATCGACCTGCGGCCAGCGGAAGGTGCGACCTTCCTCATGCGTGAGAACCGTAACCTCATGATCGGCCGGGTAAGGCACCTGGAGCGCTACGGACTGGCCACCGAGCTTGAGCCGGGACGATGGACCCTTTCCGACCGCGCGGAACACGTCCTGAAAGATCTGGACCACCGGACGGAGGTCATCAACACCATCAACCGGGCCCTCACGAAGAACGGCCTCGCCGAGGAGCGCGGCGTGGGCCAATTCGCCCTTCACGGCGAAGGATCAGGCCAGAAGATCGTCGGTCGGGTGCTGGCCAAGGGCCTTGCCGGGGACGAGATGGGCGAGCAGGTCCACCTGATTGTCGACGGCATCGATGGCCGGGTCCATCACATCGAGTTCAAGGATCCGAGCAGGATCGAAGAGGTAAGCCGGGACATGATCGTCGAAGCCGCGCCCGTTGTATCCGGTCCAAGGCCGGCAGACCGCAACATCGCTGCCAATGCGGTTGAAGACGATGGCTTCTATCAGCCGAGCCGGCACCTGGAGCGTGTGCGTGACAACTTCGAACGCCAGGGCAAGGATCCCGAAGCCTTCATCCGCTCCCATATCCGTCGCCTGGAGGCCTTGCGCCGGGCCGGTCATGTCGAACGGATCGATGACGATCATTGGAAGGTCCCCAAGGACATCGTTGACCGCGGACAAGCTTATGACCTCAGCCGTGGCGGCGATAGGCTCAGGGTTCGGACCCTGTCCGTCCTCAATCTCGAGAAGCAGATCGGCAGCCACGGCGCGACCTGGCTCGACCGGGAACTGATCGCCCGCGAGCGTATGGCAATCGCTGACAGCGGGTTTGGCCGACAGGTCAACGACGCCTTTCGTCGTCGCGCTCAGCGACTTGTGGAGATGGGCCATGCGACAGCAAAGGATGGCAACGTCCATATCTCCGCCGGTACTGTGGCGACATTGCAGCGACAGGAGGTGGAGCGCGTCGGCCAGCAGATGGCGAGAGAGCGCGGCTTGACCTACATGCCAGCAAATGCTGGCGATTATGTCAGTGGCCGCCTTGCCGGCCTCGCCAGCCTCGTCAGTGGACGCTTCGCAATGCTCGAGAACGGACTTGGCTTCCAGTTGGTGCCCTGGCAGCCTCTCCTCGAAAAACGCATTGGCCAGCAGATCACCGGCTTGCAACGCGACGACGGAGGCATTGAATGGACGTTTGGAAGAGACCGTGGGTTAAGTCTGTAACGCAGCTACGATGCCGGCGCAGTTGGGCCGAACTGCGTTCGCAAACATTTACCAGGCCAGCGCGTTGCTGGAAGGCCGTGTGAAAGGCATCACTCCGTGGAGCCGCTCCGGCGCCGATGCGTCGTGCCAAGCCGGCCTCAGCGGCATCACTGATGGCCAATGACCCGCGCTCTCTCAGTTGGCGCATCGACCGGTACCGTCGCAAGTGAGGCCGTCGCAAGCGGGGGGTTCCGCGTTGTTGCGGCGTCCTGGACCACCCGTTCGGCGAGCTGAACGCACTGGTTTCGGATATCTGGGATCGCGATAATCTCCCAGAATGCAGCGCGCGTCAGCGGTCCGATTGCATACAGCCTTCGCGAGGATGATCCGTTGCGGTCGACGATCGTGCAATCCGGTGCGACCTCGATCCCGATGCGCAACGGATCGACCCGGGCCAGGCCTTGCTCGAAAAGGCTTTGCACCGCCAGATTTCCGGTCGCGGCCGGATCATTCACAATCCCGGTGCAATCGACCATGGTGGCAACGTGGAGGCTCTCGACTTCGGTCTGCCCGCGCCGGCGATAGCGCACCCTTGCTCCACCGGAATCCGGCGAGATATCGACGATTTTGCCCGCCATCAGGGTCAATCGATGATCCGCGATGGCCTTCGCGATCCTGGCCTCGACCTCGGGTGCCATACGGTGCCGATGGACATCCCACCAGGCGCGTGTGTGCTCGAGGAAGCGTCGCCTGGAGTCGATCGGAAGCTCGCGCCAGAGACGTTGCGTAAAGGGGCGGACCCCGTCGACGACGCTGCGCCAGTTGCCGCCTTGCGCGCGATGGGCATTGACCTGATCTCTGAACCACCGCAACAATTGGCTGGCTTTGGCGCCAAAGGGCACCTCTGTTTCGTCGATGCGCAGCGGAGGGACGCGGCGGTGCGCTTTCGGCACAAGCCCGCGGCGCGACATCGCGATAATGGGCCCGCGATGGCCCTCGCGCAACAGCGACAGCACATAGTCGACCATGGTGAGACCCGTTCCGAGGATCAGAACCGCGGAATCTTTCTCGATCCCGGCGGCGGATGGCGATACCCAAGGATCGGCATAACAGGCCGCCGGGACCTTTCGCGAGTCGTGACCTGTCGCCAGAATGGCGACATCGCCGATGAGCTGCGCGCCGCTTGCGAGTTCAGCCACGACGCCGCCCGCGTACTCTCTGATCGAGACGCATTCGCTATTCAGAATCCTCAGGCCATCCGCGTCATCTCCTCGCGAGACCAACGGCCTGATCAGGCTCGCAATATAGTCTCCATAGACGCGCCTGGGCACGAAGCAATAGCGATCGCCGCAGCGACCCGTGTCACGCGCGGACAGCCAACGCCAGAAATGATCCGGATCTTCTGGTAGCGCGCTCATGTTGGCGGCGCGCACGTTGAGCAGGTGGTCGGGATTCCCGGTGTGGTAGGCGAGACCACGCCCAATTTCCGGGCGCTTTTCGATCAGCGTGACGCGAAAGGCGGAGCGGCTCAGGCGCAACAACTGATAGGCGAACAGTACGCCGCTCGCGCCGCCCCCGATGATGATCGCATGCCGACGAGCCATGGTGCTGTCCTCGCTTGCGCCAGAGCCTAACAGTCGTTCATAAACTCGGCGAGGGTGTGTTCGCGTTCCCGGCGTTTGCGAAAGACAACAACATCCCAGCAAGTCGTATTGTGACAGCGCAGTTGTTCTCTAAATGGAATGTCCGCGTGGGCGATCGAGGCCTCTCAGTAGAATTGTTCTTCGTTCGGTGCAAAAAAAGAAATGTCGCAAGAGGACTTCAGTACGATCCAGACCTTCGCGGCAGTTGAAAGCGGCGTCGGGCGTCTCTGCGCCCGAAGTAGAGAGCGTTGAGAGCCGCGTTATGACGTCGGACTCTGCTCGGCCATGACGATTTCGATGATACGTGTATGTTTTGTTGCGCCCTGACGCGAGCATGCACGGGGCTCAGATCCTGGAGAAAGAAGTCGCTGTGTGAGGCAGTCTGAGTTCGTCTATGTTTGCTTCCGCAGCTGGTGCGAATGCCACTTTTGCGGCGTTGATCATTCGATCTGGAAGAGGTGGTCGATTCAGTCCGCGCATCTGACAATCAGATGTCGCGTTTCGTGGTGCATCAAAAAGGGGACGCAACTTTTTCCTGCACTCTTCAAACTTTGGAAGCCAATTCCGAAGGCGTCGCGCTAGCATTTGCCAGTCATCGAAGCTGCAACGGGGGCAGCGCCACAACAAGAGATCCTACACGACGGCACAAAACTGCCGGCAGGCGGCAGTCTGCAGAGAGGACTGATCATAACATCACATCATCCCGGTGCAATCCGCTGTCGCTTCTCGCGATCGGCGAACGGCGGAGCTTTGTCTGGCATGGAAATCGCGACCCAAAGAGGAATACGATCATGACTGAGACGACCACCATCGACAAAGTTATCCCGCGCAACGACATCGTCAAGCGCGCGGCACGCACCGGCGCTGAAGTCAGAAATATCAAGCTTTCGGGCAGCCTGCCTGAGCAGACAATCGCCGCGATCAACAAGATCCTTCTTGAGCACAAGGTTATCTTCTTCCGCGACCAGAACCATCTCGATGACGCCGAGCAGGAGCGCTTTGCGGTGCGGCTGGGAAAACTCGTACCACATCCTACCGTCGGCGCGACCAAGGGAACCGTGTCGATTCTTGAACTCGATTCGGCGCGCGGCGGGGGGCGAGCCGATCAGTGGCACACCGACGTCACCTTCGTCGACGCTTATCCGAAGATTTCGATTCTGCGCGGCGTGGCTATCCCGCAGTTCGGCGGCGACACGGTGTGGTCAAACACCGCTGCTGCGTATCTCGACCTGCCGCCACCGCTGCAAAGGCTCGCCGATGAGCTCTGGGCGATCCACAGCAACGCCTACGACTACGCGGTCAAGACTCGCGCGAGCGAGGCCGACAAAAAGCATTTCAATGAGGTGTTCACTGGCACGATCTACGAGACCGAGCATCCGGTGGTGCGTGTTCATCCCGAAACTGGCGAGCGAACGCTCCTGCTCGGCAATTTCGTGCAGCGTTTCGTCGGCATTCCGAAATACGACGGTCAAAAGCTGTTCGATCTATTCCAGTCGCATATTACCGCGCCGGAAAACACCGTGCGCTGGACCTGGAAGGAAGGCGACGTCGCGATCTGGGACAATCGGACGACGCAGCACTATGCGGTCAATGACTATGGCGACCAGCACCGCGTCGTCCGACGTGCCACTATTGATGGCGAGGTGCCGGTCAGCATCGATGGTCGTCACAGCATCTCGCGCATAAAGGTGGCCAAGCAGTCGCCTGCGAAGGCCGCCTGACGTCGCGCTCTCAACTTCAGGGATGCACACATGAAGAGTTCAGTAAGATTTCTGCGTCGTGCAAATGCGGGCGCACTCAGGGCGGGCTGGGGCCTGCTCTGGGCCTCCTTCGTTACGGTCGGGTTCATCGGCCATGCCATCGCCGAGCCGCCGCTGGAACAGGACGAGATCCGTTACCAAGGCTGGGCCGGGCAGGTGACGTTTCCAGAACTGGCTGAAGATCTCGGCTATCTCGCGCCGCTCAAGCTCAAATGGGTCGGCAACACCATCAGCGGACCGCAGGACATTCAGACCGTCGTAACGGGAGACATCGACATCGGCGGTGCTTTCTATGGCGCGATCATCAAGCTGATCGCGGCAAAGGCGCCGATCAAGGCCGTGGTCGGCTACTACGGGTCCGACGACAACACCTATAACGGCTATTATGTCAAACAGGACAGTCCGATCAGGAGCGCGCGCGACCTGATCGGCAAGAAGGTTGCGGTCAATACACTCGGGGCTCATCTGGAATTCGTGCTCCGCGAATATCTGGCGCGAAACGCTCTCACTGCCGCGGAGGCGAAGCAGGTCACGCTGGTGGCGATCCCGCCGGTCGCGGGGGAGCAGGCGCTGCGCCAAGGATCAGTCGATGTCACGACGCTCTCCGGGATCCTGCGCGACAAGGCGCTGGAGCGCGGCGGGCTTCGACAACTGTTCGCCGATACCGATCTGTTCGGCAAGTTCACCGGCGGCTCCTACGTGCTGCGCGACAAATTCATCAAGGACAATCCGAACACGGCGCACAAGCTGATCGAAGGGATCTCGCGCGCCATTGCCTGGGCCCAGGCGACGCCGCCGGAGGAGGCGCGAGCCCGGTTCGAGCGGATCATCGGCGAGCGCAAGCGCAACGAGGATGCTTCGCCGATCAAGTACTGGAAGAGCACTGGCGTCGCCAGCAAGGGCGGGGTGATCGGTGATGCAGAAGTGCAGGTCTGGATCGATTGGCTGGTGAAGGACGGCCTGCTCAAGCCGGATCAGCTCAAGCCCTCGGACATCTTTACCAACGAGTTCAACTTCTATCGCCCAGGCAAGACGGCGGACGCCCAATGAGCGCAGTCAAGATCAGCTTCCATCATGTCCGCAAGGAATTTCCGGTCCGCCGCGAGGGCGGGGGGCCGGCCCGCCGCTTCACGGCGCTTGAAGATATCACGCTCGATGTTCGGGCAGGCGAATTCCTGGCATTGGTCGGGCCAAGCGGCTGCGGCAAATCCACGCTGCTCGACCTGCTTGGTGGGCTGACGCCCCCGACGAGCGGACGCATTCTGCTGGACGGGCGGCCGATCGCGGGACCGGCGCGCGACCGCGGTGTCGTCTTTCAGCAGTATGCGCTGTTTCCCTGGCGTACTGCGGCGGAGAACGTCGAGTTCGGGCTCGATATCGCCGGTCTCAAGGCAAAACAGCGTCGGGATATCGCGCTGAATCATCTCGACCTGGTCGGCCTATCGGCGTTTGCCGATCGCTATCCGCACGAATTGTCGGGTGGGATGAAGCAGCGCGTCGCGATCGCGCGCAGTCTCGCCTACGATCCCGAGGTGCTGTTGATGGATGAGCCGTTCGCGGCGCTCGACGCCCAGACCCGGGAGACGCTGCAGGGCGAGCTTCTGCGCATTTGGCGCAGCACGGGGAAAACCATCGTCTTCATCACGCATGGGATCGATGAGGCCGTGGTGCTCGGCCAGCGCGTCGCGATCATGACTTCGCGCCCGGGACGCATCAAGCAGGTCGTCGATATCCCTGCGGAGCTGCACGGCGAAACGGAGGATGTGCGCTCGCTTTCCGTTTTCGGGAGCGTCCGGCATGAGATCTGGTCGCTGCTCCGGGACGAGGTGCAAAAGGGTCAACGAGGGCAACTGGGCGATGAAAAGGATGCGCTCAGCGCGAGCGCTGAGACAAGGGAGTTGGCTGATGTCTAGCCTCGAGATGTTGACGCTTCTGGAACTCGCCGAGGGAACGCCGGCCGCGCGCACCGGCAAAAGCGGTCAGGCGGAGGCGTTGCGGCCCGCACTCCGCCGGATTGCCGCGTTTGGGCGACGCTCGCTGCTCTTGCTCACGCTGCTGCTGATCTGGGAGGCGGTTCCTCGCTTCGGTCTGACCGATCCGGCGTTCTTGCCGCCGTTTTCGGGCGTCATGAGAGCGGGCTGGCAGCTTGCGCAGAGCGGAGAACTCTACGACGACGTCGCCGCGAGCCTGCTGCGTGCAATAAGCGGCCTTCTTATCGCGGTTATCGTTGTCATTCCGCTCGGCGTCGCGATCGGCTGGTACGCTCGCCTCGGCGAGCTGCTCAATCAGATGATCGAGGTCTGCCGCAACACCGCGCCGCTCGCGCTCCTGCCGGTGTTCATCCTGCTGCTTGGCATCGGCGAACCGTCGAAGATCACCATGGTGGTCTATAGCTGCGCCTGGCCGCTGCTTCTCAACACGATCGCTGCCGTCAAGCAGGTCGACCCGCTCCTGATCAAGTCGGCCCGGACCATGGGCGCGACGCCGCAGCAATTGTTTCGCAAGGTGATCCTTCCGGCTGCCCTTCCCACGATCTTCGTCGGAATACGCCTTGCCAGCGCCTCGGCCATGCTTGTGCTGGTCGCGTCCGAAATGGTCGGCGCCAAGGCCGGCCTCGGCTATCTGATCATCTACAGCCAGTACAGCTTCCTCATCCCACAGATGTATTTCGGCATTCTCGCGATCACCGTCATTGGCCTCAGCTTCAACGCTCTACTTGAAACATTGGAGCGATATCTGATGCGCTGGAAGAGCGCGGCGGCCTAAGAGCAATGATCTTGGAAATGTGTGATTGATCCACGGAGAGTAGTCCATGACGAAGCGATTGGTCTGTGCCGACCGGCTGTCGGGCGCAGCGGGATCGGTTGAGTTTGATGCGGATGTCCTTGTGCTCGGCGGCGGGCCGGCCGGCACGTGGGCAGCGATCAGTGCAGCGGAGCACGGCGCGCGCGTCGTGCTGGCCGACAAGGGATTCTGCGGCACGTCGGGAGCGACCGCCGCGGCCGGAACCGGTGTCTGGTACATTGATCCGGATCCTGCACTTCGCGAGGCAGCGATGGCGAGTCGCGAAAAGCTGGGCGGCTATCTCCAGGATCGTCGCTGGATGGCCCGTGTGCTCGACTGCACCTACACGCAAAGCAGCCGACTGGCATACTGGGGCTATCCCTATCCGGTGGACGACAGCGGAAGGTCGCAGCGCAGCTCACTGCAAGGACCAGAATATATGCGGCTGATGCGCAAGCGCACCAAGCAGGCCGGCGTCACCATTCTCGACCACAGCCCGGCGCTCGAGATCCTGGCGGACGACGAGGGCGCGGCTATTGGCGCATCCGGTTTGCGCCGGCAGAAGCAGGATCGTTGGATCGTGCGCGCCAAGGCCGTCGTGATAGCAACCGGCGGCTGCGCATTCCTGAGCAAGACGCTTGGTTCGAACGTCCTGACCGGTGACGGTTATTTGATGGCGGCCGAGGTCGGTGCCGAGCTGTCGAGTATGGAATTTTCAAATCCCTATGCAATCTCGCCGGCGTTCGGCTCGGTGACAAAGACGTTGTTCTACGGCTGGGCGACCTTCACCTATGAAGACGGCAGTGCTGTTCCAGGCGCGGCCTCGAAGGGCGGGCGATCGGCGATCGCCCGGGCGCTTTCGCAGGGGCCGGTCTACGCCCAACTCGACAAGGCCGACGCCGGTGTCCGGCGCACGATGCGCGCCTCGCAGCCGAATTTCTTCCTGCCTTTCGATCGAACAGGGATCGATCCCTTCACGGAGCGCTTCGCGGTGACGTTGCGGCTCGAGGGTACGGTGCGTGGCACCGGTGGTCTGCGCATCATGGACGACACCTGCGCCACCAGCGTGCCCGGCCTTTTCGCTGCGGGTGATGCCGCGACACGCGAACTGGTCTGCGGCGGCTTTACCGGAGGCGGCAGCCACAACGCGGCCTGGGCCATCTCGTCCGGAACCTGGGCCGGTGAGGGTGCGGCCGATTATGCGAGGCTGGCGGGCCCAGCCGCAAAGCAGGCGGCACGCGGCGGGACCGTCGCGCTTCGGGCGCGTTCTGGCAGGACGTTCGCGCCGGCCGCGTTGGCGCGAACGGTCCAAGACGAGGTATTCCCTTACGAACTGAACTATTTCCGCGAGGCAGGTCGCCTCACTGCTTCGCTGAAAAGGCTGGATGTGCTCTGGTCCGAGGCGTCCGCAGCCGATGCTGCGGCCGAATCCGACGTGCTCCGTGCACGCGAGGCTGCCGCGATGTTGGCGACCGCGCGCTGGATGTACCGCAGTGCGCTGGCCCGGAAGGAAAGCCGCGGCATGCATCGCCGCGACGATTTCCCCGCTCAGGACGAGCGCTTTCGGCACTACATCACGACCGGGGGCCTTGACGAGGTCTGGACCTCTTCGCGGCCGCATGCTGACGCGCATCACGCGGAGGCCGCGGAATGATCGAAGTCATCGATGCCGAGCGCTGCACGTCCTGCGACATCTGTGTGAACGTGTGTCCGACCAACGTCTTCGACAAGACCGCAGGCGTCCCGGTGATCGCCCGGCAGGCCGATTGCCAGACCTGCTTTCTGTGCGAGCTCTATTGTCCAGAGGATGCGCTGTTCGTGTCGCCGCACGTCGATGCGGCACAGGAAATCGATGTCGTTGCCCTGAAGCGGGGCGCGCTGCTGGGCAGCTATCGGCGGGCCATCGGGTGGACCGAGGAAACCCGAGAGCTTCGCAACGCCGACCGGAGCTACCTGCTATTGGGTGGTTGAAACAGCTTGTGCGGTTGGCGCGCAAGACGATGGCGCGCTCGCATGGACGAAACTGGCGGGAGCAACAGTCGATTGGTCCAAGCTCTCGCTTGCAAACCGGCGAGCAGTCGCTTCGAGACGTCATCGGCGAAGTCGCGCTATGTCCTTCGTCGCGCTATTGCACTAATTGAATGACGAGCGTGCTGCTCAGAAATTGAGCAATTTTGAACGCGCACTTTGGCGTTAGCACGCGGGTCCAATTTCAGTGGTCCGGCCGCGTGATCTGACCGCGCTCTCGGCCGAAACTGCGTGCTCTTATCAATGTCTCATTAAGGCGTGATCATCCGTTCGGGTACGGCGGGACAGAGAAGCAGGGCTGCAGTGAAACGATTGTCTCGCGACAGGAGTGCTCGCTGAAAGAAAATCAGCGTCCATCGCCGAGCCCGCAGTGCGCGTGTCGCTATTTTTCGTAAGTCCTCGACACGCACCTCAAGCCGCACCATCATTCTTCGCATCGCGTTGTCGCATGAAGCGCGAATATGGTGGAGATCGAAATGAATCGTCGTGATTTCATCCAGCTTTCGTTGGCCGGTGCGGCCGCCGGTGCGCTCACCTCGATTGCAAGAGCGGAAGCAGGGCTGAAGCAAATTCGCATCGGCTACCAGAAGAATGGCGTGCTCGTTATCGCCCGGCAGCAGGCGACGCTGGAAAAACATTTCAACCCACAAGGGATCGAAGTGAATTGGACGGAGTTCTCGTCGGGCCCGCCCATGATGGAGGCCATGAATGCCGGCAGCATCGATTACGGCGCAGTGGGAGATACCCCGCCCGTGTTCGCCCAGGCCGCAGGCGCCGCCATCGTCTATGCAGCCGGTCAGCCGATTACCAATGGTCAGGGCATATTGGTCCCGCAGGATTCGGTCATCCGGTCGATTTCTGATCTGAAGGGAAAGCGCATCGGCTTTACCAAGGGCTCCAGTGCACAGAACGTCGTCGTGCAGACGCTGGAAAAGGTAGGTCTCACCTATGGTGACATCACGCCGGTGTATTTGACGCCGCCGGACGGAGGCGCCGCGTTTTCCAATGGGAGCATCGATGCTTGGGCAATCTGGGATCCCTATTTCGCAATCGGCGAGGTCAAGCAGCATGGCCGCGTTCTCGTCAACGCCCACGAAATTACAAAGACCAACTCGTTCTATATCGCCAATCGAGACTTTGCGCGACATCACGAACTTATCGTGCAACAAATCATCGACGTAACCGCCGAGACTGCAAAATGGGCCGAGGGTCATCGGGACGAAGTCGCAAAGGCGCTTAGCGCGGTCACCGGCATTCCGCTGGAGGTCCAGGCCGTTGCGGCGAAGCGCTCCTCGTTTGCGATCGGCCCGATCACCGACGACATCATCGTGACCCAGCAGGGCCTCGCTGATCGCTTCTTCAAGCTCGGGCTGATCCCGAAGCCCGTAAAAGTCGGCCAGATCGTCTGGAAGCGGACATCGGCTTCCTGAAGGTGATCATTCTATCGGATGTAGCGCTTGCCGCATCTCCTTAAAGGGCCGGCGCTTTGGCGTCCTGGTGCCGAACCAATCAACAGCAAATCCTGTAACAGGTTAGGGATTGCTCAACCTGAGGCATAAGAAATGAGTCGTTTTGTTCAACACTGGATCGCCCGTGCGCTGCTCTCGGCGAACCTCGTCGCCGCCACCGTGAGCGCTTCCTATGGGGCGGAAAAGGCGGTCCATATCGGCTATCAGAAGTACGGCAAGCTGGTGCTGCTGAAGGGCCGCGGCACTCTTGAAGAGAAGCTGAAGCCGCTCGGCTATACGGTAACGTGGACCGAATTTCCCTCGGGGCCACCCCTGCTTGAGGCGCTTAATGTCGGTTCGATCGATTTCGGCATCGCCGGCGAAACGCCACCGATCTTCGCGCAGGCTGCGGGAACGCCGCTGGTTTACCTCGCCTATGATCCGCCGGCGCCCCAAGGCGAGGCGATTTTGGTGCCGAAGGACTCAGCTCTGAAATCGGTTGCTGATCTCCGCGGCAAGAAGGTGGCGCTCAACAAGGGCTCGAACGTCCACTACCTCCTCGTGCGGGCGCTGGAAAAGGCCGGCTTGAAATATACCGATGTCACGCCGGAATACCTGGCGCCGGCCGACGCGCTGGCCGCGTTCACACGCGGGTCGGTCGATGCCTGGGTGATCTGGGATCCCTATGAGGCCGCGGCCGAAGCTTCCACTGGCGCACGCGTCCTCGCCGATGGCACGGGTCTTGTCCCCAATTATCAATTCTATTTCTCGTCGAGGAAGTTTCTTGCCGGGAACCCTAAGGCCGTCGACGTCGTGCTCGAAGCGCTCAACGAGACGGACGACTGGACCAAGAACCACATTGACGAGGTCGCCAAACAGCTGAGCCCGTCGGTCGGCTTGCCGGCGGTGGTGCTTGCGAGGTCGCTTGGGCGCGAATCCTACGGCATTCGTCCGATCAATGACGAGGTGATCGCAAGCCAGCAGAGCATTGCCGACACCTTTGTCGCGCTCGGCCTGTTGCCCAGAGCGATCACCGTTTCCGATCTTCAGCGTAAGCAGGGTTCTTAAACACCATGACCATCCGAGAGACATCCCGAGCCAACATCCTCTGGTTTCTGCCGACCCACGGCGACGGCCGTTATCTCGGCACCACCACCGGCGGGCGCGAGGTCAACTTCAACTATCTGCGCCAGATCGCTCAAGCCGCTGACCAGCTCGGCTACTACGGCGTGTTGCTGCCGACGGGCCGAAGTTGCGAGGATTCCTGGATCGTGGCGTCAAGTGTTGCACCATTCACAGAGCGGCTGCACTATCTGGTGGCTGTGCGGCCTGGCCTGCAGTCGCCGAGCGTGGCGGCGCGGATGACGGCGACCCTCGACCGCGTTTCGAACGGGCGGCTCCTGATCAATGTGGTCACTGGCGGTGATCCCATCGAGAACAGGGGCGACGGCATCCATCTCCCGCATGATGAGCGCTACACGGTCACGCGCGAGTTCTTGCAAGTCTACAGCGACCTGCTCGCGGGCAAGACAGTCAATTTCCAGGGCCGGCATATTCATATCGAAGATGGGCGCCTGCTCTTCCACCCCGCACAGTCGCCGCGGCCGCCGCTCTATTTCGGCGGATCGTCCGATGCCGGCATTGATGTTGCGGTCGATACGGTCGACAAATATCTGACTTGGGGTGAGCCGCCGGCACAGGTCGCCGAGAAGATCGCGCGGGTGAAGGCCGTGGCCGACCAGCGGGGACGCAAGCTATCGTTTGGCATTCGCCTGCATGTCGTCGTCCGCGAAACCAATGCGGAGGCATGGGCCGCCGCCGACGATCTGATCAAATATGTGACCGATGAGACAATCGCCTCGGCGCAAAAGATCTTTTCGCGGATGGATTCGGTCGGACAGCAACGCATGGCGCAACTGCATCGCGGCCGGCGCGACAAGCTCGAAATCAGCCCTAACTTGTGGGCTGGCGTTGGCCTGGTGCGAGGTGGCGCGGGGACGGCGCTGGTCGGCGACCCCGAGACGGTAGCGGCCCGGATCAAGGAGTATCAGGACATCGGAATCGATACCTTCATCATGTCCGGCTATCCGCATCTGGAAGAGGCCTATCGGTTCGCGGAGCTGGTCTTTCCTCACCTTGCGCTGGAAGAGGGCAGCAACATCGCGCCGCTTCGGGTCAACACGGGTCCGTTTGGCGAGACCATCGCCAATGAGCATCGGCCGCTGGTAACGGCCTCGCAGTCATGAGCCTAATCGACGCCCTGCCGAGGGTTCGCAGTCTTCGCGTGCCGCGCGCCGACGGTCTGGTCCAATGGATCGTGCCGCTTCTGATTGTCGTGATCTGGCAGATCGCCTGCTCTGCCGGTTTCGTGCCGACGCGGGTGCTGCCGGCGCCGAGTGATGTGGCGCTGGCGGGGTGGAAACTCGCGCGCTCCGGCGAGCTTTTGACCAACATCTGGGTCAGCTTCTGGCGCGCCGGTATCGGCTTTCTGATCGGCGGCGGCATCGGGTTTGCATTCGGGCTCGCGAACGGCTTGTCGCAGCTTTCGAGCAGATTGAGCGACACCACCCTGCAGATGGTGCGCAACATCCCCCATCTGGCGCTGATTCCGCTCGTTATCCTCTGGTTCGGCATCGACGAGGTCGCGAAGATTTTCCTGGTCGCGCTCGGCGTTTTCTTTCCGATCTACATCAACACCTTGCACGGCATTCGAACCGTCGACCCGCAACTGATCGAGATGGGACGCATCTACGGCATGACGAGCGGCGAATTGTTCGGTCGCGTGATCTTTCCGGGAGCATTGCCGTCGATCTTCGTCGGCGTCCGTTTCGCGCTGGGCATCATGTGGCTGACCTTGATCGTGGCGGAGACCATCGCGGCTTCATCAGGCCTCGGCTACATGGCGATGCAGGCGCGGGAGTTCATGCAGATTGACGTCGTGGTGCTCAGCATCCTCATTTATGCCGTGCTGGGCAAGTTCGCAGACAGCGCCTCGCGCCTGCTTGAGCGCGTGACGCTGTCTTGGCATCCGGCTTTCCGCAAACACTAGGAACAAAAATGCAACAAGCCCTTCATTTTCGTCGAACTGCCGAGCCCGTAGATGAAATGAAATTCAATGGACGGATCCGGCCAGTGCGGTGGTCTCCGCAAGACTCAAGTCGCGGGATCGCTTTGACTATCCGGGGCTTGCACAAGTCATTCGGCCACAATCAGGTGCTGCGCGGGATCGATCTGCAGATCCCTGCGGGCCAGTTTGTGGCCGTGGTCGGACGAAGCGGCTGCGGCAAAAGCACCTTGCTGCGTCTGATTGCAGGCCTGGAAACCGCCGACGAGGGCAGCATCAGCCTTGGTGAAACAGCTCGCCCCGAAGCGGTGCGCGTGATGTTCCAGGAGCCACGGCTTCTGCCATGGGCGCGGGTGCTGTCGAATGTGGAGGTCGGGCTCGGCCGTGATCGAAACTCTCAGGACGCGCGGGTGCGCGGTGAAAAGGCGCTTGCCGACGTCGGTCTTGCGGACAAGCGCAACCAGTGGCCGTCCGTGCTCTCTGGAGGCCAAAAGCAGCGCATCGCGCTTGCGCGGGCATTGGTGAGCAATCCGCGTGTGCTGGCGTTCGATGAACCGCTCGGCGCGCTGGATGCGCTCACGCGCATTTCGATGCAGCGCCTGCTCGAACGGGTCTGGCGCGAACAGGGTTTCACCGCGATCCTCGTAACCCATGACGTATCGGAGGCGGTCGCGCTCGCCGATCGCGTGCTGGTGATCGAAGACGGGCGGGTCGCGCATGACATCGCGGTGGATATCAGGCGTCCCCGTCGGCACGGTACAGCCGATTTTGCCGCCTTGGAAGGGACGATCCTGCGCGAGCTTCTCCGGGACGGCGATGAGGGTGTTGACCTGTGAGGTGACAATGAATACCACCGCTCACGTCATCAAACTCGATCGCGCAGTTTCCTCGACAGATTTCCGCAGCGCGATGCGTCACCTGGCAGGCGCTGTTTGCGTGATTACTGCAGGTCGCGGCGAAGAAATCACCGGCATGACAGTCACATCGCTCACCTCGCTTGCGATCGAGCCACCGTCCTTGATCGTCAGCATTAACCGCTCGACCTCCTCGTGGCCGCTACTGAAGCGCTACGGCTTTTTCGGCGCCAATATCCTGTCCTCGGATCAGGTCAACATTGCGGAGCGGTTTGCCGGAAAGGGTGGATTGAAAGGGGCGGAGCGGTTCGCCGGCGCGACGTGGGAGGCGCGGCTCTCGGGCGTGCCGCTGCTGGCCGATGCGCTGGCAGCGATTGAATGCGAGATCGAGGATGTGATCGAGCGGCATTCCCATGCCATCATCATTGGTCGCGTACTGCAGCTGGAGCTTTCGGCGCGTACCGCTGCGCTGGCCTATTGGCGGGGAAAATACGTCGCCCTGGATCAGGACGAGGATGTCGCCAAACTGGCCGAAGTCGGATTGCCCGGCAGGGGCCGGCACTAGTTCTGCAGCCGATTAAAAGTGGATGGAACGGAGAAGTGTTGAGATCCAGCGGCAGCAGGGTCGGACCGCACGCATCTGGCTTGGGATTGTGGGTCAGCAATGACAGCATCCTGTTTGTTCTACGTGATGCATGCCGATCGAGAACGACGTCCCCAACAATACCTGTTCTGTCAGTCGAATTTTCTTTTTTCACCCGAGATATTGCCTCGTCGAAAAATATCCTTCTACGTCGTCGCTGACGAACGCCAAGACGGCAGCGGCAGACGCAATTTATGCGGGGATATTGAGGGGACCTGGGCCATGAGCAATATCGATTCGAGTCTGTCGCGTGAGAGCGGGATTGCGCAGCCCTTGCGCTGGCGTGAGCTCTGGCTGAAGGAAGACTGGTGGGCGATCTGGCTCGGTTTGGGAATCGTGCTCGTCGCCTACCTGTTCTTTGCCAATGGGTCGAGCATCAAGTGGTTGACGGTGACTCCAGCCAAATGGTCGACGCTCGCGCAGCTGGGTGCGCACTTTTCTGCCAACTATGCGCGCTACGTTGCGCAATTCATTGTCTGGATTGCGGTGTTCTCGGTGGCGTTGACCGCGCTGGGATATAAGGCTCGCGAATTTGTCCCGGCGTTTGTGTTCCTCTATGTGATTTCTGTCGTCATCTTTGCTCTCGGTCAATGGGACAAGGCCAACACCTACAATCTCGAGCCGCCGTTGGTAGCTCTTGCCGTGGGCCTGTTGTTGTCTAATGTGGTCGGATTGCCACGTTGGCTCGACGCGGGCTTTCGCGTGGAATTCTACATCAAGACCGGCATTGTGTTACTGGGCGCAACCTTGCCGTTTACGCTGATCGTTTGGGCGGGGCCAGTGGCCATTCTGCAGGCGTCAACGATCTCGATCCTTACGTTTCTGGTGATCTATTGGGCCGGGTTGAAGCTTGGACTCGACCGTCGCCTGTCAGCCACCCTGGGGGCTGGAGGAGCGGTCTGTGGCGTATCCGCAGCCATCGCAATCGCCGGCGCAGTCGGCGCCAAGAAAGACGATGCACCGATCGCCATCACAATCGTGATTGCGTGGGCCATCGCGATGATCTTCGTTCTGCCCTTTGTCGCCGAAGCACTGCACTTGCATGCCGGAGTGGGCGGCGCCTGGATCGGTACATCCGAGTTCGCCGACGCGGCCGGCTTCGCCGCCGCACAGACCTACGGCAATCTTGCAAGCCATGGCGAGGTGGCCGGGACCAGTGACCAAGCCGTATTCGCCTATACGCTAATGAAAGTGGTCGGCCGCGACGTCTGGATCGGGATCTGGGCTTTCGCGCTGGCCCTCATCGCCACCACGCAATGGGAGCGCACTGAGGTCAATGGAAAGCCGGACGCTTCGCAGATCTGGTGGCGCTTCCCCAAATTCGTGATCGGATTCCTGCTCGCCTCGCTCATCATCACGTTGGTCACCGCAAGTTACAGTCTGGTCGCATTCAACAAGGACGTCGTCCCGAATCTCGTGGGACCCGTCAAAGACATGCGGACCTGGGCCTTCATCTTCTGCTTCCTCAGTATTGGATTGACGACCCGATTTCGTGAATTGGCGGGCGCAGGCATCAAACCATTCCTTGCCTTCAGCGCGGGCGCTCTTGTCAACGTACTGGTGGGCTACTTTCTTTCCGCGGTCGTGTTCGCCGCTCACTGGGAGAACCTCGCACGTTGAGCGGAAGTGTCGATCGACCATCTGCGGGAGCAAACATGGGACTACAACAGGACGTGCCTGGCCGGAACTGCGGCCACTGCGCGCATTTCCGCAATGATCCGGCCTTCCTGGAAGAGGCTTTCGGCGGTCTGAATGCGCTGAGCTCCGCGCGTGGATCGGTTCGCGGCAGCGATGGGATCTGTGTGGCGCACGGAAGGTATCTGACCGCTGGTGCGAGCTGCCCGAATTTCGAGCAGCGTCATTCCCCACACTTGCTGCCCCACTGATCGTTGCTACATCCGGGCATACCCATGGAGGCCGCTGTCATGCGCAGTTTTGGTATTCTCGGCAGAGCGACCGGCGCTGCGCTTGTGGCGCTCGCGGCCATCGCCTCGATCACTTCGTTTGGAGCTCGCGCCGCCTCCCAGACGACCCTTCTGAACGTCTCCTACGATCCGACTCGCGAACTCTATCGGGACATCAACCCTCTGTTCATCGCCGACTGGAAGAACAAGACGGGCGAGGCGCTCGAGATCCGAATGTCGCACGGCGGTTCGGGTGCGCAGGCCCGCGCCGTCATTGCCGGCCTGAATGCCTCGGTCGTCACGCTGGCGCTCGCGGCGGATATTGACGCCATCGCAGCCAACACCGGCAAGCTACCGGCGGATTGGCAACAGCGACTGCCCGACAATTCATCCCCTTACACCTCCACCATCGTGTTTCTGGTGCGCAAGGGAAATCCCAAGAACATCAGGGATTGGGATGATTTGGTCCGCCCCGGTGTGCAGGTGGTTACGCCCAATCCCAAGACTTCGGGCGGAGCGCGCTGGAATTACCTCGCGGCGTGGGCCTACGCGGCGGAGAAGGATAACGGCGATGTGCAAAAGATCCGTGCCTTCATGTCGGCCCTGTTCGGGAACGTTTCGGTGCTCGATAGCGGGGCCCGCGGCGCCACCACCACCTTTGCGCGGCGCGGCATTGGTGACGTGTTGATCGCCTGGGAAAATGAAGCGCATCTTGCGCTTGCGGAAATTGGTAGCGGCCAATTCGAGATTATCACGCCTTCGCTGTCGATCCTTGCCGAACCCACGGTCGCGTGGGTGGATGGAAACCTCACGACCGATTCCGAAAAGAAGGCCGCGCGGGCCTATCTCGAATTCCTTTACACGCCTCAGGCGCAGGCCGCGATCGCCAAGCATTTCTACCGCCCGACCAAGCCGGAATATGCAGCCAAGGAGGACCTCGCGCGTCTTCCCAACCTTAAGCTGGTCACGGTGGACAAATTCTTTGGCGGGTGGGGCAAAGCCCAGAAGGAACACTTTGCGGACGGCGGCGAATTCGATCAGATTATGGCCAAGGCGCACCGGTAGGCAGCGTCGACCTGTCAACTCGCATGGATCATGATGATTGTCCGGCTTAAGCAGCCGAGCGCATTGCCGGGCTTCGGCCTTACGCTCGGGTATACGCTTTTCTATCTCAGCCTGATTGTGTTGCTGCCGCTTGCCGCGCTGGTGGCAGAAGCCGCACGACTTGGCTTCAGCGGGATCTGGCTGGTTGCCTCCGAGCCGCGCGTTGTCGCAGCGTTGCGAACCAGCTTTGGGCTGGCCTTCGCCGCCGCGCTGACGGACTGTATCTTTGGCCTGCTCGTGGCCTGGGTCCTTACGCGGTATGAATTTCCCGGCCGGTACGTCCTCGACGCGGCCGTTGATCTACCCTTTGCTTTGCCAACGGCAGTGGCCGGCATCTCGCTTGCAACGCTCTACGCGCCCAATGGCTGGATCGGCGGCATTCTCGCCGATTTCGGAATCAAGGTCGCGTTCACTCCAGCCGGCATCTTCATCGCGCTGGTCTTCGTTGCCTTGCCCTTTACGGTCAGGACCGTGCAGCCCTTGATCAATGAGATCGACCGTAACGTCGAGGAGGCTTCCGCAACCCTGGGCGCCGGCCGCTTGCAAACCGTGTGCCGAATATTACTGCCGATGTTGGCCCCGGCGTTGCTGACGGGCTTTGCGCTCGCGTTTGCGCGGTCGGTCAGCGAATACGGTTCGGTCATCTTCATCGCCGGCAATCTGCCGTATGTCTCGGAGATAGCGCCTGTGCTGATCGTGATCAAGCTCGAGGAGTTCAATTATCCCGGTGCCACGGCGATAGCCGTGATCATGCTGGCAATCGCATTCATCGTCCTGCTCGCAATCAATCTTATTCAGGCCTGGAGCCGACGGAGGTTCGGCCATGCGTGACCAGAAATCGATTGCGGTGAGTTCGCCGCCGGTGACGACCGAACCTCCCTTGGCGCGCGCGACTCTGGTCGTCGTGGCTCTGGCATTCCTCGCGCTCTTCCTGATCATGCCGGTGATCGTTGTGTTCAGTGAGGCCTTGCGTAAGGGGCTCGGTGCCTATTTCGCAACGTTTTCTGATCCGGATGCGCTTGCTGCCATTCAGCTCACCCTGATCGTCGCCGCGATTTCCGTACCGCTCAATACGGTGTTCGGGATCGTGGCATCCTGGGCGATTGCGAAGTTCGAGTTCTGCGGCAAGAGCCTCCTGATCACGTTGATCGATCTTCCGTTCTCGATTTCTCCCGTCGTCTCTGGCCTGATCTATGTGCTGCTCTTTGGTGCCCAGGGCGTGCTCGGGCCGTGGCTGAAAGCGCACGGAATAGAGATCATCTTTGCGCTGCCCGGGATCGTGCTGGCGACGATTTTCGTTACGTTCCCGTTCGTTGCACGCGAATTGATTCCGCTGATGCAAGAGCAGGCAAATACGGACGAGGAGGCGGCCCTTACGCTTGGTGCGAGCGGATGGCGCGCTTTCGTGACAGTCACGCTGCCGAATATTCGGTGGGGGCTTCTCTATGGTGTTCTGCTCTGCAACGCCCGCGCGATGGGCGAGTTCGGCGCGGTTTCAGTCGTATCGGGTCATATCCGGGGGTTGACCAACACGATGCCGCTCCATGTCGAAATACTCTATAATGAGTACAATTTTGCTTCGGCATTTGCGATGGCGTCGCTGCTGGCTCTGCTCGCGCTGGTAACGCTCGCTGCAAAAACGCTGCTTGAGATGCGCTACGGCGAGGCGCTGGCGCGCACGCCGGGTCACTGAGGAGAGAGCCGTTGCAAATCCGCATCGTGGACGTTGCCAAGGATTTCGGCCGCACCGGCGCGCTCCGCGGTGTGAGCCTCGATATCCGGGATGGCGAACTGATCGCGCTGCTCGGCCCTTCAGGGTCAGGTAAAACGACCCTGCTTCGCCTCATCGCCGGACTGGAAGCCCCGAGTGTGGGCAAAGTCTATTTCGACGGCGAGGATGCAACCGGTGTTCCCGTGCAGCGACGGCGCATAGGCTTCGTCTTCCAGAACTACGCGCTGTTCAAACATATGTCGGTTGCGGACAACGTCGCATATGGGCTCAGCGTTCGCTCTCGGGCCGAACGGCCGCAACGCACCGTGATCCGGAAGCGCGTGCAGGAACTGCTCGATCTGGTCCAACTATCGGATCTGGGCGCGCGCTACCCGCGACAGCTTTCCGGTGGGCAGCAGCAGCGCGTGGCGCTCGCGCGGGCGCTGGCGGTTGAGCCACGGGTGCTCCTGCTCGACGAGCCGTTCGGAGCGCTGGACGCCAAGGTGCGCAAGGATCTACGTCGCTGGCTGCGCGAATTGCACGACCAAACCGGCCACACGACAGTGTTTGTGACCCACGACCAGGAAGAGGCGCTTGAACTGGCCGATCGTGTCGCGATCTTGAACGGCGGGAAGTTAGAGCAGATCGGCGCACCAGACGAAGTTTACGACAATCCGGCTTCTGCCTTCGTGATGTCCTTCGTCGGTGACACAGGCAGCATCCCAGTCGAATGTGTCGGGTCTGATTTGCTGCACGAGGGGCGCCGATTCGAGGCAGTCTTCACGGGAGCCTGCGAGGGGCCCGGACGGCTCTACGCGCGCCCACGGGACATTGAACTTGGGCCCCCGACCGAAGGTCGCCTTTCGGGACGCGTGATCAACGTGCATCGCACAGCATCTGGTCGCAGGGCACAGATTTCTGTTGGATCCGACGGGGCTATCGTCGAGTCGGAGGTGGAGCTGGATAGGCCGCTGGCCGTTGGCGACAGCATTGGCCTCATCGTACGGAGAGGGCGAGTATTTGTTTGATCCCGACCCGGAAAATGACTGCACTTCACAAGGTCGTCGGAACCTTACGTTCCCCAGCAAATGATCACAGAAGCGTCAAATCTGCGCCCACGGGCGCCGGAAGAAAACAGGGCTTCCGAAATAGTAGATTTCGCGATGTGGCGGATCCCTGACTCGGGCACCCGTCGCCTAAGGATCTGGCCGCACGTGTTGGGTTCCAGGCGCGCCTTATTGCAGCATTGTGTTCAGTCAGGCTGGCCGGCTTGGTATTCCCCCGCCAATGAGCGGGTGCGGGGGCGATTTGGGCCCCTTACCGGTTCGGACAAGCCGGAAAAGCTATTACGGTTCAATGGTGCCTAGAGCTGTCGTTTTGTCCGAATGCGCCTTGAAAGTATTCCGCCGCCGAAACCCTTCCAATCTGAATGCGGTGTTCGGCCGAGTGCCCAGATTCGGTCCAGTAGCGCCTCGTGCCGTGTAGGCCGGTCATCGTTCAGAAGCTGACACTCGGTCCGACGAAGCCGATCGGCTGCACCGGGCCAAAAACGAAAGTTAGGTAGCCCAGCGGCGTTCCTGCTTGGCACCTGTCGCCAGCGCGTTATTCTTGGGATCATGGATACTCTCAAGCCCGATATGCCGTCCTCCGTTGACCGCCCGCCTGCCGGGCCGGGCAGCTCTGACGGAAACAGCAGCGCAGGCGCAGCGGCTACGATCATCGATGTGAGGCCATGCCCGGTTTGCGGTGAGCCGATCAAAACAAGCGCGCGCAAGTGCGTTCATTGTGACTCCTCGCTTGACTGGCGCAAGTATGTCGGCTTGAGCAGCACCACCCTAGCTATCTTGACCGCATTAGTGGCGGTCATAGGCCAGTCAGCCCCTGCCGTACGTTCGCTATGGGATGTTAAGGACTCAAAATTTCACTTCACCTTTATGGGCGCGGGGAGCAGGCGAGCTGTTTTGGACGGTCGTGTCCTTTTGGGCGATGTCATTCTCTTGGCAAGCAATGAAGGGTTGAAGGCCGGTGGGATAGTCACAGGACGGCTTTTAGTTTCTTGGACATCGGATAGGCGCCAACATGCCGTTTCCTCAGCGTTGTGGACGCCAGGGGATGAACCCGAGATTGTCGGACCGGGAAGCGCAATTGGGGCACGGCTTTGGCTTGATGCATCGATTGATCTCGAAACCGGCACCGAAGCATCGGATGTCCGAGAATTGATTAAGCCCGGCGAAGAAGCAAATCCGTTGACGGCACCTATCGAGAAGAATGCGCAGTGCGCAATAGGGGTGGAGGTCGTCAACGCCAATGGGTCCACCGAACAGTTTAACATCCCCGTACGCTGCGTGGCCTTTCATCCGTTTCTGCAAGAAGCCATCAAGTCGGCTTTCCCGTGATTGATAACTTGCCCACGAGCACAGCGTCCTTCCGCAACGCGTGGACAACACCTGCATCGAGTTTAACGAGGTTTCGAGCGCCGACGACGGTCAGCGTATCTCGACCGAAAGGGCATGAAGGAGAAGCGCCTAATGCTTTCGAAATTCGTCTTTTTGATCGCGATTTTGCAACCAGCATAAAGCTTTTTGAACAGCTGTCGCACTCACAATCTATATGCATCAAAGTAAGCGCAGCAAACTACACAGGGTACTGCTGTAAAGATCGACCCTATATAGAAAGTTTTCACGAGGGGTCTTTCCCCGTTCAGTGTCCTATCTCCGTCTGCGACGAGAGCCGGTCACCTTGCCTGCGGATTCCGATGGTCTCGCCCGGTTGTACCGATTTGATCTCGCCCAGGGTTCCGAGATGATCTCCCACCACAAATTGTGCATCGCTAAACCGGGAAGATTGCCTCCGCCGGTCTGCCGAAATCGAACAATCGAACGCTGCACTGGGACCTGAACTCGCGACAGCCCGGGCCTCTCGGGCTTTAGCCGGTGATACGTGAAACCATACGGGTCTTTCACCTGGTTCGTCTCGATCTCATGCGCGAGGACGGTCAATCATACGCTAAGACCTGAATTTTCCTGGTGAGTCTGTGGTGAGTTTTTATTTTTGCGCGTTGGCCACAATCCGCGCAAGCTATTGAATTTATTGGCGCACCCGACACGATTCGAACGTGTGACCTTTGCCTTCGGAGCTTTTTAACTTGCCCTACGCCAAAAAACGCCAGGGCATCCGATGTTTCGCTATCGTACTGAAATCGCTCCTCAAATCTGGAATTCGGCCCGGCGGTGCGTATCCTGTGATACGCTCCGATTTCCTTCCAACTGCTTCCGTGGTGCTTACGCGGGAGAAGGGCTTCGGACCGGAGAAATCCTGTGACGAAGCTTACCAAACGCGTCGTCGATGGCGCCGAAGCCCAGGCCAAAGACTACTTTATTTGGGACGATGAACTGCCGGGTTTCGGCTTACGCGTATTTAAGTCCGGCAAGCGAAGCTATTTGATCCAGTACCGCTCCGCTGGTCGCTCCCGCCGCTATACTATTGGTGTTCATGGCGTCTGGACGCCGGAGCTCGCGAGAAAGGAAGCCAAGATCCAATTGGGTCGAGTGGCACAGGGTGATAACCCTGCCGAAGAGCGGCAACTTGACCACAAGGCAGTCACCGTCAAAGAGCTCTGCGAGTTGTATCTCAAGGACTTCGAAGCGGGTCTTCTTCTTGGTAAGGGTGGACGCCCGAAGAAGGCGACGACCATGGTGACTGACACGGGTCGCATCAATCGCCATATCGTGCCGCTGATCGGCACTCGTCGCGTCAAGGACCTCGTCAAAGCCGATATCAACAAGGTCTTGAAGGATATCATGGCTGGCAAAACCCGCGTCAGCGTCAAAACCAAGAAGCTCCGTGGAAGGGCCAACGTGCGCGGAGGCGCCGGCACGGCAACGAGGACCGTCGGCCTTCTCGGTGGCATCCTCACCTATGCGGTTGAAGCCGGCATTATCGAGAGCAATCCGGCCCACGGCATCCGCAAGCCAAAGGACAATGTGCGAACGCGTCGCCTCACCGAAGCGGAGTATAGAACGCTCGGGGAAATGTTGCGGGCAGCCGGCCAGGACGAGAAATACGCCATCACCGTTGATATCATTCGCCAGATCGCGTTGACCGGCTGCCGCCGCAGCGAGATCATCGGCCTCAGGTGGTCGGAAGTAGACACCGAAACAAGTTGTCTGCGTTTGGCAGACAGCAAAGAGGGCGCCTCTATCCGTCCAATCGGACTCCCCGTTGTCGAATTCATGGAAGCTCGAGGCAAACGGAAGGTCGGATCCTATGTCTTCCCCGGCTATGGGGACGACAATGCCTTCGGCAGTTTCCCGAACCATTGGGAGCAGCTCTTCAGAAAATCACCACTCCCTGACGTGACCCCGCACGTCCTACGTCATAGCTTTGCCAGCATCGCCAACGATCTCGGCTTTACTGAAGTGACTATCGCGGCTCTGGTCGGTCATTCGAAAGGGTCCGTTACCAGCAAGTACATCCATACGCTCGACACGGCGCTTATCATGGCCGCCGACACAATTTCGGGTTACATCCAAGGGCTCCTGGAGGGGGTGAAGTTCAAGCAAACGACGTACGCGCTCGACCGCGGTTCGCGGAAGGCAGCATTGGCTCGCTTTCTCAGCGAAGCCATCGGTGAGCATCTTGCGGACAAAGACTTGCGGTCACTCGCCGCCTAAGTCATTTGTGTCGGTGAGCGAATTTGTCCCTCATGACGAGCGCCTCTTTCGCCCCCACTTCGATGTGCTGAGCTGGGCGTGCAGATGGTCACGGCGGCGGCCGCGGCGCTCCTTTCTCTTCCTTTCTGGGCTGCCCTGGCAACGTGTTCAATGCGTGTGGGAGGTCATCAGTCTGGAACCGTGAACGCTTCCTCGGCTCGTTCTGGAAGGCGGGTCTGGTCTCGCGTGGCTGCCAGTTCGACTATCCGAGTCCCTCAGAAGAGGACCGCCAGCTATGCACCTCCCGAATTTACCCGCTTCAACGATTTGAGCGTGTGAGATGGCTCAAAAAAGGCGCCTACGACAATCGCCAGAACTGTCATATACTTGCCTCCTCCTAGGGCTGCCCGGCTGTCGAGGAGGTTGGCATGAAAAGAGCAGCTGCCTGGTTGCCGGCCTCCTTGGAAAAGGGCACTGCTCCAAATACGAAGTCTCAAAGGAGACGGGTCTTTGCGAATGCGATGCGGCCTGCAAGAGTGCTGTAGAACAGCCCCAGGCTCAAACTCGACCCTTCCGGCTTGGCTTAAGACTTGGCGACGATCGCTCTACCGAGAGCACGAGGATCAGCTCTCGTTAATCCCACCAGCCACCTCGTGACTCGTAGATCAATTTACGGTAGTAGTCCGTCCGATATTCTCACTATTGTGCCGCCAG